>Ga0068861_100001917_pt1 | contig 13390 bp, 10 predicted proteins | sample KBSSwiS42_FD_66593 | JGI IMG/M metagenome (GOLD analysis project Ga0068861, IMG submission 66593) | Switchgrass rhizosphere microbial communities from Kellogg Biological Station, Michigan, USA - KBS Switchgrass S4-2 | ecosystem: Host-associated > Plants > Roots > Rhizosphere > Soil ...
GGCGCCTGGGGCAATCAGAAGCTCTACGCTTACCATGCCCCGGCACTCGATTCGGCGTGGACGGCGCACGCCTTGAACCCCGTCAAATGCGACATCGGTGCGACGCGTCCAGCGGGCAACGTGTTCAGGTCCGACGGCCACTTGTATCGGCCCAGCCAAGATTGCTCCAGCACGTACGGGGGCGCGGTCATCATCAATCGCCTGCTGGAGCTGTCGCCGACCGAGTTCCGGGAGGAGCCGGCAGCGCGTATCGAACCCCTCGCGGGCGGTCCTTACCCGCACGGCTTCCACACTCTGAATGCCATGGGTTCGGGCGCGGTGTTTGACAGCAAGAAGTTTGCTTTCGACTGGTTCGCCTGGCGCCAGAACCATGGGCGGCTGCACGAGGTGCTGCGATGAAGCTGAACGAAGCACTCAAGGCCGTCGGCGCCGCGCGCAACCTGCCGGTCCAGCAGCGTAGCTTTCTGGTGTGTGGCTTCGAGCCGCTGCACCTGCCGGTGTTCTTGCAGGCCGAGTATGCTTCGCGCTTCGTCGGCCAGGCCCTGGGCGTGGAGGTGGGTCTGTTCGGTGACGTGCTGGGCAATGTCGAACGCGCCCTCCAATCGCAGGCGACGCTGGCCTGGGTCGTTCTCGAGTGGGGTGATCTGGATGCGCGCCTGGGCCTACGCAGCACGGGCTCGTGGAGCGGGCCCAGGCAGGCGGAGATCGTCCACGACGTGGGGCAACAGCTCGAGCGGCTCCGCGAGCGGGTCGAGGCGCTCGCCGAACGCATGCCGGTGGTGCTGGCGCCGCCGAGCGTGGGCTTCGCGCTCGCCGGCCAGACCTCGGGCTGGCAGGCGAGTGAATTCGAGCTGACGCTGGAGCTCGAGCTGGCGCGTTTCCTCGTGACGTTGGCGCGCCGCGGCCAGATCCGTGTGTTGCATCCCGGTCGGCTCGCCGCCGAGAGCCCGGCGGCGCTGCGCGGGGACCCACGGATGGCGCTGGCGGCAGGCTTCCCATTCAGCCTGGAGCACGCGAGCGCGCTGTCGCTGGGGTTGATCGAGCTCGCCTTTCCGAGGCCCGTGAAGAAGGGCCTCATCACGGACCTCGACGACACGCTTTGGGCGGGGATCGTTGGCGAGATGGGGCCCGAAGCGGTCTCTTGGTCGCAGGCCGAGCGCACGCAGCTGCATGGGTTGTATCAGTCGTCGCTGCGCCAGTTGTCCGAAGCGGGGGTGCTGCTCGCGATCGCGTCCAAGAACGAGCAGGAGGTGGCGGTTGCGGCGCTCGCCCGTACGGATCTCGGGCTCGATCCGCAGTCGTTTTTTCCCGTCCTGGTGGGCTGGGGGCCGAAATCGGAGGCCGTCACGGCCATCCTGCGCACCTGGAACATCGCTGCGGACGCCGTCGTCGTCGTGGACGACAGCCGCATGGAGCTCGAGGAGATCCGGCGCGTCCACCCCGACATCACGTGCCTGGAGTTTGCGCCGAAGGACCCACAGAAGTCGCTGGCGTTGCTGCTCGAGCTGCGCGATCTGTTCGGCAAACCCGTGATCCTCGCCGAGGACGCGCTGCGCGCGGCGAGCATTCGCAGCGGCGCGGCATTCGCAGCGGAAAAAGGCAGCGGAGACCTACAGGGTTTTCTCGCGGGCCTGGGCGGGACCTTGACGATCGATGCGCGCAAGCGACCCGACGACGAACGCCTGCTCGAGCTGCTCAACAAGACCAACCAATTCAACCTGAACGGGGCGAGGCTGAGCGCCGGGGAATGGTTGCGCCTGCTCGCGGACGACGCCTACCTCGTGATCGGCGTCGCCTACGGCGATCGCTACGGCGCGCTCGGTACGATCGGTTTGGTGGCGGGCCGCATCGAGTCGAGCCGGCTGCACGTGGAGCACTGGGTGCTCAGCTGCCGGGCGTTCTCGCGTCGCATCGAGGACCACATGGTCGCTTACTTGTTCGACCAAAGCGGCTGCGAGCACATCCGCCTGTGCTATCGCAGTACGGCTAAAAATAAGCCTTTTCAGGAATTCCTCGGCCGCCTGGGCGCAGCGGCGGAGCCCGATCGGCTGATCGACTTGCGGCGCGACGCGCTCGCGCTCCTCGGCGCCTTGCCGCACGCGGTGGTCCTCGCTCGGGACTGAGGCTACGCTCTCGCAGCCACGGGTTTCCAGGCTGGCGGGATGTGTTCTATTGGAATCAACGATGGATGAGATTGAAGCCCGCGTGCTCTCGTGTTTTGCCAACGTGCTCCCCGGTCTGCCGCGCGAGCAGTTGCCCCGGGCGAGTCAAGCCTCCGTCGCGGAGTGGGATTCGGTGATGCATGTCACCTTACTGGCCGCACTCGCGGAAGAGTTCCAATTCGAGATCGACTACGAAGCGGCCGAGGAGCTGCGCTCGTTCGCCCTGGTCCTCGACCACGTGCGGAATCGAACATGACGACCGCTCTGCCACGAGATCTCGCGGCCGACGCGCTAGCCGTGGGCCTCTCCGCCGAGCTCACGCGCGAGATCAGTGCACAGGACGTGCTCGCGTTCGCGCGCCTTTCCGGGGACGAAAACCCGCTCCACACCGACCCCGAATACGCCGCGGAGACGAACTATGGCCGTCCCATCGTGCACGGCGCCTTCCAGATCGGCCTGGCCTCGGCCCTGCTCGGGATGCAGCTGCCGGGCAAACGCGTGGTGCTCGGATCGGTTCGGAGCCGCTTCCCGGCGCCGCTTTTTTACCCGTGTCGCGTGGCCGTGCGGGGTGAGATCATCAGCTGGTTTCCCGAGGCGCGGAGCGGGATGTTGCGCGCACGCGTCAGCGACGCGGACAGCGCGGCATTGTGCTCCGAGATCCACATGGGCTTCAGCCTGCACGAGGCGCGCGCAGCGGGCGAGACTGAAGCGCTGCCCTGGAGCTCCACGTCCGAGCGCGAGCTGGTCCTGGTGACGGGTGCCACCGGTGGGCTCGGGCGCCTCCTTTGCCAGCACCTCGCCCAGAGCTTCGACGTGCTCGGCTTGGCGCGGCGCGTACCGGCTGCTACCGACCTCGCGGCGAGTGCGGCGCTCAGAGTCGTCGCCTGTGATCTGGAGGCGGACGACTGGGAGGCGAGCGCCACGGCCGCGCTCGGCGGTCGACGTGTTTACGCGCTGGTTCACGCGGCCTGGCCGGGCGCTCCCCAGGGCGGCTTGCTCGATCTGGAGCTCGAGGCGATTCGGCGGCAGCTCGACTTCGGCGGGCTCGGTACCATTCGAATCGCTCGCTGGCTGGCGGCTCGAGCGAGCCAGGAGGGGCGGCTGATCCTGCTCGGCAGCACGGCGGCGACGCTACACCCCGAGCTCCGACTGGCGGCGTATTCGCTGGGCAAGGCCAGCCTCGAGCACGCGCTGCGTCTGCTGGCGCCCGAGCTCGCCGCGAGAGGCATCACGATCAATGGCGTCCTGCCGTCGTACATGCCGCTGGGCATCAATCAGGCCAAGCCCAATCGGGCGGCGTTGCTCGAGACCGCACGCGTTCCTCTCGGCCGCCTCTGCACGCCAGGGGACGTGCTTGCTTCGGTCGATTATTTTCTGTCGCGCGGGGCCTCATTCGTCACCGGGCAGCTCTTACCGTTGACGGGCGGCCGGCTCTGAAGCGAGGCTCGCGAGCCACGACTGGGGCTGGCCGTGGTGCAGAAAGGCCACGTCGCCGTCGATCATCTGAAAGGCGAGTCGCGCGTCCGGCCCGATCACCGAGGGTGAAGCGAGCAGAAACATCGGCACGCTGCCCACCGCAGCAAAGCCCGCTGCCACGAGTGCCTGCTCGTCCGTGGGAGCGTTTGCCATGCACACGATCTCTTCGACGCCAGGATGCAACGCCGCTTGCCGGCGAGCGAGTCGGATGAGCAGCTCGTGATCGTCGGAGCGGGCAGACGCGAACCAGAGCCCAACGATACGAGCTTGTGCGGGCGCAAACCCGAGCAGAAACCCGCCGAGAGGCACGTCCCCGGACCGGGCCGTGTACGCCGCCATCTCCAGCGCCGGGCACCTGAGGTACTCTCGCAGACGGCTCGAGGAGCGCTCGAAGGTCAGCCAGGGCGGGGTCGCCTGGCCGCGCTCGACGTCGGACTCGTCGGAGAGCAGCGTGCGCGAGACGGTACAACGGGCAGGCTGATCTGCGTCTGCGAGCGCCTCGGGCGAGGTCGCCGGCGGCGCGCCGAGCCATGGTGGAACGGTTGTGGCGTAGCGAGTCACGCTGCCGAGGGCGCGAAACCCGAGCGGCCGAACCATGCGCTGAGTCAGCGCGCTACCGCCGACGATCAGCAGGCCGTCGGCGAGAGACGCCAGGCGTTTGAGCAGCGCTGCGCCGCTGCCCACGGCGCTCGGCTCCGACATCCAGTCAAAGGGATGCAGCAGCGTGAGACGTTGCCCTCGCTGCTGGCAGATGAGCGGCAGCACGCCGGCGTGGGCGATGATGCGCTTCTCTCGTGTCGAGACGTAGCTGCGCGCCCCCTGCCAGTGTGGCCACGGCGACCAGTATTTCCAGTGCAGATGCGGCTCGGCGAACATCGGGTTGCCCCCTGCGACACCGAGCAACCGCTCAGCGAGCGCGCCGAGCTCGGCGGCGTCGCTGGGCGAGCTGGGGCGAAATTCGGAGGCCATTGGCTCAGGCTCGCGCGCGCAACGTCTGGACGAAATGACGCGCCGCCTCGCCCCATGTCATGAGGCTCCCCGCGGCCACGGCGCAGCCCTCGGACAGGCGCTGGCGTTCGCCGGCCTCTGCCATCAGCCGAGCCAGGTTTTCGGTCAGGCGCGGCACGTCCAGGAGCGGGGATAGCAGTCCAGACACGCCGTTCCGAATGATGTCCGGCAAGCCGCCCACCGCATAGCCGACCACCGGCACGCGCGCGGCGAGAGCTTCGAGCGCGACCAGCGGGTGATTTTCGGTGAAGCTCGTCAGGATGAGGAGATCGCTCCGGCGCAGCGCCGCCAGGGTTTGCGCGTGGCCGAGCTGGCCCGCGAATACGACGCGGGCTGCCAGCCCGAGGGTGGCGATCCGCTGCTGGAGCTCGGCGACGTGCTCCGGGGTGACGCCGAGATGACCGACGATGGTCCAGCAAAAATCGGCTGGCCCGAGCCGGCTCAACGCTGCTGCGGCATCGAGCAAGCCCTTGAGCGGTGTGACGCTGCCGATCGAAATGAGCTGCACGGGCCCGGGCGAACGCGGCGGCGCGCTGCCCTCGGCGGGTATGGGGTCGACCCCCGGAGGGCAGATGGCGGTCGCGACGGGCGAGCCACACTCGAGCAGCAACCGAGGCACGTACGGCCCGGGCGCCACCAGGAGATCGAGCTGCGCGAGCAGGGCCAGCTCAGCGGCGCTTGGCCGCAAGGGTAGTGAATGAGCGAGCAGCGAGCGGTCTTCGGCGCGACGAATGAACGACGGGAAAGCGTGCAGCAGGAGCCCTAGCCGCAGACCCGAGCGCTGGCGAAGCTGCTGGAACGCTGCCATGTGCTCGACGTTCAGAAACAGAGAATCGGCCAGCACCCAGGCGGGTGCCGGCAGCTCCAGCGCGAGCAGGTCGGCCGCGAGGTGACCGGGGCGCACCGCCCGCCGCTCGAGCGAGCCCTCGCTCTCCGCCATGCGGGCGTTGTACAGGTAGCCACCGCTGATACGGCCGCCGGCGTGAGGTTCGATCAGAAACAGCCGCATCGGGGCCTGGTGTTGCGCTGGACTAGGGCTGCCCGGGGCCCTGGCTGTTGGCGGAGTGCTGCGCCGCGCGCTCGGCGGCCTCGGCGTCCATGCGCTCCTGAATCGGTGGCCAGATACCCGGGTCCACCGCCAGCGGCTCGGTGCTGAAATCGCTCAGGAATTCTTCCATGAAGCGCTCCATGCCCACGTGGGGCAAGGGCTGGTCGGGGATCATGCCGGGGAGGTAGCCGCGACGCAGGAAGGGTGCCACGAAGTCGGGGTTGCGGCTGACGACGTGGATCGGCACCGACCAGGTCAGGTTGTCCGGACCCGTGACTTGCTGGTGGGGCTGATGATCGCCCATGAAGATCACGAGCGTGTCGTCTTTTACGAAGTTGGTGAGGTAACCCTCCAGCACCTTCATCTCGTAGTTGATGGCAGCAGCGTAGCCTTCGTTGATCTCCTTGGGGTCCTCCCAGGTGGTGTCGAAGGAGTCGCGCCCGGCTTCCTCCAAGATCGAGCCGTCGCGCAGGGTCGACCAGTCGTCCACGTAGTGGGGAATGTCGTTGAAGGGCGCGTGACTCGAGACCAGCGCGTACTGGATGAACAGCGGTTGAGTGGAGCGCTCAATTTCCGCGTGCTGGATGAAATCGAATGTGTATTGGTCCGCCATGGGCGCCCAGCCGTAGCGCGGGCCGCGATAGGCCATCTCCCAGGCAAAGTAGTGGTTGCGAAAGCCGTAGTAGTCGTCCATTCCCGGCCAGGCTCGGGTGGTGCCCGGCATGACCAGCACGGGCAGATAGCCCGCATCGCGGAAACGATCGGCCAGCGCTGGTGGACGTAGCTCATCCAGGATCTGCGAGTGCAAGTGGCTGATGACCTTGACGCCGGTGTCCCAGGTCATGTGCGCAAACCACGAGAAGCCGCCGTAGGTGGGGGAAGTGATGAAGTCCGACACGGCGTGAAAACCGGCGGCCTCCAGATCCTTCTGCATCTGCTCGTAGTGCGGCAAGATCAGCTCGCGCTGGCGCGGCTGCACGAAGGCGGTGCGGCCGTACGACTCGACGAAGATCATGAGCACGTTATTGCCGTGCAGCTTGTCGAGGAACACGCCGTTGCCAATGCGATCGCCGACCTCGGCGATCTGGCGCATGATCTTCTTGCGGTCGCGGGGCAAGTGCGTCGTGTGGCGCACCTCTTCCGCCACGCGCTGGGACACTTCGCGCTGGTAGAGGGCCGGGCCGCCGAGTTCCTGGCTCAGGACGATGCCCACGGTCAGCAGCACCAGGACGGCGACGGCGCGTCGAAAGAAGGGAAAACGCGAGCGCCGATACACCCCGCCCAGGCACACGGCCACCGTCGCGACGCTGCCCGCGATGAAGACGACGAAGGCGACGCTGTAGCCCATCAGCGTGCGGGCCTGGCTGGTGTCGTAGAGCAGCCGGAAGAACTCTCTGATCAGGTGCCGGTCGAGAACGACGTGGAAATCTCGGTACAGAAAGCGGTGCGAGACGTTGTCTGCGGTCTCGAACAGGCGCACCAGGAGCGCCAGGACCCCCAGGATCAGGAACGCCCACCAGCGCAGCGGCAGGCCGACGCGCCGCGCCAAGGCCATCACGCCGATGGCGATCGGCACCTCGAGCGGAAGAGTCCAAAGCTCCGACCACTCCATGGGGATCGGGTAGCGAATGTTGAGCCACAGGCTCAGCACCACCAGGATGGCCGTGAGCAGGACGAGATCGAGCGCGTAGCGGAGGGGAGCCGAACGCAAGAAGCCGAAACGCTCCCGCACGTGCTGAAGTTTCAATTTCCTAAGCATGGATTTACCCGGGCATTTCTGGCCCGGCAAAGCGGCGGAGTCTAGGAGCCCAGATGAGAGCTGGGAAGGGTTTTGCCTGGCTGCTGCGGGCGGAACGGCTCATGGGCCCATCGGCCTGCCGGTGCTGCGCCGCTCGATTTCACGGCTGCTTCGACACCGGGTCCGTGGACGCCTCGCCGGCTGGTGCAGGAGCGCGGCAGCGCCGTCAGGCCCCCGAGCTGTCCGGGTGCAGCACGGTTTTCCGCAGTTCTCCCGCGTAGTTTTCCAGCGAGATCCGGCTGCCGCCGGTCAACGTCTCGTGCACCAGGGCCACCGGCGAGAGGCGACGCCCGGCCACTTGAATGGCGGCGGCTTCCCGGCCTTGGCCGTCTCCTCGCACCCAGACTCCCCCGAACTCCTTGCACAACACCTCTCCGAGATAGCCGCCCAGAAACCCTGCGAGCCAGCGTGCCCAGACCGAGCTCGGCGCGAGGGGCGCGTGTGCTGGCGCCAGCAGCTCGATGTAGCGGTCGAGCGCCGGCAGAGTCTTGCTGCTGCGATCCAGTGCGGAGGTGCCGTGGCTCGCGCAATACACCGCGACCACCGAATGCCCCAGCGCTCGCCCGAGGCGGGGTAGATCCTCGAGCGTCGGCCAGTCGCGGTCCCAGGGCAGGGGCGGGAACACCTCGCGCGCACCCTCCCAGCTCGCCTGCCTGCCGGCGGAGCTGGAGCTGGCGAGCGTGGCCAGGACATTCTCGAGGGCGTCCGCGAGTGTCGCGTGACGGCCGTGCGCGATGCGGTGACGCACGATCTGAAAGGGCAGCACATCTCGTCCCAGCACCTCGAGCTTGGCGCTCTCCAGCGGGTCGTTGCCGCGCCAGCGGCCGCCTGCGACCCGGCGCAGAGTCTCCCCGAGATAGACGCCGGCCAGGCGCCACAGAGTCGAGCTCGCGCCCTGCACGTCGAGCGGTCTCGGGCCCGCCCCGTACAGCAGCCCGAGCGCCGCCTCGAGACGGTCCAGGCTGGGCAGCGACAGATCGTAGCTGCCGAAGTGACGAAAGATCGGCGCCAGCGTGAGAAAGTGGCTGACCGCGCGCGCTGCGTCCTCGCGCGCGTCCGGCCGCAATAGCTCGAGATCGGGCAGCTTGTCGCGCGCCAGGGCCTCGAGCCCTTCGAGGGCGATGTCGCGTGCGCCGCTCGAGAGCGTGTGCTCGAGCGGCATCCAGAGCGAGGCCGAGGAGGTGGGGCCCTGCTCACCGACACCCAGTCGGCGCAGCCGCGGCGTGATCTGTTCGGCGGCGGCTTCCGAGAGCGTGAACAAGCGCTCGAGCGCAGCCTCGGCGCGCGGCTCCTCGCCGCACAAGGCCGCCGCTTCTGCCAGCGCCGCGAGCCCATCGGTGGATTCGGCGTTGGCGCGCAGGGCTCGCTGAGCGAGCCGCAGCGCGACGGCAGGCGTGCCGATGCGTGCTTCCACGCACGCCGTCAGCGCCAGCACCAGACCGCCCTCGGGAGGCGGTCCCAGAATCGATTTCTCGAGCAGCTGCCGCGCCCGCTCGAGGCACCAGGCGTCATCGCGCTGGCGTGCATGCCGCACCGCGCACCAGATGAACATCAGGCGCGCTTCTGCCAGTGCCGGCGCTTCGTCCAGTGCCTGCACCGCCTCGGCGGCCGCTCGCTCGGCATCGCCGACCTCGAGCAGCACGCGCGCGAGCGCGACGCGCGTCTCGGCATCCAGCCCCGGTGGCGTGGGCTCTTCCGGAATCAGCGCACGGGCTTCGTCCCAACGACCCCCGAGCACGAGCTCCCACGCGGCGAGGATCGCGTTCCGCACCTCGCCCGCGCTACCGGCGGGAGGCGCCACCTCGTTGCGACTCGGCCCCACGGGCTCGCGCAGCTCGTCCGGGTAGCTGCTGGCGCGGTAGCGCCCGGCATGCGCGGACAGCTGCTCCTTCGCGCGCATGCTGTCGAAGGGCTTATGCGCACGGTACGGCGGCGCCCGCTGCGAAGAGCGCGACGACTCGGACGTGGCGGGCGCGAGCGAAGTGTCCGTGGGTGGCCGGGGAGGTGGCTCCGAGCTGTCCGGATTGCGGGGAGGCGGCCAGACCGGCTCTGCGGTGCGCTCTGCTGCTTCCCGAAGCTCTGCCTCCACCGCTTCCCTGCGCTCCTCGGCAGCGCGCCGTTCGGCAGCGGCGCGGCGCTCCACGGCGGGTTCGGCGGGCGTGACCTCTTCGTCGTCCTCATCCGCGACGAGCTCGTCCAGGTACGGGTGCGGCATGGAGGGCCCGCGCGGGACGCTCGGTGCGTGGGAAGGCGGGGAATGACTCGGCGAGGTCTTTTCCTCGGCTGCCTTGGGGGAAGAGGCCTCCGCGGCCAGCGCGTCCTTGGGAACGGCGCTCGGTTCGGTGCGCCCTTCCAGCTCGGTGAGCCACTCTTCCGCCTCGGGAAACGGCCCCGCATGCTCCAGCAGAGCATTGATCCGGTCCGCGGCGCCGTCCGTATCGATGCGCCCGCGCTGGAATAGTAGACGGGTTGCGAGGAAGGTGATGGCAACCTCGTGGTCACGGGAGTTGGCGAAGCGTGCCAGCAGCTGGGCTGCTTCCGCTGTATTGCCTGCGTCGAGGTTCCTCTCGATGTGGCGCAACTCTTCGTGCTCGAGCGGACTCGTCACCATCCCCGGCCAGCCTATCAATTCCCTTGGCGGAAGCGTAGTTTCCTCTGCCCCCGCTCACGACGGGGTTTCCCGGGACCCCGGGCCGAGGCCCGGGTCCGAGATGTTGACACTGCGGTTGTGCCTACCGTAGATGCGCGCAGTGACGTACTCGGCACGTTTCACCTGCTTCTCTGGTTGTACGGGGACGTGGCCTGTCACCCAGGCCATCTACAGCTGTCCGACCTGCGGTGGGCTGCTGCAAGTGGAGCACGACATCGAGGCGCTGCGCGCCAAGAGCGGCGTCGAGTGGCGGGAGCTCTTCGACCGCCGCTACAAGGGCACGCGCTGGCCTTACGGCTCCGGTGTCTGGGGCAAGCGCGAATGGGTGATGCCCGACGTCGACGATGACCTGATCGTCTCCATGGATGAGGGGGGCACGAATCTGTTCTGGGCCGAGCGCTACGGCAGACAGATCGGGCTCGACGAGCTGTGGGTGAAGCTCTGCGGCAACAGCCACAGCGGCTCCTTCAAGGACCTGGGTATGACGGTGCTGGTCAGCGTGGTGCGGCAGGCCGTGCGGCGCGGGCTGCGCGTGCAAGCGGTCGCCTGCGCCTCGACCGGAGACACCAGCGCCTCGCTCGCAGCATATGGCGCGGCGGCGGGGCTGCCGGTGGTGGTGTTGCTGCCGCGCGGCAAGATCACGACGGGTCAGCTGGTTCAGCCGCTGGCGCATGGGGCGTTGGTGCTGGGGTTGGATACCGATTTCGACGGCTGCATGGAGATCGTGCAGCGTCTGGCGAAGGAAGAGGTCGTGTACCTCGCCAATTCGATGAACCCGCTGCGCATCGAGGGGCAGAAGACGGTCGCCATCGAGATCTGTCAGCAGTTCGACTGGGAGGTGCCCGACTGGGTGATCCTGCCGAGCGGCAACCTGGGCAACGCTGCCGCGCTCTACGCCGGCTTCAAGATGATGATCGACCTCGGCGTGGTGCAGCGCTGGCCGCGGCTGGTGGTCGCGCAAGCGGAGGCGGCCAATCCGATGTACCGCGCCTGGATCGCTGGCAAGCGCCAAATCGAGCCGATGCGCGCGGCGACGACCCTGGCGAGCGCGATACAGATCGGCAATCCGGTGAGCGCGCCGCGAGCGTTTCGCGCCCTGGACGCCATGAACGGCATCGTGGAGCAAGCCAGCGAGCAGGAGCTGGTGGACGCCGCCGCCGAAGCCGACGCCACGGGTATGTACACCTGTCCGCACACGGCGGTGGGGCTCGCGGTATTGAAGAAGCTGGTCGCGCGCGGCGTGATCGGCAAGCAGGAGCGGGTGGTCTGCATCTCCACGGCGCACGGGCTCAAGTTCACCGAGTTCAAGGTGCAGTATCACGAGTCCCAGCTCGAGAAGATCCAGAGCACGCGCGCAAATCCGGCCCTATTCTTGCCGCCGGACTACGAGCGGGTGAGCGACGCCATTCGCGAGCGCTTTGCCAGACACTGAGCAGCGAAGCTGTCCTCGGAAACTGAGCCGCGGAAACCCAGCCTCAGAAACCCAGCCTCAGAAACCCAATCTCAGAAACCCAATCTCAGAACCCAATCTCAGAAACTCAGCGCCGCGGCGGCGCCCGCGCCGCGCGGCGAGACGTAGGGCAGCAAGTGCAAGCCTGCCGTCTGGCTCGGACGGCTCAGCGCTTGAGGCGCCGAGTCATCCGCGACCAAGAGCACGATGCCGGTGATGCCCAGCGTGAGCGTGACGCCGAAGGCCATGTCCGCGATCAGGGCGTTGCGCTCGACATCGTCGGCTCGCTTCGTGCTCGGAGCGTCGTCGTAGTCTTTTTTGTCGCCCAGCGCGCGAATGCCGAAGATCGTGCCCACGATGGCGGACGCGCCTGCGATACCGAGCGTCACGTAGCCGGGCACGAGGCTGCGCTCGGCGCTCCCCGTTTCCAGCGCAGCGAGGCCGACGTCGGTCGGGGGTGCCGTCAGGCCTGGCGCGGCCGCCAGGGGTGCCGCTGCCTGTGGCAACAGCGTCAAGCTCGGGCGGAGCTCGGCGCCCGGCGTTGCGTTGATCTGGACGCGCTGCGACTCATAGCCGGGCAGCGAGATGAGCAGCTCGTGACGGCCGGGTGCGAGCCGCAACGAGAGCGGAGTGGGAGTGGGAAGGTCCACTCCGCTCACCTGCACGTGAGCTCCGGCCGGCGTCGTGGTGACCACCAGATCGGCAGGCACCGCGGCCAGCTCACGCTGGCGCGCTGCGGCAGCCTCGAGCTTCTCCGCGCCGAGCTCATCCTTCTGTGCATCCGTCAGCAACACGCCGAAGGCTGCAAACGCGCCGGCCACGTCGCCGAGCTTATCGAGACTCATGGCGCGCCAGTACTTGGCCTGGATGGCGGGGACGAGCGCATCGGCCCGGGCGAAATGCGCTGCTGCTGCGGCATATTGTCCAGCCGCGAACGCTTCGCGCCCGGCTCCATACGCCGTGCGGGCTTGCTCGCGCGCGCCGGCAGTGGCTGCGTCGCTGCTCGGACTCGCGGCGTTGGTACCGGCGGCGTTGGTACCGGCAGCGCCGGGAGTGCTGGCAGGGCTCTGCGCCCACGCCACGACGGATGTGTGCAAGACGCTTACCAGCGCGAGACTGGCGATCAACGGCGCACGGCGAAGCCGGGACAAAGACATGTGGTGCTAGGCTAGACCGGTTATTCGAGGTCAGGCAAGCTAGGCAACGCCGCCGATGACAGATGGCTTTCAGAGTGTCCACCCGTCGGGACTCGACACCTCGGGTGGCGCGTCCAGCCAAGAGGCCGATGTGGCGACACGCGACGCCCTCCGCCACGCAGGCCCGGCGAATCCAGGCGGCAGTCAGCTGGGCAACAGCCACGGGGCCAGGAATGACCCGCGCGCTGGCCTCGCTTCGCGCGGCGCGATCAAAGAGCTGGCGCTGCCGCGCTGGCCCGACGCGCGAGCGGAGCTGCCGGCGTTGCGGGCACAGCTGCGCCGCGCCGAGCGCAAGCGCGACGTCGAACGCGAGCGTCTGATCGCGGCCGCACTGGCGCGCGCGCTGGTGCGGCGGCGCACTGAGCTCGATATCGCCGTGCGCCTGGCGCGCCGCGCCGTCCTGCTCGGGGAAGACGCGCTGCGCACGGATCTCGCGGCCTGGCACTGCCAGCTCGGGCAAACCGAGCTCGGCGTGGGCATGCTGGTGCCGCTGCTCGAGTCGCCGGGGCTCGATCGCGCGCGACTGTCGATGCGCATCGCCTTGTACTGGGCGCGGCTCGGCGATGCCGATCAGGCGCTGGCTGCGCTGCGCGAGGCGGCCG
>Ga0068861_100001918_pt1 | contig 13388 bp, 13 predicted proteins | sample KBSSwiS42_FD_66593 | JGI IMG/M metagenome (GOLD analysis project Ga0068861, IMG submission 66593) | Switchgrass rhizosphere microbial communities from Kellogg Biological Station, Michigan, USA - KBS Switchgrass S4-2 | ecosystem: Host-associated > Plants > Roots > Rhizosphere > Soil ...
GCGGTCGAGGAACGTGTGCAGGTTGCTCGCGATCTGCAGGTCGTCCTCGACGACCAGGATCCTGGTCGCGCGACCGGCGGCCTCGGCGCGCGCCGTCGCCGCGGTCACCGCCGCGCTCCGCCGCGCACGCCGCGGCGCACGCTCGCGTCGGTGACGATGCGCTCGAGCGGAATCGCGCAGCCGGCGGCGGCGTCCTCGACCGAGCGCAAGACGAGGACGCTGCGGTGGCGGTCGCGGCACGCGCGCAATTCGTCGAGCGTCAGCCAGAGCGTGCGCACGATGCCGTCGTCGAGCCGGCGCGCCGGGTCTTGCGAGCCGACGCTGCCGGCGAAGGCGAAGCGCAGGTAGGTGACGTCGTCGTCGCCGTCGGGGTCGTCGACGCGCAGGTGGTAGATGCCGACCAGGCGATCGGCAACGAACGGCGACGCCGTCTCCTCGAGCGCCTCGCGCGCGACGGCGTCGGTCAGCGATTCGCCGGCCTCGAGATGGCCGGCGGGGTTGTTGATGACGAGCCCCGCGGCGGTCTCTTCCTCGACGACGAGGTACTCGTCGACCGCGGCGCCGGCACGCGGCCGGCTGGCGATCGCGGCGACGGTGACGCTCGGCTTCCAGCGCTGAGCCATGCGGCGAATGCTAGCGCCGCGGGATGCGCTGCCGCAGTCGGGCGTCGGCGTTCTTCTTGTAAGCTCCAGCCCTTCCCAGGGCCGGCGAGGAGACAAGAACATGCAGATCGGGGTGCCGCGCGAGACGGCGGCCGGCGAGACGCGCGTCGCCGCGACGCCGGAGACCGTCAAGAAGCTGGCGGCGCTCGGCCACACCGTGCGCATCGAGTCCGGCGCAGGGGTCGCGGCGAGCGCGATCGATGCCGCGTACCGCGCGGTCGGCGCCGAGATCACCGATCGCGCCGGCGCCTTCGGCTGCGAGCTGGTGCTGAAGGTGCGCGCGCCGAATGCCGACGAGCTGCGGCTGATGAAGCCCGGCACGAACCTGGTCGGCATGCTCAACCCGTTCGACCGCGCCGGCCTCGACGCGCTCGCCGCCGCCGGCCTGACCGCGTTCGCGCTCGAAGCGGCGCCGCGGACGACGCGGGCGCAGAGCATGGACGTGCTGTCGAGCCAGGCCAACATCGCCGGCTACAAGGCGGTCATGGTCGCCGCCAACGCGTACCAGCGCTTCTTTCCGATGCTCATGACCGCGGCCGGCACCGTGAAGGCGGCGCGTGTCGTCATCCTCGGCGTCGGCGTCGCCGGGCTGCAGGCGATCGCGACCGCCAAGCGCCTCGGCGCCGTCATCGAGGCGAGCGACGTGCGGCCGAGCGTCAAGGAGCAGGTCGAGTCGCTCGGCGCCAAGTTCATCGACGTGCCGTACGAGACCGCCGAGGAGAAAGAGGCGGCCGAGGGCGTCGGCGGCTACGCGCGGCCGATGCCGCAGAGCTGGCTCGACCGCCAGAAGGTCGAGGTCGCCAAGCGGATCGCGCTCGCCGACATCGTCGTCACCACCGCGCTGATCCCGGGGCGCGCGGCGCCGGTGCTCGTCACCGAGGAGATGGTCAAGGCGATGAAGCCGGGCTCGGTGATCGTCGACCTCGCCGCCGGCCGCGGGCCCGACGGCGTCGGCGGCAACACACCGCTCAGCGTCGCCGACCGCACCGTCGTCCAGCACGGCGTCACGATCATCGGCGACACGAACCTCGCCGCCCAGGTCGGCGCCGACGCGTCGTCGCTCTATGCGAGGAACGTCCTCGATTTCCTCAAGCTCGTCCTGCCCAAGGAAGGCGGCTTCGCCGTTCCGATGGACGACGACATCGTCGCCGCCTGCCTGATGACGCAGGGCGGTGAAGTGAAGAGAAAGTAGGCCCGCATGGACGTCGTCTCCCACACCGTCGTCAACCTGATCATCTTCGTGCTCGCGATCTACGTCGGCTACCACGTCGTCTGGACCGTCACGCCGGCGCTGCACACGCCGCTGATGGCGGTGACGAACGCGATCTCGGCGATCGTCCTCGTCGGCGCGATGCTCGCGGCGGCGCTCACCGAGACCGGCCTCGGCAAGTCGATGGGCGTGCTCGCGGTCGCGCTCGCGGCGGTCAACGTCTTCGGCGGCTTCCTCGTCACGCGACGAATGCTGGAGATGTTCAAGAAGAAGGACCGGCCCAAGGCCGCCGTCGAGGAGAAGAAGGCGTGAGCGCCGCGCGGCCGTCCGAAGGCGCGAACGCCCCCTCGGGGGGCAGCGCCGCGGCGCAAGCCGCAAGCGTGGGGGCACCATGAGCTTGAACGTCGTCACGCTCCTCTATCTCGTCGCGAGCATCTGCTTCATCCAGGCGTTGAAGGGCCTGTCGCATCCGACGACGTCGATCCGCGGCAACATCTTCGGCATGGTCGGGATGGCGATCGCCGCCATCACGACCGCGGCGCTGATCGTCAAGCTGATCCAGTCGTACCAGCTCTCGACCGCCGCCGGCCTCGGCTGGATCGTGCTCGGCCTCGTCGTCGGCGGCGGCTACGGCACCTGGCGCGCACGCACCGTGCAGATGACGCAGATGCCCGAGCTGGTCGCGTTCTTCCACAGCATGATCGGCATGGCGGCGGTGTTCATCGCGATCGCCGCCGCGGTCGAGCCGTACGCGTTCGGCATCGTGGCACGGCCGGCGGCCGGCGGCGCGAGCGACCCGATCCCGACCGGCAACCGGCTCGAGCTGATCCTCGGCGCGGCGATCGGCGCGATCACCTTCTCGGGCTCGGTGATCGCCTGGGGCAAGCTCTCGGCCAAGTACAAGATCCGCGTCTTCCAGGGCGCGCCGGTGACGTTCGCCGGCCAGCATTGGCTCAACCTCGCGCTGGCCGTCGCGATGGTCGTCTTCATCGTCGGCTACACGCTGACCGAGAGCCGGTTCGACTTCTATCTCGTGCTCGCGATCGCGTTCCTGCTCGGCGTCCTGATCATCATCCCGATCGGCGGCGCCGACATGCCGGTCGTCGTCTCGATGCTCAACAGCTATTCGGGGTGGGCGGCGGCGGGAATCGGCTTCTCGCTCAACAACGCGATGCTGATCATCGCCGGCTCCCTGGTCGGCTCGTCGGGCGCGATCCTCAGCTACATCATGTGCCGGGCGATGAACCGCTCGTTCTTCAACGTCATCCTCGGCGGCTTCGGCGGCGAGGGCGGGCCGGCGGCGGGCGCGACGCAGCAGCGCTCGGTCAAGAGCGGCAGCGCCGACGACGCCGCGTTCGTCCTCGGCAACGCCGAGACGGTCGTCATCGTTCCCGGCTACGGCCTCGCGGTGGCGCGCGCGCAGCACGCCGTCAAGGAGCTCGCGACCAAGCTGATCGAGAAGGGCGTCTCGGTGAAGTACGCGATCCATCCGGTCGCCGGCCGCATGCCGGGCCACATGAACGTGCTGCTCGCCGAGGCCGAGGTGCCGTACGACCAGGTGTTCGAGATGGAGGACATCAACGGCGAGCTCGGCCAGGTCGACGTCGCCGTCATCCTCGGCGCCAACGACGTCGTCAACCCGGCCGCGCACGTCAAGGGCAGCCCGATCTACGGCATGCCGATCATCGAGGCCTACAAGGCCAAGACCGTGATCGTCAACAAGCGCTCGATGGCCGCCGGCTACGCCGGCCTCGACAACGAGCTCTTCTACATGGACAAGACGATGATGGTTTTCGGCGACGCGAAGAAGGTCGTCGAGGACATGGTGAAGGCGGTCGAGTAGCCGGCCGCCGCGCGCGGGCGCTCAGCCGGTCTGCGCGAGCCAGTCGACGAGGATCCGCGACACCGCGTCGGGCTGCTCGATCGTCGAGAGGTGCCCGCAGTCGGCGACGCGCTCGAAGCGCGCACCGGTGATTGCCGCAGCGATCGCGGCGTGGTCGGCGACCGGCGTCACCGGATCCTGCTCGCCGCAGAGGACGAGCGTCGGCACGCGCACGCGCGCGAGGTCGGCGCGCGAGTCGGGACGGCCGAGCATCGCGCGCTGCTGGTTGCGCTGGCCGATCGCGCCGACGCTTCTCGCCATCTCGGCCATCAGCGTCGTGAGCTCGCTGCGAGCAACGTGCGCCGGCAGCAACCAGCGCGCGGGAAGCTCCGGAATCAATGCTTCGATGCCGCCGGCCTCGACCTTCGCGATGTCCGCCAGCCGGCCGGCGCGCCGCGCCTCGGTGTCGGCCGCCGCGGTGGTGTCGAGGAGCGCGAGCCGCGTGACGCGCTCCGGCGCGCGCCGCAGCGCCTCGAACGCGACGTAGCCGCCGAGCGAGAGGCCGACCAGCGCGAAGCGCGGCGGCGTCGCCGCGAGCAGCGCGTCGGCCATCGCGGCGAGCGTGTCGTGCTCGCGAAAGACGAAGACGCGGCAGTCGCGGTGTCCGGCGGCGGCGAGCGCAGCACGCTGCGTGGAGAACAGCCGCTCGTCGCAGAGATGCGCGCAGGCGAACGCGATCGAGGTCGGATCGTTCATCGGGGTTTCCTCGGAGTCTTGGCGATCCCTGCTCGCGGCCCTGGCTTCGATCGCGATCATGCGCCGGCGCCGCGCGCCGCAGACAATGACCCGTTCCGGCGCGCAGACGCCGACGTCACAGGAGACAACGTTGACCGCTACCACCACCCGCCGCACCGCGCTCGCCGCGACCGCGCTCGCGGTCGCCGCGCCGCGCCTCTACGCGCAGGCGCCGATCGTCATCAAGTTCAGCCACGTCGTCGCCGCCGACACCCCGAAGGGCAACGGCTCGGAGTTCTTCGCCAAGCGCGCCGCCGAGCTGACGAAGGGCAAGGTCAAGGTCGAGGTCTATCCGAACTCGACGCTCTTCAAGGACAAGGAAGAGATCGAGGCGCTGCAGCTCGGCGCGGTGCAGATGCTGGCGCCGTCGCTCTCGAAGTTCGCGCCGCTCGGCGTCAAGGAATTCGAGGTCTTCGACTTTCCGTACCTGTTCGACAGCTTCGACGAGCTGCACAAGGTGCAGCAGGGCGCGGTCGGCAAGGGGCTGCTGAACAAGCTCGAGGCCAAGGGCATCACCGGGCTCGCGTTCTGGGACAACGGCTTCAAGTCGTTCTCGTCGAACCGCAGGATGGCCAGGCCCGAGGACATGAAGGGCCTGAAGATGCGGATCCAGAGCTCGAAGGTGCTCGAGGCGCAGATGCGCGCGCTCGGCGCGCTGCCGCAGGTGATGGCGTTCTCGGAGGTCTACCAGGCGCTGCAGACCGGCGTCGTCGACGGCACCGAGAACCCGCACTCGAACCTGTACTCGCAGAAGATGCACGAGGTGCAAAAGCACATGACGATCACCGACCACGGCTTCGTCGGCTACGCGGTCGTCGTCAACAAGAAGTTCTGGGACGGCCTGCCGGCCGACATCCGCGGCCAGCTGACGCAGGCGATGGCCGACGCGACCAAGTTCACCAACGACAGCGCGCTCAAGGACAACGAGGACGCGCTCGCCAAGGTGCGCGCCGCCAAGACGACCGAGATCCTGACGCTGAGCGCCGCCGACCGGCTGTCGTGGAAGCGCGCGCTCGTCAAGGTGCACAAGGAGATGGAGCCGCGCGTCGGCAGCGAGATCCTGCAGGCGGTCTACAAGGAAACCGGCTTCGATCCCGCCAAGCTCTGAGCCGCGCGCGCCGCGTTGCGGCGACGGCGCTCAGCGCGCGCGTGCGAGAAGGCTTTGCGCGCGCAGCAACACCGGGCGGTCGACCATCGCGCCGTCGACCGCGACGGCGCCGCCGGCGTTCGCACCGGCAGCGGCGACGATGCGCTTCGCCCACGCGATCTCGTCCGCGCTCGGCGCGAACGCGGCGTGCACGACCGCGACCTGGCGCGGATGGATGCAGAGCTTGCCGGCGAAGCCGAGCTTGCGCGCGCGCCGCGTCTCGGCTTCGAGCGCGGCGTCGTCGTCGAGCGCGGTGCAGACGCCGTCGACCGGCGCCGCGATTGCGGCGAGCCGCGACGCGAGGACGAGCTCGCTGCGAAACGCGAGCAGCTCGTCGCCGTCGCCGTCGATGCCGAGGTCGAGCTGGAGATCGATCGAGCCGAACAGCAGCCGCTCGACGCCCTCGGCGCGCGCCAGCGCGCGGGCGTTCGCGATTCCTGCCGCGGTCTCGACGAGCGGCAGCAGCGCCGCCGCCGGCGCCGCGGCGCGAACGCGCGCGAGGTCACAGGCGCGCTCGGCCTTCGGCACGACGACCGCGGCGACGCCGGGCCGCGCGACGAGCGCGAGATCGCTCGCGAACATCGCGCTCGCGGCGTCGTTGATGCGCACCGCGACGCCATTGCCGCCGCCGTCGAGCCACGCCGCGAGCGCGGCGCGCGCGCCATCCTTCGCTGCCGGCGCGACCGCGTCCTCGAGGTCGACGATCACCGCGTCGGCGCCGCTCGCGAGCGCCTTCGCGTAGCGCTCGGGGCGGTCGGCGGGAACGAAGAGATACGAGCGCGCGAGCATCGCCGTTGCCTCAGGCGAGCAGGAAGCCGACGCGCGGCGTCTCGCGCAGCGCGCGGATGCGCGCGATCGCGCGCCTGATCTCGGCGCCGCTCGCGCCGTCGCGGTAGGCCGCGAGCCGCTCGGCCTTGCTCACGATCTCGGCGCCGTCGAGCGGGTTGCCGGGGTCGCCCTTCGGCTCGTCGACGCGCGACGCGAACGTGCGGCCGTCGCGCGTTCGCAGCGCGACCTTGCCGATCCAGCGCGCCGGATAGGCTGCATCGACATCGGCATCGAGCGCCATCGCGACGCGGTCGCGAAACGCCGTGACGTCGGCGTCGCGCCAGTGCGCGTCGAAGTCGGCGAGGCCGGCGCTGCCGCGGACGGCGACGAGGCCGAGCACGGTGCCCATCGAGAACTTCGACTGGTGCACGGTCTGCGGATCGACGACCGGGCCGAGGACGTCGATCGCGCCCTGGTGGACGTGCGCGGTGACGCTTTCGATGTCGGCAGCGACGAGGCCGTTCGTGTGCATCGCATCGAGCAGCGCATCGGCGGCAGGATGGGTGTGCCGGCACGACGCGTGGAACTTGAACGACGTCTCGGCGAGCGCCCAGCGCTCACCGAGGCGGTCGACGAGCCGCGCCGGATCGGCGTCGCGCGAGAACGCCGCGCCCATCCCTTGTGCGCCCTCGAAGATGCGGCGCGCGCCGGTGAAGCCGTCGGCGGCGAGGTACGCCGCGGTCAATCCTGCCGACGCGGCGTGCGCGGTGTGCAGCTGCTTCGAGTCGGCGGCTTCGCGCAGGAACTCCCACAGTCCCGCGGCCTGCGTTCCCGCCGAGCCGAACGCATGCGCCATCTGCCCGGCGTCGAGGCGAAGCAAGCGCCCGACCGCGGCAGCGGCGGCGAGCGTTCCCGCGGTGCCGGTCGTGTGGAAGATGCGGTAGTGCGAGCGACCGAGGAATTCGCCGACGCGAACGCCGACCTCATAGCCGGCAACGACCGCGGCGAGCAGCTCGCTGCCGCCGGCGCCGATCGACTGCGCGACCGCGAGCGCCGGCGGGAAGACGACGGTCGCCGGGTGCAGCACCGAGCTGTTGTGCAGGTCGTCCTGCTCGACGACGTGCGACGCCGCGGCGTTGGCGATCGCGGCGACGAGCGGGCTCGAGCCACGGCGATGGATCAGCACCTCGCTCGGGCCGTCGCTCGGTCCCATGCGCTCGGCGAAGCGCGCGATCGACTCGACCGGGCGCGCGCCCTTGCCGGCGAGCGCGGAGCCGAGCCAGTCGATCATCAGGTCCTCGGCGCGGTCGAGGACGGCAGGAGGAATCGCTTCGATGTCGAGCGAAGCTGCGAACGCGGCGAGCGTTTCTCCGGGCGGTCGTTCGGCCATCGTCGGCTCCTTCGTTTGCGCCTCGTTCAGACCGCGCCTTCGCGGTGCAGCTGCGCGATCGTGGCGGCGTCGAAGCCGAGCTCGGCGAGCAGCGCGTCGGTGTGCGCGCCGAGCGCGGGGACGGCGTCCATGCGCACCTCGCTCGCGTCGCGCGCGGTCGGCGGAACGAGCGCCGGCACCGGGCCCGACGGCGTCGCCACCTCGCTCCAGCGCGCGCGCGCGTGCAGCTGCGGATGCGCCCACACCTCGGCCATCGTGTTGACCCGCGCGTTCGCGATCTGCGCCTGGTCGAGCCGCGCGACGACCTGCTCGGCCGTCATGGCTGCGAACGTCTCGACGATGATCGCGCGCAGCGCCTCGCGCGCCGCCGTGCGCGCCGCGTTCGACGCGAAACGCGGATCGGTCGCGAGCTCGGGGCGCTCGAGGACGCGGGCGCAGAACACCTGCCACTCGCGCTCGTTCTGCAGCCCGAGCATGACGATGCGCCCGTCGCCGGCGGGAAACGGGCCGTACGGGTAGATCGTCGCGTGCGCGGCGCCGGTGCGCGGCGGCGGCTCGGCGCCGAAGGACGCGTAGTAGAGCGGATAGCCCATCCACTCGACCATGCTCTCGAGCATCGAGATGTCGATCCGCCGGCCCCGCCCGGTGCGGCCGCGCTCGAGCAGCGCGGCGAGGATGCCGCTGTACGCATACATGCCGGCGGCGATGTCGGCGATCGAGCAGCCGGCCTTCGCCGGCTCGTCGGGCGTGCCGGTGATCGAGACGAAGCCCGATTCGCTCTGGATCAGGAGGTCGTACGCCTTCTTGTCGCGGTACGGCCCGGGCCGCTCGGCGTCGTCGCCGTAGCCCGAGATGTCGCAGACGATGAGGCGCGGATGCACAGGCGCGAGCGCATCGTGAGAGAGCCCCATTCGCGCCGCGGCGCCGGGAGCGAGGTTCTGCACGAGGACGTCGGCGCGCGCGAGCAGCCGCTCGAGGATCGCCGGCGCTTCCGCGTGCTTGAGGTCGAGCGTCAGGCTCTCCTTGCTCCGGTTGGTCCAGACGAAGTGCGAGGAGAGTCCCTGGACGCGGCTGTCGTAGCCGCGCGCGAAGTCGCCGCTGCCCGGCCGCTCGACCTTGATGACGCGCGCGCCGAGGTCGGCGAGCTGACGCGTGCAGAACGGCGCCGCGATCGCGTGCTCGAGCGTGACGACGGTGATGCCGTCGAGCGACCGCATCTCAAAAGCTCCGCGGCAGCCCGAGCACGTGCTCGGCGACGTAGCTGAGGATGAGGTTGGTCGAGATCGGCGCGACCTGGTAGAGCCGCGTCTCGCGGAACTTGCGCTCGACGTCGTACTCGTGCGCGAAGCCGAAGCCGCCGTGGAACTGCAGGCACGCGTCGGCCGCCTGCCAGCTCGCCTTGGCGGCGAGGTACTTGGCCATGTTCGCCTCGGCGCCGCACGGCTCGTGCGCGTCGAACAGTGCGCACGCCTTGAAGCGCATCAGGTCGGCCGCCTCGACTTCGATGTAGGCTTCAGCGATCGGAAACTGCACGCCCTGGTTCTGCCCGATCGGCCGGCCGAAGACGACGCGCTCGCCGACGTACGCGGTGACGCGGTCGATGAACCAGCGGCCGTCGCCGATGCACTCGGCGGCGATCAGCGTGCGCTCGGCGTTGAGGCCGTCGAGGATGTACTTGAAGCCCCGGCCTTCCTCGCCGATCAGGTTCTCGGCCGGGATCTCGAGGTTCTCGAAGAAGAGCTCGTTGGTCTCGTGGTTGACCATGTTGGCGATCGGCCGCACCGTCATGCCGCTTCGCTCGGCGGCGCGCAGGTCGACCATGAAGATCGACATCCCTTCGGTCTTCTTGCCGACGTCGGCGAGCGGCGTCGTGCGCGCGAGCAGGATCATCCAGTCGCTGTGCTGGATGCGCGAGATCCAGACCTTCTGGCCGTTGACGACCCAGCGGTCGCCGCGCCTGGTCGCCGTCGTGCGGATCTTCGTCGTGTCGGTGCCGCTGGTCGGCTCGGTCACGCCCATCGACTGCAGCCGCCACTCGCCGCTCGCGATCTTGGGCAGGTAGAAGCGCTTCTGCGCGTCGCTGCCGTGGCGCAGCAGCGTTCCCATGTTGTACATCTGGCCGTGGCAGGCGCCGGCGTTGCCGCCCGAGCGGTTGATCTCTTCCATCACGACGCTCGCCTCGGCGAGGCCGAGCCCGGAGCCGCCGTATTCCTGCGGGATCAGCGCGGCGAGCCAGCCGGCCGACGTCAGCGCGTCGACGAACGCCTCGGGATACCCCCGCTGCGCGTCGATCTCGCGGTGGTACGAATCGGGGAACTGCGCGCAGAGCGCGCGCACCGCGTCGCGGATCTCCTGGTAGCGGTCGGGTGCGCTGCGGACCATCGCCGATGCCTTCGCTCAGGCGACCTCGGCGGTCGCCTGCATCGCGAGCCCGCCTTCGTGGTTGCGCGCCCAGAGCGCGAAGCCGCGCTCGCCGTCGGGCCGCCCGCAGAGCTCGAAGGGATGCAGGTCGAACAGCGGGCTCACCGCCTTGAAGTCGAAGCGCGCGACCGTCGCCGTCGGACGCTCGCGGCGCAGCAGGTCGAGCAGCAGCGTCGCGATCAGCGGCCCGTGCACGACGAGGCCCGGGTAGCCCTCGACCTCGGTGACGTAGCGGCGGTCGTAGTGGATGCGGTGGCCGTTGAACGTCAGCGCCGAATAGCGAAAGAGCAGCACGTCGTCGGGGACGACGGTGCGCGCGAACGTCTCGTCGGTCGGCGCCCGCTGCGGCGTCGCCGCGCTGCCGGGGGCGGGCAGGCCGCGGTAGACGATGTCGTGCGCTTCGCTGATCGCGTGGCCTTCGGGCGTCGAGAGCGCGTGGTGGACGGTGACGAAGACGAGCGGGCCCGAGCGCGCATCCTTCGCGGTGACGTCGTCGATTCGCGAGGTGCGCGTTGCGACCTCGCCGACGCGAAGCGGGCGCTCGAACGTCAGCCGACCGCCGGCCCACATCCGCCGCGGCAGCTCGACCGGAGGCAGGAAGCCGCCGCGGCGCGGATGGCCGTCGGGCCCGAGCTCGCTTTGGCGCGCGATCGGCAGGAAGTAGAGCCAGTGCCAGAGCGGCGGCACCGCGGTGCCCGTCGCGGGCGCCGGGTCGTCACGGTCGAGCGCCGCGGCGAGCGCGGCGAGCGGCGCGGCGGTGATCGTGTCGGTGCGCTGCTCGCTCCGGCCGATCCAGGACCGGAGGTGCTGCAGCGTGTCCATGGCCGATCGTCGCAAAAAAATCGTCAGGCCGTCGCGGGCGAGGTTGCTGCCGTTTCCGTCGTCGTCAGGGGGGCGCGTCGCGGCCGCATCAGCGGCAGCAGCAGCAGCGCGCTCATGCCGAACGCGCAGTCGAGGACGAGCGTCATCGGATAGCCCAGCCACTCGACGACGTGGCCCTGCCACCACGCGGTGTACGAGATGCACAAATTGAGCAGCGCCATGTACGCCGTGAACTGCGTCGCCGCGACCGCCGGGTTCGTGATGTCCATGTAGAGCGCGGTGCGGATGCCGTAGTAAAGGCCCTGGAAGATGTTGTAGACGATGCACGCGGCCCAGAAGGTGAAGACGAGGACCGTCGACGGATGCGGCCGGTTCGGCGTCTTGATGTCGACCGGCATGATCCAGCCCGCCTGCCACATCACGTAGGCGAGCCAGAGCGTCGGCACGACGGTGAGGAAGGCGAAGAGCGCCAGCGACGAGCGCCGGCCGAAGCGGTCCGACACCCAGCCGCCGAGGATGCAGAACGGCGCGAAGATGACGGTGCAGATGAGATTGAGCTGCGCGATCTCGTTGTCGTCGAGGCCGAGCTCGACCGCGAGGTTCGACTGCAGCGCGAGGCTGAGCGCATAGGCGCCCGCGGGCAGCAGCGCCGCGAAGACGCCGACCAGCGCTGCGCGCGATCCCGTGAACGCGGTCCACGCATCGCGCACGAAGCGCTTCAGCTCGCGGCCGACCGAGCTGGCCTTGCGCGCCTGCGCCTCCGCCACGCTCATCGCCTTCTCGCGCAGCGGCAGGACGACGAAGGCCGTGATCGCGAAGATCGCGAGGACGACGAAGATGTAGGTCGACGCGAACGGCATCACGGCGGTCAGGAACAGCACGCCCGAGCCGCCGATCGTCTGCCCGATCGACGCCCCCGCGAACATGAAGCCGTTCGCCGAGCCGCGCTCGTCCTCGGGCAGCACGCTCACCGCGAGCGCATCGATCGCGACGTCCTGCGTCGCGCCGAACGCGTTGTGCAGGAAGATGATCCCGGTGAAGAGCGCGAGCTGGTGGACGAAGTCGACGCCCATCGCGATCAGCAGCGTCGCGCACATGCCGAGCTGCATGAAGAAGATCCAGGTGCGGCGGCGGCCGAAGCGGTCGGAGGAGAAGACGTCGACGAACGGCCCGACCGCCCACTTGAACGCCCACGGCAGATAGAGCGACCCGACGAAAGCGCCGATCGCCGCCGGCCCGAGGTCCTGGCGGCGCATCTGCGCGGCGATCGCTGTCGCCGTGAAGCCGAGTGGGATTCCTTCGGTGACGTAGAGCAGGAAGAACGCGGTCAGGCGTCCCTTGCGCGAGGCGAGGAGGTCAGGCAGGGCGATCCGCATGCCGCGGCACGCTAGCACACGCGGCCGCAGCCGCGCCGCCGTCAGTGCAGGTCGCGGCGGCGGCCCTTGAACGCCTTCGGGCTGATGACGTTGCCCTCGCGCTCGCTCGCCGATCGCCTGGCGCGGCGGATCGCCTCCTTCGTCTCGCGGCGCGCGCGCAGCTCGGCCGCGGGCCAGAGCGCGGCGCGGACGACGCGGCTGCGCCAGACCGCGGCCTGCTTGCGAAACGACGCGTCGACGCGGGCGCGTCGGCGGGGCCTCAGCAGCATGCGCAGGAGCAGCACCACGCAGACGACGACCATGATGGCCGCGAAGACCTTCTCGACGACGTTCATGGTGCTGGGGGATCGGCTGCGGGAGGAGCGCTGCCATCGTAGCGCCGTTGCGCGCGGCCGGCAGGCGATCGTGACAGCCGACACCCCGCGACATGGGAATAAGTCCGTGAGGTTCACAATGGCCACCAGCCAATTCCGGCGGCGCGCCGATTGCTCCGCGAAGCGACCGGACGATGGACGACACCACCGCGTCTCCCGCTTCCCCTGGTCCACCGGCGCAGGGCGGCGTCCACGCGCGCGCGGTGCGGGTCGCCGAAGAGCGCATCGAGCTCCCGCCCGGCCTCGCCGACGACGACCTCGCCGACGCCGGCGACGCCGCCGTCCCGAGCCGTTCGCTCGCGATGCTGCCGATGGTCGGCCTCGGCGGCTCCGCCGGGGGCATCGCTGCGCTGCAGGCGTTCTTCCAGGCGGCACCGAGCGACACCGGGATGGCGTTCGTCGTCATCCTCCACCTGTCGGCCGACCACGAGAGCACGCTCGCGGAGATTCTCCAGCGCACGACCGCGATGCCGGTGCGGCAGGTCCACGACCGTGCGAAGGTCGAGGCCAACCACGTCTACGTGATCCCGCCGGGCAAGACGCTGCATTCGGTCGACAGCCACCTGGTCTGCGCCGACCTCACGCTGTCGCAGGCACGCCG
>Ga0068861_100001919_pt1 | contig 13387 bp, 3 predicted proteins | sample KBSSwiS42_FD_66593 | JGI IMG/M metagenome (GOLD analysis project Ga0068861, IMG submission 66593) | Switchgrass rhizosphere microbial communities from Kellogg Biological Station, Michigan, USA - KBS Switchgrass S4-2 | ecosystem: Host-associated > Plants > Roots > Rhizosphere > Soil ...
CAGGCGACCGTTCACGGCTGGGCGCCGCGCGTCGCTTCCGCGACCCAAGCGGCAGAGGCGTACCTGCGCGGAGCCGAGCGCCGGCGCGCGCGGCGGGACGACGCGGCGGCCTTTCAGGACGTGCTGCGCGCGTTCGACACGGCTCCCGAGCACGCGGCCGCCGCCGCCGCCATGGCCAACGCCTTGCGCGAGAAGGGCCAAGAGCGCAGCGTTGACGAGGTCTGGCGCCGGCATGCGGATGCGCTGATGGAGCTGGGCCAAGAGGTCGCGGGCTGTGCCGTGCATCGCCGCCGCCTCTCCACAGCGCTGGAGGCGGGTCAGTTCGAGGCCGCCCTGGCCGCCGCGCTCGACGCCCGCCTGGACGCGGTGGTAGACGCCAAGTCGCTGCTCGCCGGTCTCGAACCTCTGCACCTCGGAAACGACTCGGGTACGTTTCCTGCCGGCGAGCTCGATAGCGTGCCGCCACCGCCGTCATCAGCGTCGGCGTCGGAGCAAGGCGTCTTCGAGCGCTTGCTCTCGCGGCTCGGGCTGTCGGAGTTGCTGGCGGCGCGCCTCGAGCTCGCGGCGGAGGCGGCGCAGGGGGAGCTCGCGAGCCGCTGCTACCTGCAGCTCGGCAATCTGCTGGAGCGCAGCGTCGGCAGCACCGAGCGCGCCCTCGAGCCCTGGGTGCGGGCCGTCGTCGCGGACCCGGCGAGCGAGTCCGCGCGCGAGGCGTTGCGCCACTACGCGACCAGCACCGGCGACTACTCGCCGTTGGTCGAGGCGTTGCTGCGCGTCGGCGTGCGCTTGGAAGGGCGCCAGCGCGAAGCCAGCGGCGCGGAGCTTTCGGGGGCAACCACGGCCTCGCCTGCGGAGCTGGAGTGTCTGGCCGAGCTGAGGCAACTCGCGCGCCAACGTCTGGACGACCCGGGTCTGGGGCTCTGGTGCGTGAACCTCGCGCTACGCCAGCAGCCCGAGTCCGCGGCCCTGCGCGAGCAGCGTCAGGTGCTGGTCCTGCTCGCCGCGGAGGCGGAGCGCACGCTCCAGGGCGCGCTGCTCGAGCTCGAGCGGGTCGAGGGCGATCAGCGCGTCAGCGTGCTGCGTCAGGTGGCGAGCTGCCTGCGCGGCAGACCCGATCGTACCGAGCAGTATCGCACCGTGCTGCTCGAGCTCGTGCTGCGCCGACCCGAGGAGCAACGCTGGCGGCGTCTGCTCGAGACCCTGGCAGTCCGGCTCGTCGACAAGGACGGCCTGTCGCGGCTCTGGACTCGCGATCTGGTGGCAGCGAACGAGCCCGGCGGCGCACTTCGAGCGCTGCTCGGCCTGGCATGGCTGGAGCGCCAGGCGGACAATCTGCAGGGCTCGCTCGCCGTGCTGGCCGCGGACGACGGTCGCGGTCTGGCTGCGGCCGCTGCCATGCAAGTCTCGCTCGCCGCGCAGCTCGGCAATCGTCGGCTGCGCGCGGAAGGCTTGATCAAGCTCGGGGTGTCTCTGCCGCCGTCGCTGCGCGCCTGGCTCGCGAGCGTGGCCTCCGCCGATCTGCGCGTGCTCGGTGAGCTGCCGGCGGCGTTGCGCGCGGCCGAGGTCGGCACGCACGCCGATCCGAGCGCGACGCGTCCGGTGGTGGCGTACGCTCAGGCGGCGGCAGGCCGCCGCGATCCGGTGGCTGCAGTGGCCTACGAGCGGGCCATGGCGCTCACCTTTCCGAGCTCGGCGCAGTGCCGAGGTCTGGTGGCGGCGCTGGACGCGCTGGGCGACGTGTACGCGGCCCAGGTGTGGACGGGGCGCTGGCTCGGGCTGCGTCCGGCAGAGACGGCTGCGGCGCACGAATTGCTGCGCACGGCGGCCAAGGCCGGAGACGCCACGCGGCTCGGCGATGTGGTGCAGTGGACGGTGTCGCAGGCGCATCCGCTCGCGGGTTGGGCCGAGCCGCTCGCCAAGGCGCTCATCAGCCTGGCGGAGTCGGACCAGACGCGGGCCGCTCAGGTGGCGTGGAAGGTGCTCGATGCTTTCGGGCCTCAGCCCGCTGCGCTGAAGCAGGCGCTCGAGGCCGTGGCACGGCAGAGCGCAGACGCGGAGCTCGAGGTCGCCGTGTTGGAGCGCGAGCTGGCCATGGACGGCCCGGGCGGCAACGACGCCCTGTTGTGGCGCCTGGCCGAGATCCATTTCGAACGCGCGGAGCCGGACCGCGCTTGCGCCGTGCTGGTGCGAGCGCTCGCCGTCGGGCTCGACCCCGAGCGCGCCCTCGAGATGCTGAATGCCGTCAGCGAAACGCACACGGCCGAGGGGGAGTTTCACCGCTTGCAGGCGCTGGCGCAGGCCTACGAGCTGCTCGGCAACAAGGGCGAGGCCTGCTGGCGTGCGCTGCGCGAGTATGGCGCAGCGCTCTGGGATCTGGCGCGCGATCAGACCCAGGCCGTGGAGGTCTGGCTGCGTGCAGCGGAGCTCGGCGGCGCGCAGGGTTGGTTTCACTTCACTCGGGATCTGGTGGAGGTGCTGGGTCTGGATCGCGCGCTCGACGAGGTGTGCCGGATCGCCGAGAGCCGCGAGTCGCCCGATCAGGTGGCCGCGCTGCTCACCGGCGCGGCGGTCGTCGCGCAGAGCCGCGGCGGCCGCCGGCGTGCGCTGCAGCTCGGTCTGCTCGCGCTCGACACGGAGCCCGGCAACGTCCGGGCGCTGGAGCTGATCGAGAACACTGCGCTCGAGACCGACCTGCCGAGCGTGGAGAGCGCGTACCGCGCAGCGCTCGGCGCGACTCTCGGCAGCTATGGCGAGCGGGCGCTGCACTATCGCGCCGCGCGCTTCTTCGAGCGAGCGCCAGAGCACAGCCTGGCGCTCACGCACGCCATCAGCGCGTTCCGCGCCGTGCCATCGGAGGGCGTCACCTTTGCATTGATGCTGCGCCTGGCTCGAGAGGGCAAAGAGGCGGAGCGAGCCTCGCGCGCGATCGAAGAAGTGGCTGCCGCGCAGGAGAGCGGGGAGCTGCGCTCGCAGTGGCTGCGCCGGGCCGCGCTCATCGCCGGCCGCACCGCAGAGGGCGCGCAGCAGCGCATGGAGGTGCTGCTGCGGGCGCTGTTTGCCGCGCCCGAGCCGGAGACCGTGGACTTGCTGGGGCGCGCCTTCACCGACCTTGCGCGCCAGCAGGTGGACGGGCGCGCCCTCGGTCTGCTGCGCTTCAGTCGCGCCATCAGCAAGCTGCTGCCGCGGCTCGAGTCGATCGACGGCTCGCGCGTCGCGCTGGCCATGGCGAGCGTCGCCTTGAGCTGTTTCTCCGACGCGCGGCTGGCGCTGCAGGCAATCGGCGGCGCCGTGGCGCTCGATCCCGAGGCGGACGAGTTTGTCGAGTTCGTTCCCGAGGCAGCGCGCCTGGCCGCCGAAAAAGAGGCCGCGGAGGCCTGGCTCGACGCGGCGGAGGCCGGCACCAACGGCGGTCAGCGCGGCAGTCTGGGCTTGCTGGAGCTGATCGCGGAGCTGGCGCTCGCGCTCGGGCGCTTTGGCCTCGCCGCTGGCTTTCTGGTGAAGCGGCTGGAGCTGGGCCCGGAGAGCGAGGCGCTCGCGGCCAAGGCCGAGCAAGCCGTGCGCAAGAGCCGAGCGCTCACGCTGCCGGACCACGTGCTCGAGCGCTTCCCGACGCTGGCGCAGCACTCGCTCCTGCTGGGGCGCGCCGAGCGGGCAGCGGCCGAGCAGAACAGTGCCGCCGAGCTCGACGCGCTACAGAACGCGTTTCAGCTCGACCCACAGCTCGGCGGCGAGGTGCTCTCGCGCTTGCTGCAGCTCGCGCTCGGCGCTGGCAACCTGGATCTGGGCGAGCAAGTCTACAGAGCGGCGCGCAACTCGGATCTGGATCGCGAAGCGCTGAGCGAAGCGACCCAGGCGCTGGCCAGTGCCCTGCTCGAGCAGCGTCAGCCCCCCCGCGCGCTGACGTTGTTGCGCGAAGCGGCGGAGCAGCTGCCCGAGGACGTGGAGCTCTGGACCCGCGCGTTGGCGGCGGCGCGCGCCGCCGGGGATGATGATCAGCGGCAGGAGATCTTGGCGCGTCTGATCGATGCCTCTGCGGATCGCGTAAAGCAGAGCCTCTGGCTGAACGAGGCCTGGGAGGTCGCCAAAAAGCGCGGCCAACCAGAGCTGGCGACAGAGCTGCTGAAGCGCTGGCTGGGTGTGGACCCCGAAGATACGCAGGCCCTCAACCGGCTGGAGGCCGAGTGTGAGGCGCGCGAGGACTGGGCGCAGCTGGTCGACTTGCTGGGGCGGCACCTGGCGCTCGGCGTCTCTGTGCGCGAGCGCCGCCGGCTGGTGCTGTGGCGCAGCGAGCTGCTCGAGACGCGTCTCGGACAGCTCGCCGAGGCGCGCCAGGAGCTTTCCACCCTGATCGAGCAGACGCCGGGCGATCGCAGCCTGATCGAGCGTTTCGCGCAGCTGAGCGAAGCGCTCGGCGATCATGCCGCCGCGGCGGGGGCCTGGCTCACGGCGAGCGGGCTGTCTTCCACGCGGCCTGTGGCCGCGCAGCTCGCGGAACGCTCGTGTCGCCTGTACCTGGACGCGGGCGACGTCCTGGCAGCGCGCCGCGTGCTGGCGGCGCCGCAGACGGTGCCGCGCTCGCTCGGGCTGGCGCGGCTGTCCGTGCGGCTCGAGCGCGACGGGCAGAACGAGCCACGGCTCGCGCGCGCCCTCGAGGAACAGGCACAGGTGACCGATCAGCCGATCCGCGAGCGTGCGTCCGCGCAGCTCGAGGCCGCCAACATCTGGCGGCGCCTGGGCGACGACGAGCGCGCGTGCCAGTGCGCGAGCGAGGCGGCGAACTGGGTACCAGACGACGCCGAAGCGCAGATTCTGGCGAGCTATCTGGAATACCGCCGGCGGGGGCCGCGCGGGCAAGCCGAGGCGCGCGCCAGCGCGCAACGACTGCGTCCGGTGATCGCCAGCGCGACTCCAGATCAGCTCGATCTGGCTGCGTTCTTGCTCGCGGAGGCTCTCGATCTGGCAGAGGGGGGAGGCGCGGGCCTGGCCGAGCTGCGTGCGGTGCGCGAGCGCTTGGGGCCGACGGCGCTGATTGCGGTGGGCCTGGCGGAGCGCCTCGCCAAGGGCCCGGCTGCGGAGCAGTCGTTCGAACACTTTGACGTGGCCCTGGGCGGCGGCGATCTGCGTGGCCTGCGCAAGCCGAGCCAGGTGGCGCTCAACGCGGCGCTGGTCGCGCAGAGCTGCGATCGCTTGGGCCTCGCGCACCGCTACGCCAAGCTGGCCGCGGCGGACCCCGAGCTCGCCGAGACGGTGGCCCGCCTGCACGAAGAGCTGGCCCATACTCCCTCCAGCATGCCGCCGGGCATGCGCTCGCCGCGTGCGAGCTCGCTGCCCCCGCCGCGGCATTTCGCGACCGCGCGCGCGTCCGCTGACCGGGTCGAGCACGACACGCGCCCGGCGCGACGCACGCAGCAGGGCCTCGGGCGCGCCCAGCCCGTTCCGCTCGCGCAGCGCCCGGCGGTGGTCGTTCCCGCGCACCCGGCAGCACCTGCGATCTCCGACGTGGCGCCCTCGAGCTCCGGTGAGCTGCCGCGGCCGCTCGAGTTCCGCGCGACGGCCGAGCGCGAGCGCGAGCTGCACCGCGAGTTCGAGGCCGGCTCGCTCGAAGCGGGGCGCGAGCTCGTCCAGAGCTTGCTGAGCGACTCCGCCCGCGCCGCGGAGGCGCTCGCGGTGGGGCTCGCGGTGGCGCGTGCCAAGCCGGGAGAGCCGCAGGGGCTGGAGCTCCTGGAGCGCGCGGCGCTGCTGCTGCGCGACCCCGAGCATGCCGCAGCGGTTGCCCACGTGCGCGCCTGCTCCGCCACCGCCGGCGGGCAGGGCGCGCCGCCACTCGATGCGCAGGTCGAGCGCGGGGAAGAGTTGCGTGGGCTGCTGTTCAGCGAGGCAGACGGTCACCCCGCACGGGCCCTCGACGTGATCTGGGAGAGCACTCGGCGCGTGCTGGAGTGGGAGAGCGTGCGCGATATCAAATCGGCCAAGCGCGTGCGCGCTGATGACCCTTCGCCGCTCGCCCAGGCCTATTTCTCGCTGGCGCGGTTGCTGGGGTCGTCCGCCACGCCGCTCTTGCAGCTACCGCTCGCCGGCGAGCTGCGCGCCAGCGTGATCATGATGGGCGAGCCGTCGGTGCTCGTGCGCGGGGAGTGCCGGGAGGACAGCCCACAGCTGCGCTACGAGCTGGGCGCCGCGCTGGCCGGCAGCTTGCCGGCGTACGCCATCATCAACGCCGCGACCTACGAGCAGATCGACGATCTGTTCCGGGCCGTGCATAGCGCATTTGGCCCGCCCGAGAGCTCGCAGACGAACTTTACCTCGACGGCGCGGCTGTCGGCGCTGCTCTGGGAGAGCCTGTCGCCGCGGACCCAGCGACTGATGACGGAGTGGTGTCGGGAGGGCCGCTTGACGCGCGAGTTGGCCGTTGGTGCGGCGCGCCGCGCGGCGCGCCGCGCCGGTCTGTTCGCGTCGGGCACGCTCGGGGTAGCGCTCGGCAGAGTGATCGCCGAGGAGGGCATCGATGCGGGCATGCTGGAGGCACCGGAGGGGCTGGCGCGGCTGTGTGCGCGCTCGCCTGCCGCCTCGGACCTGGTGCGCCTCGCCTGCGACCCGCTGTACGCACACCTGCGCTGGCGTGTCGAAGCCGCGCGAGCCGGTGTGACGCGGAGGGGCTTGTGAGCCGGCCGTGCTCGCCCTGGCGTGGCGTGGCAGCTGCGCTCGCGTCCGTCGCGACCACTGGCTGTCTGGACGAGGCCCCCACCTTTGCGCCGCGTGGCCAGCGGCCTCCGTTCGTGATCGCGGGTCAGGTCGAGCCGCCGCTGGGCGCGGTGTACGAAGGGCCCGTGCCGTTCTCCGTCAACGTTCCGTTTCGCTCCGAGGACGTGAACAGGCCGCTCCAGGCTCGTCTGTATCTGGATCTGGCTCCGGGCGCGGACAACGTGACGGCGATCGCACAGGATGTTCCGGCAGGCATCTATGAAGAGACACGCACCGTGTCGATGCCCTGGAGCTCCGAGCTCGAGCAGTGCCACAGCCTGACCTTGATCCTCACCTACTTCGACAACTTCGTCGGCTCGGGCACGAAGGATGACTCGCTGGCCGCGCGGGTCGTCTGGTGGCTGAACGTGGGCGATGTGGACGGCGACGTGCGCATGGCCACCTGCCCGGGCTCGAGTCAGCGCCCGGAGTAAAAAAGGGGCCGAGGGACCAGGGATCGTGTAGTTCGCTCGGCGTCCCGAGGTGCCGGACGTTTTCAGGTAGGCTGAGGTCCGGCCCCCTCTGCTCGCACACAAAGAGCAAAGGGGCGGTCCCTTTGAGACCGCCCCTTCTAGCTACAGCGCGTGCTGTTTACTGGATGCCGCCGCCGCACTTGCTGGCGACGCCGCCACCGCCGCAGGTGTTGCCGTTGGCGCACACGCCGCAGTCGATGAGGGCGCCGCAGCCGTCGGCGACGGGGCCGCAGTCGACGGCGGGCGTGCAGTGGTAGGGCACGCAGCCGTTGCAGGGGCCGCAGCTCAGCGTGCCGGAGCAACCGTCGCTCTGGACACCGCAGCGAGCGCCGCAGCCGACCGGAGTGCAAGTGCCCGTGCCACACTGGTTCGCCGTCTGGGCGCCGCAGACCTGACCGCTGGGGCAGGTGCCGCAGTTGAGCACGCCACCGCAGCCGTCGCTGAGCGTGCCGCAGTTGGCGTTGGCAGCGCTGCAGCTGGTGGCATTGCAGTTGCCGCCGCACACGTTGGCCACGCCGCCGCCGCCGCACACGACGCCCTCGGAGCAAGTTCCGCAATCGAGCACGCCGCCGCAGCCGTCGCCGATGAAGCCGCAGTTCTTGCCGGCATCCTGGCAGGTGCGCGCGCTGCACACCGGGCCGCACTTGTTCGTGCCACCGGCGCCGCACGCCGAGCCCGGCTGGCAGGTGCCGCAGTTGAGTACGCCGCCGCAGCCGGTGCCGATCGTGCCGCAGTTGGCGCCCTGGGCCAGGCAGGTGGTGGGGCTGCAGCTTCCGGCGCCGCACTTGTTCGGGCCGCCGGCGCCGCAGGTTTGACCCGCGGTGCAGATGCCGCAGTCGAGCGTGCCGCCGCAGCCGTCGCCGATGCTGCCGCAGTTGGCGCCGAAGTCGGTGCAGGAGCGAGGCGTGCAGGCGGGGACGCCGCACACGTTCGCCGTACCGCCGCCGCCGCACACGGCCGGCGCGCTGCAGGTGCCGCAGCTGAGCGTGCCGCCGCAACCGTTGCCGATGGTGCCGCAGGTGGCGCCTTCAGCCGCGCAGGTGGTCAAGGTGCAGCTCGAGCCGCACTGATTCGCCGTGCCGCCGCCGCCGCAGGTGTCCGGCGCCGAGCAGGTGCCGCAGTTCAAGAGGCCGCCGCAGCCGTCCGAGACGAAGCCGCAGCTGGCGCCGACGTCGCCGCAGGTGTTGGGCGCGCAGGTGGGCGGCACGCTGGTCGAGACGCAGGCGGAGAGATCGAAGATCATGAACTCGAGCACGCGTTCTTGCGCGGTCAGCGGGTTGTTGTTGCATTCCTCGGGGAACACCTTGGCATGCGAATCCAAGTTGGCGCCGGCGACGTGGAACGCGCTATACAGCACGCGCCCACAGGCTGCCTCCGGAGCAGCGCCGACGGGAGTGTTGAAGCTGTATTGCTGAACGCTATTGGTCTTGTTCAAGCCGGGCGCGTAGTGGTCCACCTCGGTGTACACGAAACGCTCGGTGATGTCCGCGGTGGCCGCCTTCACGAACTCGCGAGGGTCGGTGATGCTGATGTTGCCGTCCCCGTAGGTCGGCGACCAAGCATTCACTTGACCCAGCCAGGCGTCGAAGGCTTGGCCCTTGGGGTGGCTGACATCGATGATGCCCGTGGTCGTAGCGCCTTCATCATTGTACGACCCGTTCCAGGTCGCGGTCTGATCAAAGCTGTACGAAGAGTTGTTGTTCTGGAACGTGCACGCGCCGCCCGAACCGCAATTCCCGTTCGAGCCGCAGGTACCCTTGCAGTGTCCGGCTTGGCAGGTCGAGCCGCCACCGCAGTTCGCGTTGCTGGCGCAGGTCCCCGCGCCGTCGCAGCTCTTGTCAGAGCTCGCACCGTCCAAGTAGGTGTACGAGTAGTGCGAGGCGAAGATGCGGCCACCCGCATCCGCGTACGCGTTCAGAGCGTTCTGGCGCGTAGAGGTGCGCGCGTACGAGGCGCCTTCGCAGTCGAAGATCGCGACGTCGTAGTTGTTCAGGGTATTGCCGGTGAACAAGGCGCTGTCGGCGGTGCCCGTCGCGAACAAGTCGCAGACGCCGCCCGTGCCGCAGTTGGCGTTGTTGCTGCACGCTCCGGAGCAGTGTCCACCCGTGCACGTCGAGCCGCCGGTGCAGTTGGCATTCGAAGTGCAAGTGCCCGCGCTGCACGTACCGGTGATGTCCTGCGCCGTGCCAGCGCCTCTACTGAGTCCGCGGGTGACTGCGCTGCCGGAGGTCGTATTGCCCTGACCCTGGTACAGATGGATCAGCCCGCTGCCGGACGGAGCCGAGAACTCACTGTCCGCAACGCCGATCTTGCGCAGCACGCATTCGATCGCATCCACCTTGCCCGTCACGAGGGCCATCTTCGGCAAGCTCACGAATTGCGTCAGGCCGTTGGCGGCATCGTTGCGGTGACGCGGCAAGCGCGCGTCGTTTGCGTTCAGCACGTTGCTGCTGCAACCGGCGACGGCAGGGATCATCGTGACGCGGCGCCACTTGCCCATCTTGACGACCAGGGGGAAGTCCACGGAGGCCGGGACGTTCTTCAGGCTGAAGCTGCCGTCGGGGCCGGTGACGGCCGCCACCAGCGGCTCACCCAGGTCCTCATCCTCGCAGCGCTCGCAGCTGGCACCGCTGGTGATCGCGGGAAGATTGTTCAGGTCTGCGATGTTGGGCACATAGACGAGCGCGTTGTAGAGCGGCTCGGTGCCGTTCGGCGCATAGACCTTGCCGGTCACGGTCGTCTCCTGGCCGGCGCTGCAGCTCACCTGCTCCTGGCAGAAGTTGGTGCAGGCCACGTCCTGTACGCACTGGCTGGGCGTGCCGCGGCACACCTGGCCGTTCGGGCAGGCACTGCAGTCGATCTGGCCGCCGCAGCCGTCGCCTTGCGGGCCACAGGTCGCGCCGATCTCCTGGCAGGTGAGATGATGGCAGGGCGGCGCGCCGCAGGCGTTCAGCACGCCGCCGCCGCCGCAGCTTTGCCCCCCGGGGCAGCTGCCACAGTTGACCGTGCCGTCGCCGCAGCCGTTCGACTGCAGGCCACACGTCGCATTGGCCTGGGCACACGCCGTAGCCTGATCCATCGGCTGGCAGCCGGGCGCTCCGCATTGATACGCGACGCCGCCACCGGCGCAGCTCTCGCCCGGGACGGAGCAGCCGCCGCAGTCGAGCGTGCCGCCGCAGCCGTTGTCGGTGGTGCCGCACGCGGCATTCAGTGACTGACAGGTCGCCGCGATGCAGGGCGGCGTGCCGCAGACGTTGGGGGTGCTGTTCGCGCCGCAGACTTGGCCGGGCGCGCAGTTGAGGCCACAGTCCCAGGTGGAGCTGCAGCCGTCGCTGACCACGCCGCACTTGCCCTGGCACGCGCTGGGCTGGTCCATGGGGTCGCAGGCACCGACCGAGCCGGTGCCACAGACCTGCACGTACGCACCGCCGTCGCCGACCACCCCGCAGCTCTCGCCGGCGTTGCTATCGCACACGGCCGCGCAGCCTTGCAGCTCACCGGCGCAACCGTCCGAGACGAAGCCGCAGTAGCCCGCTGGCTTGTCCGCGAGCGCTTCCTCACAGCTGACGGGAGTGCAGGTCTGCACGCCGCAGAAGCCTGGTTCCGTCGCGCCGCAGCGCTCGTTGTCCGCGCAGGGCGTGAACGGGCAATTCAGGATGCCGCTGCAGCCGTCGCTCACGGGCCCGCAGCGCCCGGCCTCGGGATAGTCGTCGCAGCTGAGGGGCTGACAGTCGCTCGTCAGCTGGCACTGGCCCAGCACGCACTCCTCACCGGTGCCTGTACAGGTCCCGCAAGTGAGCACGCCGCCGCAGCCATCACCCACCTGGCCGCAGCTCACGGCGAGCGACGCGCAGGTGGACGCTTCGCAGTTGCCGCCGCCACCCGTGCCGGTGCTGCCGGGCACGCCGCAGTGGCTCGGCACGCCGCCGCCGCCACAGCTGGCCGGAGCCTCGCACCCGCCACACTGGATGAAGGCGCCGCAGCCGTCCGCGATCGGCCCGCACTCGAGCGCCTCACACGACTCCTCGGTACGGCAAACCACCGTGGTCGGATCTTGCGTGGGGTCGTCGGTGAAGATGAAACCGTTGTCACCTGCCTGGCTGCTCCCGTCTCCGCCGGTGCCGCCCTCGCCGTTGCTGCCGCCGACTCCGGGCGGCTTGCTCCCGCAGGCCAGTAGCAGGGCAGTCAGAGCGATGATTCCAAACACCCTCACGCTAGAACGCACGGAGTCCTCTTTCGGTTTGCACAAAACGGCACGGAACATGAGCAGTCACTCTCGAATATTCAAAATAGCATGCAAGGGAAGGTCTTCAATTCGTGCCGCCCAGCGCGCCTGCTTTTGGTCGTGGGCTGTGGGCACGTCGAGCCTGTGTTGCACCAGTGAACCAGCGGCGCTGAGCGGTCCTTTCGAGCATGCGAGCTCGTCAGGTTGGGTTCGAAACCCATCCGGGACGCAGAACGGTTGCGGCGAGCAGGACCTGAGGGCAGAGCAGAGGGCGTGAGATTTTGCCCGGTGCTCGAGCGCTGGGAGTAGACTGCTGGCTTTCGTGACGCTGTCTGGAACCAAGCTGCTCTGTTGGTTCGCCCGTGTGGGCGGGCCGTTCCTGTGTGCGCTCCTGGGCGTGGCCTGTCGCGAGCCTGTGCGGCGCAGTGCAGAGCAGGCGCAAGCCGTAGCGACCCTGGGCAACTCATTCACTCGTGCCGCCCTGACTCCGGCGGCCATCGAGCCGCCACGCACGACGAACGCAGCAGCCGCCGAAGAGCGAGCGCCTGTTGGGCTCGACCCTCGACTGAGGCCACCCGATCAGCCACTGCAACACCTGGCCTTCAGCGAGGAGCGCTTGGCGCAGCTCTCCGGAGAAGAGCTGATCGTGCGCCGCGTGCCCGACATGCGCGGCGTTTCGCGCATCGAGACGCCGGGTGCGCGCAACGTGGTAGCCGGTGTAGGCGGAGACTTCGTCGCGGCCGGCAGCGAGCACGTGTATCGACTGGCTCGGCTGGATGAGCGCGCAGAGGTGCTCGCACCCGTGCCGCGGCTCGGCCCGACCAGCATCCTGCCCGCCGCGGACTCGAGCGATCATTTCTGGCTGCTCTATGAAGGGATCCAGAAGCTGCCGGAGTTCGATCTGCAGGAGACGGTGATCGCCCCCTACGTCTCGGTGCTCAGCTGGACCGAGCTCAGCGAGTTCGACGGACGCGCGGTCTCGAACTTCGGGGACGGCAGCTTCCTGTACACGACGCCGCGCGGTCTGCGGCGCGTGAACGCGCAGGGCAGGGCGCACGACGTCGTGGTCGAGAGTCTCGGCGAGCAAGTGTGGCGTTTGCTGCCCGCGCTGGGTCGCGGCAGAGTCTGGGCAGCCACGCCGTATCTCCTGCAGCTACTCCAGCGTGTCGAGTCGGCACCCTCTTCCGGGGCCGCGGCCAGCCAGGTCGCGGCCAGCCGCGCCGAGCTCGAGGTCAGTCAACGGATCGAGCTGCCGCCGCACTCGGTGGCGCTCGCGAGCCAGGGGCGCGACCTGGCGGCCCTCGCGGTCGAGAGCTTCGAGCCAGCGCGGGCGCGCCTGCGGGTCGAGCTGTATCGGCAAGGCGGCGAGGGGCGGCGGGTGCTGCGCTTTGACGATCCAGTGCCGGAGCACGCCGATGCCGGGGCTAGGGCGGAAAGCGTGCGGTTTGCCCCCGAGGTCGCGCTCGCGCCCGGGCGACCCTGGCTGGCCGTATTTGGATTTGGGCTGTCGGTTTTCGACTGGCGGACGGGCGCCCGCCTGTTTCCGCCCGGTGCCCCAGCGGCAAGCGCATTTTTGCCGGTCCAAAACTTGGCCCCCGGCTCACACTGATGGTCATGGTCGCGCGAGCCGCTGATGGTCACACCGCGCGCAGAATCCGAGCTGGTCGGCCTGGAGCGTCAAGCCGAGCAGCTCGCTCGGGGGCGCAAAGAGCGAGTCACGAGCGCACATCTGCTGGCCGCGATGGCGAAGGGCTCCTGCTCGGCGGCGGCGTTGCTCGAGAGCCGGCGGCTCGCGGCCGAGGCGCTGTTGCGCGCGGCGCGCTCTGCCAGTGACGATGAACCGCTGCCGTTGCGCGCCGCCACTCAGGGGGCCCGCGCGGTCGCCGAGCGCATGCGGGCGCCCGAGCCCGGCGCGCTACATCTCTTGATTTCGCTGCTCGGCGACCGC
>Ga0068861_100001930_pt1 | contig 13354 bp, 13 predicted proteins | sample KBSSwiS42_FD_66593 | JGI IMG/M metagenome (GOLD analysis project Ga0068861, IMG submission 66593) | Switchgrass rhizosphere microbial communities from Kellogg Biological Station, Michigan, USA - KBS Switchgrass S4-2 | ecosystem: Host-associated > Plants > Roots > Rhizosphere > Soil ...
ACGCGTCAACGACACCGAGTCCAGGTCGAACACATCGGAGGCTTTCAAGTAGCCGCCCACTTGAATCGGGTCGCCGGTGACCGCAATCACGTTACGAATCCCCAGCGCGTGCGCCCCCATGATCTCGGATTGGGTGGCGAGAAGGTTTCGATCGCGGCAGGAAATATGGAGAATCGCCTCCACCCCCGCGTCACGCTGCAAAATGTGGCAAAACGCGCTAGGACTCATGCGCGGGCGGGCGAGCGGGCTGTCCGCGACGTTGATCGCGTCCGCCCCTTTGCCTTTCAAATAAATGGCGCTCTTCACATAGCGTTCCACTTGAACGCCGCGCGGAGGATCGATCTCCACCGAAATCGCAAAGCGTTTTCCCAGCATCTCGTAAAATCCAGGAGTACGTGAAGAGAGCGCCGGGGTGCTCAGGGGCGTATGTGATTCACCGACGTCCACCGACAGCCCGGTGCCGGGAGGCTTGGGCTTACTCGCTTTGACGGTTTGGGCGATAGCGCGGACGTGGTCGGCCGTGGTTCCGCAGCAGCCACCTACCGCAGCCACACCGAGATTCACTGCTTTCCGCGCAAAGTCACCCATGTATTCGGGCGAGGACAGGTAAATGTAACGTCCGTTCACGAGACGGGGGAGACCGGCGTTGGGCATGGCCACCACGGGAACTTTCGAGTGGGGCACCATGCGCTCGAGCACCTCGAGAATGCCTTGCGGGCCAACGCTGCAGTTGGCACCCAGCGCAATCACGTTCATGCCCGATAGCGTATCCGCTACTTCTTCGGGCTTGTTGCCGACCAAGCTTTTCGCTTCTTCAGTGAACGTCATGAGCGCCATAACCGGTACGCCCAGGTCGCTTACTGCGCGCACCGCTACCACCATTTCCTCGAGGTGCGTAATGGTCTCCAAGATCAAGAAGTCCACCCCCGCCGCAACCAGCGCCTCGGCCTGCTCGCGATACGCCACCGCGGCTTCGGCCGGTTCCAGATTGCCGATCGGGACGAGATGCTTGCCCAAGGGACCAATGGATCCCGCCACGAGGGCGCGATCGCCGGCGGCTTGCCTGGCCAGCATGGCCCCGGCCTGATTGATGGCGACGAGCTGCTGGTCCAGGTTGTGTTCGGCCAGACGATATCGATTCGCCCCGAAGGTGTTCGTTTCCAGAACCTGCGCGCCGGCCTCAACGTATCCGGCGTGAATCTCCAGCACGACTTCGGGTCGCACAAGATTCAGCTCGTCGAAACACTGGGAGTAGGGGATGCCGTGGGCGTACAGCGTCGTTCCCATGCCGCCGTCGAACACGACGATCTGGCGCGACAAAAGTGCTTCAATGGTTGGGCGGACTGTGGTGCCGTTCATGAAGCCAAAGAGTATACGGCAAGGCGGCCAGCGTCCGGTTGAGCTACTATGCCTCGCCGTTCGCGAGGCGCCATACCCGCCTGGAGATATATGGTCGCAATTCAGGTCGAGAAGCTCTCGAAGGCGTTTTCGAACCGTTCGGTGCTGCGGGGATTGTCGGTGACCGTCCAGGGTGGTGAGCGCCTGCTCGTGCGTGGTCCCAACGGAAGCGGCAAATCCACGTTTCTGCGGATTCTAGCCGGCTTGATCTCCCCGTCGGCGGGAACAGTCCGCGTCGTATCACCCGATGGTGAGACGAAGACGGCCGATTGGCGCCGTCGCTGGACGGGGTATCTATCCCCCGATTTGACGCTCTACGACGAGTTCTCCGCGCTGGAAAATCTGGACTTCTTCGCCCGAGCGCGGGGTCTTGGCCGAAATCAGGAGCGTGACCGCAGCCTTCTCGCCAAGGTGGGCCTCGGTGATCGGCTCCAGGATCCGCTTGGCACTCTTTCCACCGGCCTTCGCCAGCGAGCCAAGCTGGCCTTTGCGCTGCAGGGGGAACCCCGCATCCTGCTTCTGGACGAGCCCGGCTCCAACCTGGATCAGCTGGGGCGGGAGTTGATCGCCCGAACCGTGGCTGAATACGGCACCAACGGGAGCACCGTCTTGATCGCCACCAACGATCCCCTCGAGTTCGAGTTGGGGACCCGGACCCTTGACCTGGCTTGAAGGCGCCCTGGCCATTCTGGCCAAGGACGTTCGGTCCGAGGTCCGCACGCGGGCCGCGCTCAATGCCATCGTGCTCTTCAGCGTGGTGACCCTGACCGTAGTCAGTTACGCCACCGGCAGTTTCGGGCTCTCGCCCGAGGTTCACGCTTCCCTTCTCTGGATAATCGTGTTCTTTGGTGCAATGGCGGGTTTATCGCGTACGTTTGTCGTTGAAGCGGAGAGGGGAACCGAGGTGGCGCTGAAGCTGACCGCCTCCGGGACTCAGGTCTTCCTGGGCAAATTCCTGTTCAACCTGGCCCTTTTGGGGCTCTTGGACCTGGTCCTCATCCCTCTGTTTCAGATTTTGCTTCCCATTCGGGAGGCGAACTGGGGTTTGTTGGGTATCGGTCTGGGCCTGGGGAGCCTCGCTCTCGCCGCATCCACGACCCTGGTGGCGGCCATCGTCGCCCAAGCGGGCGTCAAAGGAGCGTTGTTTACCGTGCTGTCCTTTCCCATTCTCATCCCGGTCCTGGTGGCCGGCGTGAGCTCGACCCGGAAGGCCATGGACCACGCTCCATGGGCCGACGCGGTATCGGAGGTTCAGCTTCTCATCTCGTATGCAGGGATCATGTTGACGCTGTCCTTTCTCCTCTTCGATTCGGTGTGGAGGGATTGACCATGGCAAGAGCCTGGAAATGGGTCACCGGTGTGCTCATGACGGCCAGCATCCTGCTTGCGTTTACCTACTCGCCCGTGGCGATGCGGCCCCGCTACAGTTCCGAAACGCACCAGAACGTGATGGTGCCGTGGCCGGAGTTCCGCATTTTCTTCTTCCACGTGCCGTCGGCCTGGGTGGCCGCCTTGGCTTTCACCGTGGCGATGATTTGGAGCATCCGCTACCTGCGTCGCCGCGATGTCCGGTTTGATGACGTAGTGCTGGCCAGCTCCGAGCTTGGGTTCGTGTTTTGCGCGGTGGCGCTCTTGAGCGGGATGATCTGGGCGCGGCGGGAATGGGGAGCGTTCTGGAACTGGGATCCCCGCCAGAACACCGTGCTCATCCTGCTTCTCATTTATGGTGGCTACTTCACGTTGCGCTCGGCCATCGCGGACGAGGACAAACGCCGGCGCATTACCGCGGTTTATTCCATCTTTGCGTTCGCCACCGTTCCGTTCTTGATGTTCATCGTGCCCCGCATCATGGAGACGTTGCATCCCTCTCCAATCATTAAAACCAACGAAAACAGCGGGGTCATGAACGCCAAGATGCGCCTGGTGTTCTATCTCTTCCTGCTTTCCTATACCGCGTTGTATCTGTGGGTCCTGAACATTCGCGTGCGCGTGGAGCGGGTGTCGCGCTCGAGCGTGATGGATCTTCAAACCCAGGAGGTGGCGTGATGAGCGGCGCCGGATATGTCCTCTCGGCCATTTTGGTAATATGGCTAGGAGTCTTTATTTACCTGGTTACCGTGGAGCGCAAGTTGAATCGGGTGATGCGCGACCAGGCGGTCCGTAATCGCCCTCAGGCAAGGTGACACCATGAACCACAAGATGCGAGTGGCGTTTGGCGTGGCGGCGCTGGCGGTGTTCGGGACGATGGCGTTTCTGAACTTCAACAAGACCGTTGCCCCGTACGTTCCGTTTGCCGAGGCGAAGGCCGCCGAGCGGACGGTCCAGGTTGCCGGCGCCCCCAACCACGAGGCGGCCCGATTCGATCCATCGCTCAAGCAGTTTCAGTTCACCATGTCGGACGAGCATGGCGAGGTGATGCCGGTCATTTTCACCGGCGTCAAGCCGGGCAATTTCGATGAGGCGGAAAAAGTAGTGGTGATCGGGAAATACCAGGAAGGCGCGTTTCACGCCAACCAGATCCTGGTGAAATGCCCCTCCAAGTACAACGACGCAACCACGGACGACCCGGCCAAGGAAGCGAGCTGATGGAACCCGGATATCTGCTTCTCATCTTCACTACGCTCGCTACCGCATCGGCAATGGCCGCGTACGTGCCCGGGGTGCGGAAGGGAGCGGACACGCCCTGGCTGGGGATTGCCCGAATTTGTGTATACGCGACCGCGCTGGGTTTGATGGCCACCGCGGCTACGCTTTGGTATCACATCCTCAGCCATCACTATCAGTACAGTTACGTGTATCGCTACACGTCCAGCGACATGCCGCTGCGCTATGTCATCGCCTCGTTCTGGGGCGGGCAAGAAGGCACGTTCCTCTTGTGGGCCCTGTATGGCGGCTTGCTGGCGGTGTTCATTCGTTTCAAAGCCAAGCAGTACGAATCGCCGGTCTTGTTTTTTTATCTGGGCATCGACTTGTTCCTCTTGCTCATGCTCCTCAAGGCGAATCCGTTTGCGAAGCTGCCGCAGATACCCACGGAAGGCAACGGGCTGAATCCGCTCTTGCAGGACCCATGGATGACCATTCATCCACCGATCATGTTCTTCGGCTTTGCGTCCTTGGGCATTCCGGCCGCGTACGCGATGGCGGCCATGGTCAAGGAGGATTGGGACAATTGGATTCGCCGCGCCATTCCCTGGACCACCTTCGGGATTCTCGCCTTGGGCACGGGGCTGACCTTGGGCGGTTACTGGGCCTACAGCATTCTGGGCTGGGGCGGCTTCTGGGGCTGGGATCCGGTCGAGAACTCATCCTTGGTTCCCTGGCTACTGGCGGTGGGGCTGCTCCACAACCAGATGATTCAGTTGAAGCGCGGCATCTTCAGACGGCTGAATCTCTTTCTCGCCCTTCTGCCCTTTGTGCTGCTCACCTATTCCACGTTCCTCACCCGAAGCGGCGTGTTGGCCGATTTCTCGGTGCACTCGTTCACCGATTTGGGCATCAATCAATTTCTGGTCGCCTTCATGGTCGTGTTCCTGGGTGGAGGACTGGGCCTCTTCGTTTGGAAGTTTCGTCGCATTCCGACCGATAAGACCCAGGCTCCGCTGGCGAGTCGCGAGTACTTCATGTTCCTGGGTTCATTGGTGTTCACGTTGTTTGCGATCTTCGTGGCTCTGGGAACGTCCGCGCCGATCATCACCCGTATCTGGGGACCGGCCTCCAACGTGCAACCTGAGTTTTACAACCGCATGGGTCTGCCCTTCGCCGGCTTGATTACGCTGTTGGTGGGTGTTGCTCCTTTTCTAGTTTGGCGGGACGTGAACCTGAAGGAGAGTTTGCGCCGGTTGATGTGGCCCACCCTTATCAGTCTGGCCGCGATGCCGCTCCTCGTGTTCATAGGCGTACGGCACATCCCGCATCTCGTGCTCATGGTGCTGACGACCTTTGCCGTGGTGTCCAATGCGTACATGATCCTCCTCCTGATTAGACGCAAGTGGCGCGCCGCGGGGGGTTATCTGGCCCACGTTGGGATCGGACTCGCCGTGCTGGGGATTGTCGCGTCCACGTCTTACGGCACCAAGGAAACGGTCGTGCTGCCCAAAGGCGAGGAAGTTCTGTCTTTGGATTATGGGTTCAAGTATCTGGGCCGGCGTGAGATCGAGAACGGGCGGAAAGATGCCTATGACGTGGCGTTACGCACGGCCGATGGCGCGTATCTGGTGTCGCCGACCATGTACTTCAGCGACTTCAATCAAGGGATGATGAAGAAGCCGGCCATTCATTCCTTCTGGAGTCGGGATGTATATGTGTCGCCCATCGGGCACGCGCTGGATCCTCTCCAGGATCGCATTCAGACGCGCGTCCATCTCCAGAAAGGCACGCCGGTCAGTTCAGATGGGATGACGCTTACCCTGATCGACGTCGCACCGCGCTCCCCGGATGCAAAGGCTACCGGGCCTGACGGCTCATCGCATCCGACCAAGGAAGTCGTGGCCACGATCGACGTATTGCACGGGGGTACGCATCAAACGCTGCAGCCGGTGCTGCAAGGGTTTTCCGACGGCAGCACCAACGTTGTTCCGGCGGATATTGCGAACACGGATCAAGCCATCTCGCTCTTGACCACGGAAACCACGGGAACGCAGGTGGACGTCGGCATTCGATGGCCATCGTTAGGCATCTTGCGCGGAGAGAGTGGAGACATCCAAGGCAACAAAGTCAGCCTCAACTCCTTCGATGTTCAAATGCCCACGCGTGAAGGTGGCTCGGTGAAGGTCTTCGCCATCGCGCACGTCGAGATGAACGGCGAAACCTTCCACGTCCGTCCCGGCATCATCAGCCGGCCGGGGGACAGTGGCGGTCTGGAGCAGATCGAGGCGCCCATCGGACGCACGGGCCAGAACCTGGTTCTCGAGCGCGTCGATGCCAACACCGGTCGCGCCTTCTTCTACATCGCCCAGGCACCACAGGAATATCTCTACGCCGAGGTAAGCCTTAAACCGTTCATCGGACTATTGTGGATGGGCACCGCGCTCACCGTGTTGGGCTTGGCGTTCGCCACCTTCCAGCGAGGCCGGATCGCGAACCGCCTCGTCACATCCGAAGCCGGTAGAGAAGGCCTGGAGGCCAAGAAGAACGGGAAGCGCGTCGCGGCTTAGCCCGCCCGCCCCGACTCCACGAACGCCCCATGAAGACGGCGTAACGCCTCGGCGTAAGACGCTTCCGGAACGTACATCGTCACCGCGATCGTCGTGCTGGCTAGCGCCTGTACGGGTATGGCCGGCGATTCCGCCAGGACGTTTAGAACCTCTTCGACCACTCGCGAAACGTCCAAGAGCCCCGTTCCCACCATCGTCACCGCCGCCAATCCACGCTCCACGGCCAACCCCTGCATCCTCCCATGCATCTCTTCCAGAACATGCTCATTCTCGGAATCCACTGGAACGAAGAACTTGAGCCCATACGAATCCGCGGTAAGCCCTCGCACTCCAGACAAGTCTTTCATGCCGGATGCCGCAGTCGCGGCATCGATGCCACGTATCGTGACCTCGAGCACGCGCGGCAAACCGGTCACGGCGGCGATGCCGGCCCCTTGTTCGATTGCCTTTCCCTCGACCACCGTTCCCTCCTTCTTCGTGAACGCGGAGCGCACACAAAATGGAACCAATCGCCGGCCGGCCAGCTCGACCGCTCGAGTGTGCATTACCCCTGCTCCTGAAGCGGCAAGTTCGAGCATCGTGTCCCAGGACACCCGCTTCAACAGGCGCGCATTCTCAACATGGCGCGGGTCGGCCGACATCACCCCGGGAACGTCGGTGTAGATCTCGCACCGGTCGGCATTGAGTCCAACCGCCAGCGCCACCGCGGTCGTATCGCTCCCACCCCGCCCCAATGTGGTGATTTCCTTGTCGCTGCTCACGCCTTGAAACCCGGCCACGATGACGACTTTGTCTCGCTCCAGTTCGGGAAGAATGCGGATGGGCCGAATTTCCAGGATCCGCGCGCGAGTGTGATTCGTGTCGGTGATGATGCCGCTCTGACTGCCGGTGAATGAAATCGCGGGCACCTGGCGCGCTTCCAGCGCCATGGAGAGGAGCGCCATGCTGATCCGCTCGCCGGTGGTGAGCAGCATGTCCATCTCGCGGCGGCTGGGCCGCGGGGTGATGCGATGGGCGAGGGAGAGAAGATGGTCGGTGCTCTGGCCCATCGCCGAGACGACCGCCACGATGCGATCACCCGCCGCCCGTCTTTGGGCGATCCGATCGGCCACCCGCAGAATCCGCTGCGGCGTGCCGACCGACGTGCCTCCGTATTTCTGAACGACAAGCAACGCCAACCTCCAGAGGTGTACGATTCGGATCCAGTATATGGCTAGGAGGGGATGCGGTCTAAGTCCCCCGAAGGAAGGTCATGTCGATCGTTGGAATTGATCACGTGCAGCTCGCGATGCCGCCCGGCCGCGAGGAGGACGCGCGAGCGTTTTACGGCAAGCTGCTGGGCATCGCGGAGAAAAAAAAGCCCGAGGAGCTTGCCAAACGGGGCGGGGTTTGGTTTGAAAACGATGCCGTGAAAATTCATCTCGGAGTGGAAGCGGATTTCCGCCCGGCGCGAAAGGCGCATCCAGCGTTATTGGTCCAAGGCCTGGAAGCGCTTGTCCTGAGACTGCGTGAGGCTGGAACGGATGTCGTTCATGATGTCTCTATTCCCGGCACGAAGAGGGCATACGTCTCGGACCCGTTCGGCAATCGCATCGAACTTGTGGAAACGAAAGGTGGAGACGTATGACCACGCAAGCGGATAAAGCACGAACGTTTCGGGCGCTGCACGAACGTGACCATGCCTTCATCATTCCCAACCCCTGGGATGCGGGGACGTCGCGTTTACTCGACCGCATGGGATTCGAAGCGTTGGCTACCACTAGCGCGGGATATGCGTTCTCGGCGGGAAAAACAGATTACGGGGTGGAGCGGGACGAGATGATCGCGCATGTCGGTGTCATTGCCAAAGCCACCCATTTGCCGGTGAGCGCAGATCTCGAAAACTGCTGGGCGGAGAGCCTCGATGGGGTGGCGGAAACGATTCGCATGGCCGCGGCGACCGGCATCGTGGGTGGTTCGATCGAGGACACCACGGGTCGCCCAGGCGATCCTATCTACGAGATGGCCGAGGCCGTCGATCGGGTGCGGGCAGCAGTGGAAGCTGCGCGCGCACTGCCCTTCCCATTCACCCTAACCGCTCGCGCCGAGAACTATCTCTGGGGCCGGCATGACCTGTACGACACCATTGCGCGCCTTCAAGCCTTTCAGCAGGCCGGCGCCGACGTACTGTATGCGCCGGGATTGACCACGCGGGAGGACATTGCCGCCGTCATCAGCTCCGTGGATCGTCCCGTGAACGTCATCATGGGACTCGTGGGCACGCAAACGAGCCTTGAGGATCTGTCCCGACTGGGGGTGCGGCGCGTCAGCGTAGGTAGTGCGCTAACCCGGGCCGCGTACGGCGCATTCTTGCGCGCAGCTGAGGAGATGAAGACTCACGGCACGTTTACGTTCGCCCAATCCGCCGCCAACTATCGCTCGTTGAGTGACATGTTCAGTGGGTAGAGAGTGGATACCATGGCTGGCCTTGTTACTCGTATTATTCGGCGGCTGTAGCAAGGACAAGAAACCGCGATACACCGCCGTCGCGATTATGGGCTATCCCTTTCCGTTTGGGGTAAACGTGAAACATTTGATCGGAAGGTCCCGTTGGAACGTGACCTCCAATGAATGCAGAACGCCTTACTACAACTATCACGTGAGCGGATCCCAGTGGTCGGATTATTCGGAGGTCGTGTTGACCGCCGACAGCTTGGGGACGTTGCAAGCCTTCTCCGCCACGCGTCTCTTCTCCGATGCGTCAGAGGGCCAATCTTATCTGACGGATATCTCTGAGGAGATCTGGCGCCGCTATGGCGCTCAATCCGACAGCGCAAAGGTAAACAAGAACATCCTCGGACGGATGTGGCGCGATCAATCCGGCAACGTCGTGAGCGTGTATGCCGAAGGTGGGGGAGTAAAGGTCAAAGCGGTATCGGGGCGCATAGAACATGATTGCCCATCGCTATTGGGGAAACTTCTGCCGCAACCGAAGCATTGATCAGGTTGACTGCCCGGAAACCGGTTGCTATTCTAGTTGGCCTTTGGATGCGCTGAATCCGGCAGCTTTCGGCGCTCCAACCGCCTACCGAGCGGAAGTAGCTCAGTTGGTAGAGCACCACCTTGCCAAGGTGGACGTCGCGGGTTCGAATCCCGTCTTCCGCTCCAGTCCTACCATTCGCCCGCCGTGTATGCCTCCGGCACGATGGGAAGGGTCAGCTTTTCCGTGCGCCTGAGAACCGTAATCTCTGACGGATTCCCGACTCGCGTGTCCGTAAGTAGGCGATGCAAATCGTCGATGCCGCCCACCGCAATCCCATCGAAGGCGACTACGATGTCAGCTTCCTCTAAACCCGCTCGCTTGGCCGGGCTATTCGGTTCGATCGAAACCACCCGGATTCCGCTCTCCCGCTCCAGCTGATGAAAACGCACGAACCGGCGCGAGATCGGCGTGTTTTGCCCCGCGACGCCGATGTAACTGCGGGTCACACGTCCGTCGCGAATGAGCCGTGAGGCCACAAAGACTGCGGTGTTGACCCCGATCGCAAAGCAAATCCCTTGCGCGGCTCCGATCATTGCCGTGTTGACGCCGATCACGACGCCCTTGGAATCCACCAGCGGCCCGCCGGAATTGCCTGGATTGAGCGGCGCATCGGTCTGAATGACGTCATCAACCAGCCGTCCCGAACGCGTGCGCAAGGAACGCCCGAGCGCGCTCACCACGCCGGCAGTCACCGAGGTCTGATATCCGAACGGGCTTCCGATCGCGATAGCAATCTGCCCGACTTTGAGCGAGCTGGAATCGCCGAGCATCGCCGCGGACAGCTGGGGCGCATCGATGCGGACGACGGCAAGGTCGGTTGCCGGATCCTCGCCAACGGGAGTGGCCACCACTCGGTGTCCATCCGGCAGAACGACCTGCATGCGCTTGGCGCGCTCGACGACGTGCGCGTTGGTGAGCACGAACCCGTCCGGCGTGAATATGAATCCGGATCCGCCGCGCCGGTCCGGTTCGTCGGAAGGCCGGCGGCCACGGCGTGTCTCCTCGGTGACCTCTCCCTCGACCTGGATGTGCACCACCGAAGTTGCGATGCGTTCCACGGCCCCGGTCACCGCCTTGGAATACGCATCCAGAAGGGGTCCATCCGCGTCCGGAATCGATGATGCGGGCGTATCGACAGGGGGTGTCTCAGTGCCGGAAGCAAAGCGAAGACCAAGATCCTGTACGTCTTTCATCGCTATCCCTCATCCTTTTAATTTAGTGCCGTAAAACGCGTGATGAGTACCCCACAGTCTGGAGAGGCATTCCGGCCCTCCCTGGCAGCCTCCCGGCCACCTGTTGTAGCCTTTGGCGCGCTCAAACCGAACCAAGGGGGGGTCATGCACTCGGGACGATTCTGGTTCGCGTTCTTGATCGTTGCTATTGCCGGTCTGTGTCTGGTTGTGGCCAACGCTTATACCATCCCGCGTTATAGCGCCCGCTATGAACAGGATTGCAATCTTTGCCACGTGAGTCCCACCGGTGGGGGGCAGCGGACGACGTACGCGACGCAGTACATCGTGCCCAAAGAAATGGCATGGCTGAAACTCAGTGACTCGACCATGGCCGCCATCGAGCCGCAGCTCAGCAAGACGGTCACCATCGGCGCGGACGTGCGTACGTTTTTCTTTCGAGATGATCTGGGACCGACGGACATCGTTCAAACCCTGCCCTTTCAGGATTTCGTTCAAATGCAAGGCAACTTGTATTTGACCCTGCAGCTCACCGATCGGTTCTCGCTCTACTTCGACAAGGGGATTGGCCCCACATCGAGCACACCGGAGTTGTATGGGTTGGGGTACATCCTTCCCTATACGGGGTGGGTGAAGGTGGGCCGGTTCACGCCGGACTTTGGGTGGCGGACGCCTGACCACACCGCGTTCACCCGGCAGTACCTCGGCTTCATTCCTCCATTTCAGACCGACGTCGGGGTGGAGGCGGGAATCAACCCCGGCAACTTGATGCTGACCGGTACGGTGATGAACGGAAATCTCGGCAGCACGAGCGATACCGACGACCGGTTGGAGCTGGTGGGACGTGCCCAGTACCGCATGCATGCGGGGAACCTAGGGTTTGCCGTGGGAGGTTCCGGACTCTGGAACCGGCAATTCGACCGTGAGCAGACGGCCTATGGCCCGTTCGGTTACTTTCACTTCAAGGCCTTGACCTGGATCTGGGAGGCCGATTTTTCGAAGTCCAAGGACCTGGCCACGCTGGCCGACAGCACGAGTTTCTTCACCTCGCACGAGGTCACCGGGAAGCTGCGACAAGGCTTCGATTTAAAGGGCACCATCGACGTCTACGATCCCAACACGGACCTGAGCTCCGGAAAACGCATCCGTTACGGGTTCGGGGCCGAATCGATGCTCTATCCGTTCGTGCGCCTGGAGGCCATGGCCTACCTCTACCGTAACCTCGATGAATCAGGAATCAGCTATCCGGAGAGCGAGTATTCCGAATTCGTCGCCCAGCTCCATTTCTTCTACTGAGGCTTGCCGAGGTTGCATCATGCCACGCGGTATTCTGTTAGCTCTATTGACGCTGTTTGGCCTACTCTCGGGCACCGCCCAGGCGACGGAGTTCACGATCAAACCCGGCCAGGACAAGAACCTGGTCGTCTTCACCTCGAAGGCAACCCTGGAGTCCTTTCAAGGCAAGACCAAGCAGGTCTCCGGCAATCTCTCCTTCGATCCGGCCAACCTCGGCGACAGTGTCACCGTGCACGTCGAGGTCGATCTAGCCAGTTTGGATACCGGCATTCCGATGCGCAATAAACACATGCGTGAGAACCATCTCGAGACCGGCAAATATCCCAAGGCGGTGTTCGATGGCGGGCACATCCTGGAAAAGTCCGGTCAAACGCTCGCCCCCGGTGACACGGTCCACCTGCGCATGACCGGTCAATTCGCGTTGCATGGCGTGAAGCGAACCATCGAAGTGCCGGTGATTGCGACGCGAGCCAAGGACGGCACGCTCCAGGTGACTACGCATTTCGACGTGCCGTTGTCCGATTACAAGATCAACCGTCCCGCCTTTCTCATGATGAAGCTCGAACCCACGCAGCACCTCACCGTTCAGGTAACCGCACACCCGAACTCTTGAACTCTATGTACCATCATCGCGACGCGCTCGATCCAGAAGAGCACCGGCGGTTCGCGGCGATGAACGACATGCTGAATCCCACCTCAGTTGGAATGCTGGGTCTTCGCGGTGGTGAACGCATTCTGGACGTGGGCTGCGGCCTGGGCCAGCTGACCCGGGCCATGGCACGCTCCGCCGGACGTTCGGGCGGCGCAATGGGAATTGCGCATTCGGAGCCGTGGCTCCGCGAAGCCGAGCGGCTCGCCGAAGCAAGCGGCGAACGTTCGTTGGTCGAGCTCCGATCTGGCGATCTCACTCAGCTTCCGCTCAAGGATGAAGAGTGGGGAACGTTCGATGTCGTGCATGCCCGTTTCGTCTTGGGCCAAGCTGAACATCCCGCACTCGTGGTTGGCCAAATGGCGCGGGCGGTACGGCCGGGCGGGCGCGTGATCATCGAAGACGACGATCATGGCCTCATACGTCTCTGGCCCGAACCAGAAGCTTATGAGCCACTCCGCAAGAGTTATCTGCGCTGGTGCGAGAGCCTGGGATTCAATCCGTTCATTGGCCGGCAGCTCGTCGACTTGCTGCACGGTGCCGGCGTGGCTCCAAAGCGCAGCGCCAGCTTGTCGGTGAGCTCATGCGCGGGCAGTCCATCCTTTCGCCCGCTGCTTCAAATCGTCGTGGAGTCTTTTCAGAGTGC
>Ga0068861_100001937_pt1 | contig 13331 bp, 5 predicted proteins | sample KBSSwiS42_FD_66593 | JGI IMG/M metagenome (GOLD analysis project Ga0068861, IMG submission 66593) | Switchgrass rhizosphere microbial communities from Kellogg Biological Station, Michigan, USA - KBS Switchgrass S4-2 | ecosystem: Host-associated > Plants > Roots > Rhizosphere > Soil ...
GCTGGTGCTGAGGGTCTGATTGGGCTTGGTCATGGTGGTGTTTTCCTTCTCTCGAGGCCGGCGGATTGCCGCGCTCTCTGTCCAGACTCTAAAGCACTCGCCGTGCCAGCCTGCGGAGCCGTGAAAAGGCCGCTTTTCGCGGGAGCCGTCGCCGACGGACGGGGCCGCGGACAGTCTCCGGGTCCCGGCGGACCGTCTTCGACCGTCTTGGGACAGCTAGCGAGCCGTCGTCTCGGGTTCGCCGGGACGCGATGCCAATTGCGACGACCGAGCGCGGGCGAAGGTCCGAGAGCGCCGGCCCGGATTACCCCGAACGGAAAACTATGGGAGCGGTTCCGGATCTTTGCACCGCGGCGCGCGGCGGGGCTTCCAAGCCCGTCGGGATCTGACCATTCTGGTCGGACGGGAGGTGGAGAGCGTGGCTGTGTCGATGAAGCGTTGGCGGATCGCGAGCGGGTTGGTGGGGTGGGCGTTGCTCTGCAGCTGCGGCACGGACTCCACGCGAGCTTCGGACCCGAAGCCGCTCACACCCATGAACCAACCCGGCGCCGTGCCCGGCGCGACCAATTCCTCGAGCTCGCCCTCCGCTAGCAACGCCGGTGGCGCTGGTACGAGCACGGGCGCCGGCGCCGAGGTGGTGCAGCCCGGCGGGCTCGTCACGACGCCCGCGCTGCCCACGACGCCGAGCGCGCCCTGGTTCAGCGGGCCCTTTGCCGACGAGGACGGCTACGATCTGTGGCTGCGCTACCCCAAGGTGGCCGACCCCACGCTGCTCGCCGCCTACCAGGCGAGCCTGAGCTCCGTGGTCGCGGGGCAAGCCAGCCCGACGCTCACTCTGGCAGAGCAGGAGCTGGAGCGCGGCCTCCGCGGTCTGCTCGGCGTCACGCTCTCGCGCAGCGACCAGGTGCAAGCCACGGGCAGTGTCGTGATCGGCACGCCGGCGAGCTCGCCGCTGATCGCGGCGTTGCCCCTCGCTCAGGTGCTGCCGGCGCTCGGCGACGACGGCTACCTGGTGCAAGCGACCGACGTGCAAGGCAAGCCGGCGATCGTGATCGCGGCCAATCGCGACGTCGCGGTGCTGTACGGCGCGTTCGCGCTGCTCCGCCAGCTGCAGACCTTCGGCTCGCTCGTCGATCTGTCGCTGCAGAGCGCTCCGAAGATCCAGCGCCGCATCCTCGATCACTGGGACAACCTCGACCGCACGGTCGAGCGCGGCTACGCCGGGCAATCGCTCTGGGAGTGGGCCGCCTTGCCCGGCACGATCTCCGCGCGCTACCGCGACTATGCCCGCGCCAACGCCTCGATCGGCATCAACGGCGCCGTGCTCACCAACGTCAACGCCAACGCGCAGGTGTTGACGCCGGTGTACCTGGCAAAGGTGAAGGTCATCGCCGATGAGCTGCGCCCCTATGGCGTGGCCACCTATCTCACCGCTCGCTTCAGCGCCCCGATCGAGATCGGCGGCCTCGCCTCTGCTGACCCCACGCTGCCCGACGTGCAAGCCTGGTGGAAAGCCAAGGCCGACGAGATCTATGCGCTCATTCCCGACTTCGGCGGCTTTCTGGTCAAGGCCAACTCCGAAGGCCAGCCGGGCCCGCAGGACTACGGGCGCACGCACGCCGAGGGTGCCAACGCGCTCGCGGACGCGCTGGCTCCGCACAACGGCATCGTGATGTGGCGCGCGTTCGTGTACAGCTCCGAGAGCCCTGCCGATCGCATCCGCCAGGCGTACGACGAGTTTCACCCGCTGGACGGCGCGTTCCACCCCAACGTGGTGGTGCAGGTGAAGAACGGCCCGCTCGATTTCCAGCCGCGCGAGCCGTTCAGTCCCTTGTTTGGCGCCATGCCGGGCACGCCGCTCGCGCTCGAGCTGCAGGTCACCAAGGAGTACCTGGGTCAGGACACGCACCTGTCGTATCTCGGTCCCCTGTATGAAGAGGTGTTGAAGGCCGACACGCTGGTCAGCGGCCCCGGCTCCACCGTCGCCAAGGTGATCGACGGCTCACTGCAAGGCCAGAAGATCACGGTCATGGCCGGCGTGTCCAACGTGGGCAGCGATCGCAACTGGAACGGCTCGCACTTCAACCAGGCCAACTGGTACGTCTTCGGGCGCATGGCGTGGGATCCGGAGATCTCCGCGCAGCAAGTGGCCGACGAATGGGTGCGCGAGACCTTCTCGAATGATCCGAACGTGGTCGGTCCCGTCACCAGCATGATGATGCAGTCGCGCCAGGCGGTCGTGAACTACATGACGCCGCTCGGCCTCGCGCACTTGATGGCGACCGGCCACCACTATGGCCCGGGCCCGTGGGTGAGCGACCAATCCCGCCCCGAATGGAACCCGACCTATTACCACAAGGCCGACGCCCAGGGCATCGGCTTCGATCGCACCGCCAGCGGCAGCGACGCCGTCGCGCAGTATGCTCCCGCCGTCGGCGAGATGTTCGCGAACCGCGCGCGTATCCCCGACGACTATCTGCTCTTCTTCCACCACGTCGGCTGGAACGAGACGCTGAGCTCCGGTCGCACGCTCTGGAACGAGCTGGTCGATCGTTATAGCACCGGCGTCTCCACGGCGCGCGCGCTCGGCCTGAGCTGGAGCAGCGTGCAGGGCAAGATCGACGAGCAGCGCTTCGGCGAGATCGCCAGCTTCCTGAAGATTCAGGCCGACGAAGCGCGCTGGTGGCGCGACGCCTCGCTCGATTACTTCGGTGCCTTCTCCGGCCTGCGCGTGCCCGCCGAATACGAGCAGCCGCTGCACGCGCTCGACTTTTACCAGGCGCTGAAGTGCCCGGCAGACGTGACGAAGGCGCGCTGCCCGGAGGTGTACACGCCGTGAGCGGGGGGATTTCGGCTACTGGCTGACGAAGCTCTGCGCGACGTCCACGGCCTCGTCGACGGCGACAGCGTCGACATCGAGCTTTGACCTCTGTGCGCACTTGCCACGCCGGGCGCGCTCGAGCAGTGGTGGAACGCGGCATGCCAACGGATTTTCGGGCTCCGATCGCCGCTTCGGGCAAGCATGGGACAGATGGCAGAATCCCCTCCTCGCACCGCCGTGTTCGTGCACCGCAGCGTGGACGCCGACGGGCTCTCGATCCACGTGGCAGAGTTCCGTGAAGCTCGCCGGCGAGATGTACAGCGTCCCGGCGTCTTGTTCCTGCATGGCTGGCCCGAAAACTGGAGCTGTTTCCAGGCCCTGATGCCGCGGCTCTCGGGCGAGCTCAACGTCGCAGCGATCGACCTGCCGGGGATCGGTGAGTCCTGCTCCATTCCGCCTTCGGGCGACAAGCGCACGTTGGCTCGCCATGTGCGTGCGGTGTTGCGCGAGCTCGGCTGGAAGAAGGCGAGCCTCGTGGGACACGACGTGGGCGGGCAGATCGTCTACGCGTATCTCAAAGCGTATCCGGGCGAGTTGAGCTCGGCCGTGATCCTCAACGTGGCGGTACCAGGAGTGGACCCCTGGTCGGAGGTCGAGCGCAACCCACACCTGTGGCACTTCGCCTTTCATGCCGTGCCCGAGCTGCCGGAGCGGCTCGTGGCCGGGCACGAGCCGGAGTACTTCGCGTTCTTCTACGACGCCATTTCCGCCCAGCCGGGCGCCGTTCCGGAGTTCGCTCGACAACGCTACGCCGAAGCGTATCGCCGCCCCGAGTCGCTGCGTGCCGGCTTCGAATGGTATCGGGCCTTCGCTCAGGACCAGCGCGACAACGCCGAATGCAAGCAGCAGCAGGTGCACACCCCCGTGCTCTACCTGCGCGGCGGCGCGGAGCGCGGCATCGAGCTCGAGCGATACCTCGCGGGCTTTCGTGAGCACGGGTTGTGCCAGCTGTCTGGCGATACCATCGCAGGCAGCGGCCACTTCACCCCGGACGAGCAGCCCGAGCAGCTCGCGCTGCGCATCGAAAAGTTTCTGAGCGCGCACGCCAGGTCGCAGGGCGTGGGGGGAGGAGGCGCTGGGCGGTCGCAGCCGGACGTGTCCGCGCCCTGAGCCGATCGGTTGTGTCACCCGGGCGCCCGCCCCGAGCTGCGACATCACGCAGGATGTCGCGTTCTGCACACCGGAGCCTCTTGCCCGAGTGAGCGGCGCTCGTTACTGCACGTGCATGAGCAGCTTGACGGCACGGCTCGCGAGCGCGCTCGCACTCGCCTGTGCCACGTTCGCCAGCGGCGCGCGCGCCGCCGAGCTCGTCGCCGCCGATCCGTGCGACTTCGCGAGCAGCGGCCAGAGCGTGTTTCCCTACGCGCAGGTCATGCAGTGCTTCGAGCAGATCCCGTTCTCGCGTGCAGACCTGCACGACATCACCGAGGTCGTCGCGCAAGCTCGTTCCTTCTCCGACCTGAGCGAGCTCTACGACGCGCGGGTGCACTGGCGGCGGGCTCTGGCGGCGCTGGACGAGCCGGGCGTGAGCTTCCCCAACGATCTGGCGATGCACATGGCGCTGCTCGCCGAGCACAAGCGGTTTCGCAACCTGCACGTGAGCTACTGGCCACCGGGTTGCTACTGGCGCATGCTCACCGCTTTCCTGCCGCTCGACTTCGGTTCCACGCTGCAGCAGGTCGGGCGCCACACCGAGCAGATCCTGTTCGTGGAGAGTCCACTGCAGGCCGAGGCTTACCAGCAGGCGACCGGCATCGACGTGCAGGCGCTCGTCGGGCAGCGGGTGCTGAGCGTCAACGGGGTGCCCGCGCTCGATTACTTCCGCCGCTACGTCGAGCAGATCAAGACGCACGAGGACGCTGGCGGCGGCCTGAACGGCGTGCTCAGCGGCTCTGAATACAGCGTGCGTTTCGCCGCGCAGCGCGCCTTCGTGCCGGATCGGCCCGCGGAGGAGTTCGTCTTCGAGTCGATCGACGGAACGCGGCATAGCGTCGAGCTGCCGTGGCTGTTCGGTCTGTCGAGCCTGTTCCTGGGCACTCGGGCCTACGCTCCGACGGCGAGCAGCGAGGAGTTTGTGGCGCTCTGCCAGGAGGGGCCGCCGCCGCTCCAGGGCTTCCTCAGCGACCCAGGCCCGACAGCGGCCCCCTTCGCTGCAACGGGGCTCCGCGTGCAGCCGGCCGAGCCCCAGCTCATGCCCGAGCTGCGCCGCCGCCGGCGCGCTCCCAGCGCGGCGTCGAGCTACTTCGAGGTCCCCGCCGAACGCCTCGGGCAGGACATCGTCGAGGTCATCCCCGCCACCGGCTCGGCGCGCGTCGTGCAGTATGCCGGAGACGTGACGGCGCTCCAGCTCCGCAACACCAACGGTTGGGTCGACGTCGCGCGCCGCGGCGTGGAGTACGCCTGCGAGAACAGCACGCGGCTGATCCTCGATCTGCGCAGCAACAGCGGCGGCGCCGACACGGTCATCCGCTGGCTGCACCACTACCTGTTCCCCGCCGACGGCACGCTCGTGGCGGCCGGCATGCTAGCGCTTCGGGTGCGCAACGACAGCGCCACCTTCAACGAGATCCTGCGCAACAACGCCCTGTACGCGGCCGGCGTCCTGCCGCAGATCGAGCCGGACGCGGGCGCCTGCGAGCTGCTGTTCACCCCGGGCTGCTTCGTCGATCCGGCTAGCAACACGCCGCTCGGGCGGGAGAGCTACGACTGGTTCCTCTCGCCCCGCGTGCACGAATGGCGCGGCGGGCGGCTGGTCTCGCTGTCGCGCCAATTCGCGCTGCCCGACATGGACGCTCCGGTGTTCGACCAGGCGAGCTGCGCGGGCCGCTTCGCTGGCGACGACCTGGTGCTCATCACCAACGGCTCGAACTCGAGCGGCGGCTACTTCCTGCCTGCCGCCTTCAAGGGCGACGGTGTCATCGTCAGCACGGGCGGATTCGTCGGCGAGCCCATGGCCATGGGCCGCGCCCGCGGCGGCGCGACGCAGCGTGGCTCGCAATGGGCGGAGACGGCGCAGCGGATCGCGACCGATAGCGCGGGCCAGATCCGCTACGAGCAGCCGATCCTGGCCTTCCGGCGCCCGGTCGACAGCATGATGGAGATGCTGGGCGCCTACCGTGAGGACGGCCGGACCTTGCACCTCGAAGCGCCGGTAGAGGCGGACCTGCACGTCAACGTCTGGACCACGCTGCCCGGATCGGAGGGCTTCGTGTACGAGCGCGTGCTGCAGGCGGTCGATGAGAGCGCGGGCGAGCGATAGGCGCTCGAACGGCTGCCGCACGAGTCCCATCACATCGGGCACCTCAGCGAGCGACGCCAGCAGACCTACGTGGATGGCCAGCCGTGGCGACGACATCGAACGCTGCGGAGACACGGAGCGAATCGTCGAAAATCACTGATCGCATGCTTCGGACGGTACATGCGCGCCCCTACTTCAGCGACCCCACTTCGGTCGCTTGGCGGGTTGGCAGAGTGAAGCAACAACGACGCCATACACCTCGTTGAAGCATGGTCGTATGTGTTCGCGTGGCCAGGTTTCAGCCGCGTTAGCAGCGCGCGATGGCTCGGGACTCGCCGCTTGCGACCTTGGTGGGGTCTCGGCTAGACGTGACCCACGCGGAGCGGCCGCGCGAAAGCCTTGATCGCACAGGCTGGAGAGCCTATGACCGCATCTGGGATGTGGGGGTCGAGTAGCCGAGCACGGGCGAACGGGCGGCTCCGGAACGTCGCGTTCCGTTGCGGCGCCTTGGGGTTGCTGGTCGTCGGCTACCGCTTTTCGTTCACTCCGCTACAGAGCGCGGTCGGCAACCCGGCGTTCCTGGTCGGCCTGATTCCGTGCCTCGCCGCGGCGCTCTCGTTCGGCCTGCGGGGAGCGCTGGTCGTCGTCGTGGTCGTGCAGCTCATCGATTGGGACTTCGCGCGCGCCATGTCCGGAGCGGAGACGGGAGCGGCCGCCGCAGCCATCGCTTTGCTGAGCAAGCTGCTCGTGGCGGGAGGGCTGGGCATGGTCATCGACACACGCCGGCGCGTCGCGGCGCTCAACGCTCAGCTTTGCAGCGAGCTCGCGGCCAGAAAGAAGAGCGACGAGTCGCTACGTCACAGCGAGGAGCTGTATCGCGTGCTGGTCGAGAGCCTCGGCGAAGGCGTGGGGCTGTTCGACGCGCAGGACCGCGTGGTCTTCGCCAATCCGACACTCTCGAACACGCTCGCGGTGCCTGCCGACGAGCTTCTCGGAAAGCGGTTCAGCGAGTGCGTAGTCGAGGCCGGCCGCGAGCCGAGCCCAGGCCCCTGCTTGGCGAGCGAAGGCGCCCGTTGCCACGAGGTCGCGCTCAGGAGTAGCGCCGCGACGGTGCTGCTGGTCACGGAGACGAGGCTCGTTCCCGGCGGCCCTCGCGGCGCGGTCACGCTGCGCGTCGTCCGTGACCTCACGGAGCGCATCGTGAGCGCGCGGCGGCAGCAGGACCTGGAACGCGATTTGCAGCGCAGCCAGGCGCTGCAGAGCTTGGCGGTCATGGCAGGCGGCGTGGCCCACGATTTCAACAATCTGTTGTGCGGCGTGGTGGGCAACGCAGAGATCGCGCAGCGAAAGGTCCCGCCGGAAGCGCCCGCGCAGCTGTCGCAATGCCTCGCCGAGATCATCAACTTCGCGGGCGAGGCCGCGCAGTTGAGCAAGCAGATGCTGGCCTACGCAGGCAAGCGCAGCCTCGCCATCCAAGCGCTCCGGATCAACGCGGAGGTCACCAGTGCGCTGCGCTTGCTGCACGCGACCGTCTCCTCCAAGGCCCGGCTGGTCCTCGAGCTCGCAGACGGGCTGCCCGAGGTCGCAGCCGATGGCTTTCAGCTGCGTCAGGTGGTCACGAATCTGGTGCTCAACGCCCTCGATGCCATGGCGGGCAAGCGTGGTGTTCTGACGCTGCGTACGGAGCATCTGCAGCTCGAGGCAGAGCAGGCAAAACGCTATTCGCTCGAGCCGGGGGACTACGTGCAGGTCGCGGTCGAGGATACCGGTACAGGCATCGCCGCAGAGGCACGGGAGCGCTTGTTCGAGCCCTTCTTCTCGACGAAGGCGCCGGGCAGGGGAATGGGCCTGGCCGCGGCCGCCGGCATCGTGCGCACGCACCGCGGCTGGCTCGGCGTCGACAGCACCTCGGAGCACGGCACGCGCTTTGGCGTCGTGCTGCCCGTCGCGCACGCGTCCACGCCCCGGCGTAAGAGCGCCCCGACAACCGTGGTCGCGCCGCTCAGCGCGCGCAGCATTCTCCTCATCGACGACGAGCCGGCAGTGCGCGTCGTGACGGGTCGATTGCTGAATGAGCTCGGCCACCGCGTCTTGACGGCAGACAGCGGTCAGCGCGGGCTCGAGCTGTTCAGCGAGCAACCCGATGCTATCGATCTGGTGGTGCTCGATCTGACGATGCCAGAAGCGCCGGGCGAGCAGATCCTCGATGAGCTCCGGCACGTGCGTCGCGACGTGCCCGTGGTGATCACCAGCGGTTTTCAGGCGCAAGACGCCTCGAAGCTGCTCCAGGTACCGAATGTCATCGGGTTTCTGGACAAGCCTCATACGCTCGGCAACTTGGAGGCGGTGCTCGCTGCGCTCGGCACCCGCGCAGCGAGCGCCGGCGCGGCATAGGCGTCGCGGTGTGGTAGCGTCCTAGGCCCGAACGCCAGGGCCGAGGGCGCCAGGCTGGCATTTTTGTTCGAATCGCCGGCCTGCAGCTTCCGCGAATGGCCTTCGCGGCCGATGTGGCTCTGCTGCAACTCGAAACGAGACGCTCACTTGCCAGCACGAGCATCGTGCAGGCGGCCTACGCGCCCGCGCTCGCCTCGAAATCAAAAAATCCTTCGCACCGCCCCTAAACATCTCCCAGCGCGCGGACGCTCTGCGGTGTCTGGATTGGGGAGAGTAACCGGGAGGACGAGCATGCCCGTTGATGAGGGTTCGCGTGTTCGCGTCACGAGTCATTCGGCGCCGGTGCACAACGAGGGTGACGTCGCTCGCAACGGCGCAGCGAGCTTGCAACCCGTCGCGCTGTCACCGTCGGCCAGAGCAGTCTCACCAGCAGCGGCGGCGATTGAGCTGCACGCGCTGTCAGCGCCAGGGAGCGAGGGCAGCCCGCTGTCCTGGTTTCAAGAGCGACTGTGGATCCACTACCAGCGCGATCCAGACAATACGAGCTACAACCTTCCCCTCCTGCTGCTCGTTCAAGGCAGCCTCGATGTCTCGGCGCTCGAGCTGAGCTTGAGCGAAATTGCCGCCCGTCATGAGAGCTTGCGCACCTATTACGCTCAGACGGAGGACGGCGAGCCCGTGCAGTTCATCGCGCCGCCGGAACGCGTGCGCCTGCCGGTCATCGCGGTCGACCACGCTCAGATGCTGCAGCACCTCGAGCGACATCTCGAGCACCGCTTCGACCTTGGCCGCGGGCCGATCTTCATCGCGAGCTTGCTGCGTTTGTCGGCCGACCGCCACCTGCTCTTGTTCAACGTGCACCACATCGCGGCCGATGCTTGGTCGCTCACCACCGTCTTTCTCGCTGAGCTCCAGAACGCTTACGCCGCGTTCTGTCGCGCCGAGCGGCCTGCTTTGCCGCCGTTGCGCGTTCAGTACAAGGATTACGCAATCTTGCAGCGGTCCTTGGATGTGTCCGCTCAGCTCGAGTATTGGCGTCGAACGCTCGACGGCTACGAAGACAGCCTCCAGCTACCCACGGAGCAGACGCGACAGGCAAAGGCCGGCAAGAGGAGCGCCCGCTTCGTGCAGCGCTATTCGAGCGAGTTTGCGCAACAGCTCGAGCGTTTGTCTCGCCGGCACGGCTGCACGATCTTCATGTCGTTGCTCGCGGCGCTCGGCGTCACGCTCAGCCGCTATACGAACAAGGACGACCTGTGCATCGGCACGACGACGTCCAACCGAACGGATGTCGAGCTCGAGCCGCTGATGGGGTTCTTCATCAACATCTTGCCACTCCGGCTACGCATCGACGAACAGAGCAGCGTCGGCGCACTGCTCAAGGCGGTGCGCGCACAGGTGCTCGGAGCGTTCGAGCGTGCCGTGCCCTTCGAACAGATCTTGCAGGCCACGGATGCTGCGCGTCGCCGCAGCGCCAACCCACTGGTGCCCATCGTCATGAGGCATCAAAATTTCCCTCGCACACAGCTGGGCGCTTCGCTGCCAGGTGGCGTGACGTTCAGGGCTTACCCAGATCCCGGCGAGACGGACGACGCCGCTCGGAAGCTGCTCGCCAGGGAGCACGTCCCTGCGCGCTGCGAGCTCGAGCTGTCGTACTCGGGGACCGCGGACGAGCTCGAGGTCGAGGTGGTGTACGCTTCCGATCTGTACGAGCGAAACGCTGTCGAGCGCCTGCTCGCTCATCATCAGCGGGTGCTGGAAGGCATGTTCAGCGACGCGAATCGGCGCGTGCTCGAGCTGCCTCTGCTGCGCGACTGCGACGTTCGGAAGCTGCTCGACCAGTACAATCGAGCGCCGGTGACCCGAGCCCCAGGCTGGTCCTTCGTCCAGCGCTTCGACGCGCAGGTCGAGCGGGCACCGGGCGCGCTGGCGTGCTGGGACGAGCGGGGCGCCTGGAGCTACCCCGAGGTCGCGCGGTACGCGAACCAGGTCGCGCACGCGCTCGCGGCGCGGGGCATCAGGCCGGGAAACCTGGTCGCAGTGTGTCTGGAGCGGGGTGGCAACCTGCTCGCGACGCTGCTCGGTATCTGGAAGGCGGGAGCGGCGTACGTGCCGCTCGACCCGGCATACCCGAGCGCATATCTGCAGCAAATCCTCGAGGACGCGCGCCCGAGCGCCGTCGTCTGCGGCGCCCAGCACCGGGCCCTGCTCGAGCTCGACGACTCTCGCTGCCTGCAGCTCGAACAGGTCTGGGGTAGCGAGTCGAAGTACCCCGATACGCCGCCGGAGCTGCGTGCGCAGCCGGAGGCGCTCGCCTACGTCATGTACACGTCGGGCTCCACGGGCAAGCCCAAGGGCGTCCGCGTGCCCCATCGCCAGCTCGACAACTGGCTGAGCGCCCTCGAGACCAGGCTGCCGTTCGAGGCAGGTGAAGTCGTTGCCCAGAAGACGACGTTCGTTTTTGCGGTTGCGGTCAAGGAGCTGTTCGCGGGCCTGCTCAACGGCTGCCCCCAGGTGTTCATCGGCAACGACACCGTTCGAGACACGCGCGCCTTCGTCGCCGCGCTGGCCGAGCACCACGTCAGCCGCCTCAACATCGGGCCCTCGCACCTCGCGAGCGTCATCGAGCACTTGCAGTCCAGCGGGCGGCGCTTGCCGGCGCTGAAGGTCTGTATCACCGCCGGCGAGCCGCTGCCGAAAGCCCTGGTGCTCGCTTTTCGCGAGCTGTTCCCGAGCGCGCGCCTGCTCAACAACTACGGCTGCACCGAGCTGAACGACATCTGCTACTACGACACTTCGGGCTTCGACGGCCAGGCAGACTTCGTCCCGATCGGCACGCCGATCGCCAATACCAAGGTCTACGTGCTCGATCGTCAGGGGCGGCTGGTGCCCGAAGGCGTTCCCGGGGAGCTGCATGTAGCCTCCGTAGGCTTACCCGAGGGGTACCACGGCCTCGACACGCTGACCGCCGAACGCTTCTCGACCAACCCATTCGGCCCTGGACCGAGCGATCGCCTCTACAACACGGGCGACGTCGTCAGATACCTGCCGGACGGCACACTCGACTTCATCGGTCGCTGGGACTTTCAGGTCAAGGTGCGGGGCTTTCGCGTCGACGTGCGCCAGGTCGAGAAGGTGATCGGCGACTTCGCGGGCATCCGGGCGCGGGCGGTCGTGGGCAAAGGCGATCGGCTGATCGCGTTCTACACCAGCGAGCCCGGCAGAGCCGTGCAGCTGGCAGAGCTGCGCGGGTTCCTGCAAGACAGGTTACCCGCCTACATGGTGCCCGACGCGTTCGTCCTGCTCGACTCGATGCCGCAGTTGCCGAACGGCAAGCTGAATCGCCGCGCGCTCCTGGAGACGCGGGGCGAGCTGCAACAGAGCGGCGCGTACGAGCCTCCGGCGAGCCCGACCGAGCGCACGCTCGCGGGCATCTGGGCCCACGTCGTGGACGTGCCCGCCGAGCGCGTCGGCCGCCAGACGGACTTCTTCGACATCGGTGGGCATTCGCTCTCGGCGATGCGCGTCCTGGCGAGGATCAAGGATCTGTTTCGAGTCGAGCTCGGTCTGTCGGAGATCTTCGATGAGCCCCGGCTGCAGTCGACCGCCGCTGCGATTGACCGCGCGATTGCGCGCCAGCCGCCCAGCGAGCGTGAGGCGCAGCCCCCGTCCACGACTCGCCGAGCGTCGAAGCCGCGGGCAGGCTCGGGGTTGCTCGACGACAAGGTGGCGCTGGTCACCGGCGCCAGCCGCGGTATCGGGCTCGCCACCGCGCTCTTGCTCGCGGAGCACGGCGCAAAGGTATGCATCAACTACCGGGACAGCGAAAAGCAAGCTCGGGCCGTCAAGGAGCAGATCGAGGCCGAGGGCGGAACTGCCGAAGTCTTCCAGGCAGACGTGACGAACGCCGCCGATGTGGCCGCGCTCGTGGCGGCGGTCCACCGGCGCTTCGAGCGCATCGACGTGCTCGTGGCGAACGCCCACATCAACTTTCGTCATCGCGCCTTCGTCGAGTACGAGTGGCCGGATCTCGAGCGGAAGGTCAGCGACGAGCTCAAGGCAGTGTTCTACCCGTGTCAGGCGGTCGCACGGGAAATGCTCCGCCGCAAGAGCGGCAGCATCGTGGCGATCTCGAGCACCCTTTCGAAGCGCGGCGGTGACGGATTCATCGCGCAAAGCACGGCCAAGGCGGCGGTCGATGCTTTCGTGCGTGCCCTCGCCGCCGAGCTGGGTCCCGGCGGCATTCGCATCAATACGGTCGCGCCTGGGGTCACGTTGACGGATGCAGCCTTGCCGATGTCGCCTGGGGTCAAGGCGGCGATCGCCTTCAAGTCCCCGCTGCGCCGCAATGGCTTGCCCGAGGACATGGCGGGTGCCGTGCTCTTCTTGGCGAGTGACCTGTCGCGGTTCATGACCGGCACGTACCTGCCGGTCGATGGTGGGCTCACGACGTTGTAGCGGCCGCTCGGGGAGCGGCATCTTTTCTCTAACGAAAACTCGAGGCCAGAGCATGACTAGCAAGCTTCTCGTCATCGACAACTACGACTCCTTCACCTTCAACCTCGTGCAGATGTTCCGGAGTTACGAGCTGGACATCTCGGTGTTTCGCGCCGACGCGCTCTCGGTAGAAGACGTCGCGCGCCAGCGACCCGACTACATCCTGGTGAGCCCTGGCCCCAAGAGCCCGAGCGCCGCCGGAATCTCGACCGAGCTCATCCGTCGCTGCCAGGGCGAGTTTCCCATTCTGGGCGTCTGCCTGGGCATGCAGTGCATGAACGAGGCGTTTGGCGGCAGCACGGTGCACGCGCCGGTTCCGAT
>Ga0068861_100001940_pt1 | contig 13323 bp, 8 predicted proteins | sample KBSSwiS42_FD_66593 | JGI IMG/M metagenome (GOLD analysis project Ga0068861, IMG submission 66593) | Switchgrass rhizosphere microbial communities from Kellogg Biological Station, Michigan, USA - KBS Switchgrass S4-2 | ecosystem: Host-associated > Plants > Roots > Rhizosphere > Soil ...
GTTGAGCTGGTCGCTGGGCTGGTGGTAGATGTGTTCGGTCCATTCGTCGTGCTGTTGTTTGCCCCAGCCCGCGGGCTTGCCGATGTAGTCGGTCCCTTCGTCGAAGTACAGCGCCGGCACGCCGATCTTGGCGAACGAGAACTGGTCGGAGCGGTAGTAATAGCCCTTGTCGGGATTCTGGTCCGGCACGAGCCTGCGGCCCTGCTTCTCCACCAACGCCTTCGCGATGGCGTCCAATGACGACTTGCCGGCGCCGACCTGCGTCAGGTCGCGGGTGCGGCCCAGGAAGTTGCCACCGTCGTAGTTGATATTGGCGGCTATCTTCCCGGGCGCAAAGGTCGGGTGCAGCGAGTAGTACTTGCTGCCCAACAATCCCTGCTCCTCGCCCGCGACGAACAGTATGAGGACGGAGCGACGCGGCCGCTCGGGCAACGCGGCGAAGGCGCGCGCGATGGCCAGCAACTGCGCACAGCCGGCGGCATTGTCCTCGGCGCCGTTGTAGATCTTGTCCCCGGTCTTGTCTGGCTCACCGATGCCGAAGTGATCGTGGTGCGCGGAATAGATCACCACTTCGTCTTTCAGTTGCGGATCGCTGCCGGGCAGCAGGCCGGCGACGTTCGCGGTGCGCACGCGCGAGATGTCATTCTCGAAGCGGATCGAGGTGCGCAGGTCGATGGGCACGGGCCGGAACTTCGGGCTGCGGGCCAGCGTCACCAGCTGGTCGAGATCGGCGCCGCCGGCCTTCAACAGCCGTCGCGCGGCGTCTTCCGTGGCCCAGCCCTTGAGCTGGATGCGCGGCTCGTTCTCGGCCGGTAGTTCGAACTGCGTGCCACCCCATGAGGATTGCACCACCTGCCAGGGGTATCCGGCCGACGGCGTGGTGTGCACGATGATCACGCCGGCGGCCCCGTGGCGCGCGGCGCTTTCGTATTTGTAGGTCCAGCGGCCGTAGTACAGGCGCGTGCTGCCGGCGAACAACTTCGGATCCCAGTCGGGATCGTTGTTGAGCATGACCAGCACCTTGCCTTTGACGTCGGCGCCCTTGAAGTCGTCCCACTGGTACTCGGGTGCCTCGATGCCGTAGCCGACGAACACCAGCGGCGCATCCGTGATCGACGCCGTCGGCGTCTGCACGCCGCTGCCGGCGATGTAATCGTCGGAGAGCTTCAGCGAGATGCTCCCTGACTTGCCCTTGAAATCCCAGGTCGCGGGTAGTTTGGCCTTGATGCCGACGATGTCGAAACCCTGCTCCCAGGTGCGGTGCTCGCCGCCGGGAAGATAACCCAGGGTTTCGAGCGCGGTGGACAGATACAGCCGGGCCAGCGCATCGCCGCGTGTCGCGGGACCGCGCCCTTCGAATTCATCGGAGGCCAGGATGCGGATCGGCGCGCGCAGCGTGTCGCGGGTGATCGCGCCCTTCGCGACCTGCGCCACCGGCGCGGGAATGTCGCCGGGCGCAGCGGCAGTCGCCGCGGTGACGATGAGCAAGGTGGCCGACGCAAACATGCGCAGTGAAACAGTCATGACAGATCCTCTTGGCGCGCGGCTCAGGTCCGGCACCATTTTGCTGACAAATGGGGTCTGACCCCATTTCAGTGGTTGGCTTTCTCGGCGCCCATGCTGCCGAGGAAGGCCAGCAGTTCCGCCGTCTTCTCGCGCATCAACGCTTCGTTGGCGCGCGATTCGACATTCAGGCGCACCAGCGGTTCCGTGTTCGAGGCGCGCACGTTGAAGCGCCAGTCCTTGAAATCCACCGACAGCCCGTCGGTGTGATCGACGGCCTCGGCGCCCTTGCCGTACTTCGCCTCGGCCGCCGCCAGCACCTGCTTCGCATCGGGCAGCTTGCGGTTGATCTCGCCGCTGGCCGGGAACGCCTTGATACGCGCCGCCACCAGCTCATCCAGCGACTTGCCCGACTCGCACACGCGTTCGAGCACCAGCAGCCACGGGATCATGCCGCTGTCGCAGTACGCGAAGTCGCGGAAATAGTGGTGCGCGCTCATCTCGCCGCCATAGGCGCCGTCGACCTCGCGCATCTTCTGCTTGATGAACGCATGGCCGGATTTGCTCATCACCGGCACGCCACCGAGCCGCTTGACCGTCTCGACGGTGTTCCAGGTGAGCCGCGGGTCGTAGACGATGCGCGCACCCGGCTGCCTGGCGAGAAAAGCCTCGGCCAGCAGTCCGACGATGTAATAACCCTCGATGAACGCGCCCTTCGAATCGAAGAAGAAGCAGCGGTCGTAATCGCCGTCCCAGGCGATACCGACGTCGGCGCCGGATTTCCTCAGCGCCTCGAGCGTCGGGCCGCGGTTTTCTTCGAGCATGGGATTCGGCACGCCCTGCGGAAAATGGCCGTCGGGCTCGTGGCGCACCTTGATGAATTCGAACGGCAGGTGCGGCTCGAGCTTGTCCACGGCGAGGCCCGCGCCACCATTGCCCGGATCGACCACCACCTTGAGCTTGCGCAGCGCCTTGGCGTTGACGTATTTCAGCAGGTGTTCGACGTAGTCCTTCGAGGTGTCGAGTTTCGTGACCGTGCCCTTCCTGCGCGAGACGGCCGGTAGTTTGCCCGCCGCGATCATGGCGGCGATGTCCTTGAGGCCGGTGTCCGAGCCGATGGGTTTGCTCTGCTCGCGCACCAGCTTGAGGCCGTTGTAGTCGGGCGGGTTGTGGCTGGCGGTGATCATCAGGCCGCCGTCGAGCTTGTAGTGGAAGGTCGCGAAATAGGTGCCCTCGGTGCCGCACAGGCCGATGTCGACCACGTCGACGCCGGAATCGGTGAGGCCGCGGATGGCCGCCTGCGCGAATTCCTCGCTGGTCAGGCGGATATCGCGCCCCACGCAGACCTTCTTCGGCTTGATGAACGCCGCGTAGGCGCGGCCGATCTGGTAGATCAGTTCTGCATTGATTTCGTCTGGAATACGCCCGCGGACATCGTATGCCTTGAACGCCGAGAGATTCATTACTTCGGATTTCCTTTCGACGTGGTGTGCGCCACGTGCTCCAGCCGGCCCGCGGCCTTGATGCGCGCCACGAGTTTTTTCACGTCCTGTACCTTGGATTTCGGCGCCACCAGCACGGCATCGGCCGTTTCCACGATGACCATGTCATGCAAGCCCAATGCCGCCACCAGCCGGCTGTCGGCGTGTACGTAGCAGTTCTCCGTGTCCTCGAGCAGGACGTCGCCGCGCGCCACGTTGCCCTGCGCATCCGCGGGCAGCACATCGTGCAGCGCCGCCCACGAACCCACGTCGTTCCAGCCCGCGTCGAGCGGCACCATGACGGCGTCGCGCGTCTTTTCCATGACGGCGTAGTCGACGGAATCGCTGCGGCAGGTGGCGAAGATCGCCCCATCGACGCGCGTGAAGTCGGTGTCGCGCACCGCGCCGGCACTGGCGCGTGCGCAGACATCGGCGATGTCGGGCGCGAAGCGCGCCAGCTCGTCCAGGAAACGGCGCGCGCCGAACAGGAACATGCCGGAGTTCCAGAAATATTCGCCCGAGGCGACGAATTCCTTCGCCCGCTCCAGGTCCGGCTTCTCGACAAATTGTTCTATCGGGAAGATGGTCGCGATGGGTTCCACCGCGCCAGGCCCCGCGCCGCGGCGAATGTATCCGTACCCGGTCTCCGGCGAGCGCGCCACGATGCCGAAGGCCACGAGCTGGCCCGTTTCACCCGCGCTGACGGCGAGCCTGATGGCGGCCTGGAACGCGGCGAAGTCGCGCAGCGCGTGATCCGCCGGAAGCACCAGCAGCAACGCGTCTTCGCGCAGTGAAGCGAGCACGGCGTGTGCCGCCAGCGCGATGGCGGGCGCGGTGTTGCGACCCTCCGGCTCCAGCAGGATGGCGGTGGGCGCGACCTGCATCTCGCGCAACTGTTCGGCGACCAGGAAGCGATGCGCCTCGTTGCAGACCACCACGGGCCCGGTCGCGCCGCTGAACCCCGCGAGACGCGCGGCGGTTTCCTGGAGCATGGTGCGTTCGCCGGTGAGCGCCAGCAGCTGCTTGGGCAGCAGCTCGCGCGACAGCGGCCAGAGACGGGTACCGGCACCGCCGGACAGGATCACGGGGACAAGCTTCATGGGTGCGGCATCGTACCGGGTATATAAGAATGGGTCATAAATACACCAGGATCGAGATGCAAGGTCGAGCGAAATCCTGACTAGGCCTGCATGCCCTCACCGCGTCCGATCGCGTAGTACTTGATGCCCTGCTTTTTCATGAACGCCGGGTCGTAGAGATTGCGCCCGTCGAAGATCACCGGCGATTTGAGCTGCTTTTTCAGGTTGTCGAAATCCGGGCTGCGGAATTCCTTCCACTCGGTGACGATGGCCAGCGCGTCGGCGCCTTCGAGCGTCTCGCGTGCGCGGTTGCAGAGCACCAGGTCGGCGCGTTCGCCGAACAGGCGGCGGGTCTCCTTCATCGCGGCCGGATCGAAGGCGCGCACTTTTGCGCCCGCGTCCCACAGCTGTTGCAGCAGCACCCGCGACGGCGCTTCGCGCATGTCGTCGGTGCCGGGCTTGAATGCCAGGCCCCACACCGCCAGTGTCTTGCCCCTGAGTTCGCCGCCGAAATGTTTGCTGATCTTGGCAAACAGGCGCTGCTTCTGCGCGTTGTTGACGGTCTCCACGGAGTCCAGCAGCTTCGGATCGTAACCCGCGGTGCGCGCCGCGCGCGCCAGCGCCTGCACGTCCTTGGGGAAACACGAGCCGCCATAACCCAGCCCCGGGTAGATGAAGTGATAACCGATGCGCGGATCGGAGCCGATGCCGACACGCACTTTCTCGATGTCCGCGCCGAACCGCTCGGCCAGGTTCGCGAGCTCGTTCATGAAGCTGATCTTGGTGGCGAGCATGGCGTTGGCGGCGTACTTGGTGAGCTCGGCCGAGCGCAGATCCATGACGATGAGCTTCTCGCGATTGCGCGTGAAGGGATCGTAGAGCGCGCGCAGCAGCTCGGTGACGCGCGGATTGTCGGTGCCGACGACCACGCGGTCCGGGCGCATGAAATCCTCGATGGCGGCGCCTTCTTTAAGGAATTCGGGGTTCGACACCACGTCGAATTCGACTTCGGCACTGCGTTTTTGCAGCGACTCGGCGACGGCCAGGCCCACCTTGTCGCTGGTGCCGACGGGCACGGTCGACTTGGTGATGACCACCTTGTACTCGTTCATGTGTTCGCCGATGGAACGCGCCACGGCGAGCACGTACTTGAGATCGGCCGAGCCGTCCTCGTCGGGCGGCGTGCCCACGGCGATCAGCTGGAACAGTCCGAAGTCCACGCCCTCCTTCGCCGAGGTCGTGAATCTCAGCCGCTCGGCTTCGATGTTGGTCCTGATGAGGGTGTCGAGTCCGGGTTCGTGGATCGGCACGATGCCCTGCTTCAGGCCCTCGATTTTTTTCGCGTCGATGTCGACGCACAGGACGTCATTGCCGGCGTCCGCCAGGCAGGCACCGGTGACCAGGCCGACGTAACCGGAGCCGAAGATGGTGACTCGCATAGGCTCACTTGCAGCGCCCGCATGGGCACAAGGAGCGGAATTCTAACGAAGTCCGACTGCCGCGGTGGCCGCACCGCGTATAGGAATCGAGGAAGTGAGCCTGTTAGCCGCGCGGGAGGATCAGGGCGGCGGGCGGGGACGCAGCTCGCGGACTTTTTCTTCGTCCGCCAGCATGGCGCCGCTGACGCGCGAGCCGCCGTGCAGCCAGACGTGGTCCTGGACCCTGTCGGTTGGCTGGTACTCGGGCACGGCGCGCAGCAGGATTTCGCGGGCACGTTCGCAATCGAAACGTAACAGGCACTGCGCCAGGTCATCGAGCACGTGGCGGATCTGTTCCCAGGACAGGCTGTGCTCCATGGCGCGCAGGATGCGCGGATGTTCGGTGCCGGTCACGTTCTTGCCGATCAGCAGTTCCTCGAACAGCTTCTCGGCCGGCCGCAGCCCGGTGAAGCGGATCTCGATGTCGCCGTCGGGATGCTGTTCGTCGCGCACCGTGTAGCCCGCGAGCTGGATCATGCGCTTGGCGAGATCGGCGATGCGCACCGGGCTGCCCATGTCGAGCACGAACACGTCGCCGCCCGAACCCATCGAGCCCGCCTGGATCACCAGCTGCGCGGCCTCGGGAATGGTCATGAAATACCGGATCACGTCCGGGTGGGTGACCGTGACCGGGCCGCCCTCGCGGATCTGCTCGCGGAACAACGGCACCACCGAGCCCGACGATTCGAGCACGTTGCCGAACCGCACCATGCAGAAACGCGTGTTGTGACCGCGCTGTTGCAGTCCCTGCAGCACCATCTCCGCGACGCGCTTGGTGCAACCCATGACGTTGGTGGGATTCACCGCCTTGTCGGTGGAGATCAGCACGAAGGTCTCGACGCGGCACTCCATGGCCGCCTCCGCCGTGTTGAACGTGGCGAAGATGTTGTTGTGCAGGCCCTCGATCATGTTGTGTTCGACGATGGGCACGTGTTTGTAGGCGGCCGCGTGGTAGACCGTCTGGATGCCGAAGGTCGTCATGATCTCGCGCACGCGCTGCTTGTGATGGGCGTTGCCCAGCAGCGCGACCAGGTCGATGCGGTTGCCGAGCCGCGCGTTCAGCGAACGCAGCTCGCGTTCGATCTCGTACAGCGCGAGCTCGGAGACCTCGAGCAGCACCAGGCGGCGCGGCAGCAGCGAGATGATCTGGCGGCACAGCTCCGAACCGATCGAGCCACCGGCACCGGTCACGAGGATCGACTTGCCGCGCACGCAGGCCGAGAGCAGCGCGGCGTTCGGCGGCACCGGGTCACGGCCCAGCAGGTCGTGCACGTCGATGTCGCGCACTTCTTCGAGCCGCGACTGGCCGGAGAGGATCTCCGACACGTCGGGCACGGTCTGCACCATGAATCCCATGTGTGTCAGCCGTTCGATGATCTCGCTGCGCACGCGGCGCGAGGCGCTGGGCATGGCCAGCAGGATGAGCCGCGCGCCGGTGCGGCGGCGGATCTCGGGCAATTTCTCCGGCGCCGAAACGCCGAGCCCGAATACCTTCATGCCGTGCATCGCGCCGTTGTCGTCGATCAGCGCGACCGGCTGGTACTGCCCGCGCGCCTGCAGCGACGAACACAGCTGCGCACCGGCGGCGCCCGCGCCGTAGATGATGACGCGGTCGGTGTACGCGGAGCGCATGCGCAGCAGCTCGCGCGCCGCGAGGCGCGTGGTGCCGACGTACAGCGTCGCGAGCGCGAAATAGATGATGAAAACTTCCGGCGGCTGCGGCATCTCGAGCAGGAAATTCGCGCCGGCGAGCAGCGCCGCCGACAGCGCGCAACCCGTGACGATGGTGACCACGGCCTGGATGCTGAGATAACGGATCGCCGCGCGGTACAGGCCGATGCGGATGAACACCGGCAAGGTGAGCACCACGGATGCCACCAACAGCAGCGGGCTGTGCACGTCGATCGGCGTGAGAATTCCGGTGCGCAGGCAGATGGCCGTCCACAACGCCGCGGGCAACGCGACGAGGTCGGTGCAAATCATCACGAACTGCTTGGTACGTCTGCCGAGTTGTCGTGCTCCGCGCACGACCTGCAGTGTCTTGTTGCGCATGCGCCTCACGGGCAGACGCTCGACGGAGTCACGCATGACGTCCGGCTCGACGCCACAGTGCAGGGGCGAGCGGCGGGAAAAAATTCGAATTCATTCAACTTCAAAGGTCCGGTTCGTTCGCGTACCAGATTGCAAACGCACGCTGCGCGTTGGCTCACCTGGAAACTTCCTGTACTTCTGTCACGAGCGACGTATTTCTCTCATCATTTCAGTCAGACAGGCGCAATATTTCCTGTCCGATGTTGTTTGCCAGCTGCACTCTATCGGCAGCCGACGCTGCTTCTGAAATGCTGTCCCGGGTGCAGAATTGTACATATAGGCCAACATTACGACTCAACCACCGCGCCGGGGCCGACACAATGGGCCATAGGGCTGGCACTGTCGCAAAAGGGATACAAGAACCGGTCTGGTGACCGTGCCACGGAACGGGCGACGGTGAGGCGGACTAGCTTTCGCGTCCGGCGCCGAGCGCGATCACGATGAGGATCGCGGGCACGAAGGCAGCGAGCGCAGAGTACCCGGCGAGCCCGGGATGCAGTGCGCCGAAGACGGCGCAGGGCAGTAGCCACAGGAGATTTCCCAGCAGCACCGCGATTGTGACGCGACGATGACTCTGCCAGCGTTGCGCCAGGTGTTGATAGGCGTGGCTGCGATGGGCTTCGTGCAGCCGGGCGCGACGCAGCATGCGACGCACCAGGGTCACGCCGCTGTCGGCGATGAAGAATGCGCCCAGGATCGACCACACCAGCAGCGCCACCGGATCGGTGCGCGCCGCCGCGAGCGCCAGCACCGCGAGCGCAAACCCGAGAAAGCCGCTGCCCACGTCGCCCATGAAGACGCGTGCCGGCGGCCAATTCCAGAACAGGAAGCCGGCGGTGGCACCGGCCAGCACCAGGGCGGCGGGATTGTTTGGCGTACCGCTGCCGGCCAGCGCCGCAACGAGCACCGCAGCAAGACACATGAACACCGCCTCACCACCGGCGATGCCGTCGATGCCGTCCATGAAGTTGAAGAGGTTGAGCGACCAGACGATGCCCATGACCGCGAGCACGCTGCCGCCCAGTCCGAATACGTAGACGTCGGAGCCGAAGCGGATGGGTGGCAGCCCACCCAGCCACCAGACTGCCCAGAGCGCGGCCGCCACGTGGACCAGCAGCCGCACCGTGGCTGGCACTGAGCGGCGGTCGTCGATGAATCCGATCGCGGCGACCGCCAGGCCGCCACCTGTAAGGGCCAGCAGTAGGGGCAGGTCCAACCGGCCGCACCAGGCCAGCAACGCCAGCCCGGCGACGGTGACCAGCACGATCCCCAGGCCGCCACCACGGGGCGTGGGCACCGAGTGCGAACTGCGCGCGTTTGGCACGTCGAGCATGCCGCGGGCCAGCGCCTGGCGGCGGATCACGCCCGTGATGACTGCCGACAGCAGCGCGGCGGCACCGAACAGCATGGCTTCAACCACCCTGCACGGCCTCCTGGCTGCGGAACCAGCGCGCCGCCAGTGCCAGCTCCTCGTCGACCGTGCGCGGCGCGCGCCAGCCCAACTGCCCACGCGCCGGCGTGATGTCGAGTTGCAGCGAGCCGCACAGGCGTGCGACTTCGGCGCCGCGGCCGGTGAGTGCGCCCGCCAGCCGCAGACAGACCGGCGGAACGGCTAACAACCTGGCGTCGGTGCCGAATGCGCGCGCCAGGCGCCGGATGAGATCGGGAGTCGACAGGTCCTCGCCATCTGCTCCCAGCCACACTTTGCCGGGCGCAGCCGGGTGCTCGCGCAGCAGGCACAACAGGTCGCACAGGTTGCCAAGCCCGAGCAGGCTGCGGAGATTGCGCACCGCGCCGAGCGGCAGCGGGCGGCGGCTCGCGACCCAGTGCATGAGCCGCAGGAAATTGGCGCGCACGCCCGGGCCGTACACCAGCGGCACGCGCAGCACGACGACTTCCAGGCCGCGCGCGCGGCCGATCTCCAGGGCGTAACTCTCGGCCGCCAGCTTGGAACGGCCGTACGCATCCGTGGGCGATGGCGGATCGGTGGCACGATAAACGCGCCCGTCGCCACCTTCACCGTTGACCTTGATGGAGCTGAGCACCACCAGCCGCTTCACGCCCGCCTCCACCGCGGCCAGCGCCAGGCGCCGGGTTCCCTCGGCGTTGGTTTCCAGGTACGGCTGTTCGGCGGAATCGTGCATGACGTGCACGCGCGCCGCGGTGTGCACCACGCTGTCGACGCCGCGCAGTGCGTCACGCCAGTCCGTGGCGGCGCCGATCTCACCCACCACGGCGGCATCGCTGCCCGCCGGTGCGCGCTCCGCGAGGCGCACCGCGCGGCGCACCGCGTGGCCATCGCGTGCCAGGCGCTCGCACAGCGCCGCGCCAACGAAGCCATTCGCGCCCGTGACCAGCACGCGGCTCACGGCCCCACTCCCATCCAGAACGCCAGCAACCCCAGGTACTCGTGCAGCGCGTACTCGCTGCGTTTCAATGCCTCGGCGCCCGGCAGCAGGCTGCCGGCGGTGAAGCGCTCCCGGAAGTCGTAGCGATGCGCGGTCGGCGCGGGCGTCGGCTGCAAACCGTTGCGCCGCATCTCGCGCATCGCGCGCGGCATGTGGAACGCGGAGGTGACCAGCACGAAGGGTTCCTGTTTCACCACGCCGGCGACTTCGATGGCTTCACCGGTGGTGTTGGTCGCATGGTCCAGCACGATGATGCGCTTCGGATCCACGCCCAGCTCGAGTGCCATGCGTTCGTAACCGCGCGCGGGTTTCGGCAGCCCGTCGGGAGCACCGCCGCTGACGATGAGCGTGGCCCCGGGCCAGCGCCGCAGCAGCCGCACGCCTTCGACGATGCGCGCCATTCCGTCACGGTCGAGCATCGCCGTCACCGGCACCTCGTCGTTGGGCGCATAACCGCTGCCCAGTACCGACACGTAACGCGGCGCGGGCAGTGAATTTTCCGCGAGCCGCGGATACTGCCTCTCGAGCGGGCGGATGAGCAGGTTGGAGAACGGCGGGGTCGCGCACAGGTAGACGAAGGCCGCGGCGCTCGCCAGCAACCCGCGGGCGGCGCGCGGACGCCTGCGCCAGTACAACACGCCGGCGATCGCGCACAGCAGCAGCGCCGTGATCATCGGGGCGGCGAAAGCGCCGGCGATCTGCCTGACCAGGTTCAAGCGGGCTCCGGTTCGCGCGCCGTATCCAGCACGTCGCCCGCCAGCGCGCGTGCCAGGCGCGAACGTGCATGGCGCGCGACGAACTCCGCGCGCGGTGCTTCCTGCATCTGCAGCGATTCGAAAGCGCGCGTGGCGCCGGCCACGTCGCAGGGTGCGAACAGCGCGGCGTTGCCGATTTCCTCGCGCACGAAACGCGCCGCGAACCCGGCCACGCCGGCGAGAATCGGTTTGCCCAGCGCCGCGTACTCGAACAGCTTCGACGGCAGCACCTTCTCGAAGGCGGCGTGCGCGCCGAGGTGCAGGAACAGGACGTCGGCGTGCCGGTACGCTTCCAGCAGGCGATCGCGCGCGACCGGCGCGCGCAACTCGACGTTGTCGACCGCGGCGGCCGCGAGTGCCGTTTCGAGCGCGACCCGCCGTCCGCCATCGCCGATGACCACGAAACGCGCGCGTCCGCGCAGGGCCTGCGCGAGTCCAGGCAACACGTGGTGCAGGCCCTGGCCCTCCCCCAGGTTGCCGGCATAGAGGATTTCGGCGATGCCGCCGGTGGCCAGCGGCCGGGTGGCGGTAGGCGCCGCGGCGACGAACTCGTCGTCCACGCCATTGGTGTACCAGGCCAGCGACGCGTGCGGATAACGCGTGCGGAAATATTCCTCGAAGCCGCGCGACACCAGGTTGATGCGCCGCGCCGAATTCATGGTCCAGCGTTCGAGCCAGCCGAGCGGCGGCCGTGCCAGCAGCGCGAGCGGTCCCGGCAGCAGATCCCCGATGGTGTCCACGAAGATGTCGCGGATGTCGAGATACAGCGGGACGCGTTTGCGGCGCGCCGCCCAGGCACCCAGCGCCGCGGTCATGAGCCGCGACGACGTCGCGAATATCACGTCGTACTCGGCTGCGTCGATCATGCCGCGCGCGGCGCGCGCGAAGGTCAGGAAGGCGCGCGCCTGCCCGCGCATGTCGCTGCGGTGCGTGGGCAGCGGGATGCGCCGCACCGTCACGTCCGGCAGCGACTCCATCGCCTGCGCGACGCTCGCGGACGACCCGGACCAGGATTGATAGCGGTTCGGCATCGTGGTGATCACGTCGATGTGCGAGCCGGCGGGCGCCAGCTCGCGCAGCGCGCCGATGAGCGCGCCGGCACGGAACGACCCGGCGCTGAGATCCGGTGGATAGTAGAAGGTGAGGACGCCGATGCGCATGTCGTCAGCCGAGGCGCGCCTGCAATCGTGGGCCGGCGAAGCGCGCCACCAGCACCTGGTTGCGCAGCACGCTGCCGAAGCGCGGGTGCCAGCTGCCGGCGCGCAGCTCGGTGGAGGCCGCGCCGGAGAACTGCAGCGGGACGAGGCGCGCGTCCGGCAGCCTGAGTTCGAAATGATGCTCGGCGATCCTGCGCGCCTGCACGTCGGGATGGATGTGCAGGTACGCTTCGGCGTGATCGAACCGGCCGCTGATCCGGTCTTCGATGAGCAGTTGCCGTTCGTCGAGATGCCAGCGGCGCGCATGCAGGTTGCGCCCGGGCAAGCGCAGGAAACCGTCGTGTTCGCCCACGAGCTCGGTCACGGGACCGGCCACGGCACTGACCAGCCGCGCGCGGGCGCGGCGCGCCACGCGAAACCCCGCCCACACTTCGCTGGAGTCCGCGCCGTCCACGCTCACGGTGTTGTGCGCGGCCGTCCCGCGCTGGCGCAACCGTTCCGGCGATTCGCCGTATTCGGAGGTGCCCGAGTTCACCAGCACACGCTGCTGGCCGATGCTGAGCTCGAAGCTCAGCGTATCGGCGTGCGCGTGCGCCGGCAGGTAGTCCGGGCCGATCGGGGCGACATCGGCGAGCAGGCAGAACTCGCCGCGTGTCAGGCGCGCGTAACCGCTCGCGGCCAGCGACTCGATCGGGCGCGGTGTTATCGCGGCCACCGCGAGTCCGAGCCGCGCGGCATAGGCGCGCAACTCCGCACACGTGGGTGCAATGCCGAAGGCCGCATCGTTGAAGAATGCGATGCCGCCGTCCGGATGCGTCAGCAGGTCGAGCCAGCGCTGCATGCGCGCTGCCGTGCCGCGCCACGCCGCCGGCACGTCGCGCCCGGCCGCCCGCATCACGTTGATGAGGTCGAGCAGGTCCTCCAGCGCGGCGGCGTGATACATGGTGGACAGTTCGAAGTGGGCGCCGTCTTCGAGCACCTGTTCGGCGAGCTCGCTGGCCACGATCGCGAGCCCGGTGCGCAGCAGCTCGTCGGCTTCCGCACCCTCGAAATACAGGCCGGCGAACACCAGCGCCTTGGCGTTGGCGAACAGGTGATTGCCCAGCAGGTGATACTCCAGGCGCTGCGTGAGCCAGCGCGCCTGCACCGCGAGACTGGCGTGCGCCGCCGGGGAAAGCCGCTCGCCGCCAAACGCCCACTTGGTCCAGTTGACGATGCGCCGCGAGAGTGGATAGGCGTCCCATCCCGGGCCGGCGCCGGGCGGATTCTGCTCCACCCAGCGATCGAGCAACGCGCGGTGCCACCCGGCACGTTCGGCGCCGCCGGCGGCATTCAGGTCGTCGAAGTAATGCAGGTTGTAGGTCCACAATG
>Ga0068861_100001941_pt1 | contig 13322 bp, 9 predicted proteins | sample KBSSwiS42_FD_66593 | JGI IMG/M metagenome (GOLD analysis project Ga0068861, IMG submission 66593) | Switchgrass rhizosphere microbial communities from Kellogg Biological Station, Michigan, USA - KBS Switchgrass S4-2 | ecosystem: Host-associated > Plants > Roots > Rhizosphere > Soil ...
GAGGATATCCCCGAGGTCGGCGACTATATCGTCTACGACATCGCCCATATCTCGCTGATCGTGGTGCGAACCTCGGCGGACAAGATCTCGGCCTTCCACAACTCCTGCCTGCACAGGGGACGCAAGCTTGTTACCGAAGACGGGTGCAAGAGCGCGTTCCGGTGCGGTTATCACGCCTGGACCTGGAATCTCGACGGCTCGATCAAGTTCATTCCTTGCGCCAAGGATTTCGAATATGCCGGCGAACAGGCGCTAGAACTGCCGCAGGCACCGGTCGGCGTGTGGCAGGGCTTCGTCTTCGTCAACCCGGATCCGGCCGCCGGCCCGCTTGAGGAATATCTCGAGGTGCTGCCCGAGCACTTCAAAGCCTATGACCTCGGCAACTGCCACAAGATCATCCATGTCCAGAAGAAGATGCCTGTGAACTGGAAGGCGGGCCTCGAGGCGTTCATGGAATCCTACCATGTCATCGCGACCCACCCGCAGATCATGCCGTTCACGGCCGATGCCAACTCGCAGTATGACATACTGAGCAATCACATCACGCGGCTGCTCACCGCCAACTGCCTGCCCAGCCCGCACCTCGATGGCGTGCCCGAGCAGCTGATCTGGGAGAGCATGATCGCGCAGGGCGGCCGGATCAGTTCGGGTGAACCCGTCACGGTGCCTGAAGGAACGACCACGCGCAAATTCACCGCCGCGCTCAACCGCAAGGGATTCGGCGAAGCGTTCGGCAAGGATTTCAGCCAGGTGACCGATGCCGAGATGCTCGACCCAATCCTTTACTGGGTGTTCCCCAACATTCAGATCTGGGGCGGCTTCCTCGCGAACATCGTCTACCGCTTCCGGCCGGATGGCAACAATCCCGACAGCTGCATCTTCGACATCATCCTGCTGCAGCGCGACACGTCGTGCCAACCCAAGCCAAAGGGCGTTCCCATCCACTGCCTGACCGATGCCCAGCCTTTCGCCGCGGCGGCTGAACTTGGTGTGTTGGGTGGCGTGTTCGACCAGGACATGGACAACCTCCCGCATGTCCAGACCGGCATGCATGCCGCACGCGCGAACGGCCGCAACGGCATGTTGTTCGGCAGCTATCAGGAAAGCCGCATCGTTCACATGCACAACCTGATCGATCATTATATCGCAAGGGGACTGTCAAGAACACTTGAGGCTTGACGCCCGGATTGACCCGGACCGTATTCCTGGCCTCCATCGCTGCGCCAAGCGGACCCGACGATCCCCGTCGATCAGGAGGCAGCGAAGATCGGGGGGGCGTGACGCTTCAGATTGTGCGCGACTGGGTGATCCGGTTCAACGCTCGTGGTCCCGAGGGACTGCCGGATGGCAAGGCTCCGGGCAAGCCATCGATCCTCAATGATGCCCAGCGCCGGGCGCTGGTTGAAATTGTCGAGCGCGGCCCGATCCCGCCGTTGACATTGCCCGCACTTTCCCCTTCGATGCAGTATCCGATGCTTATCGCGCTCAAGCGCAAGGCGCGAATTTCAGTAAGATCGTTATTGTCTTTGATCCCGCCGCCACCCGCGTCTGATGGGATTCTGGGCTGATCGTTTGACGTGACGGAATCAGCAAATTCACAACGTGAAATCACGGGATGGGACAAATGAACAGGGAATTGATCTGCGCAGTCTTGCCGGTAGGCCTGGGCCTCTTGCTCGCCGGTTGCTCGCCTTCGACGGCGAGTGGAACCGATCAGGCACAGCCTTCGCAGAAAGATAACGCCCGTTTGGCGGACAACTCGTCCGGAAATGATTGGGCGGGATATGGCAGGACCTACGGTGAGCAACACTTCAGTCCCTTGAACCAGATCAGCGCACAAACGGTCGACCGACTGGGGCTCGCCTGGTTCATGGACCTGCCGGCGGGCAACACCGCCACCATTCCGGTCGAGGTAGATGGCGTTCTCTATGTCTCATACGGACTTGGAGTGGTTCGCGCGGTCGACGTCAGGACCGGCAAGCAGCTGTGGGAGCATGACACCAAGGCCAGCGAACGAGCGGGACAAAGGTTGCGCCAAGGCTGGGGGATTCGGGGCGTCGGTTACTGGAACGGAAAGGTCTACACCGGGACGCCGGACGGACGGCTGGTCGCGCTGGACGCCAAGACGGGCACGCAAGTCTGGTCGGTGCAAACTTGCGACGATGACGGGCGCTTCATCACCGGGGCGCCAAGGTTGTTCGACGGCAAAGTGATCATCGGACACGGTGGCGCGGATTCGGCTTCGATCCGGGCCTACGTGACCACATTCGACGCTGAGACCGGCAGGCAACTGTGGCGCTTCTTCATTGTCCCCGGAGACCCTGCCAAGGGCTTCGAGGACAAGACCCAGGAAATGGCTGCCAAGACCTGGTCGGGAGAATGGTGGAAATACGGCGGCGGCGGCACGGCGTGGAATTCATTCGCCTACGACGCTGAGACCGACACGATCCTAATCGGAACGGGCAACGGGGCGCCTTGGAATCAGAAGATCCGGAGCGCGGGCAAGGGCGACAACCTGTTCCTGTGCTCGATCGTCGCGCTCGACGCTAAGACAGGCGCGTACAAGTGGCATTACCAAGTGAATCCGGGGGAGACTTGGGATTATAACGCTGCGATGGATATCCAGCTGGCCGATCTGAAAATCGCCGGCCAGATGCGCAAGGTGGCGATTACGGCTCCCAAGAACGGCTTCTTCTACGTGATCGACCGAACCAACGGCAAGTTGATCTCGGCAAGCCCCTTTGCAAAGGTTACGTGGGCAACCCGGATCGACATCAAGACGGGCGCCCCGTCGAAGTTGCCGCTGCGCGCATGCCCGATGGAAAGCCATTCGAACTCTGGCCCAGCGGCCGCGGTGCCCATAGCTGGATGCCCATGGCATTCAGCCCTCAGTCTGGCCTTGCCTATATACCGAAGCTTGAGGCGGGCGTGATCTACTCGACCGAAGGCATTGACCCGAAAAAGTGGGTGCGAGCGCCCGGGCACTCCTCTGACCCGGGTTTCAACGTCCTGTTCGATCTGGACAACCCACTACAAAATACCAGTGCCCTGCTGGCCTGGGATCCAGTTACGCAAAAGAAAGCTTGGGAAGTAAAGACCCTGGGTGGTTTCAACGGTGGTGTGCTGGCCACGGGTGGCAACCTGGTGTTCCAGGGGCAGGTCAACGGACGCTTCAGCGCCTATTCCGCCGACCATGGCAATGAACTATGGCATTTCGACGCCCAGAATGCCGTGCTGAGCGCCCCCATCAGTTATTCGGTCGACGGTAGGCAATACGTCAGCGTCGTCGTAGGCATGAATACCAGTGCCGGCGCCATCGCCAACGCTCTAGGGAGCGCAACGTTCGACTACCGGACCCAGAAGCGCCGCATCCTCACTTTTGGACTGGACGCGAAGGCATCACTTCCGCCAGCGCCGCCGCCGTTTCGCATCAAGCCCATTGCCGACCCCGGCTACAAACCTGACGCTTCGCTCGCCGCCAAGGGCGCAATGGTCGTGGGCCGTCGTTGCATCCAGTGCCACGGCATGGGCCTGGTCGCTGCTGGCATCGCCCCCGACTTGCGCGCCTCCGCCGTGCCGCAGGATGCCGAAGCGTTCCGCTCCGTGGTCCAGCAGGGCGCGCTGGTCGCCAACGGCATGCCGCGATTCGATGACTTGAGCGAAGATGAGTTGAACGCGGCGCGCCAATTCATTCGCAGTCAGGCCGCGGACCTACGCGCGGGTAAGGGGCCGGGCAAATTGAGGCTCTGAAAAACGCGAAGCCTGCTCAATCGGCCGAAATGCAATCGGGCTGGCGGGCGGGCATCAACGGCCCGGCCCGCGCGATGCTGCGCGGTGTGGCTGGATTGCCTGATGTCGCATGTGGACCACATCGAGGCAGGCCATCTACCGTCGGGTCATTTAATGTAACGCCAGCACAGCCCGGGCGTTGGGCAGCCGATTGATTATGTTGGCCATCGTTCCCACAGGAGGCTCTGCCCGCAATAATATGATGCTGACGCATGTCACTTGGCCACGCTCAAGCGCGGCCAAGCTGATGCCTACTTGCCTTCAAAAATGCAGCCTTCTCCAAACCAGAAAATGGCCGCCATCCCCGAACGCGGAAACAGCAGCCAATCAGATCAAAACCTGGCGGAGAGTTGAAGCGTAACCTTCCGTCCCTCGCTCAATTGCTGATAATAGTCATCTCCAGTAGCCGACAGGAACGGACGTCCAGACGCGTTATTTATAAAGCGCCTTCCGCTGAGATTTGTGCCAATCAGGGAGAGCTCCAGACCTCTGTCAGGAATTGCCAGAGACGCGGCCAAGTCGGCGATAGCATATGCGGATTGAATGACATTCACAGTGGTGTTAATTACCGGCGCGTTATTAGCGTAATATTTTCCACTATATTTAACATTTCCGGTTAACCCGAACTCGATACCCGACAGAACGGGCCCGCGGAGGTCGAACCCAATATTGCCTGAGAAACGAGGCGCACGGGCAACATCGCGACCGTTGAAATCGAAAGGATTCGTCGGGTCAGGAACGAAGGATTTGGTAAACTTCGAGTCAAGCAGAGACACCGCTCCAAACACCTTCAATCCTTCGACCGGCGTTCTCCACGACGACTCTACCTCAATACCCTTCGTAGTGACCTGACCCGCATTGGTCGTATTGAACTGAATAGTACGGGAGTTGAAGGCTTGAACCTGCAGATCCGTAAATACATAGTAGAACCCCGTGACATTCATGGTGATCTTACGATCATCAAGCTGGGACTTCAGGCCGATCTCTCCGCCCTTCGCCGTCTCTGGTTTATACACCACAGAATTGATTGCGGCAGCGCGAGCAGCAGGATTGGAGCTGAGAAAACCATTCAGGCTCGCAGTGCCCAGAACGCTGTTGTCAATACCGCCAGACTTGAAGCCTTGCTTGTACGAGGCATAGACATTCACATCCGGCGTGAAACTGTACCGCAATGTGGCTTCGGGCGAGAAACTATCGCTTTTGTAACGGATCGGCCCGGAATCGAAGCCGGACGAAACGAAGGCCCCACTAGCAGCCAGGGCGGCGTGTACATAAGGTAGTTTAATAGTCGCTACCTTGCTTTCGGAAGTCCACCGAACACCACCAGACAGTTGCAACTTGTCTGTTGCTTCATAGGTAAAGCTGACGAACGGGGAGTAGGCATTGGCCTTCGTAGGCACCTGTTTGTAATAGTCTGATGTAAAACCCGTTACTGCATCGGGTCCTGCAACCAGCGCAATATTCGCAGCATCCTGAGCCGTATTGAACTGAATCGATCTATGTTCGTAAAGACCGCCGATCTGGATATTGAATGGTCCGTCAAAATGACTGGCAAGACGCAATTCCTGAGTGAATTGCTTAAGGCCATTGAAGGCAGCCCCAAGCCCAACACCAAAGGACCGCCCGGCAGCGACGCCCTGAAAGACCGGAGAGCCATTGGAAACGCCACCGAACGAGAACTCGTCGAAGGCGTTTGAATCCTGTTGCAGATAGCCTGTCGTGCTGATCAGGGTGAAGTCTGGGCTGACATCCCAATCCATCCGCAGTCGCGTGAAATAGATATCCAACTTGTTGTAGGGCGACCCACCCTTTAGGGACTCACCACCAGCCCCCTTCACGACCAGAGGCGGAGCGGCATCGGGGAGGAAGAAGTTATTGCCCGTATAACCCTGGCACGAATAGCCTGGGGGAATCAATACCGCGCCACCAAACAGCCTTATCGGTTCAGCGACACCATTGGCCCCGCAGCTGACGCGCAAGTACCCATCGGTAGAATCTTGCGAAAGGTTGAGGTATTTAAACTTCAGATTTGCACGAAACGTGCTTGATGGCTTCCAATCCAGCGTGCCCTGAATGTTGAAGTCGCGCTCTCCCTTGTCAGGATTTATAGCCCCTGGGACGACAATGTGCATTTGCTCTGCAATATTCGTATAGTTGGCAGCAAGACGGACACCCAACTGGTCCGTGAGCGGGCCGGAAATATAGCCGGACGCGGAATAGCCGCGCTGCACGAACTCATGAGAGAGCTTGATCTGGCCTTCCCAGTTCGCGGTAGGTTCGGCCGTCTTGATCGAAAGGACGCCGGCCGTGGCGCTCTTACCAAAGTAGAGCGACTGCGGACCTTTGAGCACTTCCACCTGGGCTACGTCGAAAACCCCGCCCTGGAGAAGGCGCATGGAGCTTGCCGTAACACCGTCGAAATCAAGCGCCACCGCCGAATCAAAGGCCGCCGAGATGTTCGACGAACCAACGCCGCGCAGGCTGGCCGAAGCCCCTGAACCTGAGCTGCCGAGCGTGATCGAGAGCGAGGGAACCTGCGCCGCCAACGATGCGATCTGAGTTTGGTTATAACGATCGAGATCTTTGCCCGTAACCGCAGTGATCGACACCGGAACCGTTTGCAGGCTTTCCGACTGCAAACGCGCGGTCACGATGATCTCACCGATCGTGTCTGGCACCGCCTCGGCGCCGCCCTGCTGTTGCGCCAGGGCGGGCGCAGAAACCGCCTGCGCATATGCCGGGGCCGCCTCGATCATCAACAATGTCGAGACTGCGCAGCCGGTGAATAGAATCCGCCGGAAACTCTTCTGGCGCCCGGCGGACGTGTTTTGGCTAACTGTCATTATCCCCTCCCTCCGCTATCGATGCTCTCTCGCTGTGAGCGGGGCATTTGTCGCTCATGGCGATTGCTTTCGCAGACAATTAGCCTGTCGCAAAAGTGTTGGATGCTGCTCTTTTAGATAGGCCGGTGGACCACCTGCACATTCAAGGCACGGGATCTCTCACCGGGCAATCCTGATACCGGCCGCCTCGCGATCCCACGTGGCCGCACTGTTCCCACGTTCGCGAAGAACCTGCTTTTGTATTTTGTTGGTCGGGGTCAGCGGCATCGACTCGATCACTTCGAGATAACGGGGCACCATAAAATGAGGCATCCTATGTGCCAGGAATTCAATCAACTCCACGGGATCGAATTCCACGCCGTCCTGCATTTGTACGTAAGCCTTAACGTCGTCCTCGCCATGTTCCGAGGGATACGCAATTACTGCGGCCGCAAGCACTCCGTCGTGCGCCAAGATTTCCGCTTCGACTTCCTGGGCCGAGATGTTCTCACCACGTCGCCTAATTGCATCCTTCAAACGACAAAGAAAAAGGAATTCGCCCTCCGCGTTTTGAATGAAGCCATCTCCCGTGTGAAACCAGCCGTTCCGCCATGCCGCCGCGGAGGCCTGGGGGTCATTGAGATATCCGCCGTTCAAGGTCCATGGTGAGGTTGAACGGACGACCAGTTGCCCGAGTTGCCCATGTGGAACTTCATAATCGTTTTCATCAACTACCCTGCATTCAAACGGTGGCTTCACCCGGCCGCAGTAGTTCTTGGGGAATGTGCCATCGATCACGAACCCCCCTCCATCAATAGGGGTGGCAATTTCTGTCATATTGTAGGCTGTACCCACGCGTACGCCGAACCGCTTACGAAAATGATCGATGTTCGCGGGGATAGGTGCCGTCATTATATATCGAAGCGGGATATGCGCGTCGTCCGGACTTTCCGGCACGCTGAGAAGAAAATTTGCCATTGCTTCAAGAACGACCGTAATCGTGCAACCAAAACGCTTGATGTCTGGAAGAAAATTCCTGGTCGAAAATGAGCTGCGAAGAACAACACTGCCACCGACTAACGCCATGAGGTAGATAGGCATTTGGCCGCTGACATGGAACAAAGGGAGAGCCGAGTAATGGCAATCGTCCGAAGCTAAGCCATGCCCCACTGGATTACGAGAGGTCTCATACAATTGAGCCCAGTAGACTATCACACCTTTGGACGCCCCCGTCGTCCCTGAAGTATATGTTATACTGGCGACATCGTGGCCTTGAGGGGGTTGAAGGTCCACCTCGTGGCAATTATCGGCGAAAAATGCGTCGAGCCCGACTACGGGGCGGCCCAAACTGGGTAGCTCCTTGCTTAGCACAACTATCTTTTCGACTTTGGTTTTATTGAGATCGATACCTGCCAGACGTTCAGCAAGCACCGCATCGGTCACGATCAGCCGTACTCCAGAGTTCTCAAGAACATGTTGCAGAATGGCGCCGCGGTATCCAGTGTTGATGGGCACTTGTCGGGCCCGCAGCAAACTGCTGCCCATCCAAGCGAAGAACGCTTCCGGCGAAGTCGGCAGGAGGACTGCCACTAGATCCTCCTGTGATACATTAAGAGCAGCGAGAGCCTGGGCCCATCGCTTACATTCCTCCCATATTTGGAAATATGTGAAGATCTTTCCATCCGTGGTGCGCAGGAAGATATGATCGGGCACCTCGCTGGCGCGGCGACGCAGAATGTTCGGCAAGACGAGTTCCCGGTCGAACATATTAACGGCCCTTCCAAACCGGTGACCGCTTCTGCATGAATGCCAAAGGCCCCTCCATCGCGTCCTCGGAACACATAGCGGCAATGGTTGCGGGAAAACGTTCTTCGGAATTATCTAGGCCGGGGAAAGGGCGAAGCGTTTCGGGCGCGTTGGTAGCCCCGAGATGCGCAATTTCCTTTGCGGCGCGATGCGACAAGGGTGCAGTTTTGCAGATTTTGTCGGCCCATCGCTTGGCTGCCTTCAGCACATCTCCCTTGACAACCACTTCATTGATCAGACCCCAATGTTGCGCTTCTGTCGCACCGATCAGTTCGCCGGTGAGTATCATGCCCATGGCAATGTTATGCGGAATCTTCCGAACCAACCATGCAACCCCGCCGCCCGCTGCTATATAACCGACGCAGCCTTCGACGAGCCCCAGCTTCGCGTGTTCCACAGCGAGCATAACATCGCAGTTGAGCGCGATCTCCAATCCTCCGCCGACTGCAGTTCCGTTGAGCGCGGCGATCATCGGTTTGCGAGTAATCCGATGGGTCATGCCGCCGAAGCCGCCACGAGGCAGAAGATCGCGGAATGCAGCCACCTGCGCCTCCCGTCCATGAGTAGCGGTCCAGCCGAGATCATCACCGCTGCAGAACGAGCGGTCCCCCTCCCCGGTCAGGATTGCAACCCAAGACTCGGGGTCTGATTCGAAATCATCCAGTGCAGTGCACATTTCCAAGCATGCGGGCGGGTGCAGCGCATTTAGAACTTCAGGTCGCCTTATTGTGATAGTCGAAACGTGGCCCTCACGTTCAACTTGAATGAAATCAAAGCTTTGAGTCATCGGATTTTCCCTCACCCCGTTCAGCCGGTGACATCCGTTGAATGCCCCGTCATCATTCGGCGGCAAGGCAGCCGTCGGATCGGAAGCAGAGTACTTACCGGGCGTTTTATTGTGCTGCAGCGGGTTTGCTACAGGAGGGCACGACAAGTTTCACCCGCCGATTTTGTCAGTTGCAGGTCGCATCTTGTTAACTATCCCGGAGAAATGTGATTGTCCTGCCCGACTGGACGGTCCGCTTCGCCGTTCTGACGGTAATGGTGCGTGATGACGAACAACTCGACCCGGCATGAATTTCGAGTGGGCTATGCTACAGCACCGTGTCGCCTTGCACTCACCGGTGAGCGGATTGACCGTCTGGAGCGGGCCTTGGAAGCGTTCGAGAAGCCCTTCCTTGTGGGAGCTCTCGCCGCAGTAAATATCGAACCGTTCGTTAATATCCCCGTCAGCCGTTTACCGCCTGGAGCTACACGAGCGGTCACGTCTTCGGCAACCTGGGTTTTTGGAGCGCCAATTGAAATAGGTGATCCGCTCGTCGTGCAGACCCGCGTCGCAGGGCATAGGATATCGGGGGGGCGAGAATTCGTCGACTTGGAGACGGCGGCCAAATTAGAATCTGGGGCATCTGTTCTCTCAGTAAACGTCTCACTCTCTTGGAAACTTAGACAGGAACTGGACTCTGTGTTTGACAGGCAAACAATACCTCGAGCGAACGAAGATATTCAAGATTCGCGCAGTTTGACATGGTCGCCTCCTCTAAAAAGGGCCGCGGTAGCTGCTCTGTTCGAAGCTTGCCCCGATTTGGAAATGAATCCGCACGCATCGCAAGAAGCAGCGAGAATATATGGCTTCCCGTCCTTGCTTGTGTCGGCTCCTCATCTCGGGTGCCTAATCATGGCTGGTTTCTTCAACGGTGTCCCACAACCAGGAACTGAAGTTAGCTTGCACTTTCTCAAGCCGGTGCTTGCTGGTGATGAAATTGCGCTCGAAAGCTCGGTTTTAGATGAACGCCAAGACACAGTACGCCTTTGGTCGCGCAGTTACAATGTACCATCTTTGTGTGTCAAAGGCACCGTCACAAGAAATGGCATATAGCACTTGCGAGCTATCCGCGCGATTGATTCCACCTCGGATGTATACGCTCTGTTTAAAGCGCGGAACCGAGACTGGTCTGTCGTATGGTTTACAGAGTTCTAAATAAGCACGACATGCGGCCTAGCGGAGAGATATTCCGCGTGGTGGCCTCGGCAGGCGCTGTCAGGCGCACGCTTCGACTACGTCCAACGGCTGTGCCCATCAGTTGAACCTGTGATCTGGCCTTCAAACCGCCCCGGGAACGCAACCTGCCCACTATCTGGCCCCTGCGGCGGGCCTTTCTTTCCCTATGGCCCATGCCGCCTTGCGCAGAAGAACCGCCGCTATTGCATATTTGCATCTAGAAACCGGCGGCAGCGATGTTTTGCTTCGATAGCAGGTCCGGGCCCCAGACGTCTTGGAACTCACCGAACCACTCGCCACCATTCCATTCGACCATGGTCATCCAGGCAAATTGGTGCGGGTTAGCTTCCATGGCGAAATGGTTGCGTGCCACTCCCGTGGCATCAATCGTCCTTCCGTGTTCATCGCGCGCATTCACGCGTACATTTTCTATGCGGCCGAGCAAACCATCAGTTCGGTCGATGCTGACGTCGACGATTCGTCCTCTGACACCACTGCGATCGATATAGCCAATCAACCCCGGGGGATCATGCTCGATCAAATTTATAACAAGAAAACCCGAGTCCTTTGCGATACCATAGAAGTAGTTCGCTCGGGTCCCACGCTTCCAGTCACCGCGCGGTCCCCAAGAGCGGTCACGCATTCCAAAGGCGTCCACCTCGATCAGCGTCTCCCCCAGCTTGATCCAACCCGTAACGTGCATGGGATGATCGATATGACCAGCATAAACGCTGCCTGAAGGTGTGCCATGAATATCCGCTGCACCTTCATACACAAGATCGGCCGAAAAAAGCCCCGGGTCCTCGTACGTCACGCGATACCGTTTTAAAGGCTCAAGAATTTCGTAGGTCAGCCCTTCGATACAGAACTTGTTCCCTTCGAAACTCGGCAATGGCAGATGCCAGTGCGGCCGCCAATATGGGATTGACGACGGAACATCCCCGTTCGGTCCATAAACCGCGACAAGCAAAGCTGCAACGCCGAGATTGGCCCGAATGACCGGATAGAATTGCAGCGAGAGGCGGTGTTCAGGGATATCGAGCGAAAACCAATAAGTTTCAGTATACCACCTGTCTCCGTCGATCGGCTGATGCAAATAGTCGTCCTGTGGATTCGTGCTCATATAATTCTCCGGTTTACAACTGGCGAAGTGGCGCTAGAGCCGCGTCTTTAAAGAGGGTATTCGGCTCGATCCGCCGCAGCCCGTTCTGCACAAGCGTCTGAAGCACCCTCTCCTCCCGCCCCTCGGCCGCTCCGCGAGCGATCCAGTCACGAAATTCTCGATGCTCGTCCTCGGGCTCAATCCTACGCCCGATCAGCGCGGACACCGCATCCGCGTTCTGCGCCGCGATCGAAGGGCCCAGCCGGGTGACATCGAGAACCTGCCGCGCCATCATTCCTACGTATCCGACCTGGGCGTCATCCTGGCGGAGGCGGATGCGCATCAGATCGATAAGCGCGCTGATCTGCTCGCTTGTGTCACCTTCCCGCGCCTCCAAGTTCACCTCCGCATCCGGAAGCGCCAGACCCGCATACATCATCATCGCGCGCGGCATGGTCACATGCAGCAGATCGATAAGGTTGAGGTAGATGAAACGGTCCTGATCTTTCGCCCCGCCATCCAGCGCCGACAGGCAGGACACCAGGTAGACGTACATCGTCATGATGCGGTACCATGCGATGCGCCGACGGCTCGCCGCAAACCCGCTCTGTTTTTCCCACAGCGCGATCTGCGCCTCAAGATCGCCGATATCGCCGGCGAGTTGAAGATGATGGCCGCGAAACGACAGCCAGCCGAGATCGTCCATCGGATCGCCGATATGCACGAACTCCCAATCGAGCAGGCCGGTCACCTTCCCGCTTTCATGCATGAAGTTGGCCGGTCCGGGGTCGCCATGACACACGGAGAGGCGGGTCGCGTCGGTCGGGGCGGTACGCGCCATCCATTGCGTGGCAAACTCGGCAAGGGGGGAGGGCCTCCGCACCTTGCTGCGGTAGATGCGCGTCCACAACGCCAGCCAGTGCTGCGCCGCCCGAGATGCGCTTTCGGGAGGGTCTAGCGCAGCGAAACCGGACGAAGTGTCAACCCGGTGCAATTCAGCGAGTGCGCCGATGTAATCATCCATGATCGTGTGCCGGATCTCGGTCGGCGCTGAAGCCAGATCGGGGGATCCGGGGACCCAGGACATCAGGAACGCATTGTGGGTTTCGCCCAGAAGCGTGGGAATTCGCACGTCGGAACCGGAGAGGGCACGATAGGCGGCTGCCTCGCGCGCCAGGTCGAGAGGCGTATCGGACATCGTGCCGTCACCACCATCCACTCGCAACACGCACCGTCCACACTGCGCTTCGATCAGATAGGTGATCCGCGAGGAGCCGGCTTCGGGACGCCGAATGCTCGTAATCGCGCCGACCTCTCGCTCCACGAACGCTTGTAGATCCTTATCCAACTCCATTCCGGTCCGCCCTGTTCTGAAGTTTTTTGTCCGGAGTTTCAGCAGCGTGGGTAGCCGCCTTTGACCACCTAAGCATGACGCGTTGCCGACAAACGGCAACTGGCGAATCTGACAGCGGCCCTGCACCCGTCCATTACCGCGCCGATCGCCGATGATGGTCCCATCGTCCCCCGACGTCATCGTCGCGTGTTGGCATCCACCAAACCGACGAATTTGTTTCTATTCCACGTCGGAGAGTTAATGTGTCAATGGCAGGTAGACCTTGCTAAACGCAACGCGCGCTTCGGTCTCGGCTGGGGCGGCGCGTCCCTGGATGTCCACGATCCCAACGGTCACAAAGCGGAATGAATGGAAATGACGAAAGCCGACCGCGAGGGGACGTGGCAAGCTACCAAGAGCGAGAACACCCGCAAGGCGATCATGGACGCCACCATCCGCTGCTATGTC
>Ga0068861_100001948_pt1 | contig 13313 bp, 14 predicted proteins | sample KBSSwiS42_FD_66593 | JGI IMG/M metagenome (GOLD analysis project Ga0068861, IMG submission 66593) | Switchgrass rhizosphere microbial communities from Kellogg Biological Station, Michigan, USA - KBS Switchgrass S4-2 | ecosystem: Host-associated > Plants > Roots > Rhizosphere > Soil ...
TTCGTGCCGATGACGGTGATCGCCGCGATTCCGAACGTGCTGCTGGTGAATCCGAAGGTCAGCGCGAATTCGGTGGAGGAGTTCATTCGCCAGGTGCGAAAGAACCCGGGCAAGCTGAATTACGCGTCGCAGGGCAACGGCACCACTTCGCACCTCACCGCGGAGTTGTTCAAGTCGATGGCCGGCGGCCTGGATATCGCGCACATCGCGTACAAAGGCACTGCGCCGGCGCTCACCGACCTGCTCGGCGGTCAGGTGGACCTGATGTTCGACAACCTCGGCGTGTCGCTGCCGCACGTGCGCTCGGGCAAGCTGAAAGCGCTGGCCGTCGCCAGCCGCGCGCGCGTCGCTTCGCTGCCGGGCACGCCGGCGCTCGCCGAGACGCTGCCGGGATTCGAGGCGGTGGCGTGGTTCGGCATCGTCGGCCCGCCGAAGACACCGGGCGCCGTCGCCGACAAGGTCGCCGCCGGTGTGGCGCAGGCGCTGAAGAGCCCGGACCTGCTGAAGCGGCTCGAGGAAATGGCCGCCGAGCCGATGGGCCTCACGCCGGCGGAGACCGTGACCTTCATGAAGCAGGAGACCGAGCGCTGGGGCGCGGTGATCCGCTCCGCCGGAGTGAAGCTGGAGTAGGGCTTATAGCTTGGGGATCCCGGCGGCGAACCAACCGCCGGTGGCCGCATTGCGGATGAGCAGCACCGGGCTGGCGCAGGCCCCGGGTGCCGGCGTCAGTACGTCGTTGATGCGGAAATCGCCGTCGGCCCCGAGCGCCACGCCAGTAACGGTGCTGTGCAGCGTAAAGGGCGCCGCGGCTCCGCAGATCAGCGTAGCGATTACACTCGCATTGGCGTTCGTTCCGACGCCGTTGCCCGCGCCGAGCAGTAGGCCGCGTCCGTCGACGGTGATGCTGCCGTCGGTCCTTATGTCGGCACTCAGCCGCGCGATGACCCATATCTGCCCTGCGGCCGGCACGGTGCGGACCGTAGTATTGGTCGAGCCTGTTGGAATCACCCCAATGCCGCCTTCGAACCTGGCGAGTCGATCGTCCGCCGCCGCGGCAAATGAAATCCCCAGCGCGGCGAGCGCAATGGCAATGCTGCGTTTCGTCATGGCACGCTCCTGAACAGTCGTTAGTTAACTAGGACCTCCTTGGGCAGTGCCCCCGCGCGGAGTCTGCGATGGGAAAACACCCGCTGCGGCCGACTATTCCGCTACACTTTTGCGCCAGAGGAGGAACACCCCATGAACAAGCGTCTGCCGGTCGTGGCCGCAGCTGTCGTCCTTTCCGCCTGCTCGTCGATGCCCGCGTGGGTCCCCGGGGCCGGCTGGAAGACGCTGATCGACGGCGACAAGGGAATGGAGAACTTCCAGCGCGTCGGCGACGCCAACTGGCGTACCGAGGACGGCGCCATCGTCGCCGACAAGGGCAAGGGCGGCTTCCTGCTGTCGAAGGAGTCGTACGGCGACTTCCAGCTGCGCATCGAGTTCTGGGCCGCGCACGACGCCAACAGCGGCATCTACATGCGCTGCTCGGATCCGAAGAACCTCACCGACAAGACCTGCTACGAGGCCAACATCTTCGACCAGCGCCCCGACCAGACCTACGCCACCGGCGGCATCGTCCACCACGGCAAGGTGATGCAGCCGGTCAAGGCCGGCGGCAAGTGGAACGTCTACGAGATCACGGCCAAGGGCTCCACGCTCAGCGTCGTGCTTAACGGCACCAAGACCTCCGAGATCAGCAGCGTCGCAACCCCGCGCGGGCCGATCGCGCTGCAGTACGGGACGCTGCCGCCGAGCGGCGCGCCCGGCGGCGCCATCAAGTTCCGCAAGGTCCAGATCCAGTCTCTCTGAGGAGGAACAACATGAAACGACTGCTCGTCCTGGCAACCGCATTGCTGCTCGCCGCCTGCTCGTCGATGCCCGCCTGGGTTCCCGGCAGCGGCTGGAACACCCTGATCGACGGCGACAAGGGGCTGGAAAACTTCAACCGGCTGGGCGACGCCAACTGGCGCGCCGAGGGCGGCGCGATCGTCGCCGACAAGGCCGTGGACAACAGCTACCTGGTGACCAAGAATTCGTACAAGGATTTCCAGATCCGCGTCGAGTTCTGGGCCGACCACAACACCAACAGCGGCGTCTTCATCCGCGCGCAGGACCCGAAGAAAATCGGCGCCGTGAGCGCCTACGAGGTGAACATCTACGACCAGCGCCCGGGGCCCGAGTACGGCACCGCCGCGATCGTCGACTTCGCCAAGGTGCCGGTGCCCTCGCCCTACAAGGCGGGCGGCAAGTGGAACACCTTCCTGATCACCGCCAAGGGCTCGCAGATCACGGTGGAGTTCAACGGCGACAAGACGGTCGACATCCAGAACGCCAAGTTCCCGCAGGGACCGTTCGCGCTGCAGTTCGGCAACCACGGCAAGGCGCCCGGCGGACCGATCAAGTTCCGCAAGGTGCAGATCCGCGAGCTCTAGTTTCTCGCCAGGAACTCACGGGCCGCGGCCAGCTCGGAGCGGCCGGGCCCGGCCCCGTCGCTCATCGCGACCAGCTTCTGGTAATAGTTCTTCGCCTTGGCGTGGTCGCCTAGCCGCTCCGCGGCCTGCGCGGCGCCGGCGATCGCGTTGTAGCGGTTCGGCTCTTTCGCGAGCGTGCCTTCGTAGGCGGCGAGCGCCTCTTTGGCCATCGCGCGCTCGAGGAGCATGGCGCCGTACAGCTCGCGCGCCGGCGCGAGCGGTCCCGGCGTGACCACCGACTTCTCGGTACGGTCCTCGGCGTCGGCGGCCTGGCCGAGCATGGCGAGCGCGTCGGCGTGGCGGCCTTCCGCGTATTGCAGCCACGCGCTGGCGACCAGCCGCTGGATCTCGACCTGCTCCGACCAGTAGGCGTCCTTCGCAGCGCGCAGCTTGTCCCGCATCTCCACCAGCTTGGCGATGTCGGCACGCGCGGCCTCGGGGTTGCCCGAGCGCGCCGCGCCCACCGCGCGCGCGAAATGGGTGATGGCGTCCACATAGGCAAAGCGCGTGGGGCGTACTTCAAGCTCGGCGGCCGCGCGCCAGTCGTTGCGTTCCACGGCGTGGCGCGCAGTGCTGGCCGCGATCGCGTAGGGCCCGGTGCGCACCGCCGGCGGAAAGCCCTTCATCGCTAGCATCTCGTCGATGACCTGGCGCGCTTCGCGATCCTGCGCGAGCTGCAGGTGCGCGTAGACCATGTAGTCCATCGCGTGCAGCTGGTCGTGCAACTCGCGGCGGCTGCTGCTGACGCGCGCGGCTTCGGCCGCGACGCGCGCCGATTCACGGTTCGATTCGATCGATTCCTTCCACGCGCCGACGCGCGTGAAGATGTGCGAGGGCATGTGCAGCGCATGCGGCGCGTCCGGCGCGATCCGGCTGTAGCGGCGCGCGGCGTCCAGGCCATGGCTGGCGATCGGCGGATAGTCGTAGCTGTGGATCAGGTAGTGCGCGACGCCGGGATGCTGCGGCTGCTCGCGGAAGATCGGCTCGAGCAGCGCCGCCGCCCTGAGCGGCTTGGCATAGCTGCGGTCGGCCGGATCGAAGTTCGCAGACAGCACCAGTGCGTAGAGCACTGCCGCCTCCCTGTCCTGCGGGTAGCGCTGCATGAGCTGCTCCAGCGCCTGCTCGAGCGCGAGCGCGCGCGTGCGATGGTCGCGCTTGCCGGGCTCGACGTAGAACACGGCCAGCGCGTCGACATAGTCGCGCTCGCGCTGCGAGTTGAGGCCGGTGCGCCGCGCGAGCTCGACGAATTCCGGGCCGCGCTCGAGGGCCGCCGCGGGAATGATGTTGGGCCAGGCGAACGGGTTGTCGAGCGAGGCCAGCGCGCGCGCCCAGTACGCCATGCCGCATTTCGGGTCCGCCTGCAGCACGCGCTCGAGCGGTTCCTGGATCTGCGCCCAGGCGAAGGAGTGGTAGTACGCCATGGCAAGATCGAACTCGCGCTGCGCGGCGGCGTTGCATTGCACGGCGAAGTGCACCTTGCCGAGGCGCGCATGGCCGGCGTGCTCATCGTGAGCGGCGTGGGGCGCGCAGGCGGCGAGGGCAAGCGACAGCAGGAACATCAGGGCGATTTTCATGCCGCCAGTGTCGAGCGGCCCGGATATTGCGTCCAATACATTGTTTGTTGGGTAGTTCATGCCGGCACGGCATAATTCCCAAAGGATGGACCTGCGCCAGCTGCGAACCTTCGTTGCCGTTGCCGAGCAGGGCACGGTGTCGAAGGCGGCCTTGCACCTGCGGGTCGCGCAGCCGGCGCTCTCCCGCCAGATCGCCAACCTGGAGGAGGAGCTCGGGGTGAAGCTGTTCGACCGCGTGCGCCGCCGCCTGGTGCTGACCGGTGAGGGCGAGCAATTGCTCGCCGACTCCCGCACGGTGCTCGGCGCGGTCGGCTCGCTAGGCGAGCGGGCGCAGCAGCTGCGGCGCGGCGACAGCGGCGTGCTGAGGGTGGCAGCGACGCCGCAGATGATCGACGGCGTTTTCTCCAGCTTCCTGCACCGCTACGCGCGGCGCCGGCCCAAGGTGCAGATCAGGCTCACCGAGGGCGCGGGGCACGGCCTGCTCGCGATGCTGGAGCGCGGCGAGCTGCACCTCTGCATCACGACGCGGCAGGCGATCCAGGCGGATCCCCAGCACTTCGCGAGCTTCGAGCTGCCGCCGGTCGAGTTCCTCGCCGCCAGCGCGGCGGCGGTCCGCATCGGCGCCGGCGGCAACGTGGACATCGCGCGGCTGGCGGGGCATCCGCTGCTGCTGCTGGAGACCAGTTTCTTCGTGCGCACCTCGTTCGACGCTGCCTGCCGCCTCGCGAGCTTGCGTCCCGACATCTTCATCGAGAGCCGCACGCCGCACACGCTGCTGGCGCTGGCCGAGGCCGGACACGGGGTGGCGGTGGTGCCTTCGGTCCTGCCGACGCATCGCTACCGGCTGCGCATCGCGCGCATTACCCACCGCGGCAAGCCGTTGCGCCAGCCGCTCCAGGTCATGTGGGACAAGCGCCGCCTGCTGCCGCCTTACGCCGGCGATTTTTGCGAGGCGCTGGCCGGGCACATGCGCGAGGTGTTCCCGATCTCGCGACCGGCGGTCGGCCGCGCTTGAGCTGGAGATCGACCTTGCCGGGCTTAGCGGAAGCCGGCAAGCACCGCGGCGAAGCCGCGGAACACTTCGAGGCTCTCGATGATGTCGGAGTGGTCGCTGCGGTAGCCGTGGGCGGCCGCCGCATTGGCGGCGAGCTGGCTCGCCACGCTGATCACGCCGTCGCTGTCGTATTCGCCGCCCTCCTGCTGGTAGGCGAAGAACACGTGATGCTTGACCGACTTCGGCAGCACCGCCGACTTGAGCGCGCGCAGGAACGCGCTGTCGGGCGTGAGGTCGCGCCAGCTCGGTACGGCGTAGGCGCCGAGGGTCAGGCCGAGCCGCGCGACCGGAACGCCGCCGAACGGGGTCGAGAAGGTCGCAAGCAGCGTGGCGTAGTGGCGCTTGCCGCCTTCGGCTTCGAGCGCGAGGAAGCGCTGTGCCACCAGTCCGCCCATGCTGTGGGCGGCGATGGCGAGCTGGCTGAAGCCGTATTCCCGATGCAGGCTGGCGACGAAGTTCTGCAGCCACGCGGCGCTGAGGTCGATCGGCAACCCGGTCGGGTAGTAATAGACCCATGGCTGGTAGCGGCTGCGGTCGAGGCGGCTGATGAAGAAGCGCCAGTCCTGCGGCGTGCCGCCCGCGCCATGGATGAACAGGACCGGAACCTTATGGGCATCGTACGGCTCGAGCAGATAGATGCCGCTGCGCTTTTCCTTGACGAAGCTCAGCGGCTGCCACAGGCCCTGGCGGCCGTTGCTCGTCGTGAACGCGGGGGCGTCGAGCGTGCTCTCCAGTAACGGACCGTCGACAACGACGCGGCTCGCCACCCCTTGGGGGTTGGCGTAGAACTCGGTGAGGTCCTCGTGCAGTTGCTTGAACGCGCAGCCCTGCACTAGCAGGAGGAGGAGGGCTGTGGCAATGATGCGCATGGAGGTGTCATTACGCTCCATGCAAGTTGCATGCGGTGATCCTGTTGCACCCGATAAAAACGTCCCAACGGGCTATGCGCGCGGCGCTGCGGTCCGGTGTTTCCCGACTGCGCGGTGAGGGTCGAATGACACAAGCCGACGATCATCGACATGCGGTTTTACGCACACGAGGTTCATGCGGTCCGCGTTTCGAGCTTGCGGGAGCGGGTGAGCCACTGCTTGAGGTCGTCCATCGGCGCGCGGAAGTCGGCGTCGGCGCCGATCTGGGGACAGTATGGCACCGGCTGCGAATTGGGTGGTATCCATGGCGCCATTTCGCACCCGGCCGGTTGCCACCCCGTTTCGGGTATGTTTCGATTGAAACCCGCCCATGATCATCGACATCCACGGTCACTACACCACCGAGCCGCAGCCGCTGCTCGCGTTCCGCGACAAGCAGCTCGCCGGGCTCGCCGACCCGATGCGCAAGCCGGCGACCAGCGAACTGAATATTTCGGATGAAGACCTGGTCAAGAGCGTGCAGCCGCAGCTCAAGCTGCAGAAGGAGCGCGGCTCGGATTTGACCATTTTCTCGCCGCGCGCCGCCGGCATGGCGCACCACGTCGGCACCGAGGCCACCGGCATCGAGTGGTCGCGCCTATCGAACGACTTGATACACAGAATCTGCACGCTGCTGCCGAGCAACTTCGCGCCGGTGGGCCAGCTGCCGCAGCATCCGGGCGTATCGCCGAAGAACTGCATCCCCGAGCTCGAGCGCCTGGCGAAGCTCGGCTTCGTCGGCGTCAACCTGAATCCCGATCCCGCCGGCGGCTACTGGACCGACCCGCCGCTCACCGACAAGTGGTGGTATCCCGTGTACGAGAAGCTGGCCGAGCTCGAGATGACGGCGATGATCCACGTCACCTCGTCGTGCAACCCGGCGTTCCACTACACCGGCGCGCATTACATCAACGGCGACACCACCGCCTTCATGCAGCTGATCCAGGGCAACCTGTTCAAGGATTTCCCGACGCTCAAGTTCGTGATCCCGCACGGCGGCGGCGCGGTGCCGTTCCACTGGGGCCGCTATCGGGGCCTGGCGCAGGAGATGAAGAAGCCGCTGCTCAAGGACCATCTGCTCGGGAACGTGTTCTTCGACACCTGCGTCTACCACCTGCCGGGCATCGAGCTGATGGCGAAGGTGATCCCGGTCGACAACATCCTGTTCGCGTCCGAGATGCTCGGCGCGGTGAAGGGCGTCGATCCCGAGACCGGGCAGAACTTCGACGATACGAAACGCTATGTGGACCAGCTCAAACTTTCGGACAGCGATAAGCGCAAAATCTTCGAAGGCAATGCGCGCCGCGTGTATCCGCGACTGGATCGCCGATTAAGAAACCAAAAGTAGCCATCGCCATGGGCGATCCCGGCGGCATCGGCCCCGAGATCGCGCTCAAGGCGGCGCTCGACAAGCGGGTGCGGGCCATTTGCGAGCCGGTGGTGGTCGGGGCACCGGACGTCCTGAAGCTGTATGGACTGAAGAAGAACGTTCAGTCGGTCGCGACCGAAACAAGACAATTCCATGTCGGCGAGATCCATGCGGAGCACGGGCTCGCGGCATTGGATGCAGCGCGCACCGCGATCCGCGGTGCGATGAGCGGCAAGTATCATGCGGTGGTTGCGGCTCCGCACAGCGAGACCGCGATCCACGCCGCCGGGGTCGAGTTCGACGGCTATCCGTCGTTCGTGGCGCGCACCGCGGGGCTCGCGCCGCAGGACGGCATTCTCATGCTTTGCTTCGAGCACGGCGGGCGCGAGGTGCGCATTGCGCACGTCACGCTCCACATCAGCGTGCGCGATGCCTTGCGGCTGATCACGAAGGATCGGGTGCTGAGAACCATCCGCGCCGTCGCGGCGGCGCTGGCGAGCATGGGCATCGAGAAGGCGAAGATCGCGGTGGGCGGCGTCAATCCGCACGCCGGGGAAGGCGGCCTGTTCGGCGACGATGAGCAGAGCAGCGTCATTCCGGCGATCGAGGCGGCGCGCAAGGAAGGGATTACGGTGGACGGCCCGATCGGCGCGGACATCATGATCCAGCGCGCGGGCTACGACGCCTACGTAGTGATGTTCCACGACCAGGGTCACGTGGCGGCGAAGCTGCTCGCGCCGCAGCGCGTCGCCGGCCTGACGATCGGCACGCCGGTGCTTTTCTCCTCGGTGGCGCACGGCGCGGCGTTCGATATCGCCGGGAAGAACCGCGCCAATCCCGCCGCGATGGTGGAAGCAATTACTCGGTTAGTCGGTCGTCGACGTCGCGCCTCCGCGACGCGGAAAGTATCCTCGAAACAATAGCTTGCTGATTCGCCGCGAAAAGCGGTCCCGCGCGCCCGACGCGCTGGTGGTGTCTGTTCGTTTTTCTGTAGTCGCAACTCGTTGTTCCGTAGGGCCTTGGCGAATCTGGCACGGGGCTTGCACTGAGGGTTACCACCAAGTGTGAACTCCAAGACCGCCATGGACCCGAACTACCGCCCGCAACGCAATGTGTTCCTCGTGTTCCTCGCCACGGTTTTCGTCGCGCTCATGACCGCGCTACCGCTGGTCGTGGCGCAGAACAAGCAGCAGACCGAGCAGAAGGCCGATGCCGCGCAGGGCGCAACTGCTCCGCAGGCGGCGAGCACCCCGCAGGCCGCGATCGCGCCGGATCACGTCGGCTTCGAGGAAGCCGACCGCAACAAGGACGGTTTCCTCGACAAGTCGGAAGCCGGCCGTATCCCGGGCCTGTCGGCGAACTTCGAGCGCGCCGATCGCAACCAGGACGGCAAGCTCGACAAGGCCGAGTTCGACAAGGGCCTACAGATCCTGCAGGTGCGCCGCTAGATGTTCGAGCTGCGCCTGGTCAAGACGGCAACCGACGCGGCGGCCGCCCGGCGGCTCGCGCGAGAAGCGCAGTGGCTGCGCGAGCTCGGCGACGTGCGCAGCCTCGATGGCCAGCTGCCGCGCCTGATCGAGCAGGGCATCGACGCCAGCGGGCGCGATTTCCTCGTGGTCGGCATCCAGCCGGGTATCGGCGAAACAAGGGCGTTCACCAGCGAGCACGCGCGCTTCCTCGCCACCCTGGGCAAGGCGCGCTTCCGCGCCGGCGAGTTCGAGGTTTCCGGCAAATGCCAGTGGCTGCAGCAGGCGCTGAGCGATCTGCCGGAGAAGAACGCGGTTCTCGAACAGGCGTATTACGACTGCGAAACGGCGCTGCTCTACTGGACCGGCCCGTATGTGCTGTCGCAGGGCGATTTCGCGCCCTGGAACATCCGCCGCTTTGGCTCGCAGCTGTTCGTCGTCGACTGGGGCGATACCCACGCCGAGGCGAGCCCGCTCGACGACGTGCTGCACTACCTGATGATCCAGCGCCGCCTGAAGACCGTGCCGCTGCTGCGCCGCGCGATGGTGCGCGCGCATGAGTTCGCGCTCGCCGCGTACCCCGAGTGGTCGTGGCGCCCGCGCGTGATCGGTGCGCTCACCCTGGTCTATCTGCTGGGCGTGATCCTGCACCGCGGCGCGCAGCGCGCCGACCCGGTGGTCGGCGCCTATTGGAAGCTTTTAGAGAAACGCGCGGCATGGATGCCGGCGTAAACGAGGAGAGATAAGAAATGTCAGCAGCAGCCACTGCCGCGGGATACTTGTACGCCTCCGGCCGCCTGCGCGGCCGCGGAGCCCGCGAGCAGGAGCATCACGAAGAGCAGCGACCGGAGGAAAAGAAGGGCGCCGCGCCGCGCGGGGAGATCCGCGTCGCGGTCCTGCCGGAACAGCGCGAGCCGGAAGAGCACAAGCCGGACGAGACCAAACCGCGCAAGACGCCGAAGATCGAATACCGCACCCGCCGTCGCTTTACGCCCGCATGAGCGGCCTGTTCATCGGCCGCCTCGTGATCGAGAGCGGCCTGGGGACCCTCGCGGAGGCGGTGGACCTTTATCCCGGCGCGCGCATCGACGTGATCGGCGCCGGGCCCGAGGAGGCCCGCCTGGCCGGGCATCCGCGCATCCGGCTGCTCGGCCGCGTAGGCCAGAGCGAAGTTCTCGCGCGCATGCGCGAGGCCGCGTACCTCGTGCTGCCGAGCCTTTCCTACGAAGATGTGCCGCGCCCGCTGGTGGAGGCGTTCGCCAACGGACTGCCGGTGATCGCGGCGAGGATCGGCCGCCTGGCCGAAATCGTCGAGCCCGGCCGCAACGGCCTGCTGTTCGAGGCCGGTTCCTCGCGCGACCTCGCGCGCCGGCTGGCCTGGGCGGAGGCGTTTCCCGAGAAGATGCGCCAGATGGGGGAGTGCGCGAAGGCGGACTATCGCGCCCGCTTTCTAGCAGACTGGAACTATCCAATACTGTTCGGCGAGCGGCGGCGCGCAGCGCGCGTCTGACCTCGGTAAAAACATGATGCAACCGGTAATCCTGTGCGGCGGCTCGGGCACGCGGCTCTGGCCGCTTTCGCGCGAGTACCACCCCAAGCCTCTCCACGCCGTGAACGGCGAGCGTACGCTGCTGCAGGAAACGGCGCTGCGCTGCCAGAGCGAGCCCCTGGTCATCTGCAACGAGAGCCATCGTTTCCTGGTGCAGGAGCAGCTGCGCCGCGCCGGCATCCGGCCGCGCGCCATCCTGCTCGAATCCAAGGGTCGCGGCACCGCCGCCGCGCTCACGCTCACGGCGATCCACGCCATTACCGCCGACGACCCGGTGCTGCTCGCCATGCCGTCGGATCATTGGATCGCGCAGCGCGATGCGTTCCAGCGCGCCATGGCGCGCGGCGCGGAGCTCGCGGAGCAGGGCAAGATCGTCGCCTTCGGCGTGCCGCCGACCGCGCCCGAGACCGGCTACGGCTACATCAAGTCGCAGGGCGAGTTCCTCGAGGCGTTCGTCGAGAAGCCGGACGCGGCGACCGCCGCGCAATACCTGGCTTCGGGCCAGTACCTGTGGAACGCCGGCATTTTCGCGGTGAAGGCTTCGGTGTGGCTGGATGCGATCGGCGAGTTCCGCCCGGACATCTTCAAGGCCTGCGAGCGCGCGTATCGGCAGGGCAAGCGCGATGGCGCGTTCTACCGGGTCGACCCGGCGGCGTTCGCCGAGTGCCCGTCGGATTCGATCGATTACGCGGTGATGGAGAAGACCACCGATGCCATGGTGGTGCGGCTGGACGCCGGCTGGTCCGACGTCGGCGCCTGGGATGCGCTCTGGGACATCGAGCCCAAGAACGCCGACGGCAACGTGATCCACGGCGACGTGCACGCCGCCGACACCCGGAACGCCCTTCTGATCGCGCAGCACCGACTGCTCGCCTGCGTCGGCCTGGATGACGTGGTGGTGGTCGAGACGGCCGACGCGGTGATGGTGGCGCGCAAGGACAAGGCGCAGGCCATCGGGCCGCTGGTGGCGAAGCTCAAGGCCCTCGGCCGCGCCGAATGCCTGGCGCACCGCAAGGTGCACCGCCCGTGGGGCAGCTACGACGGGATCGAGAGCGGCGAGCGCTTCCAGGTGAAGCGCATCGTGGTGGACCCGGGCGCTTCGCTATCGCTGCAGATGCATTACCACCGCGCCGAGCACTGGATCGTGGTGCGCGGCACCGCGCGCGTGACGCGCGGCGACGAGACCTACCTGCTGACCGAGAACGAATCCACCTACATCCCGCCCGGCACGCGCCACCGCCTGGAAAATCCCGGCAAGCTGCCGCTCGAGCTGATCGAGGTGCAGTCCGGCGCCTACCTCGGGGAAGACGACATCGTCAGGTTCGACGACGTCTACGGCAGAACCGCGTAATTCGGGCTCTGACCCCGAATTACGCCTAGCGGAATTCGTACTTCAGGTTGAGCGTGTAGGCCGTGTAGTCGTAGTTACGGCCGAAGATGTTCGACTCGCGCTCCCCGAAGTCGACCGCGCCGCTCAGCTGCCAGAAGCGCGCGGGCTCCCAGCCGGCGGTAAAGCTGACGAAGCGCAGGGTTTCGTCGCGCAGCGGGCCGCCGAGCAGGATCTGTCCAGGGGTGCCTTCGTAGATGCGGCGCTCGTGCGTCAAGCGCGTGCCGAACACCAGCTTGACGGTCGGCGCCCAGGTAAAGCCGACGACGGCGCCGCGCCGGTCGACGTGCAGCGCGTCGGCGTCGATGAGCGGGTCGACCTGGCGGTAGGCTTCGAACACCATCAGCGTCTTGGGTCCCGGGCGCCACTCGATCGCGCCGCGTCCGGTGGTGCCCTCGAAATCGCTCGCCGGCAGGTCGTTGTAGGTGCGCGTGGTGTAGCCGACGCGGCCGCGGATGCGCAGATCCGCCGTCAGGCCGTAGGCGAGCGTGACGGCGATGTCCTGCTGCTGGTAGCGGTTCTCCGGCAAGATGCCGATGATCGGGTCGTCCACCGCCGCATCGCCCTCGCCGTAGCGCATCTCGAGTCCGACGATGTTGCCGAGCGCGGACACGTGCTCGATCCCGACGCGCGAGGCCCAGGCGTTGGTGGGCTCGACCGGCCGGCCGTCGTTGTCGACATGGACCCAGCCCATGCCGGCGGTGAGCCGCCAGTCGGGCGCGAAGTGGTAGGCGCCGGTCAGGTCGAAGCGGTCTTCGGTGATGATGTTCTTGCGCGGGATCGCGGTCTCGCCGAGGTCGGCGAGGCGCTGCGTGCGCCGCCAGCCGGCCGTGCCGTCGAGCTGGTTGCCGAGCTGCCACAGCCAGTCCGCGCGCGTGCCGTACGCATAGTGATCGAGATTGTTGAACTTGTCGTAGTCGCGGTACTCGACGTACCCGTCGAGGACCACGGCCTGACGTCCGTAGACCCGCGCGCCATAGCTGCCGCCGACGCCGAGGCGAGTGATGACGTCCGAAAGGTCGGCGCCGAAGATGTTCTGGTCGAGCCGCTGCACGTTGTCGTCCCACATGATGCCGCCGTACGCTTTGAGCGACCACGGCCGCAAATCGGGCCCGGGGTAGGCGGGGAACGCGCCGTAGGAGGGCCAGAGCATGGTGTCCACGCTCGTAAAGGCGAGCGCGCCCGACGCGAAGCCCAGCGAGGCAAGCACTGCGACAGCCCGAATGCAGCGTGAAATCATGCGGCGCTTTCTTCCTTTTGTTCGATTCGGCGCGATTCTAGGCCCCGGTTTCGCCCGCTGTCTGCCGTGCCGGAACTACAAACGGACTATGCCGGACTGTCGGGAGGCAGCGACGGCGCGTGCCACCATGCAAATAGGAAGCCGTTGATTTTTCGGCACTGTGGGCTTGGCACGACGATTGCTCGTGAGTGCCGCCCCTGCAACACATGACTAACACACTGCTCCTTTCGTCACTCGCTTTCAGCCTTGGCGC
>Ga0068861_100001949_pt1 | contig 13311 bp, 9 predicted proteins | sample KBSSwiS42_FD_66593 | JGI IMG/M metagenome (GOLD analysis project Ga0068861, IMG submission 66593) | Switchgrass rhizosphere microbial communities from Kellogg Biological Station, Michigan, USA - KBS Switchgrass S4-2 | ecosystem: Host-associated > Plants > Roots > Rhizosphere > Soil ...
CATGAAGCCGCCGGTCGCGAGGAACAGCACCGAGACGAACGGCAGCAGGTAACGCCGCTCGGTCACCGTGTGCAGCAGGTGTTCGACGGCGCTGTGTTCCTGCGGCACCTTCAGGTGCTCGGCGACGGGCTTCATCAGCCAGGCGATGAGCAATCCTCCGAGCACGCCCATTGCCGCCAGCGAGAGGAACGGGACGTGCCAGTTCCAGTGGTTCGATAGATAGATGCCGATGGGAATGCCCAGGACCTGGCTGGCGGCGAACGCCGTCTGGATCAGACCCATCACGCGTCCGCGCATCTGGGCAGCAAACAGGTCGGTCGCGATGGCCAGGACGACGGAGCCGATGACGCCGCCAAACAATCCGGTGACGACGCGCGCCAGCAGCAGGGATTCGAAACTCCGGGCGAGGCCACACCACAAGGTGCCGCTGATGAAGCCGGCATAGAAAAAGAGCAGCAGCTTCTTTCTGTCGAAGCGGTCGGCGAATCCCGCGGTGAGCAGGCCCGAGGCGCCGGCGGCGAAGGCGTACGCCGACACGACCATGCCGAATTGCGCGGGCGTGACCGACAGCGACGGCATGATGAGCGCGCCCAGCGGGGCCATCAGCATGAAGTCGAGAATGATGGCGAACTGCAGGAACGCCAGCATGCCGACCACCACCTTCTGGTAGCCGGAAAACCGGAGGGAAACCGTGGGGGATGGGTCATTCATGGGCGCGCACCCTAACGCCGGCAGCGGTCGGTTGCTTCCATCGAAATGGGGAGTTCAATTCCCGGCAGCGGGGGCTAGAATGAAAGTGCCCCAGTCGAAGTGTCCGTTTTTCACGGCCCCCTTCCGATGTTCTCCAGCAGGAACGTCTCCACGTACGTCAGCAGCGTCACGCGATCCGATTTGCGATCGAGATCGTGGCCAGCGCCCGAGATCAGCACCGTCTTGACCTTTTTCTGGTGCCGCTCGAGCGCGTTGTCCATGGCCTTGGCGTGATCCATCTGCACCTGCCAGTCCTTGGTGCCATGAACGAGTAGCACAGGAATGTTGATCCGCGCGGCGTTGGCCAGCGGCGAGTCGCTGCGGGAATGTTCGCGGGCCCCGCCGTCGTCCTTGTGTGATTCGACGAGTCCGATGCTCTCCGCATGGTCCTGCTGCAGGGCCATTTCCACGATGCCGTTGATGCTCACCGCGCAGCGGTAGGTGTTGTCCTCATTGCGCGCCGCGCTCAGCAGCGCTTCGTAGCCGCCGAATCCCCAACCCATGATGCAGATGCGTTTTGGATCGGCGATGCCTTCGCTCACGGCCCAACGGGTCCCCGCCTGGATGTCCGAATAAATGGCGGCACTCCAGTCATTTTGTGCGGCGATGCTCCAGCGTTGTCCGTAGCCGGATGAACCGCGGTAATTCATCTGCAGAACCGCGTAGCCGCGATTCGCGAGGAAGGTGCGCAGGAAGGAGAATTTCCAGGTATCGCGCGTCGACGGGCCATCGTGCGGCATGACCACGAGCGGCAGATTCTTCTTCTCGGCGCCGGTCGGGACGGTGAGATAACCCGGGATCGGCGTGCCGTCGACGGCCTTGTAGACGATGGGAGTCATCGTTCCGAGCGCCAGCGGATCGAGCTCGGGGTAGGCCGAGCCGAGCTTCTGCAATTGATTCTGGCTGGCGTCGTATATGGACCAGGTGCCGTCATCGGCAGGGCCCGAGGCGCGCACCACCAGCGCATTCATGCCCGCACCGGCATCGACAATTTCGAATACCTGGGTGACGGTCCGGCGCTGGAGCTTGTCGACGATCTCACGCATCTTGGGGTCCGCGTACCACGCGCTGGGGCGCTCCGCGTCATAACGCACGCCGATGAGTTGACCCCTCTGCAGCATCGGTTCGCCCGCGTCGAACTGGTCATTCTTGAAGAGCAGGGCCGGCGGCTTTCTCCCCGAGAGATCGACCGACCACACCGCATTACGCCCGTCCTGTGGTCCGAGCGCGTAGGCGGTCTTGTCCGGACCCAGAGCGATGGGTTGCAGGAGCCCCGTGGCGCCGGGCGGCTGCGGAATCTCGAACGGAACCCAGTCGCCTTTCCACCATTCCTCTTTATCGTCGAGGCGCGCGAGGTAACTGGTTTGGCCGTTCTTTCCCGGACCCCAACCGAGACGCGGATTGCCGCGGCCGTCCGAGACGAAATGCAGGATGGGCGGCTTGTCGGACATGCGCTGGGTGCGCTGCCCGGTGTAGATGTTCAGATTGAAAATGCTGGGAAAGGTGTTGCGGTCGTCGTCGGCCTGGATCAGCACCGTGTCGTGTTCATCCGGCGTGAGATCGATGATGTCGTCCTGGCGTTCCGGACTGTAGGTGCTGATGTAGCTTCCGGCGACGATCGAACCGGTGTTCGCCAGGCCATAGGACGCGTTTTCCGGACTGTTCGCCGACGAGACGTTTGCGCCGTAGTTCATGTTGAGGTTTCGCATGCTCGTCGTTCCGCCGAGCAGGTTGCCGTCATTGCGCGGCTTCTCGAGTACTTTGAGGTCCTTGCCATCCGCGTCGATGGCGAACAGGCGCTTGAACGGCGGTTCCGCATATTTCTTGCCGCGGATGTTGCCGTAGATGCTGCACAGGAGGCGCTTCTCATTGGCCCAGCGACACGAGGCGAAGTCGAACTTGTCGGGCTCGGACGCGGCGACCCGGCGGTCCCGGCCGCCGGCGCTGCGGTCTATGACCATCACCAGCGTGCTGTCTTCGTCGCCCGAGAGGTAGGCAATGTAGCGGCCGTCGGAGGAAATGGTCACCCCGCGCAATACCGGACGACGCGCGAAATCTTCGAGGGGCAATGTCGCCGACACGGCGGCCGTGCTCAGCAAGACAGTCGCGGCAACCGGGTACAGGCGCATCCTCATGGGACCGAAAATACCCTACGCCCGAAACTTTGTCGCCCGGGAACGCGCGTTAGTTCAAGTCGGGCTGGGCACCGAGCAGCTCGCGCGCGTGCGCCACCGCGCGCGTCAGCCGGGCGTGTTGTTGATCGCTGTGCCCGGATCGCAGGTAGACCTCGGCGGCGCGCAACACTTCGAGCAGGCCGGGGGTCGCCGCGTGTGACGCGCGGTCCGGCGGCGGGACAGCGTCTCGGGAGCCGTCGTGCTCGATGCCGTCGATCAGCAGGCAGACGAGGTCGGATGACGTCACGATTCCCACCGGGGTGTCGTTGAGCGCGAGGACCGGCAGTGCGTGGAATCCGCCCAGCGACAGCGCGCGTGCCGCTTCACGCAGGGTGGAATTCGCGCGTACCACGGCGACACGGGTCTGCATGACGTCACGGACGCGCATGCCGAGCGATTCACCGATGGAAGCGGAGGGCTGTCCAGCCTCCGGCCGGAACAGCAGTGCAAGCTTGAGCAGATCCGCCGAGCTCAGGATGCCGGCCAGGCGGTCGTGCTCGACCACCAGCAGGTGATGCACACCGCGCTGTTCCATCAACGCCGTCGCCTTGTCGAGTGCTTCGTCTGGCGAAACGGTCACCAGCGGCCGCGTCATGATTTTCGAAACAGGAAGGTTTTTCATGACGTCACGGTAAAGCTGCGCGGCGACCGGCAGCATCCGTAGTGGCGCGGACGTCATGCGATGCGCGTCACAAATCAGGGACGCTGGCTCGACGCGTTGCCAATACCCTGCCAGGTGCGACGGCCCGCAGCGTCCACCTCGAGTGAGTACAATTCGACCCAGCTGAATGCGTAGGCGACCGGCTCGGTCTTGCCATCGAGCGTGCGCACACCGGCTGCGTCCATCTCGCAGGCCAGCCACGCGAGGCTGCCGTCGTTCGCGACCGCAATCACGGGCACCGCGGTGTCGACGTAACGCGAGAAGCGGAGCGCGCCGAGGTATTCGCGCATGCGTGCAACGTGCTCCTCGCGCCTTGCTTCCGTGAGCCGGCCACGACCGGACACCGTCGTGCGCTCGGCGGCATCCGCCGTGAGCATGTCGGCGTCGCTGCCGCGATGCGCCGCCATGATCCGTTCGTGGGCCGCCGCGAGCTCGGCGAGATCGCCGAGCCGCTCGAACAACGACGCTGGATCGGTCGCGCCCGCGGGTGAAGGTGATCCCGGCGCGACACGAAACGGCAGCAGCGCGGTGTATCGATAGATGAAGCGATCGTTCGGCGCCGCCGAGTGCACGAAAACCGCCGTGAACGGCAACTCGAATCCGATGACCGGGCGGTAGTCGGAAAATTCGATGGTGACGGTGCCGCCGCCCATTTCCTGCGGCGCGGCTAGCGTCAGTTTCGCCGGCCGCGATCCGTTGCCGAGCGCCAGGCGTACGGCATCGTGGCCACGCATGAACGCGGCGGTTCCCGCTTCGGCGGTGATGAATTTTCCGCCGGCCTCACGTTGCCAGGCGCTCTTGCCGATGCCGCTGACCAGATCCACCCGGCTGCGCTTCTTCGGGTCGTTCGGTGGATAGACCTGGACGAAACGCGTGCTGCCATCGGCCAGCGAGACCATCTCCGTCACGAAGGTGCCGCGTGGTGCGGTGACCTCGGCGCGACTTGCGAGTCCCTCGAGCAGCGCCGGGGGCGCATTTTCGGGTTCTGCTGCGAGCGCACCGGCAACAAACAGTAGTAACGTTGACAGGCAGGACTTGAACATGGCGCGAGGATGCGTGTCCTCCTACGAGCATCGCAAGGGAACGCGAGTATCTTCGCGATCATTGGTATTCCTTTCGCGCTGAACAGAAAGGAGAGAATCATGGCGCACGCCCAGGACCTCACGGGCCCCGACCTGACTGCAGGGGTCGATATGTCCGATCTCGCCGAGAACGTTCCGTTGCTCGGGCACGCGCACGGCGATGCCGTCATGCTGGTTCGCAAGGGATCCGTGGTCCACGCGGTCGGTGCAAAGTGTACTCACTATTCCGGGCCGCTGGCCGAAGGGCGGGTCGGCGGCGAGAGCGTACATTGTCCCTGGCATCACGCCTGTTTCGATCTGCGCACGGGCGAGGCGATTGGAGCGCCGGCGCTGGATCCGATTCCCTGTTATGAAGTCATTCGCCGTGGCGATCGCGTCGTGGTCGGCGCCAGGAAACCCCGGTCGACGCCGCCGAAACCGCCGCAATCCCCGGAAAGGATCGTCATCGTCGGCGCCGGCGCTGCCGGAGCGGCCGCGGCCGAGAAACTGCGCGGGCTGGGTCACGCGGGCCGCATCGTGCTCATCGGCAACGAACCGCCGGGCCCGGTCGACCGGCCGAATCTCAGCAAGGATTTTCTGGCCGGCAATGCACCCATGGAGTGGGTACGGCTTCGCGACGACGAGTTCTACGAAAAGCTGGATATCGAATTCGTTCGCGACCAGTCGGTGATCGAGCTCGATCCGAAAGGCAAGTCGGTGGTGCTGCAGGGCGGACGCAGGATTGGCTACGAGAAGTTGCTGCTGGCCACCGGCTCGGAGCCGTCGCGGCTGCCGATCGAGGGCGCCGCGCTTCCGCACGTCAAGACGCTGCGCATCCTGTCCGATGCGCAAGCCATCATTGCCGCGGCCGGCAAGACGCAACGCGCCGTGGTCATCGGGTCGAGCTTCATCGGCCTCGAGGTCGCGGCATCGCTGCGGGCCCGCAATCTCGAGGTCGACGTGGTGAGCCTCGACCGCGTGCCGCTCGAACGCGTCATGGGTGCACAGGTGGGCCGTTTCGTGCAGAAGCTCCACGAGGCAAAGGGAGTACGGTTCCATCTCGGCGCGAAGCTGCGCGCGATCGACGCGCAGGCGGTCGAGCTCGAAGACGGCCAGCGCCTTGCGGCCGGCCTGGTCGTGCTCGGCGTGGGTGTGAAGCCGCGCATCGATCTCGCCCGGCAGGCAGGGCTCGAGGTCGACAACGGCATCGTCGTCGATTCGCACCTGCGCGCCAGTGCGCCCGACATCTGGGCGGCGGGCGACGTGGCGCGTTACCCGGAGCAGCGGCTGGGCAGCCGGATCCGCGTGGAACACTGGCAGGCGGCCGAGCGGCAGGGGCAAAGCGTCGCGCGCGACATGTTAGGCCTCGGCGGTCCCTTCAATGATGTGCCGTTCTTCTGGAGCCAGCACTACGACGTCACCCTGTCATACATCGGGCACGCCAGCGGCGACGCGGAGACCGAGATCCTCGGTGACCTGGAGAAGCTCGACGCGACGGTGGTCTACCGGCAGGGCGGCAAGGTCGCCGCGGTGCTGACCGTCGGCCGCGACCGGCAGAGCCTGGACCTGGAGGCTGCCCTCGAACGGCAGGACGCACGCGCCATCGATGCGCTGCTGCAGGAGGCACGCGCCGCTCGTTAACCCCCATTGCAACCTTTTGCCCGGCTGGTCAGTCAATATTCGACCGAGGGGATGGCGGGCAAATGCGACAGACCTACATTTGTAGTAGTGTTCGTGGCCCCGGGCGCAGGGCCAGAACGACTACATGATCAAACTTCAGGGAATTCAGAAGTATTACCGCACCGGCAGCCAATCCGTGCACGTGCTGCGCGGCGTCGACCTGGAAATCCGTGAGGGCGAACTGGTGTCGATCATGGGCTCGTCCGGGTCGGGCAAGTCCACGCTGCTGAACATCCTGGGCATTCTCGATGCCTATGACAGCGGCACCTATCTGCTCGCGGGCCAGCAGGTCGCAAACCTGGCGGAGACCGAGGCTGCGCGGCTGCGCAACAAGATGCTGGGTTTCGTTTTCCAGTCCTTCAACCTGCTGCCGTTCAAGAACGCCACCGAGAACGTGGCGCTGCCGCTGTACTACCAGGGAGTGGGGCGCCGGGAGCGCAATCGCCGCGCCGAGGAAATCCTCGAGCTCGTCGGCCTTGCCGACCGCAGCACGTTCATGCCCAACCAGCTATCGGGTGGCCAGAAGCAACGCGTCGCCATCGCGCGCGCGCTCGTGAGCAAGCCCAGGGTGATCCTCGCCGATGAGCCGACCGGTGCGCTCGACAGCGCCACGACCCAGGAGATCATGGAGCTGCTGAAAAACATTCACCGCCTCGGCAACACGCTGGTGATCGTGACTCACGAACAGGACATCGCCGATCAGACCGAGCGGCAGATCATCCTGAAAGACGGAGTCGTGAAGACACAGCACTCCGAAACCCGGGCCGAAGCCACCTGACATGCTCGACGGCCTGCAGGAAATCCTCTTCACGCTGCGCCAGAACAAGCTGCGCACGGTGCTGACCGCGTTCGGCGTGTTCTGGGGTATTTTCATGCTGGTGCTCCTGCTGGGCGCGGGCCGCGGCATGCAGAACGGCGTGTACGAAGACTTCGGCTCCGACGTGCTGGATTTCATCATCGTGTGGACGGGCACGACGACGACCGCGTACCGCGGCATGGCGCCGGGGCGGGCCATACGTTTCAATCTCGAGGACATCGAAGCGGTCCGGCAGCAGATCTCCGGCATCAGGCTGTTGTCCGCCGAGCGATTCGTCCCGGACGGCGGCACCATCAGCTACCAGGGCAAGAACAGCAATGCGCAGGTCCTCGGCGTCCCCGACGAATACTTCAAGGTGAAGGAGGACGTGCCGTTCAATTTCGGGCGCCGGCCCAATCCGCTGGACCAGGACGAAAATCGGAAAGTCGTCGTCGTCGGGACCGCCGTCGTCGAGCGATTGTTCGCCAAGGGCGAAGACCCGGTTGGCAAGTATGTCCGCGTCAAGGACGTGGTCATGAAAGTCGTCGGCGTCTTCTACGACAAGGGCAGCCGCGGACGAAACTCGGAGCGGGTCCTCATGCCGCTGACCACCATGCAGAAGATGTACGGTGACGCCCGCTTCACCGACAACATCTGGGTGCGGCCGCAAAAAGGGGTCGATGGCTTCGAGCTCGAGAAGAGGGTGCTCGAATTGCTGAAGCGCCGGCACGACGTGGCGCCGCAGGACATCCGCGGCATCGCGTCTTTCAACATGGCCGAGCCCATGCAGCGGGTCACGGGACTGTTCATCGGTATCGACGTGTTCATCTGGTTCGTCGGCCTGGGAACCTTGACTGCCGGCATCGTCGGCATCAGCAACATCATGATCATCACGGTGAAGGAGCGCACCAAGGAGATCGGCATCCGCAAGGCACTGGGTGCGACGCCATTTCACATCGTCAGCACCCTGTTGCTCGAATCCACGCTGGTGACAGGCTTCGCAGGTTATCTCGGCCTGGTCGTGGGTGTCGCGTTGCTGGAGCTGGTTGCATTCGGACTGCGCAGTGCCGGCGCGAAGCTGCCGTATTTCATGAACCCCAGCGTCGATTTCCAGCTCGCGTTGACAGCGCTCGCGCTGCTCGTGGGCGTGGGCATCCTCGCCGGGCTCATGCCTGCGTTGCGTGCCGCGAAGATCACGCCCACCGAAGCGATGAAGGCGGAGTAACCGGCCATGATCATCGACATCGACAAATGGCAGGAGATCTTCAACACCCTGAGCCGGCACAAGCTGCGCACCGCGCTCACCGCTTTCGGCGTGTTCTGGGGCATTTTCATGCTGACGGTGTTGTTAGGCGCGGGCAAGGGCCTGGAAAACGGCGTCGCCGAAGGGTTCCCGCGTACCACCAACACCGTGTGGATCTGGACGCAGGGGGTCACGCAGATCCCCTACCAGGGCATGCCCGTCGGGCGGCAGATCGGCCTCAAGCCCGACAACGTCGATGCCATCGCCCGGAATGTCGCGAGCGTCGGGTTCATCACGGGTCAGAATTCGGTTGGTGTCTGGGACAACGCGCCGCCTTATACCGTGCGCAAATCACGCAACGGCGCATTCAGCATCCAGGGCGGATTCGCCGGGATGGAGAACATCAACTCGCTGCGCATCATCCAGGGCCGTTCATTCAATCCGATGGACGAGGCGCAGCGCCGCAAGGTGGCGGTCATCGGGCAGCGGGTCCGCGATCAGCTGTTCGCCAAGGACGAGAATCCGCTGGGTGAGGACGTCACCATCAACGGCATCATCTTCCAGGTCATCGGCGTGTACCGTTCGACCCAGAACGGCAACCAGCAGCAGGAAGAAGAGCGAATCTATCTACCGAACGATACGCTGCGTTATGCCTTCAACCAGACCGGCTGGATCGGCAGTTTCGTCATCGTGCCCAAGCCGGGAATTCACGGCCGCGTGGTCGAGGCCGACGTCCGGAACTATCTCTCGCAGATCAACAAGGTCAGCCCCGACGACCGGGGCGTATTCGGCAGCTTCAACCTGCAGGACGAACACGACAAGGTGGATGGCCTGTTCACCGGCATCAAGGTGTTCAGCTGGATGGTGGCCATCGGCACCATCTTCGCCGGCGCGGTGGGCGTGGGAAACATCATGCTGATCGTGGTGAAGGAGCGCACCCGCGAGATCGGCCTGCGCAAGGCGCTGGGCGCGACGCCCGCGTCCATCGTCGGAATGATCATGCAGGAGTCGGTGTTCATCACCGCGGTGGCGGGTTACAGCGGCCTGGTGGTCGCCACGTTGCTGCTCGAGTCCATCGCGCGAGCCCTGAACGCGGCCGGCGGCAAGGCGGGTTTCATGGGCCCGCCGGAAGTGGAATTCAAGACGGCAATGGTGGCGCTGACGGTGCTGGTGGTCTCCGGATTGCTGGCGTCGCTGATGCCGGCCGCCAAGGCGGCGGCCGTGAATCCCATCGTTGCCCTGCAGGACGAGTAGTCAGTCTCAACGGAAGAACAATGAAACGAATCATCAAGTACCTGGTCCTCGGCGTGATCGCGCTGGTTTTCGTCGGCACGCTGGTGTTCCTCTACCGCAAGTCACAACAGGCGCCCGTGGTATTCCAGGTCGACGCGCCGGCGCGCATGACCATCGTCAAGAAGACCGTCGCCACCGGCAAGGTGATCCCGCGCCGCGAGATCGAGGTGAAGTCCCAGGTGTCGGGCGTGGTCGAGAAGCTGTACGTGGTCGCGGGCCAGACCGTGAAGAAAGGCTCGATCATCGCGCGCATCTCGCTGCGGCCGAACATGATCAACGTCGCGACCGCTGAAGCCCAGCTGCTGCAGGCGCGCCTCAACCTGCAGAACCAGGCCACCGACATGCAGCGTTACCAGAAGCTGCTGGCCGACAGGGTCATCTCCGAGTCGCAGTTCCGGCAATACGAGACCAACTACAACATGCAGAAGGAGGCGGTGGCCTCGGCCGAGAACACGGTGGGGCTGCTCAAGACCGGCGCCACCAGGGACAAGGTCTCCAACATGATTCCCGCCACCATCGACGGCACGGTGCTGGATGTGCCCAACAAGGAAGGCGCCTTCATCCTCGAGTCCAGCACCTTCCAGTCCGGCACGTCGCTCGCGACGCTCGCCGACATGAGCGACATGATCTTCGAGGGCCTGGTCGACGAATCGGAGGTGGGCAAACTCAAGCAGGGCATGGAGCTGGTGTTGAACATCGGCGCGCTGCAGGGCAAGCCCTTCAAGGCGACGCTGGAATACATTTCACCGAAGGGCGTGACCGACCAGGGAACCATCAAGTTCACCATCCGCGCCGCCGTGGTGCTCGACAAGGAACTGTTCCTGCGTTCGAACTACAGCGCCAACGCCGACATCGTGCTCGACAGGCACGAGGACGTGCTGGCCATCAACGAAGGCAACCTGATCATCGAGGGCGACAAGAGCTTCGTGGAAGTCGAGACCGCGCCGCAGAAGTTCGAGAAACGCGAGATCAAGACCGGTTTGTCGGACGGCATCAATATCGAAGTGCTCAACGGGCTCAGGCCCGAAGAGAAGATCAAGCATCGCTAGCGGTCTTGCGGCCCGGGTTGTTGGGATGCGTGGTCCAGTCGGACTTGTCGCGCGTGATGGCGCGGCCGGTGCGCGGGTCCACGCCGCCGGTCATCGGCCGCATGGTGATGCAGCCCTCGATCGGACACACGCTCACGCACAGGTTGCAGCCCACGCACTCGGCGTCGATGACCTCGAAATGCCGCTTGCCGTTCTGCGTCGCGCTGATGGCCTGGTGCGAAGTGTCCTCGCAGGCGATGTAGCAGCGGCCGCACTGGATGCACAGGTCCTGGTCGATGTACGCCTTGTCGACGTGGTTGAGGTTCAGGTACTGCCAGTCGGTGACGCTCGGCACGGCCTTGCGCACCAGTTCGTGTACGGATGAGAAACCCTTCGAGTCGAGGTAGTTCGACAGGCCGTCGACCAGGTCGTCGATGATCTTGAATCCGTAGACCATGGCCGCCGTGCACACCTGCACGGTGGTGGCGCCGAGCGCGAGGAAATCCACGGCGTCGCGCCAGTCGGTGATGCCGCCGATGCCCGAGATCGGCAGGCGCGCCGTATCGCGTGCGCGCGCGATCTCGGCCACCATGTGCAGCGCGATGGGTTTGACGGCCGGGCCGCAGTAACCGCCGTGCGATCCCATGCCATCGGTGGCCGGGTAGATAGTCAATGCGTCGTAGTCGACACGCATGATGGAATTCAGCGTGTTGATCAGCGACACCGCATCGGCGCCGCCGGCCATCGCGGCGCGCGCCGCGGGCAGGATGTTGGTGATGTTGGGCGTGAGCTTCACGATCACCGGCACGCGCGCGAACTGCTTGCACCACGCGGCGCATTGCTGGATGTACTCGGGCACCTGGCCCACGGCCGAACCCATGCCGCGCTCGGACATGCCATGCGGGCAGCCGAAGTTGAGCTCGAGGCCGTCGGCGCCGGTGTCCTCGATCATCGGCACGTACTTCGCCCAGCTCGCCTCGTTCATCGGCAGCATCACCGAGACGATCAGCGCGCGGTCCGGCCAGTCGCGCTTGATCTGGCGGATCTCCTGCAGGTTCACGCCGAGCGGGCGGTCGGTGATGAGCTCGATGTTGTTGAAGCCCAGCACGCGCCGGTCGTTGCCGTGCATCGCGCCGTAGCGCGGCCCGTTCACGTTGACGATCGGCGGATCTTCGCCGAGCGTCTTCCACACCGCGCCGCCCCAGCCGGCTTCGAAGGCGCGGTTGACGTTGTAAGCCTTGTCGGTGGGCGGCGCGGACGCCAGCCAGAAGGGATTCGGCGACTTGATGCCGAGAAAAGTCGTGGTGAGGTCGGCCATCATGCACCTCTGAGAAAACGATCGATCGACAGCGCTGCCAGCTTGCCGTCCTGTACGGCCGACACGGTCAGGTCCTCGCCGCCATACACGCAGTCGCCGCCGGCCCAGACTCCAGACAGGGAGGTCCTGCGCTCTTCGTCCACCGCGATGCGCGCCTCGCGGATTTCCAGCAACTCGCCCGTGCCGGCGAGCCGTTCCCACGAAACCTTTTGCCCGATGGCCTTGAATACCACGTCGGCATCCAGCGTGTACGTCTCTCCCGGAGTGCTCGTCGACTCGAATTCCACGCCGCGCACTCGCGCCCCATCGACGAGCAGCCGCCGCGGCCTTGACCAGCAGCGCAGGTTCACCCCGCGAGTTTGCGCGAACTCCTGCTCGTAACGGCTGGCTTTCATCTGTTCCTGGCCGCGGCGATACACCATGGTGACTTCCGCGGCGCCCAGCGCCTTGCTCTGCACCGCGATGTCGATGGCCGTCATGCCGCCGCCGATCACGACGACGCGGCGCCCCACGGGCAGCTTCGCCTTGTCGGGCGCCTGCCGCAGCTCCGCGATGTAGTCGACGGCGTTGGCCACGCCTTCGAGCTGCTCGTGTTCGAGACCGAGGCCATTGACCCCGGCAAGGCCGAAGCCGAGAAACACCGCGTCGTACTGCTCGCGCAGCTCCCGCAGCGAAATGTGCCTGCCGAGCGCCGTGCCGGCGCGCATTTCGATGCCGCCGATACCGAGGATGTACTCGACCTCGCGGGCGGCGAAATCGTCGAGCGTCTTGTACGCCGCGATGCCGTACTCGTTGAGGCCGCCGGGCTTGTCCTTCGGCTCGAAGACGATGGCATGGTGTCCGAGCATCGCCAGCCGATGCGCGCAAGAGAGGCCCGCCGGTCCGCCACCGACGATGGCGACGGTGCGGCCGGTTGCAGGCGCGCGCTGGAAGAGTTGCGTGTTGTCCCTGACCACGGCATCCGTGGCATGGCGTTGCAGCAGCCCGATGCGCACCGGCCGGTCCTCGTGCGTATTGCGCACGCAGGCCTGTTCGCACAACACCTCGGTGGGACACACACGCGCGCACATCCCGCCCATGATGTTTTCGCTCAGGATGGTGTGCGCCGAGCCCTTGAGATTGCCGCTGCGGATTTTCTGGATGAAGCCCGGGATGTCGATGCCCGTGGGGCAGGCGGTGGTGCAGGGCGCGTCGTAGCAGAAGTAGCAGCGATCCGCGTCGATGATGGCCTCGGACGGCGTCAGCGGCGGGTGCATGTCGGCGAAATTGGCGGCGATCTGTTCCTGCGTCAGCCGTCCTGGTTTTAC
>Ga0068861_100001952_pt1 | contig 13300 bp, 11 predicted proteins | sample KBSSwiS42_FD_66593 | JGI IMG/M metagenome (GOLD analysis project Ga0068861, IMG submission 66593) | Switchgrass rhizosphere microbial communities from Kellogg Biological Station, Michigan, USA - KBS Switchgrass S4-2 | ecosystem: Host-associated > Plants > Roots > Rhizosphere > Soil ...
CTAGAATAAAGGGCAGGGCTTTCATCACCGCAGAGTCAGACTTGATTCTCGACCCGCGCGATCCTTTTTGCCTGGGCATTCGCCGATGAGTGCTTACGACGTAGTCGTCATCGGAGCAGGAATTGTCGGCGCGGCGTGTGCCGCGGAGTGTGCAGCCGAAAAACTCAGAGTTGCGATTGTCGAGGCGCGCATGGTTGGCGGTGGCGCGACTGCGGCCGGCATGGGCCACGTTGTCGTGATGGATGATTCTGAAGCGCAGTTTGCGTTGACGCGTTATTCGCAACGTTTGTGGGACGATTTGCGGGAAGAGTTGCCGGGAGAAGTCGAACACGATGCATGCGGAACGATCTGGGTGGCGGCTGACGACGACGAGATGGAAGAGGTGCGCCGAAAAGAGAAGTTCTATTCTGAACGCGGTCTGGATGTTGAGATTTTAGATGGACACGCACTTGCCGAAGCAGAACCCAATTTGCGACCGGGATTAGTTGGTGGGTTGCGTGTGCCCGGTGATAGCGTGATCTATCCGCCGTGTGCGGCGCAGTTTCTTGTAGGCCGAGCGCGGGCGCGCGGCGCGGATTTGTTTGGAGGTCAGGCTGTTGAAGCAGCTACGCGCGATGGTGTGCGTTTGCGTGACGGATCGTTTATTTCGGCTGGATTGGTGGTGAACGCGGCGGGCAGTTGGTCGCCGCAGTTGACGCCGCAGTTGAGCGTAAAGAAACGCAAGGGGCACTTGGTGATTACGGATCGCTATCCGCAGTTTGTGCGACACGAACTTGTGGAGCTTGGTTATTTGAAGAGTGCGCATTCGATGACCGCGGAGTCGGTTGCGTTCAACATACAACCGAGAACGACGGGACAATTGTTGATTGGATCTTCGCGGCAGTTTGATGTTGACGACAGCAAAGTTGACGTGTCGATACTGACGCGGATGATCGCGCGCGCAGTCGAGTACCTGCCGGGGATTGGGAAGCTTTCGGCGTTGCGCGCATGGACCGGTTTTCGCGCGGCGACGCCCGACAAACTGCCGCTGATTGGACCACACGCGGAGCATGAGCGCTTGTTTTTGGCGACGGGTCACGAAGGGCTGGGGATTACGACGTCATTGGGAACGGCGAAACTGTTGGTGGATCAAATCATGAATCGAGTCTCAGCAATTCCCGCTGAACCTTACCTTCCATCGCGAGTGGTCCAGGAGCCGGTGCATGCCTGATCGCATCACACTGCGAGTGAACGAGATCTCAGTCGCCGTGCCCGAAGGGTGCACTGTGGCGGCGGCGGTGTTGAGGGCGGACGTTCCATCTTTTCGGCGATCGGTGACGGGTGAAGCGCGCGGGCCGTTGTGCGGGATGGGGATCTGTTTTGAGTGCCGGGTGACGATCGACGGCGTGGCCCATATTCGCAGTTGTCAGACGGTCTGCGAGAACGGTATGGACGTGCGCACTAATGAGTAGCGCTCACGAGGCTCACGATGTTGTTGTTGTGGGTGCAGGGCCGGCCGGACTTGCGGCGGCTTGTCGTGCCGCGAACGAACGTTTGCGTGTCGTAGTGGTTGATGACAATCCGGATTCGGGTGGTCAGATCTGGCGCGGCGAACACCGCAAGCCGAGTTCGAATGAAGCCGAACGGTGGTTCGAACGTATTCGAGCTGCGGATATTGAGTTTGTTTATGGCGCGCGCATTTTTCAGCAGACACAACCTGGAAAACTGCTGGCTGAAACATCCGCCGGCGTCGTGGAACTCAACTATACGAATTTGATCCTCGCCACCGGTGCGCGCGAACGCTTTCTGCCGTTTCCTGGTTGGACCTTGCCGAACGTGATGGGCGCAGGCGGTCTTCAGGCGCTAGTGAAAACGGGCCTGTCAGTGGAAGGAAAGAAGGTCGTGATCGCCGGCAGTGGACCGCTGTTGTTGGCGGTCGCCGCTTACTTACACGGCCAGGGCGCGAAGGTATTGCTGATCGCAGAGCAAGCATCGTTATTTCACTTAATTGGCTTTTCTTTTAATCTCTTAAATGAAAAACCCAAACGACGCCAGGCCTTCGGGCTCAAACGAAAACTGAAGGGGATCCGTTATTTAACGGGCTGCTGGCCTGTAGCCGCGCACGGGCAGGAGAAGCTCGCGAGCGTAACATTGCAACGCGGCGCCAAACGTTGGCAGATCGAATGCGATTACCTCGCGTGCGGGTTTCATCTCGTGCCGAATCTGGAGCTCGCTGAACTGCTCGGTTGCAAGATTGAAAACGATGCGGTGAGTGTGGATGAGTTTCAGCAAACAAGCCTGCCGCACATTTACGCGGCTGGAGAAGCGACGGGGATTGGCGGGTTGGAGCTTTCGCTCGTTGAGGGTGAAATAGCCGGGCTGTCCGCTGCGGGGAAGCGTGAAGAAGCGAAGAGCTTGTTTGGCGTGCGGAAAAAGCAGAGGAGATTTGCGCGGATTTTGAACGAGACGTTCGCGTTGCGGCAGGAGCTCAAAGATTTGGTTCATGCGGAGACGATCGTTTGTCGTTGTGAAGACGTTACATTCGATCGGTTGCGAGCGCACGATTCCTGGCGCGCGGCGAAGTTGCAAACGCGATGCGGTATGGGACCATGTCAGGGACGCGTGTGTGGTCCCGCGGTGGAGTTTCTGTTTGGTTGGCAACCGCACTCCGTGCGGCCACCGATCTTTCCCGTGAGAGTGGAAAGTATGGGCCACGAACAAACACAAAGGACACAGATATGACGATGATCTGGCGGGGCGTGATGCCTGCGACGACGACGGCGTTTGATGAAAAACTCAATGTAGACCATGCGTTTGTGGCGCGGCACGCACGGTGGTTAATCGATAATGGGTGCACGGCGATTATTGCACCGGGTTCACTCGGCGAGGGCGCCACGTTGAGTTTTGACGAGAAGGCTGCGCTATGGACCACGCTGATCGCCGCAGTTGGCGATCGCGCACCCGTCGTCGCCGCGATTGCGTCGTTGAGCACGGCCGAAGCAGTGGAGCTCGCGAAAAGGGCTGCGGACGTTGGCTGCAAGGGGCTGATGGTGCTGCCGCCGTATGTTTATCGCAGCGACTGGCGCGAGATGAAGGCGCACGTTGAAGCTGTGCTTCGCGCAACCAGGCTCTCCTGCATGCTCTATAACAATCCTGTCGCTTACGGCACTGATTTCTTGCCCGAACACGTACGCGAACTCGCTGCGGAGCATGAAAACCTTCATGCTGTGAAGGAGTCGAGTACCGACGTGCGCCGGATCACGTGGATCAAGGAATTGCTCGGCGACCGTCTCGATATTTCGGTTGGCGTTGATGATGCGATTGTTGAGGGTATTGCGGCGGGTGCTGTTGGTTGGGTGGCGGGACTCGTCAACGCGCTGCCGAAAGAGTCGGTTGCGTTGTTTAACTATGCGATGAACGGCGAACATGAGAAGGCGAATGAGCTGTATTACTGGTTTCTGCCGCTACTGCGCATGGACACGGTTCCGAAGTTTGTGCAGTTGATCAAGTTGGTCCAAGAGGAAGTTGGGATGGGCTCGGCGCGCGTTCGGCCGCCGCGCCTCCAGTTAATTGGCCAAGAGCTGGAAGACGCCAGGCGCGTAATTCGTCAGGCTTTAGGAACACGGATTGAACGGAGTACCTCATCGGCGGCGCGTAATCCGTGATCGAAAGCTTCCTCAAAAAGCGCGACGCCGCTCAACTCGGAATGGGCAAAGTGAATTGAGCGAAAGGGTTTTGCTGCCTCATGGCGCGCGCGGCTCCACATAAAACCAGTGCGGGGCCGGATCATCGCGTGGCCCCAGCGCATCACGTCCAATCGTTCCACGAGGTTGCGAATGTCCGCGTGCGCGCGTGAAAGGTCGGTTAACGCAACGTCCGCCCAGCCGCGCCAATCAGTTTCCAGCAAACGCGTCCGAGCCTCGCGCGCGTTCTCATCACATAGCGGATAGTAATAAGTGAACACAGTTGGACCACGATCGATGCCCCGCTGGTGTGTGGCGACGACGTAACCAAGCGATTCGCTTTCGTAGAGGACATTGTCCCAGGCGAGCGGGAAGTCGCGCGTGGAGTTGTGTGCTGGACGATCTCTTAAGGTTAGGTTTGCGACCATCCACGCGCCGAACTGAAATTCATTAATGTGTGGAGGCGGAGCTTCGCGATAAGGGCGGATGACGTGGCGGGCAATGAATTGAGGCGCAGCGAAGATCACGTGTTGTGCGCGGTAGCCGTGCGCGGTTCGGCCGTCACGATCAAGGGTAGAGATTTCAATCCGATTCGAAAGCGGGTTGATGTCAAACACGGCGCGGTCAAGGTGGATGTTTAATTTGGACTTTTCAAACAGGTGGTTCACGAGGCGACCGTTTCCCTCGGGCCAAGTGATGAGCGATTGTGATTCGACGTTGGGTCTTAACACGCGCGCACAAAAATAAAAGAGCCCGGCCCACGCACTCGTTTGCTCCAGCTTCATTCCGTAATCGTCGCGACACGCGTATTCGACCCACCAGCGCAACCGCGGACTGAAAAAGCCACGCTGATTCATCCACTCGCTCATCGAAACTCGATCGAGCTCCGTCACTTCTGCATCGTCTGAACACGCCGACACTGGCAGCGTAAACGCCCGGCGGCCCTTCGCATCCCGCCACGACACCCACCGATTGATCTCCTGATTGAACTTTTCCAACTGCTGCTCGTCATCGGCACTCGCACCGGCGTGCAAATACAGTCCCTCATACCATCTGCCTTTGTAAAAAATCCTTTCCTCCGGATCGCGGCAGAGAAACTGCTCGGCGATGATTGGTTCGCCATCCTTGTCCTTTCCCTCAATCACGCCCATCTCATCAAGCAGCGAGATCAACCCGGTGTTCTCTTTCATCGGCGCGGGGATGTAGTGCGCGCCCCAGGGGAAGGAGACCGCGCCATTTGAGCCGGAACGTGACGTACCGCCGGGCGCCTTTTCCAGTTCTACCAGTACGTAATCTGTCACCCCAGACCGTTGTAAGCGCCACGCTGCACTCAACCCGGCCACGCCGCCACCCACAATCATAATGGGCACATCAGTCCACGCGTCGTTTGGCACCTCGACGCGCAGACCATCACGTAACCGATGTCCAAAGACATCCGACGTCCCAACAATTTCACCGGGCGGCAGAGGCGGATTATCGGTCCGGCGACAAGCGGCGAGCGCCACAGGCAGGCCGAGGAAAGCGGCAAGCATTTCGCGACGGCTAAGAGTCACTCAAATCGCTTCCATTCACCTTCGTAATAACGAACCAATGCCTGATTGTCCAAGCGGTTGATCTCCACCGGCACCGCCTCGATGTCTTTCGACAGCTGAAACATTGCCGCGAGTGTCTGCTGGTCCAGGAACCGCAAACCGGCGGGAGGAGTCGTGGGCACTTCGAATGGACCAGAACGCGCGAGTGCAAATCCCCAGAGCCCAAAACTCGGCACTGCTGTGTAGTAAGGTTTAACGACGAACCCCGCAGTTTCGAGCGTGCGAATGATGCACCAGTAAGAATTGCGCGCGAACATCGGCGACGTCGCCTGCACGCTGACTGCTGCATTTTGAGTCAAACGTTGGCGCAGCAAACGATAAAAACGAGTCGTGTAGAGCTTGCCGAGCGAAAAACTGTTCGGATCGGGAAAGTCGACAATGGCCGCGTCGTACGCCTGATCGGTCGCTCGCTCAACCCAGATGAAAGCGTCTTCGTTAACAACCTGGACGCGCCGGTCTTCAAACGAATGCTTGTTCAATTCCGCCAGCAAGGGAAAACGACTCGAGAGCCGCGTCATGTCAGGATCGAGATCGACAAGCGTAACGTGCTCGACCGACGGGTACTTCAAAATCTCACGCAGCGCCAACCCGTCTCCGCCTCCCAGCACCAGCACACGCCGCGGACTATTTGCCAGCAGCATCGGGGGATGGACGAGTGCTTCGTGATAGCGATACTCATCCGTCGAGCTGAACTGCAAGTTACCGTTTAGAAACAACTGAAACCCGGCGCGTCCGCGTGTGATCACAATGCGCTGATACGGCGTGTCTTTCGCGTAAACAATTTCATCAGCAAACATCTCGTCTTCAGCGAGTGAAGTAAGCGTATTTGCTTTAACGAGCGCGATAAGCAGAAGCGCCAGCACGACAATTGAACGCACGCGCAACCCCGTGATTCGTCCTTTGATGAGCGGCCGCAACAACCACGTGCCCCACAATGCAACCGCAGCATTCAGCATTCCAAAGATCAACGACGTTCTTACAAGTCCCAAACGAGGCACGAACAGAATCGGAAAGAGAATCGATGCGAGCAGAGCGCCTACGTAGTCAAACGCCAGCACTCGCGAGACCAACTCTTTGAATTCGACCTGGTCCTTCAGTATGCGGAGCAGAATCGGGATTTCGAGTCCGACAAAGACGCCGATTGCAAACACGATGAAGTAGAGAACAACGTAGAAGTAGCTGACGCGCGCAAAGGAGAGGAACAAGAGCGGCGCTGAAAAACCACCGAGAATCGCCACCGCCAACTCGATATCGACAAATCTTCGCGCGAGGCCTTTTTCAATGAAGCGTGAGAGCCACGAGCCCACACCCATGGCAAACAGGTAGATGCCGATGATTAGTGAAAACTGAGTAACAGAGTCGCCGAGTACGTAGCTCGCGAGAGTGCCCGCCAGAAGTTCGTAAATCAGACCGCAGGTCGCGACGATGAGAACGTTGAGAAAGAGTAGCGGCGGGCGTTTCATGTCGCTGGTACAGAGATCGAACCCGTGTTAGCCGTGAATGGCGGCGGCAATGATCAATGCGCTGCCGAGGATCACCGCAGCGATCACGATCGCCAGCGCCGTGTTCTGATCCTCTTCGATCTCCTTGCGCACCGAGAACGGCGTCACCTTTGCGATCACCAGAAACGCAAGCGCAAATATCACGAGTCCCAACAAAACAAAAACGAGCGTCGTGACAAGCACCGGCAACAGTGCTTCGAGTGATACCACCAATCCGACGATTGATTTACTCAGCATCATTTTCCTCCGTGCAAACCGTAATGCCAGAAGTGAAACGAACGATAACCATTCTGCCGCGCGTCAGGAGGCAACTGATGGCGCGAGCCTCCTGCGATCTCCCAACCAAGCATCGCCGCCATGCTGTACAACGCCACCACACCCACGCCGAAGATTGTGTAGAGTGTTTTTAGCAACTTGTTTTCCTCCGCTTAATCATCATCGTCGTCGTCATCGGATCCGCTCTCGGTGAACATACTTTCTGACCAGCGTCGCCGTTCAAACCCGATGTGATAAATGCCCATTAAGATTGGCCCAACCGACAACACAATCAACGCGATCAGAAAATTGAAACCGTGCGTGACATTCTGTTGGACCTTGATTTCGACAGTCGCCGGTTGTTGCCAGCGTTCCCATTGTCCCTCGATCCGCAACACGTACCTGCCTGCCGGCATTGCTGACGTGTACGCCGAATCGCTTTGCGAGCCTTCGGTCCACGACTCACCATCTTCAACGCCCTGGTAATAAGAGATATCGATCGGAAACGACTGCACCACGCCAGTCTCGTCGTTGATCAAATCACCTTCGAGGTAGACCCACGTGTTCTGTACCGGCGCGTCGCCAACAATGCGGATGTTGCGCCGGCCGGCAAGTTCGAAAGGTTGACTGAAGAACACCTGCGTTCCGTCTGCATTTGGCAGCGGCGAAAGCGTCACCGTTTGTGAAAAGACCTCGCGGGTCGAACCCGAAGTTGCGAATGCAAGCAACCCCGCCAACACCAGCACGCCGAGAAACGCGAGCCAGTATTTGTAAATCCACCAGTATTTGTAAGGCTGATTCGGTGCGATGTTCGAAGGCGAAGGAAGGTCTTTTACCGAGAACGTCTTTTCGATCTGCGGCACTGTCACGTATGTGCCGAGTGACCAATTGATCTCTCCCGCAGCACGCCTCTGCTTCGAGGGATCTTCAGGATCCGCGATGTAAATCGTCGTTACTTCTTTCGAAAGCATATACGGTGGAGCGACGTAATCAACGCCGCGCACTTTTTCGCCGGCTTCAACCTTCCAGTAAAACTCACCGAGCACACAATCGACCTGCGCCTGCGCGTCCTGGAAGATTCGATAATTCTTACCTCCGTACTGCGCAAACTTCAGCGACTCATTGACTTCGCCCGGCGGCACAGCGCGCACGTAATTCCAGTGATTGTCACTGTGGACCAGCCAACGGAAACCGATCTGCGGGTTGTAAAGAAGATATTCCGTCCAAAAGTATTGAACTCCATCGATCGTCACGCTGCGTTGCATCGCGCCGATGACGGTCATCTTTCCTTCCGGCACCTCACCCGTGGTTCCGAGCGGAATCAGCGGTTGGAAGGAAGGCGGCTCGAGTGCCTTCAAGAACTGAAGCTGTCCCTGATTGACGTCGAGCAGCGAGTTGCAGTTTGGACAAGTGACGCGTTCGGTTTTGTCGGGAGCGCGGAGTTCGAGTGGACCAGCGCAATGTGGACAACTCAATTGCGCAGCGCCGACGCGACGTTCTTCATGTTCAGGCGCGCGCGTAGTCGTGATGCCGAGTTCGGCAAGTGTGACTTCCTGGCCGAGAAAAACGAGTGGTGGCGATTCGTTGTAATCGAGTGTGCCGAACGAACGATTCACTCCCGAGAGATCGGCGTAGAAGTAAGTGTCACTGGGCGTGAGCAGATAGGGAATCTCACCTTTTGCACCGAGCGCTGTTGCGCGTCCCGTTTCGGCGACGATCAGCGGTGTGGGCCACGGCAGGCCGGGAACCGATTGTCCGAGTTGTAGTTGATCGAACGAGGGAACCGCAACGCCTTCGGGAATCGGATATTGAAAGGTGAGATAGAAGCGGCCCTGTGCTTCGGCAAGCCAGCCGAGCCAGCCGTTGGAAAAGGTCGCGTACCATTCGTCCCATTGACCGCCCATCTCGTGACCGAGTTGCGCGCGGCCGGTGAGTTCGAAATTCTGGTCTTTCCATTTGCCACGAATGCCGACGTCGAGCGGCGATCCGGTTTCAACGAGTTCCGCGACCTTGCCGAGATCTTTTAGTTCGCGATCCGTGCGTGGGACTGCCGAGCGGCAATAACTGCAAATGACGACGATGGATTGTCCGCTTTTGAATTCGACCGGACCGCCACAGGCCGGGCAATTCGCGACGAGCACACTCATCGGGGTGCTCCGGCTGGTTCGACGTGAGGCGTTGATTCGCTAAACGTTCGTTCAAAAACCTTGATGCGTACTTCCGTCGCGCCCAGCATCTCTTTGAGCATCTTCTCCCACGGCCAGTCGGCGCGATTCCGGCAACAGTAAAGATTGAAAGTTGCTGCGCGAGACTCCGGATAGGTGTGGCAGGTGAGATGTGATTCCGAAAGGAGCGCGAGGCCGCTGACGCCGCCTGGTTCGGAGAACTTGGCCCACGCGATCTCGCCGACGACGTGTAGGTCAAGATCTTTTATCGCACGATCGAAAACTGAGCGTAACCGTTCAACGTCGGCGAGCGCGTCTGCATCGCAGCCGCTCGCATCGATGAGCCATTCAGTGCCGAGAGTCATCCGCGTTATCCGTGTTCAACGGGCGCACAGTTTATCATCACTATGACAATTCCGCGTGGGGCAAAATCGCCGGTGGAATTGGTTCCAGGAAGCGCGACAGAGTTGGCGTTCCGTCTGTTTCCGGTCCCGCGTAGACGTTCACTGCCGGGTAGACGAAATGCAGTTCCCGCTTTGCACGCGTCGTCGCGACGTAAAGCAAGCGGCGCTCTTCTTCGAAATCGTCAAACTCGTCTTGAAAACGGTTTGCCGGAAACCACCCGTCAGTCATCCAGATCAGAAACACGTTGTCCCATTCGAGACCTTTTGCAGAGTGAACGGTCGAGAGCGTTACGAAGCCGCTGCCGCGTCGCATCGTGTTTCCCTGGACGACTTCGGTCGGATCGAGGGCCACGTCGTCGAGGAGTTTCGCGGAGGTCTTGTAACGTTTCGCGATCGATTGCAAGTGTTCGAGATCTCTTCCACGCCGTTGCACGTCGTCGTACTTGTTTTTCAATAATGGCCGGTAGAAACGCAGCACGGCCGAGAGTTGCTCATTAGGTGTATCGCTCTCGACAACCGTGCACAGCACACGCGCGAGGCGAATCAACTGCGCTTTGTACGCAGGCCGGGCAGGGAAGCGATGGAGCTTTTTGAATAGTCCAGCCTTGCTTCGCGTGGAGCGAAACTCCTTCTGTTCGACGCCGAGATGCTCGAGTATTTGATAGACGGTCGCATCGCCGATGTGATCGATTAACTTGAGCGCGCGGAACCACGAAAGCGTATCCGAAGGTTTCGTTACGACGCGCAAGAACGAGAGCGCGTCTTTAATGTGCGCTGACTCGGCAAATCTCATCCCACCGAATTTGCGAAACGGCACGCCGTGTTTCCCCAGTTCGATTTCGAGATCAAAAGAATGTGAACTGGAGCGAAACAGCACCGCGATCTCGGCGAGTGGCACGCCAGCATCACGCAAGTCGGCGATGCGTTGGGCGACAAATCGCGATTGCTCGTTTTCGTCGCGAGCACTAACAACAACAGGCGGCTCGCCACCGTCGATGCGCGAATAGAGCCGTTTTTTGTAACTCTCCTTCACGTCCGCGATGATCGCGTTGGCGACGTCGAGGATTGGCTGGGTGCTGCGAAAGTTCTCTTCGAGTTTGATGATCTGCGCCTGCGGAAAGAGTTTCGGAAACTCCAGCATGTTGCGATGACTCGCGCCACGGAAAGAGTAAATTGACTGGAACTCATCTCCGACTACCGCGACGTTCTCGTGCCGCGAAGTCATCAACTTCACAATCTGCGCCTGAAGCTTATTTGTGTCCTGGTACTCATCGACCATGATGTAACGATACTGATCGGAGAGTTGATCGCGCATGTTGGCGCTGGTTTCCAACGCTTCGCGAAAGCGCACCAGTAGATCGTCGTAAGTGAGCATGTGGCGCGCGCGTTTGAACTCCTCAAACGACTTGAAAAGCGTTTCGAGGTTGCGCCGTTCGTCTATGAACTGCGGATACTCGTGATTCAAGACCTGTTTGAGCGACTGGACCTTGTTAACCATCATGCTGAAGATGGCAGCGATGGTCCGCTTGCGCGGAAAGTGTCGATCTTTTGTGATCCTGATCTGGCGGCGCAGGAGATCGATTAAATCTTCAGTATCGCTTTGATCGAGGACTGTAAAATTGCGGGCAACTCCGGCTTCAGTGGCAAACCTTCGCAGCACGGCGTGGCCCAGGGAATGAAACGTTCCGCCGGACACGCGCTGGCATCGCGCATCGGCAAGCGCGGCGGCGCGCGTCAACATGCTCGCGGCTGCGCGACGCGTGAACGTCAACAGCAGAATTGATTCCGGTTTGACACCAATCTCAACCAATCGCGCAACGCGATAAACGAGCGTGCGCGTTTTGCCTGTGCCGGCGCCCGCAACGATGAGCAGTGGTCCTTCAGTGGTCGTGACCGCTTTGAACTGTGCTTCGTTCAGCTCTCTTTCGTAATCGACGCCGCGCGTTCCCGCAGCAATGCGCTTCAGCACGAGACGCGTAGCCGAAGCGAGAGGAAGCGTGCGGCCGAGATCGAGTTCGCGTTTGATCTGTTTGAGTTCGGCCGCTAGTTCATCGATCGTTTGATAGCGTTCCTTCGGTGTCTTGGCGAGCGCTTTTGTGAGGATGCGTTGTACTTCAAACGGAAGTTGTGAACCGCCGTCACCGGGAAACTGCGGTTCGCGATGCAGGATCGCGTGCATCGTGTCTATGCGATTGTCGTGAACAAACGGCGCGCTGCCGGTAAGCATTTCGCACAACACGACAGCAAACGAAAACACATCGCAACGGCGATCGACGCGTTGGCCCAACAACTGTTCCGGAGCCATGTAGTTGACCGTGCCCATCAACGTGCCGGATTCGGTTTGGACGCCGCGAATCAGAGTTTTCTGTTCACTGTCGGCTACTAGTGCGCGATCGCGTTCAGCTACGAGTTTGGCGAGACCGAAATCAAGAATCTTGGCGTAGCCGTCGCGGCTCAACATCAGGTTCTCGGGTTTGAGATCGCGGTGGATGATTCCGAGTTTGTGAGCGCGTGCGAGTCCGGCGGCGATCTGGATGGCGATGTCGATCGCCTCTTTCAGTTGTATCGCGTTGGCTTTGATCTTCTGCCGGAGTGTCTCGCCTTCAATGAACTCCATCGCGATGTAAGGCTTCCCGTCGTCTTCACCCACTTCATAAACAGTTAGTATGTGTGGATGAGTCAGCGCCGAGGCGGCGCGTGCTTCCTGAAAAAAGCGGCGGCGGCGGTCCTGTTGCGATACGTATTCAGGCGGCAGAACCTTGAGAGCGACGATGCGCTGAAGCTTGTTGTCGTACGCCTTGTAGACCGCGCCCATGCCACCCGCGCCAATAGGCTCGAGGATTCGATAATGGGCGATTGTCTCGACAGAAACTGCTTGCATGGCTGGAATCTACAACACGATACCAACTCGGCAATTTCGTAACAAGAACTAAGGTACTACAATTGTCGTATCCTTCGACGACCTGGAAAAGGAGCTGCATATGCTGTGTCCGCGTTGTGGTACAAACCAAAGCGACGAGATGAAGTTCTGCAAAGTTTGTGGTGCTAACCTGCAAGCGGTGCGTGAGGTGCTCGAGTATCCCGAATCAGCGAAGAAGTTTGAATGGGGCGACACCTGGGTTGCGGAGATGTTCAAGTCGGGCCAGGCCATCGAACTTCGCAAAATGGAGATGGAACGGCGGATGGGCATCACGCCGGCCGTGAAGCGGTACAACGAAATTAAGGCCGGTGTGATTACGAGCAGTGTCGGCGTTGGGCTGATGATCTTTTTGGCTATATTCATGCAGGGAGTGGTGGGCAAAGTGTCAGGGGAGGATGCGCGGATCCTTGAGCGCATCTGGGTCGCGGGAGTAATTCCATTCTTCGTTGGTCTTGCGTTGATCATTAACGGTCTGGTGGTGAGCAAGAGGATGGCGGAGCTTCAGGAGCGTGAGATGAAGCGCAGCGCTGAACTTGAAGGCGAGACCGACCATCCGCGTGGTTTGCGTCCTGCGGATACGAACGAGTTTCTCCCGACTGGTTTCAGTGTGACTGAGCAGACGACGCGGCATTTGGCAGGTTCAGAGCAGAACCCAAAGCCTTGAATGCCGAAGGCGCGGAGATAAGGTAGAAACTATGAAGCCGGGTCTCCCCGGAGTGGTCGAGATGTTGGAGAATGATCCAACTCGACAGGAGCTTACCCGAAGAAGGGCGGCTCACGACCATAACAGCGAAAGGAGA
>Ga0068861_100001959_pt1 | contig 13257 bp, 3 predicted proteins | sample KBSSwiS42_FD_66593 | JGI IMG/M metagenome (GOLD analysis project Ga0068861, IMG submission 66593) | Switchgrass rhizosphere microbial communities from Kellogg Biological Station, Michigan, USA - KBS Switchgrass S4-2 | ecosystem: Host-associated > Plants > Roots > Rhizosphere > Soil ...
CGCGGGTACTGCTGCTCAGCGAGGCGCAAGTGGTCGAGCGCCTCGTCGTAGCGGCCGAGCGTCTTCAGCGCGGTGCCGAGGAAATAGTGCGTCTTCGCCAGCCGCGGATCGATCGTCAGCGCCTGCTCGAGCAGCGGCAGCGCGCCGGTGACGTTGCCTTCCTGCAGCAGCGCGCGCGCCACGTTCACCGGACCGTCCGCGTAAGCCGGATCGAGCGCCATCACCATGCGAAACGCCGACTCGGCGCCCCTCAGGTCTCCCTGCAGCAGCAGGCCGATGCCGTAATCGTTCCAGCGCTCGCGGACCGACGGGTGGCGAAACGCCGCCGGCGGCAGCGGCGCGTCGCGCGCGATCACCGGAAGCGTGGCCTGCGACTCGGCCATCACGGTGACGGGAATATCCGGGATTCTCTTCATCGCGCCCGACACCCTCGACGTGTCGCCGTGGAACACCCATCGCCCATCGTCGTAGGCGGGTGTCGGTGGCGGCGCGGCCGCCTCTGCCGGATCGCGAACGCCGGCGTAGGCCCACTGCGTGTTCCACCACGCGAACTTGCGGTAGTTCACCTTCGCGCGCAGCGTGATGCGGCTGCCGGCATCCTCGGGAACCTGCAGCCGGTAGTGGATGGTGTCGGCAGCGCCGGGCGGCACGAGCCGCACGTAGGCGACCGAGCGTGTCATCCAGGCGTTGCGCTTGTTGATCGGGTTGCCGCGCTCGTCGAGCTGCAGGCTGCGGTAGAAATGCGCGCCCGGGTCGACCGGGCCGTCGCCGTCGCGCAGCGCGCCGCTGTGCAGCAGCACACGGCCGCGATCGTCGACCGCCTCGAGCTCGACCCAGACGTCGAACGCGTCGACGGTGCCGCCGGGGAAGAAGTGCCCCACCTTGCGGGTGCGCACGACCACCTCGACCCGCACCGATTCGCCGCGGCGAACCGGCACGGTCACCTGGTCGAGCGGGCCGAAGACCTCCGCCGCAGGCGTCGGCATCGCCGGCGCTCCGGCCTGCGCCGATTCCTCGCCGACGGCAAACGTCGTCGCCGCACGAGGCTCGGAGACACCACGGCGGCTGCCGGTCTCGGGCGGCGGCTCGGCGCCGCGCGCGATCGCGAACACATCCACCGAGATCTGCCCGTCGCGCAGGAACTCCTGCACCGCCTTCAGCTGCGCGGCGTCGCCGTTGACGAACGGCAGCGCGGTGTTCGCGGCCGGAAAGCGATGCGACCGCACCATGCCCTGCTTCGCCGCCGGATCCGACGACTTGACCAGCGGCATGTGGCAGTCGGCGCACTTCTGCGGCTTGGCCGGATAGTAGAAGGAGCGCGCGCCCTGCCCCGACACGCCCGACGCCTGCCAGTTGTCGTAGTCGTTGAAGCCGCGGAACCAGCGGTAGCGATTCACCGGCACGTCGAGATGCACCTTGTGGCAGCTCGAACAGAACTCGGCCGTCTGGTCGCGATGGAACGGCTTGAGGAAGGTATCGCGATGCGGCTCGGGCGCGAGGTGAATCAGCGCGTCGTGCGCGCGCCGCAGCACCGGGCGCTCGCTGGCCGCCAGGTCGTGGAGCGGCGGGTACTCGACGGTGAAGTCGCCCTGCCCCATCGAGCTGCCGACGTGGACGATCGCGTGACACGACGTGCAGGCCAGCCCGGCCTGTGCTTCAGGCGTGTCGATCTGATCCTTGATCGGCCGATCGAAGCGGCCGTTGAAGAACACGGCGTGGTCGTGGCACCCGGCGCACCATTTAGACGCCTCGACGCCGGCGACCTCCTGCATGTACTCGATCGACTTGCGATACCACTGGTTGTTGAACGACGACAGGTGATGCGCCGATCCGTTCCACTGCTCGTAGATATCGCGGTGGCACCGCCCGCACGCGGCGCTGGTCATGAAGAAATTCGCGGGGATGATGCCGCCGGTGTTGGTGCGCGCCGACGACGGAAAGAACGGCGAGCGCGCACCGCCGCCCTCGGCCTGCATCGTTTCCGGCGGCGCGGTGGGGTTGACGATCACATATTGAGCGGCCCAGCGGCGCTTGACGGTCGACTTGACGAGCAGCGGGACGACCAGCGCGGCGCACAGAAGGGCGACGCCCGCGTTCGCCGCGCGGCGCACCGGCGGCGCGGCGCGGCCCGCGGTTTCGCGATCGAGGCAGACGGCTGCGGCGACGATCGTCAGCGCGGCGAGGCCGGCGTGAGCGTAGCGAATGGCGTCGTTCGCGCGCGACGCGCCGACCCACGCCAGCCAGACGCCCGCGGCGGCAGCGGCGAGAAACAGCGCCCAGGTGAGCCGGACCCCGCGGCTCCATCGATGGCGAGCCCTGAGCCCGAACACGAGCGCGGCGACGCCGGCGACGGCGCCGAGCCCGACGTGAAGCGCGACGTTGGCGTAGAAGAACAGTGTTGGCGGCGCGACGGCGGCGAGGTAGGCGCTGTTGGCGACGAGCGCCAACGCGCCGGCGGCGACGAGAGGATGCAGCCGCGTCCGCACGCGGCGAAGCTTAGCGCGAAATCAACCGGCTTTGGCGTCCGCCGCCGATTCCTGGCCGCGCCGGCCGTCGACCGGCGTAATCAAGCGAAAGTTCTGGAACGGGACGTGGCATTCGTGCTTCTGCAGGAAGTTCAGGAAGCGCTTGTAGTCGGTCGGCGGCAGGTTGAAGAGCGGCGCCACCAGCCGGTAGTTGCCCTTGGTGGTCTCGAGCCCGCGGCGCACGATCGCGCGCACGGTGTCGCGCGTGAGGTCGCGCGACATGAACGGCGCGAACACGACGGTCCAGAACGTCTCGCCTTCCTTGGTCATCCGGTCGTAGCAGATGTCGACCGGCGTCGGCACGTGCACGCCGCCGGGGTTGAGCGATGCCGCGCGCGGGTTGGTGATGCGCGGCGGCAGCTCGCTCACGGTGAGGAGCTTCCCCGCGTAGCGCACGGCGACGCGCTCGGCGACGTTCTTCAGCTCGCGCACGTTGCCCGGCCACTGATACGCCTCGAGAATCGCCAGCGCCTCGGCCGACAGCTGGCACGGCTGCACCTTGTAGCGCTCCGCCATCACGCGCAGGAAGTGCTCGAACAGCAGCTTGATGTCTTCGGAGCGCGCGCGCAGCGGCGGCATCACCAGGTGGACGACGTTGAGGCGGTAGTAGAGATCCTCGCGGAACAGCTTCTGCTGCGTCCGCTCGTAGAGATCGAGGTTGGTCGCGGCGATGACGCGGACGTCGACGGTGGTGTGGAAGCTGTCCGAGCCGATGCGCTGAATTTCGCCGCTCTCGAGGAAGCGCAGGAGCAGCGTCTGCATGCGCATGCTCATGTCGCCGACTTCGTCGAGCAGCACCGTGCCGCCATCCGCCATCTCGAGCAGGCCGCGGCGATCACGGTGGGCGTCGGTGAAGCTGCCGCGCGTGTGGCCGAACAGCTCCGACTCGAGGAGCGACTCGGGCACGCCCGCGCAGTTGATGGTGATCATCGGCCGCCGGCTGCGATGGCTGCGCTGATGAATGAGGTGTGCGAGGACTTCTTTGCCTGAGCCGCTCTCACCGGTGATCAGCACTTTAGAGTCGCTTGGAGCCGCATACTGCGCCTCCTCGACGACGTCCATCACCGCGCGACTAAGACCGAGTAGGATTTGAGATTCCACTGACCACCTCGTTCAGGGGCTCACCGTGATCCGCCCGTTGCGGACGCATCGCCGCCGTTGGATTACCACTAGGGGATGAGTGAATCTACGGTCGAGGTCTTCAGAAGTCAAGAGGCGTTGCGCGATTTCGATGGGATTCTATATGACTTGCGCGGGCGGGAGAGATGTGCTTGTGCGCTAATTTGTCCGTTCAACGTCCAACATGACTTATTAACTGTGCCACCTCGCTACACTTTCGCCATGAAACGGAATCGCTGCGCCATTTCGAGACACACAAAAATATTTTTTGCGGGCACCGTCCGCGTCACCGCGGACGGCCGTTCGAGACGCTGCGGCGCAGCACCGACGCGATCATGAGGAGCGCCGCGCCGGTCGCGAGCGCCTCCGGCCGTGAGTCGAGCGCGCGCGTCCAGAACGGCGTGATCGGCGCCGCAATCGCGCCCGTCGCCAGCACAAACACAAAAGCCGCCGTGATTCCGCCGAACATGACACCCTCCAGGAACGCTGCGTTGATCGTGTGTGGATGTCATCGCAACTCACCTGCCAGCTTGAACACACCGCGCGACGTGTCGCCGCCGCGGCAGAACACTCGCAGAATGCCGGGAAATCCGCGCGGTTTACGCCCAAACACGACCACAGAGTTCATTCGGTACTTCTGGGTTGCTTGCGCGGAACGCGCTCCGCGGCGACTTTTCTCGGCAATTGCGCGAAATTTCATCGCGCGCTGGCGCGGTCCTTGTGCGCGCGTGCCCGGGCGCCCGGCATTCAGACGCGACGCCCTGGCGGTGTGAAGCCCGCCCTCCCTCGCGGCGCTCACGCGCAAAAAAAAACGCCCGGCCGGCCCTGAACCTCAGGACCGGCCGGGCGCTCGCTACGCGAGCTCCTGACGCTTAGAACAGCACTCCGACCAGCTTCGCAATCAGGCGCGACGGCAGCAGCGGCTTCACCGCCTCTTTCTGCGTCTGCCCGTTGCCGGCGTGCGCGTCGCCGTTCGCCGCGTTCGGCTGCTTGTTGAACATCGGCACGGCCGACGTCCGGATGCGCGTCTCACCCTTGTGCTTGATGACGTGGGTGATCCCCGTCTCCGTCCAGTCGCTGCCGATGTCGGTCAGCGTGAACTGCAGCGCCGACACGTTGTCGACCACCTCGGTGGTCAGCACCGGCTCGTTGGACACGAAGCCGTCAGGCGGCGTCACGCTGGTCTCGACCCCCCAGTCGCCTTCCGCCACGAGGACGAACGGATACTGCTCCACCGAGTCGGTCCAGTCCATGAACTCCGGCTCGACGATCGCCAGGTAGCTGCCGTACTCCTCGATGCGCTTGCCCGGGACGATCTTGCCGTTGAACGTGGCGACAATCGAGAGCGGCACGCTGCGCGTCGTGCCCGCCGTCGCGGTCACCACCGGGTAGCTCGAATACAGCGGATCCGGCGCCACGGCCGTCTTGATGTAGTCGAAGTTGGTCGCGCGGCCGATGACGACGTACTGCGTCGTCAGGTTGAGCGCCAGCGGCGGCACGATGATGGTCACTTCACCGTTCGCGTCGGTCGTTCCCACCGCCTGGTAGCTGCCGAAGGACACCGCCGGGCATCCGTCGACGCCGCCCGGTCCGTCGACACCGTCGTAGATCTCACCCCACTTCTTCGGGTGAATCGCCTTGAACAGGTTCCCGACGCAGGCGTTCGCGGTCGAGAACACCTTGACGACCGCGTCCTTCGCCGGCAGGGTCGCGACCTTCGGCTTCGAGGTGTTGTCCAGCAGCGTGAAGACGCTGAACTTCACCTGCAGCTTCGCCGACGGGCTGATCACCTGCGAGAAGGCCAGCGAGGTGCTGCCCAGCAGGCTCGAGCTGCCGGCGTAGACCGCGGTGATCGAGTGCGTGCCCACCGCCAGCGCCGACGTCTTGCAGGTCGCCACCGGTGCGGTGAGGACGCTGCCGATGCCGCACGCGATCGGCGTCACGCCATCCTTGAAGCTGACCGCGCCGGTCGCGCCGGTCGGCGACACGGTCGCCGTCAGCGTAATCGGCACGCCGGCCAGCGCCGGCGTCTGGCTCGAGGTCACGATGACCGACGAGGTGTTGGCGATCACCGTGAACGACTGCTCCACCGGCGTGGCCGCCAGGTAGTTGACGTTGCCCGCCTGCGAGGCGCGCACCTTCACGATGCCTGCGCCGGTCATCGACAGCATGTTGCCCGACAGCGTCGCCGGACCCGACACGATGCTGAAGCTCACCGCCAGACCCGATGAAGCGGTTGCGCTCAAGGCGAACGCCGGCGAGCCCAGCGTCTGGTTGGCGAGCGGACCGAAGCCGATCGTCTGAGTCGCCTGCGCGACCACGAACGTCTGGTCGACGTCGTCGGCCGGCCGGTAGTTGATGCCGGTGGCGCCGGTGCCGCCCATGGCCGACGCGCGCACGACGACCGGACCCGCACCGATGATGCTCAGCATGTTGCCGGCGACGCTCGCCGGACCCGACACGATGCTGAAGGTCACCGGCAGACCCGACGACGAGCTGGCAATCAGCGCGAACGGCGCATTACCAAACGTCTTCGGCCCGATCGGCGCGAAGGTGATCGTCTGATCCTGCGGCGGCGGCGGAATCGGCGGCAGCGCCGCACCGGTGATGCGGAGATCCGACAAGACCGGCGTGACGTGCACATCCGACGACGCCAGGTCGGCGCGGTACTGAATGTAGCGCGACTGCACCGCGAGGGCGCCCGGCGCTGCAATCGCGGTGAACGGCGTCCAGGTCGAGTCCGGAATCGCCGTGTTGCCGGTGCGGATCGCGATCGCCAGCGACGTGCCCGACGGGACGTCGGCCGCCCAGTCGATGCTCTCCCAGCTGATGCCGGTCGAGCCATCGAACACGCGCGACAGGAACGAGCCCGCGGTCTGATACGGCGTGTTGCGCACGTAGTCGACCACGACGTTGCCGGAGAAGGCGTTGTAGTCGCTCGCCGCCACCGGCCGCATCGGCTGCGTGACCGCGACGGTGTGCCGCGCCACTTCGACGCCGTCGACCGAGTAGACCATCTGCCCCGGCAGCCAGTCGATCCGGTATCGGTGCGGCGTGTTCAGCAGCGCGGTCCCGAGCGTCGTCCGCGACTCGAGCGCGCCCGACCCGGCGGACGTGCGCACGCCGAGGTTGCTGCCCGAATGCTCCGCACCGCTGCCGTCGGTCCAGGTCGTGCTGAACAACGCCATCGGCTCGCCCGTGACCGCCAACGTCGTCCCGAGACCAGAGTGCTGATACGGGTCGCCGGTGAAGGTCGCGACGAACTCGAGTGAAGCGCCCGGCACCAGGTCGAATGCTTCCTGGCAGCCGCCGCTGACGACCGCGCAGGTGGCGACGCGCGCGCCGTCCACCGTCAGCTTGCCGTTGGCCACGGTCGCCGAACCCCCGGCGCTCCAGATCTGCGTCGCCCAGCCCGCGGGCATCGCCGATCCCGAGAACTCGGCGCCGCGCGCCGGCGCCAGCATCAGTTCGCCGTCGCTGTTCTCGCCGACGTAGGTGCCGGTTTTCACACCACCGTTGAAATCAGCCGACGTCGTATCGTGCAGCGTCGGCGTCGGCATCGTGAACGCCTGCGGCGGCGGCGGCGTCTGGCCAGGCGCCGGCGGCGGCGTCGGGCCACCGGACGGCTTCTGCGCCGTGTTGCCGGAGCGATCGGTCGACCGCACGCGGAACGAGTACGCGGTGCTCGGACGCAGGCCCGTCAACCTCACGCTGTGCGCGGTGACGAACGCGCCGTCGGTCACGGTTTGCGTCGACGTCGCGAACGTCGGGTCGGTCGAGTAGTCGACGCTCGAGGTCGCCGGCTCGTCGGTCGACCAGGTCACCAGCGCCGTCGAGCTGTCAATCGCCACGCCGCTCACGTCCGCGATGTTCGGCGCGGTCACGTCCGGCGTGCTGTCGAACACCACGTCCACCCAGTAGTTGGTGGCGTTGAAGGTGTTCGTCGGCTGCGCGCTCTCGCCGTAGACGTAAACGCCGTTGCCGCCGGCCATGTTGCTGGCTGGCGCATGCAGCGGCGCGCGGTCGACGCCGGCGGTGGCGAAGTAGGCCCCGCTCGCGGAGTAGTGGCCGACGTTGGTGTGATACGACACGACGTAGGTCGTGTTCGCGCTCACCGGGACCGGTGCGCTGAACAGCACCTCCTGCCAGCCGCTCGCCGTCTCGTTGGCGAAGGTCGCGGTCGCCAGCGGAGTCGCGTTGCCCAGCGCCCAGAGGTTGCCGACGTGGGTGCCGGTGTTCATCGCGCTCTTGTAGAAGCGCACGCCCTTCACGAACCCGTTGAGGTCGCTCTTGAACTTCACGCCGAGTTCGACCGGGCTTTCATCGCCCGAGTCATCAGCGGCCGGCGCGGCCGACGCGCTGAACAGCGTCGGGCACGGGCAGTTGCTCGGCACGATGGTGATCGTTGAACCAGAGCTCACCCCTTCACGGTTGCCGCTGTCGTCGATCGCGCGGGTGCGGACGTTGACCGTGCCGGGCGCGCCCGGCGTCCACTCGAAGCTCCAGTTGGCGGTACCGGTCGCCGCGCGCCAGGTGGCGCCGCCGTCGACCGACACTTCCACGCCGGCGACGACGCCGCCGCCGCTGTCCGTCGCGGTGCCGGTGATGGTCACGCGATCGCCGCTGCCGACGGTTCCGCCGGCCGGCGAAGTGATCGTGGAGGTCGGCCCGAACAGGTCCGACGACTTCGACGCGAGCATGAGCGGCTTCGAGGGATCGGCACCCTGCTGCAGCGATCCGGGCTGCACGCCGAAGTCGGCGAACAGGTTGACGGTCGCCTGCTGCATCGCCTGATCCGGCGCATCGGCGCCGCGATCGTGGTTGCTGTCGAGACCCCACGACCACTGCACCGTGCCGGCGCCAAACACCAGCGCGCCGTTCGTGTGCTTGTAGAGGGTCAGCGTGTGGGTAGCCGAGCCGATGCCGACCGTCTCGCCGAAGTCGAGGATCTTCTCGACGCCGTCGACGCGGGTCGACGAAAGATGAATGACGCCGCCGGGCCGGAAGCCGTTGTCGAGATCCTCGCCCCACTCGTAGCCGATCGTGTTGGGGGTCATCGAGGTCGAGCCCGAGGTCAGGTTCTCGACGCGCGTGTTCTTCCAGAGCCGCAGCTTGGCCATCGAGGCCGGCACGCTGAGCGCCGCCGAGCCCGAGTTGACCGTCCACAACTGACCGATCAGCCCGTTCTCCGGCTTGCCGCCGTCAGCAACCGGCGCCCCGAAGCGGGTGTCGCGCCAGGTGCCGGTCGTCACGCCCGTCATCGGATCGAGCTTCACGCCGCCGAGCGTGTCCTTGTAGCCGACCAGCGTGCGGTACGGCGTCCCGTCGAGCGCGGTCTCGAACCGCGTCTTCCAGTACATCTCGTTGCCGCTGAAGAACGCGAGGTTGACGCCGGCGTTGCGCGCCGCTTCGACGCTCGCGCGCTGCCCCGCCGACCAGTACTCGTCGTGGCCGACCGAGAGGAACGCCTTCGGCATGGTGGCCGACGCAATCAGGTTCGCCGCGCCCCGCTCCGTGTCGACGCCGGAGATGTACTTCACGTCGTAGCCGTTGGCTTCGAGGAAGCGCACCATCGGATATTCGGCGTTGAACAGGAAGCTCTGAGGATCGTGCGCGCGGGTGTCGAACGGCCGGTTGTAGCTGACCTTGGTCGCGCGGCCGGTACACGAATAGACCGTGCCGGCGTTGCTCTTCGGGCCGCCGCAGTACAGGCTGCCGCCGCCGTACTGGTTGTACGCCTGCCACGTCGTATCCGAAGTCTGGAACACGACGTCGGCCTTGCGCGCATCGTCACGGATGATGAACGGAATGTGGCTCGTCCCGCCGGTATCGGGGCGGGTCAGCTTCGCGACGTAGATGCCGGAGGTGGCAGTGGCCGTCGCGCTCCACGTGGCCGAGACCGCCCAGATGCCGCAATCGGCGAGGCCGGTCACGCTATCGATGTTGCACGCCGGCTGCGCCTGCGCGCCCGAGTGGACCAGCGTCGCCATCTTCCGCGCACCCGCGCCACCGTAGTAGCCGAGACGGTAGATGTCGATGTTGTAGCTGGCCGCGGTCGTTTTGATCTTGAAGGAGACCGGCTGGCCCTTGTTGACGCTGATGTCAGTGGCGAACCCCTGAATCGAGGGGTCGCCGGCGCCCGACACGTCCCACGCGTCGTTGCCGACCGAGATGCCGTTTTCGACGACGACGGGGTTGGTCTGCGCCTGGATCAGCCGCATCGAGCCGGCGACGGCGAGCGTGAGTGCGACGATGCCAAGCAGCAGGCGCACTGAGGGACGGCGGGCAAGCCGTCGAAGTGATGTGGTAGCCATTGAGTTCTGTCGTTCCTCCCCAAGACACACGACTGGCGTCCCCGTGTCGCGCACGTGTTGCTTCTGTCGTGTCAGTTACGGAAATGAGCGGTCAGGAGAGGAAACAGCAACCTCAAGGCCATTTTCAATTTTGTGGATTGGGATCGCCGGAATGGCGAAGCGCGCGCACGCTTTCGTGATCCAGATGAGCTATCGGTCTTTCCAGATGAGCTTTCCGTGTAAGAACTGCTCAGTTCGGGCGGTGGCGAGCCCTTACCACCTTCGGGTTACAGCGGAGGGCGGAAAGTGCGGTCGCGGATCCGCCGAAGAAAGTCACCCTCGGGGCAGACTTTCCTCGCGTCGGGAGCAGTCGAATGGCGAGTGGCGAAGCAGGCGGGTGGAAGGCGAGATTTGAAGAGCGCTCGCGCCGCCGGAGGGCCTCCGGCGGCGCGAGAAACGCGAACGGACTCTTACTTGTTGTAGCCGATGGTGACGTCTTTCAGCACCGGCGTCTGCGCCGGCACCGTCGTCGATTCCTGAACCTTGAACTGCACGTAGCGCGAGCTGCCCGCCAGCGGCGAGCCCGAGCTCGAGACCGCCGCGAACGCTGTCCATGTGGCGTCCGGCGTCGGCGTGCTGCCGGTGCGATAGCTGAGCGCGATGTTGGTGCCGGCAGGCGTGCTGCCGGTCCACGACATCGTCAGCCAGGCCGCGGCCGCGCCGGCGTCGAAGACCTTCGACAGGTAGTTGTTCGACGGCCCATACGGGTCGACCCGCATCCAGTCGATCGTCAGCACACCGTTGGTCTTGGAGAGGTCGCTGCCAACGGCCGTCATCCTGATGCCCGGCGCGAAGCTGACGTTGTGCGTCGCCACCTTGCTGCCGTCGATCCAGTAGACGACGTTGGTGGAGGTCCAGTCGACACGGAAGACGTGCCGCGCGTTGAACCAGTTGCCCGGGATCAAGGTCTCCACCGGGTTCGCGGCGTTCACTGTCCGCGCGTACAGGCTCACCGTCGAGCCGTTCAACTTGGTGTTGAACTGCGCCAGCAGGAGGCCGGCGAGCTGCTGCGGCGCGCCGGTGAACGTTGCGGCGAACTCGAGCGACCGGTTGACGCCGACGAATGGGAACGTCGACGTGATTTGCACGCCCTGCAGCTTGGCCGTGCCGTTGCTCACGACCACGCTCCCTTTCGTGGCCACGGCAGTCGAGACCCAGCCGCTCGGCAGCGCCGTTCCCGAGAACTCTGCGCCGATGCCCGGCGTCAGCATGATTTCGCCGTCCTCGGTCTCGGCGATGTAGGTCCCGGCGTCGAGCGTTCCCGCCCTGAAGTCGGCCGACGTCGTGAACGTCTGCGTCGACGTGTCGTCGTCGATGATCGTGCCAATCGCCTGTGCCGTCCCCAGTGTGGCGTTCGACGGCGACGACAGGTTCAGCACGAAGGTCTTGTTGGCGGTGTCGATCTTGTTTCCGACGATCGGGACGTCGATCGTCTTCGTCGCCGTGCCTGGCGCGAAGCTCAGCGAGCCGGACGTCTCCGTGTAGTCGGACGGCGCGAGGGCCGAGCCGCCAGCCGTCGCGTAGTTCACCGTCACCGGCTTGCCGCTGATCGCCGACAAGGTGATGGTGAAGGTCATGTTCGCCGTGCCGTTGTTCCCTTCGGGCAGCGACGCGTTGGCGATGGCCAACGAAGGCACCGCGTCGTCGTTGAGGATCAGCGCCGAGGCGGCCCCTTTCTGAATCGTGCCGCCGTTCACGGTGCCGAGCATCACGGTAAACGTCTCGTCGTCCTCGTTGTAGACGTCGCCGTTCACCTCGACCATGATCCACTGGCCCGCCGCGCCTGCCGGGATGACGACCTGACCCGCTACCGGCAGGTAGTCGCCGCTTGCCGCAGTCGCCGTGCCGTCGCCGGTGGCGAAGCCGACGCTGACCGCGTGGTCGGTGGGTGCCGACAACGTCACCGGGAACGCAAACATGGTGCTGCCGCCGTTGCCTTCCGCGAGCATCACGTCGCCGATGCTGACCATGACCGGCGCCGGCGGTGTCGGCGGCGTCACCGGCACGACGCCGGCGATGACGACGTCGGCGAGCGACGGCGTCTGGTACGGGTCGTTGGATGCCAGGTCGGCGCGGTACTGGATGAACCGCGAGCGCAACCCGAGCGCGCCCGGGGCGGAGACCGGGAGGAATCCGCTCCACGACGCGTCAGGTACCGGGCTGTCGCCGGTGCGCACCGCGAGCGCGAGGCTCGTGTTCAGCGGTACGTTCGCCTGCCATTGAATGTTCTGCCAGTCGACTCGGGTCGAGGCGTCGAACACCCGCGACACGAACGAGGCCGCGCCCACGTAGGGCGACGAGCGCACCCAGTCGACGACGATCGTGCCGCTGAATGCGTTGAAGTCGCTGGCCGCCACCGGCCGCATCGTGTTGGCGATCGTCACCGGGTGCGACGCCACCTGCAGGCCATCGACCGAATAGACGACCGCCGACGGCAGCCAGTCGATCCGGAACCGGTGCGGCTCGTTCAGGAGTCCGGGGCCGAGGTTGGTGCGCTTCTCGTTTTTCGGATCGAGTCCGTTGAAGGTGCGCACGCCGAGCGATCCGCCCGATCGGGGCGTGCCCGACTCGTCGGTCCAGCTGCTGCTGAACAGGGCGAACGGCTCGCCGTCCAATTGCAGCGTCTGACCGAACCCGGAGTGCTGGTACGGATCGCCCGTAAAGGTGGCGACGAACTCGAGCGATCGGCCCGCGCCATAGTTGACGCCCTCTTGCGCCACGCGCGCGCCGTCGACGATCAATTTGCCACCGCTGACGACCGCCGAGCCGCCGGCGCTCCAGATGTTGGTCGACCAGTCGGGCGGCAGCGTCGAACCGGAGAATTCGGCGCCGCTGTCAGGCGGGAGCGTCACCTCGCCGTCGCCATCCTCCGCCAGATACGCGCCGCCAAGCGATCCCGCCGCGAAGTCGGCGCTGCGCGTGTCGTGCAGCGTCGGGCTCGGCATCGTGAAGGCCTGCGGCGGCGGCGGTGTCTGGCCGGGCAGCGGCGGCGGCGTCGGGCCGCCCGACGGCTTCTGCGCCACGTTGCCCGAGCGATCCGCCGACCGCACGCGGAAGAAGTACGAGGTGTTGGTAATCAGTCCGGTGAGGCGCACGCTGTGCGCGGTGACGAACGCGCCATCCGACACGGTTTGCGTCTGCGCTGCCGGGAACGTCCCGTCGGTCGAGTAGTCCACCGCCGACGTCGCCGGCTCATCGGTCGACCAGGTGACGACGGCGACGGCGCTGTCGATGGTCGTCGCGGCCACGTCGCCAATCTG
>Ga0068861_100001964_pt1 | contig 13244 bp, 8 predicted proteins | sample KBSSwiS42_FD_66593 | JGI IMG/M metagenome (GOLD analysis project Ga0068861, IMG submission 66593) | Switchgrass rhizosphere microbial communities from Kellogg Biological Station, Michigan, USA - KBS Switchgrass S4-2 | ecosystem: Host-associated > Plants > Roots > Rhizosphere > Soil ...
GACAGCCTGCCGATTCCGTATTCGCGGGCGAACGGATCGGCTATCCAGTCGATGGTGCCGGCGTTCGGGTTGTGGATTTCCAGCCGGTAGACGTATGTGCCTGGCCTGCCCCAGGCGGATGACGCCGTCGCGGGCAAGCGGTTCGCGAGCACCGCCTGGCCGGACCAGTAGTCGCCGTATTTCGCGTCCACCGAATGCGTGAGCTCGAAGGACTCCGCCGGCACCGTCTTGATGAACTGGTCGCGTTCGTGGATCAGCTTGACGAAGACGCGGTTGCCATCGGCCGCCGCGACCCACGGCAGGAATACTCCAAAATCGAACACGCCGGGTGCACTCTGACGCGCGCCGAGTTTCTCGAGTGGCAGCAGTTCCATGCGGCGACTCCTTTTTTTGGTTTCCGCAATCGTCCGCCTCAAATGTGCCGGCCGCAAGGCTGGACCCACTCCTGCGTCGCAGCGATTTCGCACTGCAGCGCGTTGACGCCGTCCCGCAAATGAATTGCGGCCGCGATGTCCGTTTCGGCTGCCGCCCCGCGTGAGGTGGGGTATGAACACACAAAAGCTGTTGGCGACGCTGGTCTCGGCCATGACGCTCGCGGGATGCGGTGAGGGCGGCGCCGACGCAGGCGCGACGCTGACACCGCCGGTGCAGACGGTTCCCCCGGTGCCGGCACCGCCGCCTCCGGCGCCGGCACCCAACCCGCCGCCGCCCGCGCCTCCGCCGCCGCCACCCCCACCGACCACGCTGATCGACGCGCCGCACGGCTGGGATTTCAGCGCCTACAAGATCGACGCCGGCGACCCGCGTTACCCGGAACAGGGCCGCGAAGTGGCCAGCAGCAATGGCTACCTCCAGGGCGCCTTCCATGCCGAGCACGACTTCGTCACCTCGATGACCCAGGTGCCGGCCAAGGGCACCGTCGAGGCGACGGCACCCGGCTTCACCTATCTACTGGAGGATCAGGCGCCGGTGGGGGTGCCCGAGAACGGCGACGACATCGGCAGCGCCGCGCACTTCTACCAGCGCCAGGCATTCAGGAAGAACGCGCCGGACGCGAAGCTGACCCTGCACGTCACCAACCTGCGGCTGTTCGTGTTCGATGGCAACACCGAGGAGCCGAACCAACAGGACTGCGGCGACTGGTGGCTGCTCGACGATCCGCAAGCCGGCGAGTGGCACTGCTGGGAAGCCTTGTTTGCCCAGGCAACGCTGAACCTCAAGGCTTTCGACGTCACCGGGAACCTGCACTACGAAGGCATGGGAGAAGTGTATCTGCACGGCTGGTTCCAGCACTGGAGCCACTTCGCCATGAACGTGCACCAGGGCGCCACGCGTGTGATCTGGCCGGGAGATCTGCAGTACCGCGAGATCGACTACAAGACGCTGAAGAACATGGCCGCCGAGGTCACGCTCGCCTATCCAGTAGACATCGACATTCCGATCGACGCAGTGCCGGTGAACGGCAACTTCATGCTGGTCACCGATGCACGCGTCGTGGCCTACAACCGTCGCCAGCGCGAATCCGCGGTGACCGCGGATTTTCGCGATCCGCAATCCACCGACGGAATCGTGGTGACCTACGAAGGGCTCGAACCGATTCCCGTGTACACCGACGACGATCCGGTGTTTCCACCGCCGCCACCGCCGGAGTGCACCACGGGCTACGATCCGGCCGCCGGCACGGTGCAGTTCGGTGTGCCCAAGGTCGACGCCGGCGAATCCAGCCTCGCGGCGTTCGTGCCCGTCACTCGCGCCGGCGGTGAGCAGGGTGAGCTGCTGGTGCGCTTTCGGACCCGGGGCGGCACTGCCACGGCCAGCGACTACGTGCCGCAGGATGAACTGGTCTATTTCGCCGACGGCGACGCCGAGACTCGCGTGGTCTCGATTCCCCTGAAGGACAACGCGGTCGAGCAACCCGCACGCGATCTCGCTCTCGAATTGGTGGATCTGCAGGGATGCGGCCGGCTGGGTACGCCCGCGGAAATCCCGATGGTCATCTACGACGACGACGCGCCGCCCCCGCCGCCACCCACGACCTGGTCAGTGGGCGGTGTGGTCTCCGGTCTCGCCGGTACCGGCCTGGTGCTGCGCGATTTCGGCAAGAGTGCCGACCTGGGCATCACACGGAATGGTCCGTATGAATTCGACGACCTCCGTCTCCCGGGTACTGCCTACGACGTGCGTGTCGCGCAGCAGCCGACGGCACCCCTCCAGCAATGCACGGTGGAAAATGCCACCGGCACGGTGGGAGATGCCAACGTCGTGGACGTGAACGTCACCTGTGTCACGCCGAGCGCCTCCCCGGGACTCGACCCCACCTTCGGAACCGAGGGCAAGGTGGTCGGCGACCTGCGTGGCAAGGCGGTGGCGCTGCAGGCCGACGGCAAGATCGTCGTCGCTGGCTGGCGCAATGGTGGCGCGCAACTCTCGCGCTACAACACCGACGGAACTCTCGACGCGGGCTTTGGTGCGGGCGGTCACGTGGACGTGACCCTCGCGGGCGGCAGCAACGACGAGATCAATACTCTCATCGTGCAGTCCGACGGCAAGATCCTGGCCTCCGGCATCATGCTGAACACGGCCACGCGCAACGATGACTTCGTGGTGCTGCGCTTCAACAGCGACGGCAGCGCGGACGCGGGATTCGGCGGCAATGGGCGCGCGCTCACGGATTTCGGTGTGCAGGGTGCCGACCGCGCGCGTGACATGCTGCTGCAGCCGGATGGCAGGATCGTGCTGGTGGGCACCGAATCACACGCCACCGGCGGCGCCTACGGCGAAGCCAACTTCGCCGCGGCGCGTTACAACTCCGACGGCACACTGGATGCGGGTTTCGGCAACGGCGGTCTCGCCGTCAGCAAACTGACCGGCTATGCACTCAACGGCACCGCCGGCGTCCTGCAGTCCAATGGCACCCTCGTGATTGCCGGCCAGGCGCGGCCAAACGGTGGATCGTTCAACGACACCGCGCTGACCCAGCTGTTGCCGGACGGACGCGTCGATGTCAGTTACGGTACCAACGGCGTGTTGCGCGCGAATCTCTACACCTCGGGCGACGACTATCCCACCGACGCGGTGATCATGCCGGAGAACAAGGTGATGCTGTCGTTGTTGGCGGGTCCGAATGGCAGCCGCGACTTCACGCTGGCGCGTTTCACCCCCGACGGTCACCTGGACAGCGGCTTCAGCAGCACGGGATACAAAAGCGTCTCGCTGGGAGCGGCCAATGACGTCGCGCGCCGCATGGTACTGGACGCCAGCGGCAGGATCATCGCGGTGGGCGACTCCGCCGAGTCGTCGAACGGCAGCGACTTCGCGATCGCACGCTTCGACGTCGATGGCAACCTCGACACCACCTTCGGTTACAACGGCGCGCTCAAGACCGACTTCTTCGGCGCCGATGACTCCGCCAACGGCGGCGTGGTGGTGCAGGGCGACGGCAACATCGTTGCGGTGGGAGTGGCGGTGAGCGGCGCCGTGGCGAAACTCGGAATGATCCGCGCCCTTCCCGTGGGACGCGCCAGCGGGCCGAGCTGATTCCGGAGAACGGTACAAAGTCGCAGTTTGCGGATTCATCGCAGCGCGCGCGGGCTGGTTAACCGCGGACACATCAGGCACATTGGCTGCCAGATGGCTGAAGAGCAGGAACGCAGACAGCCGGGCGCCTTGCGCCGCGCACTTTTTCAGGACGTGCCCTACATCCTGGACAGCCTGTGGCGCTGGGGCGAATTCCGCATCAATCGCATCGGCACGGTGCAGTTCGACGATCCGCATCACTTCGTGCTGCGTCCCGCCTGGCAGTGTTACGCCTTCATCCTGTTCGTGCTCATGGGCCTGTTCGCGATCTTCGGCCCGACCTGGGACGCGTTGTGCTCGCTGCGCGGCTTCGGCTTCGCGACCACGGCGCGCAGCGTCGCGAGCATCGTGCTGTTCGTGGTCGCGGCGCTGATCTTCACGCGCCTGCTGAACTCGGTGACCTTTCACCTGACGCGGCGCGCGGAGATCCTCGCGGCCGAACGGCCCGGGGCTGTCCAGGACAGCCCGTTCGCCAACCTGGCGCAGACCGAGGACACCGGGGAACGCCGCTTCCGCTCGGTGCGCGTGGCCTTCGACCGCCGCGCCGAACAAAACATCGGCAACCTGAACCGCTTCTTTCGCTTGCTGCCCAGTCTCAGGCGCAACGACGCCTGGGGCCTGATGTTCGGTCTCTACGTGCTGATGTTCGGTTCGCTGCTGGTGGTGGCGCCGCTCGCCGCGGCGGCCTACGGTTTCCGCTACGGCGAGACGGACCCGATGAGCTGCTCGCGGCTGGATCACGGCGGCCTGGTAATAGCGCAGTTCGTGGTGTTCGCGCTGCTGATCGGCGGCGGCCTGCTCCTGTGGCGCAGCCTCGGCAAGCGGCACGCGTTCCGCACCTGCCTGGCGTTGACCGTGCTGCTGGGCGTGGGCATCGGCGTTCTCTGGTTGTGGTTCATGCCGGCGCAGCCGAGCGAGGCGGCCGGCGGCTTCTATCCACATATCTACCTGCTGTTCATCGCCGCGCTGCTGGGTGTGGCGCTGTTCTCGCGCCTGCTGGCGCACATCATGTTCTCGGGGTTCCGCGCATCGCAGACATTTCGCGACGCCATGGGCAGCGAGGACCTGCTGCGCAATGAACGTGTCCCGCCGGATGTCTCGAACCTGCGGCTGCTGTCGGCATTGATCAACGGCGTCACGGCGAAGCCGCTGCACTTCCTGCTGCTGCCGTCCTTCGTGGCCTTCATTGCGCCCACCGACTGGTTGTGGTGGATCGTGCCGGTGTTCGCGCTGGTGAGCCTGATCCTGATCATGTACGGCTCGCTCTCCAGCCGCTGGGAGCAGATGCTGGTGTACGTCGAGCGCTGGTTCCTGGTGGGCACGCCGCTGGTGATGTCGATCGCCGTCATCCTGCTCGCGGTGTTGCGGCTGATGGGCGTGCAGTACGTCTCGACGGTGCTCGATGCCACGCCGGTGGGCGTGTTGTTCATCTTCATCGTGATGATGTACGTGGCGTTCTGGTTCTTCGAGTACTGGGCCAATCGCTGGGTGGCGGAAGAGCTGCTGGACGTGCTGGGCACGGACAAGTCCGCCTGCCCGGGCTTCGTGGCCTGCTCGTTCCGGCCCGGCGCGACGGCGCCCTGGGCGAGCGCCGACGGCCGCGTCATCGCGCTGCACGGCACGGGTCGATTCGTCGCGCAGGGCTGGTTCCAACGCGTCAATCCCGCGCAGGGTGAGCGCCCGAAGGAACACGCCTTCACCACCTATGGGCTGGTCGAGCTGTTCGACGTGCTCGGCCGCAACCAGGACAAGGGCGAGGATTTCGCGCACGACATCCGGCGCCGCGTGCACCTCTATTTCACGTTGATCAATATCCTGTTGTTCATGGCGGCGGCGGGCCTGTTCTACTGGCATCTCAACTGGTCGCAGCCCCTGGCGGTGGAACCGATGGTGCGCGCCAGCGCCATCAAGCCGGAGCAGGTGAGCGACGCACAGCTCAACGCGGAGGCGCGCGTCACCGGCGATGCGCTCGCGGCGCGGCTGCTGGCACAGACCGCGGCGCAACGGCCGTCGCTGCTGGTCGCCGCGTCGGGTGGCGGCACACGCGCCGCGGTGTACACGGCCGTGGCGCTCGAAGGGATGGCGCAGATCGATCGCGCGCGCGACGTGGTGCTGTTGAGCGGGGTGTCCGGCGGCGGCGTGTCCGCCGCGGTGTTCGCCAGTCGATTCGAAACGCTGCGCGCGCACAGCCCGCACGACGAAACCGCCGCACACCCCGGCCCGTGGATGAACTACGTCGCGACCGTGTCGCAGCCATTCATCCAGGATGTGCTCGAAGGCACGGGCGAACTGCGCATCGCCGGCAGCGCCTCGCTCGGCGTGTTGCTGCAGGAAAGTCTCGAGCGCCGCGCATTCGCGGCGGACATGACGGACATCGATACCTTCGCCAAGCTCAAGACTCCCGCGTTGATCCTGAACTCGGCGATCAGCGGACATCCGTACGGAGACTCGGAGCTGCTCGAGGGACGCGTCGCGGCGCCGGGCCAGTCCTGCATCGCCCAGTCGCGTCCCTATGCGAACCTCGCCGGCGGCCGGTTGATCTTCACCAATCTCGACAACCTGAGCGGCTTTCCCGAGCCGCGCACCGAAGTACCGGACATGTGGCTGCCGTACCGCATCGTCAACGACGGCAGCGTGAAGCTCGCGGCCGCATCGGCGCTCACCGCCAACTTCCCGCCGGTGTTCTCGAACGCGCGCGTGCGCCTGGTCACGCGCACCGACATCCAGTGCAACGCGCAGTCGTACTTCGTCACCGACGGCGGCGCCACCGAGAACCTCGGCCTGGTGTCGGCGCTGTTCGCGCTGCGCGGCACGCTGACGCAGCTGCCGGCCGCGGCGCAGCTCACCGACATCCACGTCCTGGCGCTGGAGGCCTCGGCCATCGACTACGACTATCGCGACGACCGCGGCGTCGGCGCGGCCACCGGCGGCTCGAAGGAGCGCATCAACGCGGGGCTCACGCAGTTGTTGATCAGGGAAATCGGCGCGCTGCTCGCGCCGCACGGCGCGGCGCTGCGCGTGCACTACCTGCCGCTGCCCGTCGCCTTCCGCTCGCGCGGCGGATTCGGCACGCACTGGATGTTCGCGCGCACCATCCGGGTCACCAACCCGCTGCTGGCGGCGGCGCCGTCGTGGCGCGATTCACTGCGTGAGACGACCCAGGATCACGTCGACCTGGATCGGGTGGAAGTCATGGCGGTGTGGCGTGCGCTGTTCGATCCGCGCGAGCCGATCTGCGCGCGCGCCGAAGGGTACATCAAGGATCCCACGGCCGTGCCGGCCGGCTGGACGCCGGACGTGCAGGCCGTGACACGCTGGATCTGCGGTCACGATGACCGCCGTGCCACGCCGCCGCTGTTACCTGACTACCAGGTCGAGGCGTGGGGCACGGTGGTCCGTGAGCTCGGCCGCCTGCAGCCTCCGGCCGCGGCGCCTTAGTTCGCCGACGCGGTCGCCGTGTCCGTCGGCATCAGGCCGTCGAGCGTCGGCACCAGCACTTCACTGAAGAACAGGCGCGTCTGGTCCTTCTCGCAACGGTCGACGACCTTGCGCAACGCGCTCGGCCACTCGTCCCAGAACTTCGTTTCGAGCTGGTCCGGCACGCGTTTCTGTTCCATGTACATGCGCGCCGAGGTGTAGGGCATGACCTCGAGGCTCATGTCGCGCACTCCGGCGTCGTCCATGCGGTCGATTTCCCAGATGAAATCGGCGCACATCAGCGTCTGCAGGCGCAGCTTTTCCTGGGCCACCGGCGGCGGTTTGACCACCACGCGGGCGACCTTGCGGTTGTTGCGCTTGTACAGGTTGACGTTGACCTTGACGACACTCGCCGCCGGTTCGCCCCGGGCGTTCAGCCCGGGCATGAACTTGCGGGTGCGCATGAAATCGGTGGCGATCGCGTCGGCCTGGGTGTTGCCCGAGGTCTCGCTAACTACCACGTTGGTGACCGTCCCGTCCTTGGCGACGTGAACTTCGAGTGGAACCGACGCGTCTTCGATGTCGGGGCGATTGTGCGAATACTCGACCTTGCCGTCGGTGACGAGCACCGGCTGGATGGGGCCCATTTGCGCGATCGCGGGAGTTGCTGCCAGGCATGAAACATAACCAAGCAGCGCCAACAAGCGGTGAAAGGTTGCGGTACTCATGGCCCGAAGCTGCGCCCGCGTGGGCGGCCGCGCAATTGTTAGGCACGGAATCCGTGCAGTGCCTACGCCTTCCCCCGGAAGAATGTGAACCATCCGTTGCAATGGCTGCGATCTGGTAAATCGCGCGCGACGACGGCAACATCGCGGCCATGACTGCCTATGTGCTCGGATTCACGCTGCTGGCGCTCGCCGCCTGGGCAGTGGTCTCGTTCAACCTGCTGGTCCGCGACCGCAACCGCGTGGCGCAGTCCTGGAGCGACGTGGACGTGCAGCTGCTGCGGCGGCACGACCTGGTGCCGCGCCTGGCCGAGGTGGTCAAGGGTTACGCGGGTTATGAGCGGGCACTGCTCACCAGCCTGGCGGAGCTGCGCGCGCAGGGCACCCGCACGGCCTCGCCGGCGGCGCGCACCGCGGTGGAGAAATCCGTGGCCTCCGGCGTGACGAAACTCGTCGCCCTGGTGGAGTCGTACCCGGATCTCAAGGCCAGCGAGAACTTCCGGGACCTGCACGCGAAGCTGGTGGAGACCGAAAACCAGCTGCAGTACGCGCGGCGTTATTACAACGGCGCCGTGAATCTCTACAACAACCGCCTGCAGCGCTTTCCGGACCTGGTCGTGGCCCACAACTTTGGATTCAAACCCGCCGAGTTCTTCGATGCCGAGGAACAGGCCGGCGCCGCACCGCAGGTATCCCTGACATGAAGAGACTCGACGCCTGGGCGCTGCTTCTCCTGCCATTGCTCGGGGCCGCGCAGCCGGCCCGCGCCGACGAACGCATCCTCGATTTCGACAGCACCATCACCGTGAACCGCGACGGCACGCTCGAGGTGCGCGAACTGCTGCGCGTGCGCGTCGAAGGCCAGGAAATCCGCCGCGGTATCGTGCGGGAGTTTCCGACCACCTATCCCCGCGAGGGTGGCGGCCAGGTGGTCGTGGGATTCGAATTTCAGTCCGCGACACGCGACGGCGCCGCCGAGCCCTGGCGCGCGGAGCCGTCCGCCAATGGCGTGCGTGTATACCTCGGCTCGGCATCGGTGATGCTGCCGCATGGCGAGCACACCTATGAAATGGTGTACCGCACCGACCGGCAGATGGGCTTTTTCGCAGACCATGACGAGCTTTACTGGAACGTCACCGGAAACGGCTCGAATTTTCCGATAGACCATGCGGCCGCGCGCATCCTGCTTCCGGCTGACATTCCGCGCAGCGAAATCAGGCTCGAGGCCTACACCGGATTGCAGGGCGCGCAAGGCCACGCGTATTCCGCGACGCTCGACAACGACGCGCCATGGTTCACGACCACGTCGGGGCTCGCTCCGCACGAAGGCCTCACCATCGTCGCAATGTGGCCGAAGGGATTCATCCTGCCCGCGGTCGAAACGGCGCAACCGCTGAGAACCCCGAGTGTCAGTCCCGGCTACAACTACGAGCGTGACGCCGGCCAGTCGCCGCACTACGACTCTCCCGCCGAGGCTTTCCTGCATCGCGAGTTGCCGCGCGACAACCGGCCGGTCATCTTCATGCTGCTCGGACTGCTTTTGCTGCTCACTTATTACTACTTCATCTGGGACAAGGTCGGGCGGGATCCCCCGGGTCGCGTGATCATTCCCGAGTACGAGATGCCGAAGAATCTCTCGCCGGCGGCCGTGCGTTACCTGCTGCGCATGGGTTACGACGACAAGTGTTTTGCGGCGGCCATCCTGAGCCTGGCGGTCAAGGGTTACCTGCGCATCGAGCAGAGCTCCGGCGTGCTCGGCATCGGCAAGAATTTCTCCCTCATCCGCACACCGGGTCCTCCGGGCAAACCCCTGGCGCTCGACGAACAGCGCTTGCTGACGGATCTCTTCGAAGACGGTGACCGGCTGGAACTCGAGCAGGAAAACCACAGCCTGATCAGCAGTTCGCGCAGCTCGCACGAGGACACGCTGGACTCGGGTTACAAGCGCGGCTTCTTCGCCATCAACGGCGGCTGGCACTTTCTCGGCATCGTGATCAGCCTGCTGTTCCTCGCCGTGTCGCTGTCGCTGCCGGGCGCCGCGTACATCTGGCCGCAGTGGTATCTCACGAGCCCCCTGGGCTGGTTCACCGTGGCGCTGGCGATCTGCGCGCTCATCGCCAATGGCGTGTTCGGCAGGTTGCTGCGCGCGCCGACCGTGGCGGGCCAAAGCGTCATGGATCACATACGCGGCTTCAAGATGTATCTCGAGGTGGCCGAGGGCGAGGACCTGAAGCGCATCAAGGGGATCCCGCCGAAAATGACGCCGGCGCTGTACGAAGCCTATCTACCGGCGGCGCTGGCGCTCGAGGTCGAGCAACGCTGGGCGGAACGGTTCGCCCGCGAGTTGCAGGTGGATGCGCATGGCTACCAGCCGGCCTGGTACACGGGTTCGGCATGGAACGCGGCCAATGTTGCCGGTTTTTCCTCGCAGCTCAGCTCATCGCTTTCCAGCGCCATCTCCTCGGCGGCGCAGGCGCCCGGTTCGAGTTCGGGCGGCGGCGGTGGCGGCTCTTCGGGCGGCGGTGGCGGCGGTGGCGGTGTCGGCGGCTGGTGAAATCGGCATACACTCGCCGCTCCCTGTGACCGGTATCACAGCTTCGGCCGCATTCCGATTTGACAGGCCGATTATTGTGGACCGGCACTAGGTGTTTCCCGGATGCCGCATAGGATGCACGCGTGGCTGCACTGACGATAAAAGAGTCCCGAAAACTCGTGATGCCGCTCGACACGGTGCTCGAAGCACTGCTGCATTTCGACGGCAAGTCTCACGGACCGCTGTCGCGTGGCGTGGTGCTGCAGGCCGAGCTGGTGCGTGACGACCAGCAGGGCGACGGCATCGACATCGCGGTGCGATCGGAAGCCGCGCACATCGTCGAGTGGCTGCACTTCAATTTCTCGACGATTGCCGCCGCCATCATCAGTTATTGCCGCAGCAAGCGCATCCCGCTGCCGTACTCGGGCGTGAAGTCGCTGGAGATCACCCGCGAAGGCATCGCGTTCCACATCGAGAACACGGTGAGCATCAGCAGGCGGCAGCAGGTGCGCGAGGATCTTTCCGGCCAGTCGCTGCGTTACGCGAAGGGCTACGAGCCGCACGCCATCGAGCCGTCGACGCAGAACGAAACCTGCGTCTGAACGCCATCAGCCGGCGCGTTCATGCCGGCACGCTTTCGCCGAATACCGGCTTGCGCGGATCCACGAACAACCAGCACGCGGCACCCACCAGGAACAGCCCGCCTAACAACCAGAACGGAATGTTCCAGCTGTCGAACCACTTGACCGAGTAGCCGACCAGCGGCGCGCTCACGATGGCGGCGATCTGCCCGGCGGTGTTCATGGTGGCGCCGACCGTGGCGGAATGTTCGCGGCCGATGTCGAGGCAGGTGCTCCAGGAGGTCGCGGTGGTGAGCATGCAGGTGGCTGCTGCCAGGCCGATCAACACCGCGGCGGTCACCGGTTCGCTCGCGGCGCTGGCCGCGAAGATGCAGGCCGCGGCCAGCAGGTAACCCGCGACGCCGGGCGTGCGGCGGCCCGCCGCGAGTCCGAAGTGCCGCGCAATCTGGTCCGAAAAGAATCCACCGAGGAACTGCGTGGCGATGCTCAGTGCCAGCGGCAGCGCTGCGACCCAGCCGAGCTGGTCGTTCGCGAAGCCATGACGCTCCTTGAGATAGGTCGGCAGCCAGGTGATGCAAAAATAGAACGTGGCGCAATTCGGCATGTAGGCCACGCACAGCAGCAGCACGTTGCGTTGCCGGAGCAGATCGCGCCAGTACGCCCAACCCCTGGGATGCGGTGCCTCGGCCGGGCGGTCCGCGATGATCAGTGCGCGTTCAGCCTCGTTGGCGGCCGGGTGGTCGGTGGGCTCATCGCGAAACCACCACTGCCACGCCAGCACCCAGACGAAGCCGATCCCGCCGAACACCAGCAGGATTTCGCGCCAGCCCATGTGGCCGAGCAGGCGTGTCACGACGAAAGTGGTGACGGCGGCCGACGTGTAGGCGCCGGCGAAGAAAATGCCCTTGGCCGTACCCCGCGCACGTCTCGGCACCCAGCGCGACATCACCCGGGCCACGCACGGCCAGGCGCCGGCTTCGCCCGCGCCGAACAGGAAACGCGTCACCAGCAGTGAGAGGTAGTTGAACGAGCCGGCGGTGGCGAGCGTGAACACCGACCACCAGGCGACGATGCGCGTGAGCACGGACTTCGCGCCGCGGCGGTCGGCCCAGCGCGCGGTGGGTATCTCGAACATCGCATAGGCGAGGGCGAATGCCATGAACACCCAGCCCTGCTGCGCCTTGTCCAGGTAAAATTCGGCGGCGATGCTCGGCATCATCGCTCCGATACAGGCGCGGTCGAGATACGTGACCATCGCCAGCGAGACCGTGAACGCAATAACGACGTACCGCGCGCGTGTCGCGGGCATTGGAACTGGCAACGATTTCCCCCCGTTTGCGCCACTTCATCGCACGAATGCGCGGGCGCGCGCAAGCCGGGTCAGCCGGCTCTGACGTGAATGGCGACGTCGTGACCTGCGTACCCGATGAGAGTACGGTTCGCGTCATGCCGGCGAGCGAATTCACCGTGGGGCACCTGCTGGATACCAGCGTGGTCAACGTGAGCCACGTGGATTGCCGCGGCAGCTGCCGTCATCGCAGCTCCGAGGAATGCTCAGCGCATACCCATCTCGTGTTTCCGTTTCGCGGCGTGTACCTGCGGCACGTCGGACGCGACCAGGCGGTGGCCGACGCCAATCACGTGTTGTTCTTCAACAAGGATCAGGTCTACCAGGTGAGTCATCCGGTGGCCGGCGGCGACACCAGCCTGGTGGTGAGTCTCGCCGAGCCCATGCTCGCGGAGCTCGCACCGAACAACCTGCTGGCCCCGCAGGCGACGCCCACTTTCAACGTGCAGCACCTGCGCATCGACGCACGCGCGCAGGCGCTGGTGATGCTGCTCAAACATTCGTTGCGCAAGGGCAGTATCGAATCCCTGGAAGCCGAAGGCCTGTCGCTCACGCTGATCTCGCGGGCGCTCGGTCCGCGCACGGCGCGCGCGCCCGGATCCACCTGGGCGCGGCGACGGCTGGTCGACCGCGTCAAGGTGCTGCTCGCCAGTGACCTGTCGCGTCGCTGGACGCTGGCCGACATCGCGTCGGAGATCGGCGGATCACCGGTGTACCTGACGCAGGCATTTCAGCGCGTGGAAGGATTGCCGCTGTATCGCTATCACCTGCGTCTCCGCCTGGCGCGCGCGCTCGACCTGATCGCCGAGCGCGACGATCTTTCGGGCCTCGCGCAGGATCTCGGCTTCTCCAGCCACAGTCATTTCTCGGCTGCCTTCAGACAGGCATACGGCCGAACGCCGACGGAATTCGCTAAAGATTTCGACAGCCGCGCCTGAGCCGCAGTGGTCTCCTGTGTTCACGCTGGAACACGAGGAGAGCATCATGACGAAGAAGACCTGTGCCTGTTGTGACTATCCGCTGGAACCGCAGTCCACCATCAAGGTGAAGATCGGCGGCAAGGA
>Ga0068861_100001967_pt1 | contig 13242 bp, 16 predicted proteins | sample KBSSwiS42_FD_66593 | JGI IMG/M metagenome (GOLD analysis project Ga0068861, IMG submission 66593) | Switchgrass rhizosphere microbial communities from Kellogg Biological Station, Michigan, USA - KBS Switchgrass S4-2 | ecosystem: Host-associated > Plants > Roots > Rhizosphere > Soil ...
TTCTCGTCCCTCACCCGGTTGTTGGCGATGTTGATCGCCGTCTTGAACAGGTAGCTGCGCAGATAGCTGACTGTTCCCGGATCCGACAAGCCGAGCATCTTGACGTAAGCTTCCTGCGCCACGTCCTTGGCTTCGTGATGCGATCCCAACCGCGACTTCAGCAAGTTGATCAGGGCGTCATTGTGCTCCTGGAATAGCTTGCCCATCAGGTCGTGACGCGGCACCTCGACAATAGCGTTCGCTTCTTTCTCCGAAGAAGAATCGGCCGGATCGGATGGCGGATTTTCGTTGTGCAAAGCATGGCCCCAGGTTCCCTGAAGTATAGACACGCGGCTCCCGGGAAATTAACCACGATTTTGCTACATCTGAATGTAATCGACTGTCATCGACCTGCCGTAGCGACGCATTCGATGGCGCTCCGGGGGCGGAGCACCAGCTCTCTTCCGTGGAATCGACCGAAAGCAAAGGCTCCCGTGCAGGAAGCAGCTGTAGTATCTAGATTTTCTGGCGGCGCAAGAAAGGAATTTAGCGCCGCTGTGAGGGAGTTTTCTGGAAATGCTGTCCGGGCCACCCCACCGAGCGTCGGGTCTCTAGCAAACCTCGCGGTTTGCGGTTCTTCAGCAATCCCAGCTGCAACAAGTCTGCGGCGTTGCCACGGTACACGCTTCTCAACAGCTTGTTCTCCCACCTGCTGCACAGCGGTCATCATAGCCGGTCGGCGCTTCCTGGGGCATCCGCGCCCATGTGATGATGGACGCATGAGCCCATGGAATTTCCCCTTCATCTTCGATCGGTATCGCAATGAGTGGCAGTGACGTGAGCGGCAGCGCCCTGATCGGAATCGATTGGGGTTCGACGAACCTGCGGGCCTATCGGTTCGATGGCTCCGGAGTCGTGGTCGCAACCCGTGAATCGGCGCAAGGCATCGTCAACATCCGGGATCGGGGCTTCGAGGCTGCCCTGCTCGCGCTCTGTGCGGATTGGATCGACTCAACGCCGAACACCGTGATCCTGATGAGCGGCATGATCGGCAGCCGGCAAGGCTGGATCGAAGCGCCGTACGCGCCGTGCCCGGCGAGTTCAGGTGATGTTGCGCGACAGCTCACTCGTATCGATACTTCGGTAGCGCCGGCGTGGATCGTTCCAGGCATCAGCGTGGTTGCGGAAAACGGCGTCTACGACGTCATGCGCGGTGAAGAAACGCAAATCTTCGGCGCCATCGACTCCGCAGCGTCCGCTTTCGTGATCGCTCCGGGCACGCACAGCAAGTGGATCGACATCGAGAACCGCGGAATTCGCAACTTCCGCACCTTCATGACTGGCGAACTGTACTCATTGCTACGCTCGCATTCTTTGCTCGGCCGTCTCATGATCGATGCGCCCCACGACGCGGATGCGTTTTCGCGCGGCGTGCGAATCGGCCTGGAAGGAGATCTCACCGGCCACCTGTTCGGTGTCCGCACCGAAGGCCTCTTCGCCAGGATTGCACCGGCGGCGCTTGCTTCGTATCTGTCGGGCCTGTTGATCGGTGCCGAGATTCATTCCGCCACGCAAGGGCCCAGCCGCTGGGTCGAGTTGCAGAAAGCGTCGACGCTGCGGATCATCGGTACTGCTGCAATATCCGGCTCGTATCGTAACGCGCTGGCGCAAGCGGGAATGACGAACGTCGAGCTGGTGGATGCGCATCACGCCACGGCTCGCGGTTTATGGAACATTGCAACGCAGTCGACGCAGCTGCGGGAGCCGAAATGAATTGGACCGAAGCATTCGACGAACTACCTCTCGTCGCCATCCTCCGCGGCATCGCGCCCACGGAAGCCGTCCGGGTCGCGACCCTCTTGTGCGAAGCCGGCTTCAAGCTGATGGAAGTGCCGCTGAATTCCCCCGACCCGCTGGATAGCATTGCGAAAATACGCGCAGCGCTGGAAGGCCGCGCCTTGATCGGTGCAGGCACCGTGCTGAATCGGGACTCGGTCGTGCAGGCCAGCAGCGCAGGCGCGCAATTCATCGTCGCCCCGAACACCGACGCCGATGTGATCGCAGCCACGAAGGATCTCGATCTCGTCTCGGTACCGGCCTTTTCCACGCCCACCGAAGCGCTGGTCGCGATCAAGGCAGGCGCCGATCTGCTGAAACTATTTCCGGCCGAGGCCAACAGCCCGCCGGTCCTGCGTTCGATGCGAGCCGTGTTGCCTGCGACGATCAAGATCCTCCCCGTGGGCGGCATTACGCCATCGAACATGCAGCCTTATCGGGACGCCGGCGCCGACGGATTCGGCATCGGCTCGGCGTTGTATCGACCGGGCAAGTTCATCGACGACATCCAGGCATCGGCGGCCAGCTTCATCACCGCATGGCGCGGATCGGTGTCGTAGCTGCATCAAGCCCCGCGGAGACTCACATGGCCATCCAGCTCAACCACACTATCGTTCACTCCCGCGACGCGAAGGCATCGGCCGACTTTCTCGTGGAAATTCTCGGCTTGCCTAAGGCGCCGGTGCGCTTCGGCCCCTTCTGGGCAGTGTCGCTCGACAATGGCGTGACGCTGGATTTCATCGAGACGGACGCGGCGCTGACCATCGAGCACTACGCCTTCCTGGTCGGCGAGAGCGAATTCGACGCCATCTTCGCTCGCATTCGCGCCCGTGAGCTGCCGTACTGGGCCGATCCACATCACAATCTTCCGGAGCAGATCAATCGCCACGACGGCGGACGCGGTGTGTACTGGAACGATCCGAACGGGCATTACCTCGAGATCATCACCCGGCCGTACGGAAGCGGCGGCTAGTTCTACTCTAGTGCTATCAATGGAGACCTCGCATGAAGAGCCAGCCTGAACTGTTCGAACGCTTCCGCGCCCTCCACGAGCAGCCGGGCGGATTCCTCATGCCGAATGCCTGGGACGGCACGTCGGCGCTGCTGCTCAAGGAAGCGGGCTTCCAGGCGCTCGGGACGTCGTCGGCCGCCATCGCTTCGGCGCTGGGTCGATTGGATGGCCGGCATGCCGTGAGCCGAGAAGAACACATAGCCAATGCTCAACTCCTCGGCCGGCTGACGGACCTGCCGATCAACGGCGATTTCGAAGACGGCTACGGAGCCAATCCCAGCGACGTCGCGGCGACCGTGGAAGCAGCGATCGCCGCGGGCCTGGCGGGAATCGGCATCGAAGACACCAGCGCCGATCCTGCCAATCCGATCCGCAAGTTCGACGATGCCGTCGAGCGTGTACGGCAGGCAGCCAAGGTTGCGAAGGGCCGCATCGTATTGACCGGTCGCACGGACAATTTCCTGCAAGGCCGTCCGGATCTCGAAGACACGATCAAGCGCCTGGTCGCCTTCGCCGACGTCGGCGCGGACGTTCTCTATGCGCCCTATCCCACCGACATGAATGCGGTAAAGGCCATCGTAAAAGCAGTAGCGCCGAAACCGGTGAACCTCGTGGTCGGAACGATGGCCGGCGCCGTACCTTGGGCCGAGCTGCAGGCAGCAGGCGTCAAGCGAGTCAGCATGGGCGTGGCTCTCTACACCCGAGTCATGGGCGACCTGCGCACGGCAGCTCAGCAATTGCTGAAAGGCGATCTCGCTTCGGCATCGGCGGGCCTCGGCTACGGTGAGATCAAGAAGCTGATCGTGGCGGCGACGAGATAATTGCTCGATGAAATCGTCGCAGGAAAGCAAGCGATTCATCCTTGCATTCGCGCTGATGGCAATTGTCGCCGCATGCAGCAGCGCACCGAAGCCAGTTCAACGAGCGGAACGAAATGCCGGCTACGTCGCAGCGATCAGCATCTCACCTGCGGCGCTGAGCTGGGAAGGCAATCCTCTCTTACAGCAACGACTCGTTCGCGCCGTGCAGAAAATAGACATTCCCGTACTGCTACTGCAGCCCGCCAAGGACGCCAGCCTGGAACCCGCTCGCATCCTGGGTGCGGAGTCGGCACGACTAAGCAAACGACTCACCAGCAAAATCTACCCTGCGACCGGCCCCGCAAGCGAACAAGCTCACTGCTTCGGCGGAGCCAAAGGGATGCACGTCTGGGCGAAGGACGCGAAGGCGTTTTTGGAGGAGAGGATGCGTTAGTCAGGGATTCCGCGGGATGCTAGTTCGTTCGCAGCGCAGCCTGTCGGATCAACCTTTACGCAGCAGATCCGAAGCACCTCGGACACACCGATTCAGGCTGATCCACGGCAAGAAAGCCCAAGGGCAATGTCCGATGTTCTTATTCATCGCCATTTCTAATTGATTTAGGACGAAACTCGCGTAATCTAATCGATATTACACCTGGATAATCGATTTTGAATGGCCACCCCTGGTTCTAATGACGGATCTACGGCGATCGGCCACGCATGGCTGCGCCAACAATTCGGGCTCGCCGTGCCCGCACCGGCCGTCGAGAGTTACGTCGTCCCGGGAGCGCGCCGCACGGCCGCCGATGGTTCGCGCATATTCGAATACTACCCTCGCCAATATGAAACCGACGGCAGCGTCGTCTCGCATCTGCGGTTTGCCCTGCGTCACGAGCCGACCGATCTCGGTGTTCTCGTAGCGGTACTCAAGGCAATGGCGCCTGCAGAACTTGAATCATGGGTTAGGGCCGAGCCAACTGGCGCGTATAGCAGACGCGCCTGGTTCTTCTACGAACACTTCACCGGCAGGACGCTGGATCTCGAGGACGCTCGCACCGGCAACTACGTCGAGGCCCTCGACCCGGAGCGCCACATCGTCGCTGACAGGCGCAATAGCGTGCGCCATCGCGTCATCGACAATCTGTTGGGCGGCCCGGGCCTTTGCCCAACCGTGCGCCGGACGACCCGGCTCACCGAACAGATGGGCTTTCACGTCGACGAAGAGGCGCGTGCGCTGATCGAGAGCTACGATCCAGCGACCCTCGCGCGCGCAGTCAACTACCTCTACACCAAAGAGACGCGTTCCTCGTTCGCCATAGAAGGTGAAACGCCAAGTGCAAGCAGAACGGATCGATTCGTCGCCGCCCTCAAAGCCGCGCCCGCATTCACGGTCAACAAGGAATCGTTGATCCAACTGCAAGGAGATATTGTCGACCCTCGTTACGCGGCGAAGGATTGGCGCGACTTCCAGAACTTCGTCGGCGAAACGGTTGGAGGATATCGCGAGGAGGTTCATTTCATCTGTCCCCGCCCGCAAGACGTACCCGGCCTGATGGATGCTTGGGTCGCGTTGCTGGGGCGTGTGGTAAATGGCGCGGTTGACCCCGTTGTCGCTGCCGCCGTCGCTTCATTCGCATTCGTCTTCATTCACCCATTCGCGGATGGCAATGGCCGCATACATCGCTTCCTGATGCACCACGCTCTCGCCAAGAGAGGCTACAGTCCGGCAGGCGTCATCTTTCCGATCTCGGCGGCCATATTGCGAGATCGCCGCAGCTACGACCAAGTGCTGGAAACATTCTCGAAGCCACAGTCCGAGTTCATCGCCTGGCGCTGGACCCCACAGCAGGAAATCGACGTCACGAACGACACGGCCGATCTCTATCGTTATTTCGATGCGACCGTATTCGCCGAGTATCTCTATGACCGGGTAGCCGATACGGTTCGACGCGACCTGAAAGAGGAACTCGGATTCGTTGCGGTTTTCGATCGGGCCTTCACCGCCGTGCGCGAGATTGTCGACATGCCCGATCGGCGCGCCTCACTTTTCGTGAGGCTGTGCATGCAGAACGGCGGACGGCTTTCGGCCGCCAAACGCCCGCAGTTTCCAGAGTTGAGTGATGTCGAGATCGCGCATCTCGAAACACAAGTGCAGCAAGCGATCTCAGCCGAAACAGCAGGACACCCCTAGACAATGTACCGGGGTGCATGGTTTAGTAAGTCGGATATCTCGGCACGTCACCCGCTAATTGTATTTGTTTGCGTCGGGCCGAGATACTTCGCGGACCAGCAGCTCATCCCCCATATTTCGCTGTCTTGGCGTCAAAGATATGCAGCTTGCACTTGAACCGACCTTGAATGCTCGGAACTCGTCTGAACGGACTTAACCGACACCAGATGCGGCGTGCATGAATTGCCTGCTGACGGGATGTTGTCCATACAACGCACAACACCAAGAAGGGACGGTGATGAGAGGGAAACGAACACATCCATCAGACGAAGCGCGTTCTGTCGACAGGCTGGACCCGCGCGCGACGGCAATCGCATGACGTCGATGCCGGCCGCACTATCACTGAGTTGTACGACGATCGCGCTGGCCGCTTCGTGGTCGAGGCCACCGAAAACGGCCCTGAATTCCGTATCTCGATCGAAGGGAATCGCGGCGGCGGGATCGCCAACATGGAGATCTTCTGCTTTGACTTGGCGCTACTGCAGATCGTGACGAAGCGCTACGGCGGCCCGGGATTCCTAATCCACGACAGCCACCTCTTCGATGGCGTCGATGAGCGCCAGGTTGCCGCGGCGTTGCGCCTGGGCAAGAAAACCAGCGAGAGCCTTAAGCAGCAGTACATCGTCACGATGAACTCGGACATCTTTGATCGCTTGCCTGCTGACGAGTCGACCGATCTAGGAGCTGCGGTTCTCGATACCCGGCTTTCCGATCACACCGAAGACGGCGGACTATTCGGCTTCCGCTTTGGGTGATTGAAGGTCCGCGTACTACGAAAGACAGCACTTCTTGAACTTCTTCCCGCTGCCACAAGGGCAGGGGTCGTTGCGACCTACTTTGGGTCCACCCATGCCGGGTCGTGAGACGACGCCGGTCAGTTTGACGGCCCTGCCCATGCCCTTTGTCAACGCGTCCATTTCATCGCTCTGTTGCCAGGGGAAGTCCAAGTTGATCCCGAAACGCAGAGCTTGGTCATCCGGACGGAGACACACACCAAACCAGGTTTTCGCCCGCTCGGTGTACTTCCGAGCGTGGCAGTGCTTCTGCAGGCTTGGCCCCGCAGCTTCACGCGGGTCATTGTTGCAATGAATGGTGAGGCCAGTGTCGCCTTGACCCAAGCCAGCAGTGAAGTCGTGGCTCTTGCCATCGGCCTGCGCCTGTAGAGCAATCTGATCAATGGCCTTGCTTACCGCAACGACAGTGTCCTCATCGAGCGTCAGCAACGTGAAGCCGAGATCAATGGTGGCGGGCTCTGGTGAGGCCTCGATGGCCTTGGCCATGCGGCCCAACGCCGTCGCCGCGAATCGAGTAAGGATGCCGTCCGGCGTACCCTTGCCGGGAATGCCTTCACGCCGGACCAACATCGCCAAGTCCAAGTCCGCCGAAATGTCGTCCTCCAGCAGGACCATGTCGTGCTCGTCATTCAGCCACAGGTTCTGCTTGAGGTGGTACGAAAGGATAGTCAGCTCATGTGACGCCAGCAGCTTCTCGGTATAGCCCGTCCGTCGGTCGATGTAGCTGAGCAGTTGGAGCGGCGATCCCAGCATTTCCGTCATCGCATCGAGCGCGAAAACGTCCATGACAAATGGCGGCGAGATCGTCGCAGTCGGGGTGCACTTCAGGAACTGCCGTGCCTGGAAACTGAGCGCCGGATAGTGATCAGCAATGAGGCACAGAGCGTATATGCGCTTGAGCTTGCCCGGTAGCGGCACGGCATTGCCAGCTGCGTCCCGGAACGCGCACTTGCCTTCTTCCAGCAGTTGGGCGCAAAGATAGGCCTGGTCGCTGGAGTCCTGAATACTCTTCTTGAAGTCATCCTGGATTTGGAGATCGTTGCCGCGCCGGGCTTCCAGCGTCAGCCGCTTCGACTTCGCTTGCAGAACTAGAGCACGATCCCCGAACAGCACCAGGACATCAATTTCTCCCAGCTTGTTGCCCTTCGATCCGAAGATGTCAACGTTGGAAAGAACGTTGTCCGTCCCAAAGACCTGCGTCAGTCGCTTGACGGCAAACTCTTCCGTGAACAGGCCGCGGTGCTTCATCGCCGTGCTGACATAGGCCTTGTCAGCACCCATCCAGTAGAACGGCGCTTCATACAGCGCCTCGACCAAGCTGTAGATGTGAAAGAGAACATATCGGCCATCTGGAGTCGGGACCAGGGGGCAGGCGTTGATGATGTTGAAGTCGTGCAGCGCCGTGAACTGCTCGTTGCATGCCCCTGCCGGCGCTGCGAAGGCCTTCAAGACGTGTGCTACGGGCACTGGGTCCATGAGCGCGCGGTAGGCGATTTCCTGGATAGTGAACGTGATGCCGGGCAGGAACGTCCACACTTCCGGCTTGGCTTTACGCATCGATTGGAGTGTCTCGACCGCCTTTTCGTCTTGCAGCCGCGAGATTGCATAGACGACGTTGCGGGCGTCCTGGATGGAGAACTCCTTGTTCGCAACGAGCCAATGGTTATCGCGTCCATATTTAGCCGGCGAGAAATCGCGGTACTGGAAGCTGTAGGCGGATTCACCCCCATAGAAGATGAGCTCTCGCAGGACGGCACCACTGGCGAACGGGTTGGAGCTTTTGTCGGCGATCTTGGCCGGATCAATATCGGCCCAAAACGCAGCCGACATCGTGTGGTGAATCTCTTCGAGCAGCGCCTCCGTTGTCTTGACGTATTCGTCGAGTGCCTCCGGCGCGGGCAGGGTGTAGTCGATGTCGCGCTTGAGCATCAAGCCGATGAGGGTCGATGTTTCTGTGCGGATGAGTCGGCTCTTGGAGAAGAGATGCTGCATGTCCTCAGCCTTCATCTCACCCGAATACTGGATCATGTTGTCCCGGAAGCACAGGTAGGCGATGGCATGCACATACCCAGGCAACACGCACAGCTCCGCCAACTCATCAAAGATTGCTTGCTCGGATCGTATCGGTTTGGCAGCCATTTTCATGATCTTTCAAATCCCTACTGTTGCGCGTCGCCACCGGATGAAGCCGACCCAGCCGCAATGACCTGATGCGCTGCTTCGACGCGACGTTTGGTAACTTCGATCAGATTCAGATACAGCTGCAGTTCGGCTGCGAAGTAGCACTTTCTTGACCTGTATGCCTCTGCCTTGGAGTACTGCTTTCCGAGCTGGGTCCACGCGTATATACAGGCGCGCTCCACAGCCGAGGCATCGGGATTCCGCAAACGCAGCACAGTTGCGTCACCTAGTGCCCGCTAATAACCGGCGCTGCGTATTGCCTGAATGGACTCCGCCTCCATCCGAGTGAATGTAACTATGGTCTGCCACGTACAGCATGGCATGAGAGAACGAGCCGCCAGTCACCTGACGGATGCCCTTGCTGAGCAGCGTCCTGTCGGCTGTCAGGATGATGTCGCCGATGCGAAGACGATTGGAATCGAGAATTAACACCTGAACCCTTCCGCGGAAGCGAAAACGCGCTAGTTGTCACCACCATATCTCAACTGGCGCGTAGATGGACGGCCCCGTTCAAACCTCAGCGATGCAAAGAGACGCTGCCCCTTCTGCCTCGCCGTCCAGCGCGAGGGTCTTGGAAATCAGGTCTTGCTTGATGGGTTCGGAGATTAGGTCTGTTTAACGAGGTGCTGGGTGACGACCGCCGAATGACTGGTTTGCGGCAGCGCTACCGGGCTATCGAACTTCCGTTGTGGTCGAAAGCTGCCCTGGCGCCGCCAACTATCTAATAGTTCAAATCTGTTTTAACTCGTATGGACATCGCAGGGGAAAGCCGGTGCCGAAGCGAATTTCCTTACTCTAGTAAGCAGTCAGGAATTTAGAATGCACTGGTCTTTTTTAATTGAAGGAGTCGGTATGCCACTTGAATCAAAGTATAAGAAACGGGTGAGGGCCATCCACTGCGGAAGGCATCACCAGAGACAACATTTCCCCTGCCGGAAGGGGGCGCCAGAGTTCCTCGCACTGATGGCTGCAGCACTGAGCGACCCCGAGAAATAGTAACGCATCATGGACTTGAATCATTCCTCACATAGACACTAGCGACGTACCTGCCGCGACCGTCGCCATGCCCAAGATCCTGTGATGCCGCGGCACGAGCCTCGCGCCGGCTATACCCTTGCTGCTCTCGGTACGCTCGAACCCGTTCTTGCGCGAACGCATACCGCGCACTGTGACTCTGAGTTCCGGCGCGGTGGCACAGGTTGCGATAGATGTTCGACGCTTGCAGAAGGCTGGCTGTCGTTGATCCATCGGCGCGAGCCACCAGATATCGCCGCCCCGTAGATTCCAGCACAGCTATCGCATCTCGGATGGCTAACAGCGCGTGACCTACATCGGCGGGGCGCACATCCCTTGGGCGTCCGCCCTTGGTCCCAGCGATGACATGGATGTAGCCGCGCTTTTCCAGCTCCCATTTCCATCGATTCAAGGTATCAGCCTGGCCTGCTCGAATCGCCTCGGCCGCACGTAATCCGAGTTCGCGCTGTAAGACCATCGTCTCGCCGATGCCGGTTCGCCCTAGACGCGCCATAGAACCCTGGAATGCGTTGAGGGCATCGTTAGTCATCGCTGACTTCGTGCCAATGCGACTGCCCTGCGCTACGCCAAGCGCCTTGTTGCTGCATGCCGGACAGGCAACGAAGCCCTGCTTGCCGATGTGCTTGAGCACCGCGCGCAAATGGCTCATCTGCTTCGCCTGTGTCCGGGCGTTGATGCCCGACGCAATTCGATGCTCGACAAATGCCTTCAGATGTCGCTCGCCAATTTGCTTGGCGGACCGAATACCGAATCCCAGCTCGCGCATAATCTTGGCGAATACGCTGAATGTAGACATCCGTGCCTGGCGAGTCAGATGCGCTCCGCTCAACTCGCCGCCGACCCGTTCCAGATCGGCTTTCAATTCTGATTTCTTGCTCATCGCTCTTCTCTCCTACTTCAATCACTCCCATCGCACGTCCGGGCAATCCCGGCGTAGGTCTACAGACCTGCGCCTTCTCCATCGCGAGCGGCCGGACGTACGTCAATCCGGTTCGGTGAGTTCCGTGGCCTCACAACAGCGCGTGCCGGTGGCATACGTTGCTGCTGCGCTGTAAGGCGCGCAGATTGAGGCTGCCCGCAAGGGGGCCGCTCGAGGTGGCTGACACACAAACGAAGAACGAGCAAGGCTTCATTGCGAAGCCTGGGAGGATTGCGTTCGTTGCGAACGCAGCGTCACTTTCTCGCTATGGGGAACAAGCGTTGCGGTGACTGAGGTTTGCGCCAGTGGCTGCTGTGCGTCACTCTCTCGGCTTCGCCGAGGACAGTGACGCAGGCGTGGCGCGGATAGTTGGCGCAGTCTGCTCTATGGGCAGTGATGCGCTCGATCGAAGGCTGCTGACGCAGTTGCTGTCCCAGGGGATGGGGAACAGCGGAGAGGAAAGTGGGCGGCACGACGCACCCTAGGATGAGTCTGGACCGCAGCCCTAACCGGGATGCGCGGCTCGGGTGGTCCTGAAGCCGCTGGGTGTCTGCGAAGCAGACGGGATACGACGATGCCCTCGTCGTCAGGGAGAAAGCGTCTTGAGCACGAACTCTCAGAGCTAGTGTTGAAGACGCCTGCGCCAGCCAGAAGGTTTACTGAAATAGACATGCGAAGCATCGAGCGTCGAAGCATTTCGCAGCGGGACCAATAGAGATCGAACCTTTCGGTCGCAGCCGCTCTCACGATCCCGATGGCTGCTTGATAGGCAGAGACTGATCTATATCGATGACGCGTGCAACCCAGAGTCGCTAACAGAATTTCAAGCGTACGCTGCGATACGCTGATGTTCGCTTCACTTCCCCAAAACTACGCCACGGCGTTCAATCCCACCGTTGGCGATCCATGCAAAACGGATAAATGCGCTGACGCGAGCCCCCATCCTCCGTCCGGTCGAAGGGTTGCGCAGCAAGCCTTCGACCGAGTTCGCGCAACCCGGACGCGTCCGAACTCGACTTCATCATTACCGTCTGCGGCAACGCCGGCGAGGTGGCCTGGTCATCCGAGGACGGTCCACTGGGGCCGTCGAAGACCCGGCTGCTATCGAGGGGACCGATGACCAGAAACGTGTCGCTTTCCTGAAAACGTTCCGAGAGCTGGAAACGCGCATCAAGACTTTGCCAGCCCTTCCGGTCGCCCGGGCTCAGCAAGGCGCGGGGCAAGCGAGCGAAAGCCGCCGAAGCGCTTTCATGCCGGATGAAGCATGTAACTTACTCAGGCCATCTCAAGAAACCCGTCTGAGAGCGGTTCTCGGCCTGATGGGCCCTTCCACGCTTCTTATTCACGGCGCATGCCGCTAGATTCTTTGATGGACAATAGGAGTGTCCAGGTACGCTGGCCTAGTTCAAGTACCGGGCCGTTACTTCGGCAACCAACGGGAATGATCCTGTCGACCGTGAAGCACGCGAAAGACGATCACGCGCGGCTCATCTAGCAGATAGAAAATTTTGTATGGAAAACGCTTGAGCAAAATACGCCGAAAGCCGCGATGGTAAAGGCGAGGCCACTCGGGATTGTCTTGCAATCCGAGCATTGCTTCTGCCATGTCATCCAGGAACGCATCCCCAAGGCTTGCAGTTACCCCTTGGTAGTGCGCGCGAGCGGCTTCGATATCGTCTTCAGCAGCCGGCCGGAGAAAGACTATCCACCTCATCGACGGCGGCGCAGGCGAGCCTCTACATCCGTCCAGGTCGATCCGGGATTCCGGTCTACTTCATACTGAGCCAGCTCGCGGTCGAGTAGTTGTTGTTCGGCGGCGTTTGGACCACGGCGTCCTGCCGCTTCTTCTTCCATGTGCCACAAGCGCATCAAAATCTCGCTCCGGTCTTCGGAACTCAGTTGAGGCAATTGAGCGAGGATTTCAGCCTTAGTCATACCACACCATTCCTCAGCTGCCGACGTTCGTATCAGCAGCGCCTTCGAAGTAAATCCACCTGATCGAAGTGGATGTCATACACAGTATCGTCAATTCAGTGTACTGCGGGGCCCGGTAAAGGACAATTGCGCAGCACAATCAATACTTGAGATATCCAGACCTGCAGAAGGTTCACCGCGACCTTCCCGTCCCCGGACCACTGCGCTCATTCACTGGTTACCCGCCCCTCTCCTTGACCGGCCAGCACATCGATTGTGAACGGCTCACGGTTTGATGGCTGTCCACGATCCATGCATGTTACTCCCGAGGCTTGGCAGCGGATGGTTGCCTCAACTCTTGCTGGCTAGAACTAGTATTCCGGCCAGGACCGCTATTGCCACTATCTGGGCCTTCGTCTTGTTGTCCTTGACGTTGGCCGCGAGTTGGGCGATTTGCAGATCGATATTCTCAACCGTTGCGCCAGTCAGGATGAGCCCTTGAAAGTCAGATACCCAGCGAGGGAGGTCGCTCGGCTGCACAT
>Ga0068861_100001968_pt1 | contig 13240 bp, 12 predicted proteins | sample KBSSwiS42_FD_66593 | JGI IMG/M metagenome (GOLD analysis project Ga0068861, IMG submission 66593) | Switchgrass rhizosphere microbial communities from Kellogg Biological Station, Michigan, USA - KBS Switchgrass S4-2 | ecosystem: Host-associated > Plants > Roots > Rhizosphere > Soil ...
CGTGAACAGGAAGTAGTGATTGAAGATGTACCAGTCGCCGATCAATTTGTGCGACTCCGGATACAGCGGCTTGAGCAGCGCCTCGTTCAGCACCAGCGGAATCGCCAGCGCATACAACCACGCACCCGGCTTCACGGCCTTCTTGGCCGACCGCCACCACAGCAGCAGCGGCAGCAGCAGGAACACGTAGACGTACAGGTAAGCGACGAACCAGAGGTGATGCCAGCTGAAGTCGCCGCTCGGGTACGGGTGGAGCTGCAGTACGCGCTCGAAGAAGAATGCGACATAACCGCCATCCCACTGACCGCGGAACAGCCGCTCGATGAAGATCTGCGGCGGCACGACCAGGAACATGCCCGCGACCAGCGGCAGCAGCAGCCGCAAGCTGCGTTCGCGCACCAGGCCCCCGCCGCTGCGATTGCCGAGCGCAAACCACATGCCCGCGCCTGCGATCACGAACAGCAGCGGCATGCGCAGCCGATGCAGGATGTCCATCGGCAGCTGCAGCTCCGTGAGCACATCGGCGTTCTCGATGTGCCAGCCCCAGCCGACGAACAGCATGCCGGTGTGGAAGAAGAGCAGGACGAAGATCGCAATGACCCGCAGCCAGTCCAGAAAGTCGTAGCGGGTCCCAAGGCTGGTCGAAGCCAGGTGTGTGGAAGTAGTCATGCCAGCGGCCTCCTTTCAGGTTCTGTGAAGGAGGTTGCCGCCCGGCGCGAAGGGTCGCCGCAAGGATGTGGCGAAGCGGGCGAGGGCTGGGGTGAGCGGGACTGGGACGAGATTGTCAGGCTGTAGCCTGACCCACAACGGAGAGCTCTTCTGTGGGTCAGGCTTTAGCCTGACTCTTCAGCGCCCCATGCGGCCGAACAGTTGATCCTTGAAGCGGCGGCTGAGTCGCAGCATCTTGCCATTCCTCAGCTGCACCTCGTAGTCGCCCTTGAACAGCGGCGTGAAAGCCTTCACCGCCGCGATGTTCACCGCCGCCGACTTGTGAATCCTGGCGAACTGCTTGTCCCCCAGCTGTTCCAGCAGATCCTGCAGCGTGCGACGTAGCAGGTAGCTGCGGCTGGTCGTATGGACGTGAACATAGTTGTCGCTCGCCTCGAGCCATTCCACCGTCGAGCTGTCGATGAGCTGCAGAGTCTCGCCCACCGGCACCAGCAAGCGATCATGCGACTGCGTCTGAGCCCGAGCGGTCGCAACCGCCGCACGCGCCGAGCCATCGGCGGGCCGGCCGCGAATGCGCGAGAGCGTCTTGAGCAACCGGTCCTTGTCGTACGGCTTGAGCAAATAATCGATCGCATTCAGCTCGAACGCCTTGATAGCGTGCTCGTCGAACGCGGTGACGAACACGATCAGCGGCGCGGTTTCCTGTTCGAGCTGCGCCGCCACTTCCAGGCCGCTGAGCCCAGGCATCTGGATATCGAGAAAGACCACCTCGGGCTTCAGGCGCTCGATGGCCTCGGCCGCGCGCAGGCCGTCCTCGGCTTCCGCGACGACTTCGATGTCGGGCTGCTCGCTGAGCCAGCGTTGCAGTTTGCCGCGGGCGGGAGCCTCGTCATCGGCGACGAGCACTCGCATCATGCGCGGTGCTCCTGCCAAGGCAGCGTGACCGAGGCTTCGACAGCGTCGGGAAGTTGCGTGAGCTGCAGCTGCGCGGCATCGCCGTACAGCACGCTCAAGCGCTCGCGGCAGTTGCGCAGCCCGACGCCTTCCTGCCGCTCGGGCCCCAGAACGGAACCGCTGTTGCGGATCGCGATGTGCAGCCGCTCGCCGTCGCGACGCGCCTCGACCTCGATCCGCACCGCATCGCGGCTGCGCTCGACGCCGTGTTTAAAGGCATTTTCCAACAGCGGCTGCAGCAGCAGGGCAGGGATGGCGCCGCCGAGCGCACTGCTGTCGATATTCCACTTTAGTGTCACTCGATCGGCGAAACGCTCCTGCATGATCTGCGCGTACAGCTCCAGCATCCGCATCTCTTCGCGCAGCGACGTGAGTTCCTTGTCGCCCCATTGAAGCGTCGCCCGCAGCAAATCGGCGAGGCGGGACAGCAGCCGATCGGCCCGCGGCACGTCGACGTGCATCAGCGCCGAGATCGTGTTCAGCACATTAAAGAAGAAGTGCGGACGCAGCTGCGCCTTGAGGTGCGCGAGTTGGGCTTCCGCCAGCGATTTCTGCAGTGCGAGCAACCGTTGCCGCTGCTCCTGCGTCTCGGCGAAGGCATCGAAGGCGAAGATCAGGCCCATCCATAGTCCGTAAAACACCATCAGCTTGATCGACTCGTAGATCCACACTTCTGCCCAGGGCTCGTGGTTGTAGGTGGCGCCGAGCAGCGCATAGACCCCGTGCCGGATGGCGAACACCACTGGAACGAACGTGAGCAGGACCAGCGGCAGCCACTTGCTGTGCATGCCAATCCACACCAACGGGCGGTCGATGAAGGAGGCATAACGCCGGCCGGCGCGTCGCTGCAGGACGATCCAGAACGTCGCGACGGCCAGCGAGCTGGTCTCCCAGAGAATCGGCTGCCAGAGATGCTTGCCGCCGTTGCGCAGGTAGTCCTGCACGCCGACGGCCAGCATCAGCACCCAGAACATCCCCCACATGAAATACAGCGCCCTGTCCGCCCGGCTGAGGCGGGCGCGCTCGGGCTGCTTTGCCGCGGCGAGATCCAATTGAGCTGCTGCCATGCGGCGATTGTAGTGAGGCCTGCCCGGTTGCGCCGCGGCCGTGGGGTGACCGGGATACGAACGGTCGGCAAACTTTAGTCAGTGAGTATTTTCAACGAGGGCCGGCTGTGACGGAGACGGCATACTTTGCGCCTCTTTTACAGGCAGCCCTCTTTGCCAGGGAAGGTGACAGCCGGTACGTCCATGGCCATTCCAGACTCCTCCTCCCACCCCGACAAGGAACCGGCGCCGCAGACTGCGGGCGTCGTCATTCCCGCGCGTGGCGCCTCGATTTCCGATGCTCTCGACAGCGTCACCGACTCGGTCCAGCTGATCGACGCGAACTGGCGAACTGTTTACCTCAACAAAGCCGCGCGCCGCACGTTGCGTGAGCAGGGCCAGGATCCGGATCACGTCATCGGTCGGCACTTCTGGGACGAGATCTACACCGACGCTCGCGGCACGGCCTTGCAGCGCGCGTACATCCACGCCATGGAAGCTCGCGAGGTCACGGATCTCGAAAACTTCTATCCGCCCTGGCAGCGCTGGTTCTGGGTGCGCGTGTTCCCGGTGGAGTCCGGCGGCATCGCTGTCTACTTCCACGACATCACCGATCGCAAGCGCACCAATCAGCTATTGCGCGAGCAGAAGGAAATCCTGTCGTTGATCGCGAACGGCGCGCCGATCGAGCGCTGCCTGAGCGCGGTCACCGAATCCGTTTCGCGGCTGAGCCCGGGCCTGCGCGCCTGCGTGCTGCTCGCGAATCCACAGATCCGTTATTTCGAAGACTGCTACTCCGCGCAGCTGCCGGGCTCGTTCGCCGAGGCGATCCGGCGTCAGCCGATCAGTGAGATGGCGATCGGCACTTGCAGTCAGGCGGTCTTCAAAGGCGAGCCCGTGGCGTGCGAGAGCATCGCGACGGATGCGCGCTGGACGCAGTCATGGCGTTGGCACTGTCTTGAGCACGGCATCCAGGCGTGTCACTCCGAGCCGATCCGCGGGCGCAGCGGGCAGACGATCGCGTCGCTGATGCTGTGCTTCGCCGAGCCGCGCAACATCAATGTGTGGGAGCAGAACGTCGCGAAGTTCGCGTGCTCGGTGGCGAGCGTTGCGATCGAGCACGAGCGTCGCGAGCGCGCGTTGCGCGAGGGCGAAGCGCGCTTCCATCGACTCGCCGACGTGATGAGCGTGCGCTTGGACGAGCAGCGGGCGCTCATCACCGACTATCAGCGCGCCGATGAGGCTTCGAAGAGCGCGAGCGAGCGCAAGGACGAGTTCCTCGCGATCCTCGTGCACGAGCTGCGCAATCCGCTGGCCGCGCTGGCAGCGGCCACGAATACGCTGGAGAAGACCGAGCATCGCGGCGAAACAGCTTCGCTCGCGGTGACGATGGTGCGGCGGCAGGTCGATCACATGTCGCGCCTGCTCGAAGATCTGATGAACGCGGCGCGCATCACTCACGGTCTCGTGCAACTGCGGCAGGAACCGGTGATCATGCAGGACGCGATTCGCGAAGCGGTCGAGATGACGCGTCAGCAGGTCGAGTCGCGTCAGCATCGGCTGTCGCTGCATCTCCCGGAAGAAAGCATCTACGTGCATGCCGATGCCATTCGCCTGAATCAGATCATCGTCAATCTGCTCTCGAACGCGGTGAAGTACACGCCGATGGGCGGGACGATCGACGTGCGGCTGACGCAGGTGCATGGAGATGCGGTGCTGCTGGTGCGCGACGACGGCATGGGCATCGCGCCAGAGCTGCTGCCGAAGATCTTCGAGATGTACACGCGCGGCAGCTTCCCCGGACAGGACGACGGACTCGGCATCGGCCTGGCACTGGTGAAAGGCCTGATCGAGCTGCATCACGGCACCATCGAGGCGCGCAGCGCCGGCGAAGGCTGCGGCAGCGAGTTTGTCGTCACGCTGCCGCTCGATCGCGGCGACGGCTGAGACGGTGCCGGGGGAATAAATGGGTGCAAAACTCAGCAGTGCAGCAGTTTGCTGCGCTGCTGAGTTATAGCTCGTTTTTCTCCCCCGGCACGGCCTCTTAGTTCAACCGTTTGATCCGTTCTTCGATCTGCGCAGTGAACGGCTGCTGCAGCGATTCCACGTAGTTGACCAGTGCATCCAGATCCACCGCGCCGACCACACGGTTCGTGCCGGAGGCCAGCACGAGGAAGTTGTCGCCGCCGCCGGCGAGGAAGCTGTTCACCGCCACGCGATACGTGGCGTTGGGGTCGAGCGGGGTGCCCGAACCGTCGCGAATGTCGACCACGCGGCTGCCGATCGGCAGATTCGCGTCCCAGGTGAACTTCAGGCCCGAGACCTTGAGGATCTTCGCCGGGTTCTGATTGATCCACTGCTGCTCGAGCAACGTCTTGATCTGCGCGCCGGTGACGTCCATCGCCACGACGTCGTTGCTGAACGGCTGGATCGCGAACAGCTCGCCCCACAGCACTTCGCCTGCATTGAGGTCATCGCGGATACCGCCCGGGTTCATGAACGCGAACTGCGCGCCCGCGGACGCACGCTGCGCATCGGCGATCAGGTTGCCGAGCGTCGACTCGCCCGCAGTGTTCTCGGTGCGGGTGATCGCGACCTGCGCAACACCCACCAGCCGATTCACCAGCGGTGCAACCCGCTCGTCCGCCGCGCCGACGATCTTCGCCACCGTGGCGTCGGGGTTGAGTCCCACTCCCTGATCGCCCCACGTCGTCACGATCGCCGCGGACTTCTCCACGACGTCGCCAGTCTTGCGGCTGATCGACAGATCGATGTCGTCATACGCCGTGCTGGCCGAGAACGCCTGCGTCAGCAGAATCTGCTTGCCGTTGTTGTTCGCGACCAGCGCATTGGTAAACCCGTGCGCGTGGCCGGACACGACCACGTCCACCTCGTCGCTCAAGCGCTTCACGATGTCGATGATCGGCCCCGTCAATCCTTGCACGTCCGGATTGGTCGGGCCTTCATACGTCGGCGCCTGCCGCAGCCCCTGGTGAATCGTCACGACGATCGTGCGTACGCCTTGCCGCTTGAGTTGCGCCACCGAAGCATTGATCGCATCTGCCTCGTCCACGAACTGCAGCCCCGCGACGCCGCTCGGCGTCACGATGGTCGGCGTGTCCTTCAACACCGCGCCGATCACCCCGATCGGAATGCCGTTCGCAACTTTGATGGTGTAGGGCGGCAGCAACGTCTTGCCGGTGCTCGTCTTCACCACGTTCGCCGACACACTTGACGCTGACCTGCGGGTCGCGACGCCCGGCAGGATCCTGCCAGCGCACGCGCTCGCTCGCCTTGGCGCGCGCCTGCATGCCTTCGGCACGCTCGTCGTGTTGATCGGCTTCGAGCGAATGTCCGGCATCGGCGTGTTGTGCGCCGGCGTTCGCCGAGAGGAGGGTCAGAACAGCAGCAGCAAGAGACGTCCCTGAAGTTCGCATCGTTCGCTCTCCGCGTCGTTGAAAACGCGCGGAGCGTAATTGCTGCGGATGGCAACGCTATTGAGCGGAGATTGCAGTTAGGTGTCTGGCGGTCCTCTTGTGTGCCCACGCGGACCACTCTTTCCGCAACCCGTGTACGAATGTCTTGGCATTGTCGGCGTACAGGCGCTCGCCGAGCGCGAACGCTTTGTCCTGCAGTTCTTCGCGGCGCCGGTCGATGAGCTCCGTGATCGTTCCGGAGACGCGGTCGCGCAGCACGGCCAGGTCGTGCTCGTCGCCGAGATAGTCAGCCAGCTGATGAAATTCGTCCGCCATCTCGTGGATCGGTCCGGGTGCAAGCGGCGTCAGCAGCTGCAGCTGATGCCAGAGGTACTTGGTCTGCTTGCGCCATTCGTGCAAAACCTCGGTCGCTCGATCTTTGCGTCCGCGGCGCAGCGCGTGCCGCGCCCGGCGGTAAGTCGAACGCAATCCTGTTTCGATGCAGTCCCAACCTGCATCGTCGAGTTGCCACGCGCGGGCGCGCGTCATGGCTCGTTTTAGCGCCGCCTTGATGTCGTCGTGCTGCTGCTGGGCAAGCAGCGCGTGCGCAGTGTGGCGGAAGTGAACACCCGATGCCGCCGACCCGAAACGCTCGACCAGGCCTTCGAGCGCGTGGCTGAGAACTTCCTCGTCGCGCGCTCGTGACAGCGGCCGGGCAGCGTCGCGGGCTGCGATATTCTCGTGCCGATACGGCTCGTCCCCGATTGCCGGACGCAGCAGCCGCAATGTCGCCCGCGCGCGTTTCAATTGCTTGCGTGCGCCGTGAATGTTGGGGTTGCGTCCTGCAAGCTCCTGGGCGGCAGCGCCAAGCTGCTGCGCGAGGATGTCCCGGCATTGCTGCACCGGTTGGTCCGGTGAAACGAGCGCTAGCGGCGATCGGTCGGCCATGAGCGGATGCTCACTCGCGCTGGCGAGTAAAGACAATCTCGAACTGCGCGTTGCTGAGCGCCTCGTCGCGCGTGTGCCCTTTGGCTTCCTCCATTTCCAGGTAGGCGTTCAACGCCGCCATGTGATTGCGGAAGATCGCGACTGCGGCCTCGAAGAAATCGTCGACGGAGCGGAACCAGCCCTCGCTCGCGCACTTCTCGACGAACGCATAAGCGGTCGGATCCAGCGCGATCGTGATGGGAAGCCGCTGGCGGCCCGGTTTACGCGTGCGCGGGATGTGCATGTCACACTCTCATCGGAGTTACAGGCCCGGCTGTTCTGAGGCCAGCGCCGGGTGGCGTATTCTAAGTGCCCGGGGCATGCTGTGCCACGTCAAAAAACTGTAAGACAATTGCCGGACCGAATCCAAATCGGAGCGCGCGCGCATCAATGCCACAGTTGCAGCCCATGCCGTTGTTTCTCAACGAGCCCGCGGGTGCTGATCGCGGGTTGATCTGCGGCTATCAGCTGCAATCGCAAGGGCCGGCGCGCGAAGTTGGCGCTGATGGGATCGTGCAGGCGATCGCGCAGACCGACAAAGTTACCTGGCTGCATTTCAATCTCTCCGATGCGCGTGCGCGACGCTGGTTGCTGGACGCAGCCTTTGTGCCGGCCGCGCTGCGCGAAGTGCTGCAGGAACACGACGAGAATCGACGCGTCGAAGCGACGGACGGCGGATTGCTGCTGGTAATCCGCGATTTCACCTACGAGGACGAGTCCGATCCTTCCGAGGTTGCAACGCTCTGGTGCTACGCCCGCCGGCATTTGCTGATCACGGCGCGATTGCACGCGTTGAAGAGCTCCGACGAGCTGCGCCAGCGCATGCGCACGGGCATCGCTGCCACCTCCGGTATCGATCTGGCCATGCAGCTTCTCGACATTCGCACCGCGCGGATCAAGCAGCTCGCGAGCGAGATGACGCATCAGCTCGACGACATCGAGGACGAAATCCTGGCGGGCAACATCCGGCAGCAACGCGAGCTGTTGGGTCGAGCGCGGCGTCTGTGCGCGCGCCTGCGTCGCGAATACGCGCCCGAGCGCGCCGATCTGGGGCGTGTGCTGCATCGTTCCGCGCATCCTTTGGCGGAAACGGATCGCAGCGTGCTCGAGTCCAGCGTCGAGAATCTTGCCTTCGCAATCGAGGAGATTGCGGAGATCTACGAGCGTGCCAAGCTTTTGCAGGAAGAGCTGGCGTCGCGCCTTGCGGAAAATACTGGCCGGAATCTCTATGTACTATCGCTGCTTACTGCGGTGTTGCTGCCGATGACGCTCGTGACCGGCGTGTTCGGCATGAATGTCGCACATCTGCCCGGCGCTAATTCGTTCCCGCTGGTGATGCTGCTGATCCTTGCGAGCGGAGGCATTACGCTTGCCCTCTTGTTCTGGCGGCGCCTGTTGTGAACGGCTATTCTCGATTCACGAGCTTTCGGGGGGAGACGACAGCGTGAAAAAACCAGCCAAGCCTGTGGCCCGCAAGGCGCCGAACAAGTTGCAGGGAGCAGTCGACCTGGCGCGCGAGCAATGGCAGGTCGCGAAGAAGGCGGCGAAACGGGCCAGGCAGGCGGCAAAGCACGCGCGCCGCGAATTCAAGGACGCGAAGAAAGTAGTGAAGCGAGCGAAAGAGGAGATGCTGGCCGCTGCGAGGAGTTTGCAAAGCTCGCTCGTTGCCGCTGCGCGTCGCAGGGCCAAGCCGCGGGTCCAGGCTGAAGCCAAGCCAGCTGAGCCCAAGAAGGCTGCGCGCAAGAAGGCAGTCGCGAAACAGGCCGCGACCAAGAAGGCTGTCGACAAGAAAGCTGTCGACAAGAAAGCTGTCGACAAGAAAGCTGTCGACAAGAAGGTCGCCGCCAAGAAGGTCGCCGCCAAGAAGGCAGCGACACCCGCGCCCGCAAAGGTGCGTGTCGTCGCCAAGCGACCCGCTCGACCGAAACCGGCCCCGGCTGCCGCTCCCGCAGAGGTCGTATCGACACTTCCGGTCGAACCTGCGGTTCCGGCGCAGCAGGAGAAGCCGAACGCATAGCGCACCGGCTGTCACTCACGTGACAGCTCCGCGCAACGTGGTTGTCACGCCGCTGCATTAGCTTTCGCGACTCATGCAGCATGACCGGACGCCGTTCCACATAGACACACCTTTCGGGCCGCTGGCCTTCGAGCGGCTCGCCAACATCTACCGTCAAGCCAAGGGCCGAGCGGGCTCGCCAGCAGAGTTCGCCGAGCACGCGCTCGACATTCTGCAGGTGAGATTCGAGCTCGATGAGAGCCAGCTCGAGCGCATTCCGCGCACGGGCCCGGCCGTCGTGGTCGCGAATCATCCCTACGGCGGGCTGGAAGGACTGTTCCTCATTGCACAGCTGCTACGCTATCGCAGCGATTCGTTGTTCATCGCGAACGAGCTGCTAGCGCGTATCCCGGAAATTCGCGAAGTGCTGTTGCCAGTCGATGCATTCGGCGGCGCGCGAGCGGCCAAGAAGAATGCGAAGTCGCTGCGCGCAGCGCTGAAGCACGTGCGCAACGGCGGATTGCTCGTGCTGTTCCCTGCAGGCGCGGTTTCTCATTTGCACTTGTCGGCTGGAAGAGTGTGCGATCCGCCCTGGCAGCCGGTTGCCGCGGGCCTGCTGCGTCGTTGCGAATCGCCTGTTGTTCCGGTGTTCTTCGGCGGTGGTAACAGTGCGGTGTTCCAGGCGCTTGGCCTGCTGCATCCGAGCATGCGTACCGTGATGCTCACGCGCGAGTTGCTCAACAAGCGTCATCGCACGATCCCAGTGCGCATCGGCCGGCCGATCGGAGCGGAGCGTCTGGCGAAGCAGCCCGACAATGGCAAGCTGGCATCGTTTCTGCGGCTGAGCACCTACGCGTTGGAAGCGCGTGGCGCCGACGCGCCGATAGAAGAAGTTGCGGCGACACCGTCGACGCCGGTGGCCGCGGGCACGCCAACACGGTTGCTGACCGCAGAAATCGAATGTCTACCCGAGCGCCATACGCTCGCGAGCGTCGGCGACATGAGTGTGGTGTTCGCGCGCGCCGAGCAGATTCCCTGGACTCTGCGTGAGCTGGGCCGTCTGCGCGAAATCACGTTCCGCGCTGTCGGCGAAGGCACGGGCACCGATAGCGATATCGACCGCTACGATCGGGACTACGTGCATCTGATTGCCTGGCATCGGACGCGCAACGAAGTGGTCGGCGCCTATCGCATCGGGCATGTCGATCGAATCGTCGCCGAGCGCGGCGTGCGCGGCTTGTACACGCATTCGCTGTTCGCGTACGGCGACCCGTTTCTGCGTTCGCTGGGCCCGGCGCTCGAGCTGGGACGTTCGTTCGTCAGCGCTACGTATCAGCGGGATTTCGGCGCGCTGTTGCTGCTGTGGAAAGGCATCGCGCAGTACGTCGCGTGCAACCCGCGGTATCACGTGCTGTTCGGTCCGGTCAGCATCAGTCGCGAGTATCGGCCGGCGTCGCACGCGCTGCTGATCGACTTCCTGCGCCGGCATTGTTTCGATGATCAGCTCGCCAGGCTCATCAAGCCGCGTCGTGCGTTCCGTCGCACGCATTCGCTGGCCGCACTCAGCGGCGATCTCGCGCGACTCGCGGACCTCGACGATGTGTCGCAGCTTCTGGAAGAGATCGAGCCGGACGGCAAGGGCGCGCCGGTGCTGCTGCGTCAGTACCTCAAGCTGGGCGGTCGGCTCGCGTGCTTCAACGTCGACGAGAGTTTCAGCGGCGTGGTCGATGGCCTCATCGTGGTCGACCTGCTCAGGACCGAGCCGAAGGTGCTGCAGAAGTACATGGGCCGCGAGCAGGCGGCCGAATTCATTCGGCTAAGCCAGTCCTTCAATAAGGCCGCCGTTCTTTAGCCACGCATCGAGTCCGCCCGCCAGCGGTCGAACGTGTGCGACGCCTCGCGCTTGCAGCTGCTTCGCAATGAGCGCGGCTGTCGCATCGTTCGGGCAGTCGCAGTAGACGACGACCTGTTCGTACGGCCCGAGCGCCAGCTGCGCGACGTCGGAAACCCATACGCTGCCCGGAATCCAGCCGGTTCGCTCGCGACGATCCGCGCTGCGCGCGTCGAGAATCGCAACTTTCACCTGCATCCGTAGCAAGTCCACCAGCTCCGCCACCGAAATACGCGCCATGCGAATGCGCATCTTGAAGCGCCAGCGCTGCCACGCCTTGACGGCAACGAACACCAGCAGCGCCAGGACCAGCAGCACGAGCGCCGAGTTGCCGAGCACTTCCAGCTCGTCGAGTACCGCGTCGATCGCTTCGTGAAAGATCACCCCGAGTGCGACGCCGCCACCTGCCCAGAGTGCGGCGCCAATGCCGTCGTATAGAGCGAAGCGCGCGACCGGAATTCTCGATTCGCCCGCAAGCGTGGTGGCGACAGCCGCGAGGCCGGGCACGTACTTCGAGAAGATCAGCGACGGCGCGCCCCAACGCACGTAGATGCGACGGGTGTTGCCGACGCACGAGTCGGGCGACAGGGAAACGCGGCAAATCATCCGTAGCATTGCCGCTCCGAAGCGGCGACCGCCGGCGAACCAGGCCAGGTCGGCGATGAGCGTGGCGAGAACAGCGAGCGCGAAGATCGGCCAGACGGGCTGGCCAGCCTCGGTCGCGACGCCGGCCGCAACGATGACCAGGGAAAACGAGGGCAACGGCAGACCGCCCTGATCGAGCAGCACGCCCACAAAAACGATCTGTAAACCGTAGGTTTGAAGGATCCGTACGAGGTCTTCCATCGTTCTATGGTACCGGGGAGGCGAGCCCGGCGCGCGTCATGACATTGATGAGGGCCGAGCATGAGTATTCGCAAGGTTGGAGCGGCTGTGGCACTGCTGGGGGCGTTCGGCCTGGGGCCGGGGAACGCTGCCGCTCAGGAGGCGGAACAAGCGCAGCAGCAGCAGGCGCCGGTGGTCGAAAGCAAGTTCGCCAACGTCAATGGCGCGCGGCTGCACTATCTGCTCCAGGCGGGGCAGGGCGATCCGGTGGTGCTGCTCCACGGCTTCGGCCAGTCGAGTCAGATGTGGCGACCGCTGATGCGAGAACTGGCGACCGATCACATCGTAGTGGCGGTCGACCTGCGCGGTGCTGGTCAATCGGATGCGCCGGAAGAGGGGTACGCGAAATCGACGATGGCCGGTGATGTTCACGAGCTCATGCGTCTGCTCGGCTACGACAAGGTGAGCGTCGTCGGTCACGATATCGGGACGATGGTCGCGTATGCATACGCCGCGCAGTTTCCAGCCGAAGTAAAGCGCATCGCGTTGCTCGATGCGCCGTTCCTGCCGGGAGTCGGCGACTGGACGAAGATCTGGCTCGACCGCAGCCAGTGGCACTATCAGTTCTACGGCAAGACGCCGCAAGCGCTCGTGCAGGGACGCGAGCGGATCTACCTCGAGCATTTCTGGAACGACTTCGCCGCCGATCCCGGCAAGTCGATTTCGGAAGCGGATCGCAAGATCTACGCTGCTGAATATGCGCGGCCCAATCACGTGCGCGCCGGCATGGAGTGGTATCGCGCGCTCGATCAAGACGGCAAGGAATTTCACGAGTACGCGGCGAAGCCGGTGCGGGCGCCGCTGTTCGTGTTGACGGGCGAGAAAGGCGCCGGCGATTTTCTGATCAAGCAGGTGCAGTTGATCGCCACGGATGTGCAGAGCGCCACCGTGCCGGGTGCGGGACATTGGGTGATGGAAGAGGCGCCGGGGTTCGTGATCCCGAAGCTGGTCGACTTCCTCGGTCAGGCCTCAGTGAATCCTGAAACACAGTCACGACACTGATTCCGTGCTCCCGCGCGCTCGCGCGGCGATATCCTCCTTCGCCCCAGGAGGATATCGCCATGAGCATCCAGAGCCGTTCCTTCTTTGCGCGAGTCATTCGAGCGATCGTCGATGCATTCAAGGCGCAGTGCGCCGGCGCGTGCGAGCAGCGCGATCACATTCGCTGGCTGAGCGTGCGCTGAGCAGGCCTTTTGCGTCGTCAACGTTTTCTCAGCGACCGCTAAGAGAAACTTGACGTGGCCTGGCCTCACGCTAAGCCGCGAGCTCGACGGGTATGAGCCCCGCGATCTGCTCGCGCGCATTCGCCAGGCTCTGCCGCCGCGACTCGTCGCCATAAGCCAGGCCTTGCGCGAACACGAACTCCGACTCGATGCCGATGAAGCCCAGGAACTGC
>Ga0068861_100001971_pt1 | contig 13236 bp, 10 predicted proteins | sample KBSSwiS42_FD_66593 | JGI IMG/M metagenome (GOLD analysis project Ga0068861, IMG submission 66593) | Switchgrass rhizosphere microbial communities from Kellogg Biological Station, Michigan, USA - KBS Switchgrass S4-2 | ecosystem: Host-associated > Plants > Roots > Rhizosphere > Soil ...
CTGCCGCCTTACGTCCGGCACTGAAGGGCTGCAGCGGTCTCACAGCATCGAAGAACGCACGATGCTTGGCGTGCCGCTCCGCCGGAACAGCGTTCACTTCGACGCCTACGACTCGGTTAGACCGATCGACTACCAGGCGCACCGCGGGCGCGTGAGTCAGAGTACGCACGCCAGCAGTGTCAGCCGCACGTCGCAAGGCGGCATAGTAGACATGCCCCGTGAGACCCTCGCCGACTGTGCGATGCCCGCGCGGCGCCGGTTTCGCTATCGCTTTGTAATGTGGCACGCGCTCGTTGCCCGAAAAGTATAGGAACTTGCCCGCGGGAGGATAAGTGGCCTTCTCGTTATAGAGCGATCCTTCGTACTTCACGCCGTACCCGCTGAGCCAGTCGACATAGTCGCTGCTAGCACGGCAGAAGCGCAGCAACGTCTCGTCGGAGACAACTCCTTTGCCTTCCTCCTGGAGATATTTGAACATCTCCTCGACAGTGTCTGTCACTCCCGCGAATCGTTGATATGCCGTGTCGCCGGCGTAGATGACTCCCCCGCTGTACGCAGTCGCTCCGCCGCCATCGAACCGATCGATCGCAAGGACATCGACTCCCTGCTCTTTGGCTCGCAAGGCAGCTACGACGCCCGCCCCTCCATAGCCCACGACGACCACATCAGCGCTATCGGCCCAACTCACATCGCCGGGGTCATCCGCTTTCAACGGACCTTCATAGGATTGGCTGGCGCCGCGCCTTTCGTCTGACAATCAAGCCTCCTGATTCAAGTATCGCAGCAAAGTGGCGACGCATCTTCGCGGAGACACCGCGGAAACGCAGTCACACGCAGCGGGGCGTACTAGCCAAGGCCCATGAACTCGTCGAGCGCCCGATGAAGATTGGTGATGGGAAGTTCCTGCGACGGGTTATAGCGCATCGCCTCGAAGCCGCGGGTCTTCAGCCCTTTTTGAACCTCGGGAATGTTGGCGAAATCATCGTGGAGGAAAATGGGCAGATCCTCACAGTCCCGCCAGTCCTTGAAATAACGCTTTTTCAACTTCGGCTCTGCTCCGGGGGGAACACGCTCGAGGCAAAACATGTCAAAGAGGCACTTGTCAGGATTGTTGTCTGGCATAGGGCGCGCGTGATACCACAGACCACTCGTAAGAGAGAACACATTCACAATATTCGGAAAGATCGACCAATCATGGCCGATCTCCGAAATTTGTGCGGGTGTGACGCTCGGATAGCCCGCTCCCGTCGCGTTCGCTGCCTCGACGATGTATTGCCGCCCCTTGGCCAAGGCCTCCATATAGGTGGTGCTCTCAGGTAGCTCGAGCACGCGAGCCACTGCCTGGAGATCGCGTTCGGTTGCGAGGCTCTCGATATCGCGAGCCAGCTGGCGGAAATACTCCACCGCCATGTGTCGACCGTCGCCTGGAAATGGCCGAACGCCATGCCTGCCAGGCTTCGCTTGGCCCAAAGGCTGGTAGCGAATCTGGGCGTGCGGCCCATGCGCAACCGTAATCGACCGGCTGTCGCTGAAGGCCTCGAATTGCGGGTGGGTTGTTGCGACGTGATAAGTTTCTTGAAACGCCGCTTGGCAGACCTTCCAGTTTGCGTCTACTTCAACACTGATGTACCAGCGATAGCGCTGCTTTTCCACCTGCATCGGATCCAGAATTTTTGCGACGGGTGCAATGAACTCGTCGAAGGGCTGGCAGTTCGGGTCCATGTTGACGAACACAAAACCGCCCCATCGCCCCACCTTGAACTCGCGAAGGCGCAACGCTGATCGATCCAATTCGCCGTTCCAATCATCGACTTCGTGAACGTGCTCATTGCTTCCATCGAGACTCCAGCGCCATCCGTGAAAGCGGCAGACGAATTTCGCCTTGTGCCCGCAGGACTGATCGACCAGACGGCGCCCGCGATGCAGGCACGCATTGTTGTATGCCTTGATCTCTGTCTGGCTGCTCCGAACGATAATGATGGAATCGTTCAGAATTTCGTACACGACGTACGACCCAACCGACGCGAGCTCTTCCTCACGACAAACCAGCTGCCACACCCGGGGCCAGAGGCGCTCACGTTCGAGCTCTGCATACTCGCGGGAGACGAGCGAGTGCTTCGGAATGGTCCATTGCGCACCTAGCGTTTGATCTTTTTTGCTCTGGACTCGGGTCGCGCCCATATCACTTCCCCTAAAATTGCATCTCAGTGTATTTTCTTACCGGATAGTCGCACAAGCTTTGTCCACCGGCAAGTGACGGGCCAGTTGACAGGATGTATCAGTTGTGGCGGAGCCCTGTGCCGACGCGGGATTTCCATGCCACAGCGATCCGCCCGGGTCGGCGCAATCTGGCGTTCGTCTTGTACTTTCTACCGTGAAGGCGGCGATGAGGACGCTGCGCCATGTTGCAAGAACACGAAGATTAGATATCGACGGGCGTTGGGTGAGCTATGACCTGCATGATCAGCCGGTGCGCTTCCTCAAGGGCAAGCTGCGACTGAGGCAGGTCACGCGCTTGTGCGACAACGGACATCAAACTCAGGTGATCACGAATCGGTGGGACCTGCGTGACATCGAGGTGGCCTACCGCATGTTCGATCGCTGGCGACAGTAGAACTTCTTCAAGTACATGCGCGAGGAGTTCCTCCTCCTCGATGCGCTCGTGGACTATCGGATCGAACCGGAAGATCCCACCCGTACGATTCCCAACCCCGAGCGCCGCGCGCTGGACAAGCAGATCCGTGCCGCCCGCGCCGAACTCGCCAAGAGCGAACGGCAATACGGCGCCGCTGCCGCGGATAACACCGAGGAACACCGCCCAACGATGCGCGGCTTCAAAATCGCCTACGGCAAACTCGGCAAACAACTGCGCGCGGCACGTGATCGCCTGGGCAGGCTCATCGACAAGCGCCGCAACGTTCCCCAGCGCGTCGAGATCCGCGATCTCAGTGAGCGTGCCGTGGTCAAGCTCGCCACCGAGCGCAAGCATCTGACCGATATCATCAAGATGGTCGCCTACCAGGTCGAGAGCGATCTGCGCGCAGGCCGTAGCGGACGACATTCTTCGCAGCGGCGGCAGCGCCAGCGTGGTGCTGGGCGATCTGGCCACGGACGCAGGGGCGCAAGCCGTGGCCGAGGCCGCGCTCAGAAACGGCGCACTTGACATTCTGGTCAATAACGCAGGCGGCACCACGCTCGAAGGCAATCCGTCCTGGTTCGAGACACCGCTTGACGCCTGGGGCGCCGCCTTCTCACAGAATGTGGGGGCTGTCGTCCGGCTGGCGCATCTGCTGGTACCCGGCATGCGCGAGCGCCATTGGGGACGCATCATCAACATCAGCAGCGGCTCCGGCATGCAGCCCAATCCTTTCGTTCCGCACTACGGTGCGAGCAAGGCCGCGATCAACAACGTAACGCTGAGTTTATCGAAAGCCCTGGCGGACACTGGCATCACGGTGAACACGGTCTCACCCGGCGCCGTGCTCACGCCTGCGCTGGAAACCTGGATGCGCGATCTCGCGCGGCAGATGAACCGGACAGGGCCCCTCCCATCCGCCACTGCTAGCTGACACATTCTCAGTTTCGTGTCAGAATCGGACCGGGACACCGATCGCGGAGCACTTCCATGTTGTGTTTAGCGACAGGCTCGATGCCGCTGCCTAGCGTAATTCAAGAACACGCGAAGCTCACAATACCGTTGGCTCAACTTGAACTATTGGACTGCCAATGGGATCGGCCAATGCGGGCCGCAGCGCGTTTTCGCGAACACATGTTGTTCATGTCGCTGACTGCGCCGCCGCGCAACGCGCAACTTCGTTGCGAGTGGCTGGACGGCCGCTACCATGACGCCGGCCCACTCGGCCTCATTCCAGCCGGAACGGCACTCTGGGCGCGTTCGGAAGGCGGTGAGCAACGTATCTTGACGTGTCGAATCCAACCTGCGCAGTTCGATGAGGTGGTGACGGAACCCATCCAGTGGGACACCGAGACTCGCCTCGCTGCAATGGACCTGCGTTGCCCGCACATCCGCAGCACCTTCAGCCGGATCGCCATGGAAATCCTATCTCCGGGGATGGCAAGCCGCACACTCATTGAAGCGCTGTGCGTGTCGCTCATCGTTGACGTCGGACGGTACCTGGGTGGCAATGGTCAGGCTTGCGAGACCGGCAAACTCATGTCATGGCAGTTGCGGCGCATCGAAGAACGGGCACGCACGGTCGAAGGCCAGGTTCCCACACTGGCCGAGGTCGCTTCGCTGTGCCAAATCAGCGTGCGACAACTGATAAGACAGTTCAAAGCCAGTACCGGCAAGACTGTTCAGCAGTATTTCGTGGAGCGGCAAATGGATGTCGCGAAGTCACTGCTTGCGAACTCTGAAATGGCACTGAAAGCGATCGCGTTTCATTTGGGCTTCAAGCATCCGGCGAGCTTTACAACGGCTTTCGCCAGAGCCTGCGGTGAGACGCCCAGCAGTTATCGCCTGCGGAATCACAGCCGGAGGATATGCGCCTAGCCTGAATAGTTGACCGTTCGCCAGTTCCGAATCGATAGTGCCTTACGCGTGCGCCGGGGAGCACGATCAGGACTTGACCAGGGCGCGAAACACGACCTGACGAAAGCTGGTAGTGAATTGTTTTGCTTGCATGCGTCGCCCCGCCGCATCCGCCGCCATGGACGTCGACAGCATGGCCGCAAACCACATGCCCAAGATCACCAGTGCCGCTTGCGTCGGGTCGACGTGTTCATGCAAACGCCCTTCACGGTGCATCTTTTTGAAGTAGCCCCAGAAAGCGCCCGCTCGCCTCAGCTTGATGCATTTGTAGTAGCACTGATCCCTCCTCAGTTTGCAACCGGCGCGGCTGCCGCTCACGGGACATTTGCCTTTGCCAACAAACTGACATTGTGTCATCTTATAACAACCGTTCTTTCTGCCAGGGAACCTTCTCAGTCGCCATGCAACTCAAGCTCGGTCCCAGTGACGAAGCTTTTCGCAGCCAAGTGCGTGACTTCCTCCGCGCCACTCTCCCGGCCGAGGTGCGCCGCCGCTCACACATTGGCATGCATCCAGTGCATGACGAGGATCGCCGTTGGTGGAATCGCGTCCTGGGCGAGCGAGGTTGGTCGGCGCCGCACTGGCCGAAGGAATATGGCGGGCCGGGTTGGACGCGCCTGCAGGCGCATCTGTTCGAGTATGAATGCCGCATGGCGGGCGCTCCCGAATTGCGCTGGCAGGGCCTGCGCCTGATCGGACCGGTCATCTACACCTTCGGCACGCCCGCACAGAAGGCGCGTTTTCTTCCCGACATTTCACTAGATGACCCACTCTTTGGACCCTGCTGAAGGCGAACGCAATCATGCATAGCCACCTGCCCCTATCCTTCGCCGACGACCTGGAACACAACGCTACGTGGTATCGCGACGAGCCAGCCTACGTCTGCGACAACCGTCAGCTCACGCATAGTGAGTTGCTTGCACGCGCGAAGCGCCTCGGCTCGGCTTTGTACAAAGCGGGTGCACGCCACCAAGATCGCATCGGCATCCTGGCCATGAACTGCATCGAATACGGCGAAGTGATCGCCGCCACGCAGTGGAGCGCGTTCGTGCTCGCGACGATCAACTTCCGACTCGCACCGCCGGAAGTGGCGTACGTCATCAAGGATGGACAGCCGCGAATCCTCATCTTCGAAGCGCAGTACTTGCCTGTTGTCGAGAAGCTGCGCGCGGAACTGACTTCGGTGCACACCTTCGTATGCATTGGCGGACAGGCTGAGTGGGCCGTCGACTACGAGAGATTCCTTGCAAGCGGCGATGCGGACGGGCCGCCGCTGCGCGCACGCGAAGAGGATTTGTGCTGCCTGATTTATACGAGCGGCACCACAGGCAAGCCGAAAGGCTGCGTGTGGGGCCATCGCGAACTGCGACAACTGGTGCAAGTGGATACGTGGCTCTGCGATATGCAGCCGACGGATCGCGCACTGATCGTGATGCCGATGTTCCACTTCGGCGGTTTAGTCATCAGCTTGTCAATGCACTTCCGCGGCGGTGCGGCCTACGTCTATCGTCAGTTCGATCCCGAGGCGATGGTGCGCGCGATCGAGCGCGACAAGCTCACGCTGGTGCTGCTGGCGCCGACCATGGTGCAGATGCTGTTAGATGCACCTTCCATCGCCACCTCCGACCTGTCGAGTGTTCGTACCCTGCTGTACTCCGCAGCGCCGATGCCCTTGCCGGTGCTCAAGCGCGCGCTCGATGTTTTCAAAGGTTGCGGCTTCGTCAATCTGTTCGGCCAAACTGAAATCTGTATGTTCTGTTTGCCACCGCAGCTGCATCGTCCCGACGGCAGCGAACGCGAGCGCAAGTGGCTCACGTCTGTCGGCAAGCCTTATCCCAACCTTCAGGCGAAGATCCTCGACGACGACGGCAATGAATGCCCCCGCGGCGTCGCGGGCGAAATCGTCGCGCGCAGCGGCGCAATGTTTCGCGGCTACTGGAATAACCACTCCGCCTCGATCGAGACGTTGCGCGATGGTTGGGTTCACACCGGCGACATGGGCTACATCGATGACGAGGGGTTTCTTTATCTCGTCGATCGCAAGAAGGACATGATCATCTCCGGTGGCGAGAACGTGTATTCGCGCGAAGTCGAAGAAGCCGTGCTGCGACATCCGGCCGTTTCCGAGTGCGCGGTCATCGGTCTGCCCGATCCAAGGTGGGGTGAGAACGTCTGTGCCGTCGTGGTTCTGCGCAACGGCAGCACCTGCACCGAAGCCGACATCATTGAACACACTCGCTCGCTGATCGCGAGCTATAAGAAACCCAAGACCGTGATCTTCTCGGACGCGCTACCCAAACTCGTGACCGGGAAAGTCAACAAGATCGAATTGCGCAATCGCTACCGACCCACATGAATCTGAATCTCAGCGACGAACAGCTGCTGCTGCGCGAAACCGCCGCCAAGCTATTTGCAACAGAGTCCACGCCGGATCGGGTGCGCGCAGCGGAAGCAACACACGGATTCGATGGGAAGCTGTGGTCGCGCTTCGTCGAGATGGGGCTGCACATGATGCGCGTTCCGGAGGACTGCGGCGGGACCGGCCAAGGCTTGTTCGAAGCTGCCTTGGTGGCTGAGGAAGCCGGCCGCCACTTGGCCTCGATTCCATTTACCGAAAGCCTCGTGGCAAATCGCCTGCTGTCGCAATTACAGAGCCCGAAAGCGCAACGCTTTCTTGACCTTGCTTGCAACGGCGAACCTTTTGTTTTCATGCCGCAGATCCTGGAGACCGGCCGTACGCATGTAGTGCCCGGCATAGGTATCGCGCACGCCGTGCTTGCATTACACGGCGATAGCGTTGTGGCGTTGACGCGCTTGCCTCACGAGACAAGCGAGAATCTCGGTGCATCGCCCTATCGGAAAGCCGTACTGGTTGGAGACAATGCCGTGGGTACCTGCGAGGTCATCGCCACCGGCACACAAGCACGGGATGCCTTTCTCGCTGCGCTAGAGGAGTGGAAGCTATTGCAAGCGGCGATGCTGGTCGGGCTCGCTCACCAGGCAATCAAGATCGCGGCCGAATACTCGTGCACCCGCCGACAGTTTGGTCGCGCCATCGGGAGCTTTCAGGGTATCGCGCATCCGCTAGCGGACTCATACACCGACATCAACGGCGCTCAGCTGATGGTATGGCGTGCCATCTGGGCCATCGCGAAAGGCCGTCCTGAGGCCGCAGCCAACATACCCATGGCGTTTTGGTTCGTCTGTCAGGCGGCAACGCGAGCTGTCTCCCGCGCCGTGCACACGCATGGCGGCTATGGCGTATCGCTCGAATACTCCGTTCAGCTGTACTACCGACGCGCGAAAGCGTGGCCACTGCTGGCGGGTGATCCCACATCGAACCTCGTTGCTGCGGCGGATCGATTGTGGTCTGGGGCGAAAGTGCCTTTACCTGACGCGGGAGAGGTCGCCCTCGAATTCGGTGTCGGACCCCGAGCGGAAGCCTTCCGGCAGGAAGTGCGCCAATTCTTCCGCCGCAATCTCACGCCTGAGATTCTCGCCAAACGTCATCACTCGGTGGCGGGCTACTCGCCTGAATTCGATGCCAAGCTTGCGGCCAGCAATCTCTTGTTTCCCCACTGGCCGAAGGAATACGGCGGACTCGAACGCGACGCATTCGACACCGCGGCGATGGCCGAGGTCTTCGAAGAATTTGGCATGCAGCGCATCACCGGTCCCGTCACCAACCAGGTCGCGCAGATCGTGATGCAACTCAGTCAACCGGAATGCATCGCCGAGGCCATGCCGCGTTTCGTAAGGGGTGAAGCGCTCGGCTGCCTGGGCCTGTCCGAACCGGGCTCCGGCTCCGATGTATTCGCCGCCAGAACGCGCGCCGAACGCGACGGCGATGACTGGGTGATCAACGGTCAGAAGATTTTCACGACCGCCGGCAATGTTGCGCACTATTGTTTTCTGCTCGCGCGCACCAATCCGAACGTTCCCAAACACAAGGGCCTCACCGTGTTCCTTGTGCCCATGAACTCCCCGGGTATCGAGCTTCAGCCGGTGCACACGTTGATGGATGAGCGCACCAACGTCACGTACTTCGCCGATGTACGTGTGCCGGACAAGTACCGCATCGGGCAAGTCGACGGCGGGCTGGAGGTCATGGCCGCCACTCTGGAGCTGGAACACAGCGGCGGGGATCAGTACCGCATCAGCTATCAAAACATGTTCGAACACGCCGTGCGATATGCGCAGCGAGCCGAGCTCGACGGGAAGCGCATGTTGGAGCACACGCACGTCAAATGCGCGCTCGCCAGGATCGCTGCGCACACGACGATTGCCCAGATGCTCTGCTATCGCGGCATCTGGGCCGTCTACAACAAAGTGCCGCATCGCACCTCCTTCGGCCCGATGTCCAAGCTGTTCTCCACGGAGATGTACCAGAAAGACGCCTGCGAACTCATGGACCTGTTCGCCCCGGACTCGCTGTTCCGCGACGACGAGGATTTGGCTGAGGTGGAATTGGGCTATCGTCAGTCGATCGGCATGACCATCTATGGGGGTACGAGCGAAGTACACCGTAGCCTCATCGCTGAGCAAGGACTGGGAATGCCGCGCTCACGCACTTGATGCACGATCACGTCCGCTCGCGTGAGCCTGCCTTTTCGCTTGCGCACCAGCGGCATCGGCCGCGCGACCGCATTGACGCTAGCGCCGCAGATGATGATGAAAGTTGATGCAGGTGAGCTCTGCAATCGGGTTGCCACGCCCGAACCCACATGGGAGCGCCGGGGTGTGAATTCAGGTACGGAGATGCCGAAAGCTGGTCTCGAATTGACACAGTGACAGCTCCTGTGCAAACTCTTATTTATACACATGTGTGCAACTAACTAATAGTGGGATTCGTTCGTGAATGATCCCTTTCGGCATCCATCAGTGGCTGACTGCGTATTTTCCGGGCGCCGTGCGGGTCGTTGCGCCGCTGAGAAAGCCCTCACGGAATGGGCGAGCAGCTCGGCCTCAGCTGCGCAGGACGCCGCGGGCCGCCGCGTTGCCCATTCACTAACGGCGCGCCAATGAGTTGTGACGGTCCAATGGGCTGCCGCAGATAGTCCCTTAACGCCCGAGAAGGCTCGCACATTGCAACAGGAGACTCACATGCAACGTCCCGCTGACGTCGAACTTTCGATTAAAAAGGTGAGGCCCGATCTGGTTCATCACCAGTCCTACACTTCGCGTGAAGTGGCGGAGCTTGAGCTAAAGCGTCTCTGGCCGCGAGCCTGGCAATGGGCCTGCCGGCTCGAGGAAATTCCCCACGTCGGCGATTACATGGTTTACGACATTGCCGATCAATCCATCGTCGTGGTCAGGACGGGCAAGGACGAGATCAAAGCGTTCCACAACGTGTGTCCGCATCGCGGTCGCCGCTTGGTGTCGGGTGCGGGACAGATCTCGAAATTCCACTGTATGTATCACGCGTGGCAGTGGGATCTGCGGGGTAACAACACCCGCATACTCGATCACGAGCAGTGGAACGGCTGCCCGGGCATGACGACGCAAGACATGTCACTGGTTCCGGTGCATGTCGCCCAGTGGGGCGGATTCGTCTACATCAACATGTCCGATAAACCCGAGTCTTTCGAAGAATTCATTGCGCCGGCCCGACGTGCGCTCGACGTCTTGAAATTCGATGAGATGCGCATCGCGTGGTACAACGTGATCAAGTTGAAAGCCAATTGGAAAGTGGCCCAGGAAGCGTTCGCCGAAAGCTATCACGTGCTGGGTACTCATCCGCAGTTTGCACAGCTGATCGATGAGAAGAATCACTCCATCGTGCGTGGCAAGCACAGCACGCATACCTATGAATTCGAGTTCATGCCGGGAATGCCTTCCCGGCGTTTGCAAAAACCCACACCGAGCCTCGAAGAGTGGCGCGAGAATTTCGCTAAGTACCAAGAGGTTCTGAGAGACCAACTGGGCCAATACAACGGCAACGGGCAAGGCACCGCTCGCTCCTTCGAAGCGGCGGCCGCGGCGATTCGGGCCCTGCCCGCGGGCACCCCCATGATGGAAGCCATGGCGGCCGCCACCCTGGCGATGAAAGAGGCGGCTGACAAAGTCGGCGCGTTCTTCCCGATGCCGACCGCAGAGCAGTGGGCGGAAATCGGCGGCGCCTGGGTCGCTTTTCCGAATCAGAGCTTTTCAGTCGCGCCGGATGGCACGCTCGCGTTCAGTGGCAGACCCGATCCGGACGACCCCTTCAATCCGGACAAATGTGAGTTTCACATGATGAGCCTGGTTCATTTCGGCACGACCGAGACAGTGCCCCCACTGCACAAGGCCTTGATCAAGAATTGGCGCGACCACGAGAGCCGCATTCCGCCGCTGCTGTGCCAAGACATGATGAACATCGAAGACGTGCAACGAGGCCTGCATTCCATCGGCCTGAACGGCCGCGGCTTGAGACCCAATCCTGTACAGGAGCGCTCGGTCAGTCACTTGCACGAGCTGATCAACAGCTATATCTATTCGTGAAACGCATCGAGCTCCAGAATCATCACAGGCATCGTAAGACTGTGAAGCGTTCTTCTAATGGCTGCTTGCAGGTCCCGGGGTCGCGCGTGGCAGGAGACCATCCAAACACGCGTTATCGCCAGATTCCGATTGCTCACGCATCGCTTGCACAATCGAGGGCACCGCCGTGCGTGATGCGCCATCAGACACCACTTGGTGTCTGATGGCCAACAGGTCATAGCGCATTCGCCAGCACCGCGTAACAGCGGCCCTCGAGTTCGTCTCAGGTCACGTCGACTCGTAGGCGCGCAAGCACGTTGTGGGCGATCAGCCAATCCTCTCCAACACGGCGATAGCGTTGGAAGTAGTGCCCCATCCCGTGGAGGGTCTTGATGGCTGAATCATCCGGGAAGCGCAGCATGTCTTCCATCGCCCACGCGACAACCGCCTCGTCGGTGGAAACGAATTCGATCACCGGCGCGTGGCACTGGTGCACGGTCGCGACCGCGCCCACGATCCCCTCCACGAATCTCCGGATCTCGCGACGGCCCTCGATACGTCGAGCAGACTCTTCAGGGTGATGCGCGGGCACTTCGAGCACGGCATCCTCGGCGTACACCGCCTCGTAACCGTCCCAGTCCTTCACGTCCATGCAGTAGCAATACAGCGCCTGCACCTGCTTGATGCGTTCGACAGCAACTAGCCATTGCAGATCGGACCACCCCTCGATACGCCGGCCGCCCTGCCGCGCGACGAGCCGCAAAGATCCACTGTACGTCATGCGAGTCTCCTGATGCTCACCGTTCTCTACACCATGATTCAGCCAGTTCGCTCCAGGCGTTCATGAGCTGCGATTCCGTCTGGCCCTAAAACCAAAACATGCTCAGTCGATTGAGCTTCAGCAGATCCAATCATGATGACAAAACAGTACGCTGTGTTCGACACCGCGGCAACATGCCGAGCACATGCGTGGCGCCGTTTCCGTGGCCCTGCGCGGATCAGGTGAAGTAGCAGAGGGTTCTTTACACCCACCGGTTCGCAATAGATCTCCGCTGGTGTCCAGGGGTTGTCGCCGGCGCACTTGCGGTACGCCGGCGACCGAAGAAGCCATTGTTGGCGCTGCGAAGTCAGAACCGGTAGGTAAGCTGGGCGCCCCAGGTACGCGGCTCGCCAATGGTTCGGACATTCAGACCCAGGTTTTGAGAGATCAGGTCGACTCCGCCGGTGTAGTAATCCTCATCAGTGAGGTTGCGCACGTACAGCGCAGCATCGAACCTGGAGCTCAGGATCTCATTCCATTCGACGCGCGCATTGGCGACGGTGTAGCTGGGGTTTCGAGAGGTGGCGTAGGGTTGCTGCGTATACGGATTCAAGGTCGCGTCTTGAACGTACGTGAACGATTGGGAGTAGAGGTTCCCTATCACGCGAACATCGCCGAAAGCTGAGTTGATCGGCAACGACCAAGAGATCGAGCCTCCCCCGGAGTGCTTCGGCGCGCCGGCGAACGAGCTGGCGCTGATGTCGTAAAGGGTCTGTGCCCCTGTCTGGGGATGGGGATACAGCGCTTGCCACTTCTCGACTTGCGCATCTGAATAGCTATAGAACAGGGACACTTCCAGCCCTTCGGCTGGAATCACCGTCAATTCCACCTCGCCGCCCTCGATGGTTGCGTCGGCCGCGTTTTGGATCGTCGACCCAGCAAACACGCCGTTCACCAGGATGCTCTGCTGGCGCTGGATCTCGGAGTAGTCCTGATGGTAAGCCGCCACGTTGAAGCGACCGCGAAGCGCGCCGACGTGCCAGTCCGTTTTGAATCCTAGTTCATAGTCCTCGACGAGTTCCGGCTCGAAGGGGACGGCTTGCGCGGGCGAGTTCGCGCGCAAGTTGAATCCACCCGCGCGATAACCCTTGCGGTGGGCGATGTAGGCCAGGACGTCGTCGGTGATTCGCCAGTCAATACTCGCGGTATAGGTCAGTTCGCTGAAATTCTTCTTGGCGGTCCGGGTACAGGGATTCAAAGTCTGGCCATTTTCGTCGACCAGTGCGCATGTCCTCGGGCTACTGCTCCTCGTGGCGTAATTGCTCCAGGTGAATTCCCGGCTGTCATGGTTGTCGCGCACGCCACCCGTGACCGACACACTGTCCAGAAACGGCAAGCGATAGCTGGCCTGCGCAAACAACGACCAGCTTTCATTGCGGGCCTTGCCGCCGTTGTCGCGGATCGA
>Ga0068861_100001981_pt1 | contig 13224 bp, 4 predicted proteins | sample KBSSwiS42_FD_66593 | JGI IMG/M metagenome (GOLD analysis project Ga0068861, IMG submission 66593) | Switchgrass rhizosphere microbial communities from Kellogg Biological Station, Michigan, USA - KBS Switchgrass S4-2 | ecosystem: Host-associated > Plants > Roots > Rhizosphere > Soil ...
CTTCGATTTATCAGCGTGCAAACAGGGCGCTGTCATCTTACACATCTCGTTACGAGACTTCTCGGAGCAGGTCATTCTCGCTTCGGATAACGTTGTTGACGACGTCAGTCACGTGTGTCGCGCCGAGACGTCCGTGCATTTGGCCGAGCAGTTGACTGGCAATCGAGACTTCATTAGGTGTACTCTAGCCGAGGTTCTCAGCAATTCCGCACCTCCCAAGAACGCTGAAGGCCAACCCACTATTTTTAGCCCCTTTGGCTTAGGCATACTTGACCTTGCAGTGACGAGGCTCGTTCTCGAACTCGCGGCGAGTGAGAATCTGGGTACGGTGATCGACTCATTTCTGCCGCACTCGTGGACTGAAGCGAGTGATTACAGGGTGGCAAGTAACAGAAGTTAGGAACAACTGAATAATGGAAACTCTGTGGCACGACGTGCGTCACTCACTGCGCAAGCTCATCAAGGCACCCGGTTTTACGATTGCTGCGTTGCTCGCTTTGGCTCTCGGCATCGGAGCGAACAGCGCAATCTTCAGTGTGGTAAACACTGCACTCCTTCGACCGTTGCCCTTCCAGGACCCTGATCAGCTCGTCATGGTGTGGGGCACCAATGTGAAGAAAGGAGTGAACGAGGTACCGTTTACTCCTGCCGACTATCTCGATGTCAAAAGTCAGAGTGATGTTTTTGCCGGAATAGCGGCTCTGAGACCACTCAACCTCACGCTCACGGGCGTGGGTGAACCTGAGCGGCTTCCAGGCGCGATGGTCACGGCGGGCATGTTTCCAATGCTCGGCGTTACGCCGGCTTTGGGCCGAGCGTTCTTGCCTGACGAAGATCAAGCGGGTCGGAATAACGTTGCCATCATCAGTCATAGTTTATGGCAGCGGCGCTTCCAGTCGGATGCAGGGATTTTAGGCAAGTCTCTCACGCTTAGTGGACGCGTCTTCAACATCGTCGGCGTAATGAAGCCCGACTTCAAACTGTCGAAGGACGTGGATGCCTGGATACCGCTCGTGATAAGTGAAGAGGAAGCACGGAATCGTTCGATCGGCAGCCTGGTGGTGATTGGCCGTCTCAAACCCGATGTCAATTACAGCCGAGCCTCAGCGTCCCTCGGTCTTATCGCTGAACGACTCAGCCAACAGTATCCCGAAACAAATGCCGATCATGGCGTGAGAATTATTTCCTTGCACGAACAACTCACGGGCAATATCCGGTTGGCGCTCTTGTTGGTGCTCGCGGCGGTTGCTTCGTTGTTGCTCATCGCCTGCGCCAACGTTGCCAATCTCTTGATGGCCCGTTCTGCAACGCGCCAAAGAGAGATGGCGGTCCGCGCTGCGCTGGGCGCCAATCGAATGCGTTTGATCCGTCAACTACTCACTGAGAGTGTCTTGTTGTCGTTTGTGGGCGGTCTAATCGGTCTGGTCCTGGCCTATTTAGGATTAAAATTCCTGGTGGCCACGATCCCTGAGAGTATTCCGCGAGTGCAGAAGAGCACCATTGACCTTTGGGTGCTCGGCTTCACGTTTGCGATTTCGTTATTGACCGGTGCGGTTTTTGGTCTTGCTCCCGCTCTGCTTACCTCAAAGACTGACTTGAACGACTCTCTTAAAGAAGGCGCGCGTGGTTCCACCTCCGGAGGCAGTGGGCGGGTGCTCAGGAATTTTCTTGTCGTCGCGGAAGTCTGTTTCACACTGGTCTTACTTGTGTGCGCGGGCTTGACGATCCGCAGCTTCATGCGGCTTCAGGATGTCAATCCAGGTTTCGACCCGGACCATTTGTTGACGATGCAGCTAACGTTGCCGCCTTCGAAGTACCGCGAGCCGCAACAACAACAGATGTTTTTCAAAGACGCGCTGGAACGGATAAAGAACGTACCGGGCGTGCAGTCGGTGGGCATGGTGAGCGCGCTGCCTTTGAGTGGAAGCAACAAGATAGTTACCGGCTTCGAGATCGAAGGCGACGCCAACACCGCAGGCGAGAACCTGACAACGAACTACAGCATCGTCAGTCCCGGCTACTTCCGAACCATGAACATTCCCATTCGAAAGGGAAGTGTTTTTAGCGATTCGGATGCTCAGGCCCAACCTAAGGCAATCATCAACGAGACAATGGCCCACCGCTATTTTCAGAACCAGGATCCGATTGGCAAGCGATTGAAGCTCGACGTGCCGCCGGAACCGATGTCCGCTGAGATTGTCGCCGTCGTGTCTGATGTTAAGTCGTCAGGACTCGACAGTGACGTTAATCCGGACGTGTATGTCTCTTATCTCCAGGCGCCATGGCCGGCAATGAGTCTCGTCGTACGAACTGTTGGCGAACCGATGGATGTCGCTCCAGCGGTACGCGGGCAACTACTCTCGATCGATAAGGACCAGCCGGTCTACAACGTCAACAGTATGGAACGGGTCATCGCCGATTCAGTGGCACAACCACGGTTGACGATGATCCTGCTTGGCTTATTTGCGGTTGTCGCCTTGATCCTGGCGGCCACTGGAATCTATGGCGTCGTCTCTTATTCGGTGGCGCAGCGCACACAGGAGATTGGTCTTCGCATGGCGTTGGGTGCGCAACCAATCGACATTCTGAAACTCGTTATCGGACAAGCGATGATTCTGGCAGTGATCGGGATCCTTATCGGCTTGGGCATTGCCGTGGCCGGCACGCGTTTGATTGCCAGTTTATTGTTCGAGGTCGGCGCCACGGATCTGATAACGCTGATTGTTACCTCATTGCTGCTGGCGGCGGTGACGCTGTTGGCATGCTTTATTCCCGCACGCCGAGCGTTGAAGCTCGATCCCCTGGTAGCCATTCGATACGAGTAAATCCGGGTGCCGCAAAGAGGCACAAGAAGCACAAAAGTAGAACTCTATGGTTTGTGCCTCTTGTGCCTTTCTGTGGCTTAAGGAGAAGTAGATGACTGTCAACTATACGGCCGTTGAGACGCCGGAACATGACGAACTGCTGGCCCTTTTGCTCGCAGAAGCGGGAATTGATGCGCCTGCGGAGCAGGACGTAGCGCGCGTCGCGAACGGGCGGCAGCTCCGCGCCTCATTCGCCCAGGAGCGAATGTGGATCTTAGACCAGATCGAGCCGGGCCAATCTACGTACAACATCCCCTGGGTACTCCGCTTGTCGGGCGTTGTCGATCGCGACGCGCTCGCGCGCAGCCTGAACGAGATCGTGCGACGTCATGAAAGCTTGCGCACGACGTTTGTTGCGGCTGAAGACGGCGTGGCCCTCGTCATTGCGCCAAGCCAATCTTTAACACTCTCTGAAATCGATCTCAGTTCGGCGCCGGAGACAGAACGCGAGACGGAAGCCTTGCGTCTGGCAGCGGAGGAAACACAACGTCCCTTCGATCTCACTCGTGGCCCACTCATGCGCGCATATCTCTTGCGCTTAGGCCCAACGGACTCGATCTTCGTCGCGACTATCCATCACATCGTCTCGGATGGCTGGTCCATGGGCATTCTGTATCGCGAATTGAGCGCACTCTACAACTCCTATTCCAGTCGTAACGATTCACCGCTCGAACAACCTGCGCGCCAGTATTCCGACTATGCCGCGTGGCAGCGCGAGTGGCTGATGAACGGCGAACTGGACCGGCAGTTAACTTACTGGAAGCAGCAACTTCAGGGCGCGCCGCCGGAATTGGCCTTGCCGGTGGACCATCAACGTTCGGCAGGCGAGAGTTCTCGCGGCGCGGGCGTTACGTTCGAATTACCGGGCGCCATGCGCGATCAGTTAAACGCGTTGAGCTTGAGAGAGAACAGCACGCTCTTCATGACGCTGTTGGCCGCTTTCAATGTTCTTCTTTATCGCTACTCGAGGCAGGAGGATATCTGTGTTGGTTCGATTGCCGCCGGCCGTGTCCGGCCTGAGATCGAAGACGTCATCGGCCTCTTCCTCAATACGTTGGTGCTGCGCACTGACGTATCCGGAAACCCGACTTTCCTCGAACTGTTAAGGAGAGTTCGCGAAAGAACTCTCGAAGCGCTGAACCATCAGGACCTGCCGTTTGACAAGCTGGTTGAAGAAATTCAGCCCGCGCGAGACTTGAGCAGCACTGCGCTGTTTCAAGCGATGTTCATCCTACAGAACACTCATAGTGAAGAACTCAACCTCGCAGGACTCGAACAGGAAGAGATAACGATTCCCAGAGTGAATGCGATGTTTGCTTTGACTCTGGACATGACAGAGACCGCCCGCGGGTTGACAGGGACGTTCGTCTACCGCACCGATTTGTTCGAGCGTGCAACTATCGAGCGTATGGTTGGGCACTTCGAAACGCTTCTCGAGAGTATCGCTTCCGATCCGCAACAGCGTATTGGCGCGTTGCCCTTGTTGAGTGAGACAGAACGGCGGCAGTTGCTCGAGGAGTTTAATGACACCAGGAGCGCCTATCGACAGGACCTCTGTCTGCATCAACTCTTCGAAGCGCAGGCCGCCAAAACACCTGACGCGACGGCGCTCATGTTTGGTGACGAGCGACTGAGCTATGCGGAGTTGAACGCGCGCGCCAATCAACTCGCGCACTATCTGCGCCGCGATGGTGTGGCGCCGGAAGTGCTGGTTGGGATCTTTCTCGAACGTGGCATCGAGATGGTCGTAGCTGTGTTAGGGATTCTGAAAGCCGGAGGCGCGTACCTGCCCCTCGACCCAGGCTATCCGAAAGAACGCATCGAGTTCATGCTGGCTGATGCGGGCGTGACGTTGCTGGTTAACGAAGAGACGTTCGAGCGTGTTGCAGCCGAAAAGATCGATAACCTGCCGAACGAGACGACCTCTTCAAACCTTGCGTATTTGATCTACACATCGGGTTCCACTGGCCGGCCCAAGGGCGTGCAGATAACGCAGAGTAGCGCCCAGGCGTTCATCGCATGGTCACTGGCAAATTGCGAACGCACACATCTCGATCGGGTTCTGTTTTCAACGTCGATCTGTTTTGACCTGTCAATCTATGAATTGTTTGTGCCGCTGAGTTGCGGCGGCTCTGTTGTGCTTGTCGAGAATGCATTGCAACTCGCGCAACTGGACGACGCAGTCGAAGTCACATTAATCAATACAGTGCCATCGGCGATCGCGGAGCTGCTGCGGCTCGGCGCGGTACCGAGTTCTGTGCGGCGCGTAAATCTCGCCGGTGAACCATTGCCGAAAAATGTGGTGCAGGAGTTGTACGAGCTTCCCGGCGTTGAAGAGGTTTGGAATCTTTACGGACCATCGGAAGACACCACTTACTCCACCGCAGCGATACAGCCAAGGGACTTGCAACGAGTGACCATCGGCCGGCCGATCAGCAACACACAGGCTTATATATTGGACCAGCACCTGCGTCCCACGCCGATCGGAGTTGCGGGAGAGCTCTACCTTGGCGGTGCTGGACTGTCTCGTGGCTACTTCCGCCGGCCGCAACTCACCGCTGAGCGGTTCATTCCAGATCCCTTTGCGACGACCATTGAGTCACCCGCTACCGCAGGTGATACTGACCTCAATCCCCGAGTGATGTCCCGTGTCATGCACGGCGGTCGTTTGTATCGCACGGGTGATCTGGCGCGCTATCTCCCGGACGGCAACATCGAATTCCTCGGACGCGTCGATCACCAGGTCAAACTCCGTGGCTATCGCATCGAGTTGGGTGAGATACAAGCGGTGCTCAATGCGCACGCGCAAGTTAGTGAAGCAGTGGTTTTGGCGGAGAACGGGCCGAATGGTCCAGAACGGTTGATCGCGTACGTGGCACAGCAGCCTGGTGCAGCAGTGACGAGCGCGGAGTTGCGTGAGTATCTGGAAGACAAGTTGCCGGCGTACATGATCCCCGGCGCATTTGTTTCACTCGAGCAGTTGCCACTGACGGCGAACGGCAAGATCGACCGGCGCGCGCTGGCGGCAATGGATGTTACTCACGCCGACAGCGAGCAATACCTTGGCCCGCGAACACCTGAAGAAGAAACGTTGGCGCGCATCTGGCAAGAGGTGTTGGGAGTTGAGCAGGTTGGTGTGCACGACAACTTTTTCGAGCGTGGAGGACATTCGTTACTCGCAACCCGGTTGGTATCACGTGTGGATGCGGTCTGCGGAAAGAACCTTACGGTGCGCAACGTGTTCGAAGCACCAACTATTGCACGCCAGGCCGCGCTCCTGGTCGAACAGGATAAGAGTGAAAAACCAACAACGATCCAGCGCAGAAAGAAGGGAACGGATCGTCTGCCACTCTCCTACGCACAACAACGGTTATGGCTGCTCGAGCAACTCGAGCCTGGTGATCCGACCTACAACCTGCCCGTCGCGTTCCGGCTCACAGGAGCGCTCGATGAAGCAGCACTGCGATGGGGCCTGAACGAAATCGTCAAGCGCCATGAAGTCTTGCGGACTACGTTCGTCACCTTTGATGGCCGGCCTGAGCAAGTTATCGCGCCATCTCTCACGTTAACACTGCCTGTCGTGAAGCTTGAGCATTCGATAGCCGCCGAGCTTGAAGCTGAGGCCAACCGGCTGATTGTCGAGGAGTCGCGCCACTCCTTCGATTTGACACGTGGGCCACTGTTGAGAGCCATATTGCTGAAGCTCGGTGAGCAGGAGCATGTGCTCGTCTTGAACATGCATCACATTGTCAGTGACGGATGGTCCATTGGCATCCTCATGCATGAGTTGACCGCTTTCTACAAGGCGTTCATCGAACGCGAGCCGGTTCTGCTGCCGGAGCTGCCGGTACAGTACGCGGACTTCGGGGTTTGGCAGCGTCTCTGGCTCGAAGGCGACGTCTCTGAGCAACAACTCTCTTACTGGAAACATCAACTCGCAGGACGGCTTCCTGTTCTTCAATTACCATCTGACAAGCAGCGCCCGGCGATCCAAACACACGAGGGTGAACGCCAGACTTTTCTATTATCGGAGGAATTGACGGCCGCGGTTAAAGATCTCAGTCAGCGCGAAGGCGTAACAGCGTTCATGACGTTGCTCGCCGTCTTCAAAATACTTCTTCACCGGCTGACAGGTCTCGACGATATCGCTGTCGGTTCGCCAATTGCCGGTCGCAATCGCGCGGAAACGGAGAACCTTATTGGGTTTTTCATCAACACTCTCGTGCTGCGCACGGATCTCTCCGGCAGACCGGCTTTTGTCGAGCTACTTCGGCGCGTGCGCGAGACGGCGCTAGGCGCCTACAACAATCAAGACGTTCCTTTCGAACACTTGCTTGAAGCCCTCCAGCCGGAACGTAACGTGAGCCACACGCCGCTGTTTCAGGTCTTTTTCAACATGCTCAATTTCGATGAGAACGCTATCGAGCTTCCGGGGTTGACAATAACGGCGCTACCCACGGCAAACGTACAGGCAAAGTTCGACCTGACTCTGTACGTAGAGGAAGAGATTGAACGGCTGAAGTTTTCTTTTGTCTATAACTCGTCTCTCTTCAGCCCCGAACGCGTGGCCGAGATGATCGCGCAACTGCAACAGCTAATTTCGGATGTAGTTGCAAACCCGGAGGAGAGCATCGACGCTTTGTCTTTGATCACGCCGGCTGCGCAGAACCTTCTACCTGATCCGGCGCGGCCGATCCGATCCACCTGGAACGGTTCTGTTCACTCGCAGTTTAGTGAGCAGGCCCGTCGCGTTCCGGAGCAGTTGGCGGTCGTTGACCAATATGAAACCTGGACGCATCGGGAGTTGGACGCGCGCAGTAATCAATTGGCCCAGTACCTGCTGGCCCAACGTGTCGAGCCGGAGGATGTGGTTGCCGTCTATGCGCAAAGAAGCGCATCACTGGTTCTCGCCTTACTCGGTATCGCCAAAGCGGGTGCGGCCTTTGTCATTCTCGATCCTGCGTATCCACCGGCGCGTTTGCTTGGTTATCTCGAAGCCGCGCGACCGAAGGGCTGGATTCGAATCCGTGAAGCCGGAACGCCTCATGCAACACTGCAAGCACATGCCGAGACTTTCTCTTTCGACATCGAATTAGGCGCCGATGCGGTTGACGTTCTTGAAGACTACTCGACTGTCGAGACCAATATCGTGGTCCAACCTCAGGACATGGCGTACGTTGCTTTCACTTCGGGTTCGAGCGGTAAACCAAAAACCGTTATTGGCACACACGGTTCGCTCGCACACTTTGCCTCATGGGTGAGCGCGAAGTTTCAAATCGGCGAAAACGATCGCTTCTCGATGCTATCCGGTTTATCCCATGACCCGTTCCATAGAGACGTGTTCGCGCCGCTACAATTGGGTGCAACCATCTGTATTCCCGATCCCGAAGATCTGCGCAATCCCGCGAGACTCGCAGCGTGGATGGGCGAGCAGAAGATCACTGTCTCCAATCTGACGCCGGCGATGGGCCAGCTCATCGGGCAAGCGCTCCTGGAGGATCACGTCGTGCAACTCCCGGAGTTGCGTCATGCGTTTTTTGTTGGTGATGTGCTGACCCGAAGAGACACGGCCAGACTGAGAATGCTGGCCCCCGCAACCGAGATCATAAATCTATACGGCACGACCGAAACTGCTCGGGCCCTCAGTTACTACATCGTGCCAGGAGAAGAAGCTTCCACGTGTGCTGCTGAGAGATCTCTGTATCTCGACAAGGAAATCCTGCCCCTCGGCCAGGGCATCAGCGAAGTTCAACTCCTTGTCGTGAACGAAGCGGGCAAACAAGCCGGAGTCGGAGAGGTGGGCGAGATTTATTTCCGCAGTCCACATCTTGCCAGGGGTTATCTTGGAGATGAGCAACTAACGCGCGAAAAATTCCTGCCAAACCCCTTCACACACGACCATGATGATCTGCTCTACAAAACGGGCGACCTGGGACGTTACCTGGCGGACGGTAATGTTGAACCACTCGGGCGAGCCGACGACCAGGTCCAGATACGTGGCTTTCGTATCGAACCTGGGGAAATCGAGGCGCATCTCGGAAAGCACCCTGCGGTGTCCGAAAGCGCGGTCATAGCACGCGAGGATGTTCCCGGAGAGAAGCGTCTGGTTGCCTACGTGGTTCCCGCGGCCGGTAGTTCGCCGGATGTTAACGAATTGCGGCAGTGCCTGAAGAACGAGTTGCCTGATTACATGGCGCCTGTCTCATTTGTGATGCTGGACCAGTTGCCGTTGACACCAAATGGCAAACTCGATCGCCACGCGTTACCTGTGCCCGCGCAGTTGCGGAGTGAAGCACCTGATTCGGTAAGCGACGTTGAAAAGGAACTCGCGGAAATCTGGAAGGACCTTATTGGCATAGAGTCCATAGGCGTGCACGACAACTTCTTCGAGCTTGGAGGACATTCCCTGCTAGCCACGCAGTTGATCTTTCGCGTCCGAAAAGCCTTTCGGGTTGAGGTGCCGCTATTTGAACTCTTCAAAGAACCTACCATTGCAAGCCTTGCAAATATCATTGAAACATTGGGCGGAGCACTCCCGCCGGTAGCGGATTCGTGCCGTGCGCGTCCGGGAGGAACGGTTCTCTCTTACACACAGCAACGTTTATGGTTCCTGGATACACTCGATCCCGGAATCGCCGCGCATAACGAATCGGTCGCGGTACGCCTCACGGGTGAGCTCGATGTGGAGGCCCTTCAAAGAAGTATCGACGAGGTCGTTCGCAGACATGATGTGTTGCGTGCAACCTTCGCATCAGAAGACGGACGCGCTATGCAAACCGTCGCCGCCTCGCTCAATCTGGATCTGCCACTGCACGATCTCACACACACACCGCCGTCATCGCGCGAGGCTGAAGCAAAGCAATTGGTCGTCAACGCCGCAAAACAGCCGTTCGCATTGAGCCGCGGACCACTCTTGCGAACTCTCCTCGTCCGATTGAACGAACGGGAACACATCCTGGGTTTGGTAACACATCACATTGTTTGCGACGCTGCTTCGCATTCCTTGTTCATACGAGAATTGATCGAGCTGTACGAGGCGTTCCGGCTGGGTCAACCGCCGCCGCTTTCCGAGTTGCCGATGCAGTACGCAGATTTTGCGCAATCGCAACGGGACTGGGTAAAAACCGAGGGCCTAAAGACACAACTGCCTTATTGGAAAGAGCGGCTTGCGGCACTGCAATCAGTGCCGGAACTGATTCCGGACAAGTCACGATCAGCCGTGCGGAGTTACAACGGAGCGCGACAGATCCTGAGAATGCCGTCTCGCCACGGGCTTGCGAGCCGGGACGATTCGTCGTTTGCGACGATACTCACTGCTCTCAACGTCCTGCTGCATCATTACACCGGGAGCGACAACATCGTCGTTGGCACAGACTCTTCCGGCCGCGATGTTTGCGAAGCTGAGAATCTGATTGGTCCATTTACAAATCAACTGGTGCTTAGTACTAACGTCAACGGCGATCCGAGATTCAACGAGTTGTATGATCGTGTGCGTCAGACTCTCGCCGCAGCGCACGCGCATCAGAGGTTGCCGTTTGAGGAAGTAGTTGAAGCCCTGAAGCCGCCGCGTGATAGAGCGCGAACGCCGCTCTTCCAGATCAAACTGGTATCCGGCAACCCAGTTGTGGAGAAGAGGGAACTGGCTAACCTGAAGATAATGCCTCTCGAGATCGATACCGCCACTGCCAGGTTTGACTTAACGATCTTTGTTGAAGAATCACCAGATCACCTGACGTTAACGTTCGAACACAACACCGACTTATTCGAATCTTCCAGAATCGCGTCCATCGCCCGATGCCTCGACGCAATACTGGGAAGAGTTGCTTCTGAACCTGACGTGCGCTTGAGTGAGCTCAGTGGTTTAATAACAGAAACTCAGCGAAGAGAGCAGGATGCAAAACAAACGGAATTGAAGACGAACGTTTCGCAGCAACTCCGCAAGCTGAAGCGGAGAACTGCACAGCCAGCGTGAAAGGACGAAACAGTGATGAGCCGTGACGAAGATGAAGACACGACTATCTACAAAGTCGTTGTGAATCACGAAGAGCAGTATTCGATCTGGCCCGCCGACCGTGAGAATGCATTGGGCTGGAATGATGCCGGCAAGACGGGCACGAAAGCAGAGTGTCTGGCGTACATCAAGGAAGTTTGGACCGACATGCGCCCGCTCAGTCTCCGAAAGAAGATGGAACAGGGGTAAGTGCCATTACCTGCGGCCGATGGAGAGAAACTGTAACGGTCGCCTTGAAAAAGTGTGACGAAGAAGGAGGTCAGTAGCTGGCCTCCTTTTTCTTTGTTCGCATTTTGCGTAAGCTTGCTCCCCTGAGCGCGGATGATTAGACGAGCTGTTCTCGTAATTGTGATACTGGCGATTCTGGGCGCGGGCGTATGGGCGGCGTTGCGTTACAAACGTCTGCATGACGCAGAGATTCCGGCGATCACTGCGCTTCAAGCTGCAAACGCCCACGACGTCGCATGGGCCTCGGCCGTTGAACAAGTTAAGGCGGATCGCGGCGAGTTGGCGACTAATGGTCCTGCGCTTGAAGTCCCGCAGGAACTAAGACATTACAGCGACCGCTACTGGTTTCTCGCGACGCAGATCGCCGAGGTGGCGAAATATAACGTCCCGACGTGTCAGGACTATGTTGACCTGGCGGAGATGATCGAACGTGGAGAGTTGGTTTCTGTTCCAGGCGTTACCGATACATACGTCTTGTACGGCGTAGGCCAGCGCGCAGACGACAGCGCTTTCACGAGGGCCGATCCGGCGAACACGAACCTTGAACCGTTAGAAACTCTGGCAAAGAATTTTGCGGGCCGTTCGTACAACCTCAACGATCCCGCAGATCGGCAGGCGCTCAAAGGAAACATGTTGAGTTCGTTGAGGCCGGTGGCGTTGAAGGTTCTGGAAGAGGTTGCGTCAGCGTATCGCAAGGAGTTTGGGCGTCCATTGCCGATAAGTTCTCTTATCAGGCCGGAACAGTATCAACAGGCGTTGAGAAGAGTGAACCGGAATGCCGTGCTCATCGAGACGCCGCCACATTCGACTGGCCTCGCATTCGACATCGATTATCGGTACATGAGTGCGGCCGAGCAAAATTTCGTCATGGCGGAACTGGCGCGGCTCAAGAATGAAGGGCGTATCGAGGCGATACGCGAACGCAACGCGAATTATCATGTGTTCGCTTTTCTGAACGGCACGCGACCGGGCGACGACCTAATTTCAGCCAAACTCGATGAGGCGGTTCCACCGGGCCGGGAAGCAAATCACGCCGAAGACAAAGAGAAACAGGCGAAAGCAAAACCGGCAAGATCCAAGGTCACGAAAAAGCGCCAAAAACGGCGTCGCCGCCGGTAGTTTCAGCGGAATTTAGTGTCGAACCGTGGCGGTGTTTTGTGCATCCCATTGTTTCCCCCGACAAAACACCTCACAAACCACGGTTCGCAAGGAGAGTATGAAGAACGGCAAGGTTCATATTGCGCTGATCGTAATTGTGTTGGCAGTCGCCGGCACGGTCGCCGCCTTTGGCGCACGCAGCAGCCGCGGCCAGTCGACGCGCACAAAGAGCGAGCCGATAGTTAGACCGACTACGCGAATCACGCCGAATCCCAAGAACCCAAGCGCATCTGCCCCATTTCTCGCCGCAGCGTCACAGAATGCGATTTTGAAAGATGAATTGACCTGGACGTTCGGCGGTAAGCAACAACATGGTTGGTATCTCTACGATCTGTTGATTAGCAAGACGCTCAACACTGACGACGATTCCGAGAGCAGTGACTTCGCCGCAGCCCTCGCGCACTGGCAAAAGCGAACCGGTTTACAGCCCGACGGCGTTCTCGACGAGGATGCGTTCATGCAACTGGTGTCGCAGTGGCAAAGCAATCGACTCAAGATCCGTGACTATCCTTCACCCGATCAGCTACTGACAGCGCCGACGACAGATTTTTACGATCCCTCACGATTGCCGGAACTGCGGCAGGTAGAAAGAAAGACATACGAAGCGTACAAGCGCATGATTGCGGCGGCCATAGCCGAGCCGTCTTTGAGGTTGGCCCGCACTTCAGCGAGTGAGCTCGCGCCCAACGAGCGATATTTCAAGATCGTTTCTGCGTTCCGTTCGCGCGAGTATCAGGATGAACTTCGCCGCAAATCACCGAACTCTGGAACCGCGGGGTTGGCAGTTAACAGTCCGCACTTCACGGGCCGCGCGCTCGATCTCTACGTTGGCGGCGATCCCGTAGACACCAAAGATTCAAACCGAGCAATTCAGGTCAACACGCCCGCATACCGCTGGCTTGTTCGCAACGCCGAACGCTTCGGTTTTCGTCCTTACTTCTACGAGCCGTGGCACTGGGAATA
>Ga0068861_100001982_pt1 | contig 13222 bp, 9 predicted proteins | sample KBSSwiS42_FD_66593 | JGI IMG/M metagenome (GOLD analysis project Ga0068861, IMG submission 66593) | Switchgrass rhizosphere microbial communities from Kellogg Biological Station, Michigan, USA - KBS Switchgrass S4-2 | ecosystem: Host-associated > Plants > Roots > Rhizosphere > Soil ...
CCATTTAAATAAATTTGATCTGTACAACAACATGACCAAACCAAAGAAACCAATAGACCGGAATACTCTTGATATCTCGTAGAATTCAAACCTTACATTTTTTGTATAATTAAAATGATTGAATTGATAAGTGAGATATGGTTGTAAGCGGTACCACGATAAGATCAGTCCGGCTGATAATCCAATAATACACATCAGCCAATATATTTTTATAGGTGCATTGCCTGTTAAGATTCCGTTTTTATAGAAAGCCATTCCGAGGAACATAAATAAAAGAATATCCCAAATAAAAGTGAACATACCGACAGTTTCCATGTAGAAACTTCTTTCGCTTTGATATTTATAAAAAGTTGCAAAGTTTCCCCTTACTTTTTGAAGATTGCCTTCCATTTCTTTTTTACGACTTTCCAAAGATGATCTTTCTCTCAATGATACCATCGCTTGCAGCTGATCCTTCTGTTCAGCGTTAAGTTTAGTTATTGTAGTATCTGTTCTTGTAATTATTTCTCCCTGGTGAATGATCGCTTTTTCGCGGTAAAGATCTGCGTTCTCCCTTAGTGTCATTAATAAAAGGCAGATGCCTGCGGCGATGATCAATGCTTTTGGTTGGAGTTTTCTAAAAGTGAATAATATCATACCACAACAAGCATAAGGAAATAAGATCTCCCAAAACCATAACAATACATATGCATGGATCAATCCAAAGACGAGTAACCATAATTGCCTGCGAAAAAAATAATCTGCGGGCCATAGATCACCAGATCTTTTTTCCTGGCGGCTAAGGAATAAAATAATTCCTGCTCCGAATAAGATAGAAAACAAAGCCCGTTGACTACCTTCAAATGCCCATTCAATAACAAACCAGACTTTTTGATTGATCGTTCCTATTTCATTCATTACTCCAAGATCATTGCGATAAGCAGGTCCTGGTAATGCAAAACCAGTAATATTCATCAATAGTATTCCAAGTATGGCAATGCCACGAAGACTGTCGAGAAGAGTGATCCTTTCCTGCTGACTTATTGGTGCAGCAAGTGTGGCGGTTGGCTGGTTTGTCATGTAGCAGTTTTGGTAGTACGTTCGATTAACTTGTAAGCTGCTTCATCATAACATCCATTGTAAAGTAAACTCTTGCATGTTTGATCATTCCATTTTCCAGGTCATAAACTATGCAAACAGGAACATTTACATCTTTATTAGTTGGTTGTATTCCTGCAAACTCACCGATATGCTTTCCAACAAAGTCCATTTCTAACACGGCTTTACTGTCTGTGATGATCGTATTCCTTATCTCTGCTTTTGCATCAAATGCTACATGATAAATATAATGAAGCATTTGACCGACGGCATCTCTGCCAACTGTTTCTTCACCGGTATTCATAGAAAGAAAAACTCCATCTTCGGCCACATACTGTACATCATGAGTTGCAAAATAAGCCTCCAGGTTTTTTTGAGAAAGCGATGCTTTCTTTTCAAGAATGATCTCTTCCATGATCTTAACATTTAATGATTAAAAATTATTTTTTAGAAAGACCTTTTATTGCCGATATACTTTTCAAACCATTCGAGATTCGTTTGCATAGTTTTTAAAATCATTGTTGGTTCTACAGGTCCATGTGCTTGTCGCGGCATTGCCAGCATACGAACAGGAACATTGCGGCGACGAAGCGCATTATAAAACATGATACCATTTCCAATAGGAACTCTTTGATCACCTTCGCAATGTTGCAACATCACCGGTGTTTTTACATTTTGTACAAAACGCAATGGTGAGTGTTTGTCATATAAACTCCAATCATTCCATGGATCAGATTTAAAATAGGAAGGAAGAAAGCCTTCGATATCATCAGTGAGGTTTTGAAAGGAAAGATCGACAACCGGCGCACCAATTGAGGCTGCTTTGAAACGATCTGTATGACCAACAACCCAACTGCTCATGAAACCACCGTAGCTCCAACCCATCACTCCCATTTTATTTTCATCGGCAACTCCTATCTTGATCACCTGGTCAACACCGGCCATCAAATCAATAAAATCTTTTCCGCCCCAATCTCCACGGTTTGCTGTTCTGAAATCAGTTCCATAACCTGAAGAACCACGGGGGTTAGGACGAAGAACAGCATAACCCAGTTCTGCAAAAGCAGCGATTGGATAAGAACCTCCATTAGCTGCTACACATGTTTGCTGAAATACACCGGCCGGCCCGCCATGTATATTTAATATTAAAGGAACTTTTGTTCCGGGTTTATAATCTATGGGGTAAGTAAGAAGGCCTTCGATCTCTTTACCATCGGCGCCTTTCCACTTTATGATCTCTGTTTTTGGTAATGGTTTGTTTGCATTATCAGCATTAATGCTTGTAATTTTTAGTGGAGCAAAATTGTCAACACTACTGATGTAGGCTTCAGGAAACTTATCTGTGTTCTGTAAAACGAATCCAAGATAAGTGCTGCGATTATTCAATGAAACACCCCCGATAAGATCTTTTGTTCCTTTAGTTAATTCAGTGACCGATTTACCATCAACACTTAAAACATAAATACTGTTGAGAGTTTTATTTGCTTCGCTCCATAAAATATTTTTTCCATCAGCTGTCCAGCCCACAATGCCACCATTCTCATCCGGCGATGCTTTTAACCTCCATGATTTGCCATCTGCAACGGTATAAATTTTTACAAAACGTGGCCCGGCCCAATCAACCGGATCTTCAGTTCCTAAATAAGCGATCATGCTTCCATCAGGACTGAAAGAAGGGTTTGATTCACCCGCTGCGGTTGCTGCGATCTTTTTTATATTACCACTTTCAATTTCAACTAAAGAAACATCGCTGTAGATATTATCATTTACTTCAGGTGTTTTACCATGACTGTATGCAATACTCTTTCCGTCTGCACTCCAATCAAAAGCATTGATGTTATAATTTTCTTTTACTACTTGTTTTTGTTTTCTTTTGTCACTGGTATCTTTTTCATTCAACCATAAAACAAACAACCTGTTTTGTTTTACTTCTTCATCCATGAAGTACCAGTCATTCTTTGCCTTTTTACTTTTCTCTTCTTTATCTGATGCGGCATCGATCATCAGGAATGCGATCATATTGCCATCGCGACTCCAGTCAAAAGAACCGACGCCGGATTTTACATCTGTGATCTTTTCTGCTTCACCACCCATAGTTGATAGTAAATACAAATTATTTTTTCCATCTCTCGAAGAAGTAAATGCTATCCATTTTCCATCAGGGCTCCATCTCGGATTGGATGAATTTTTATCTCCCTTAGTTAATTGAACATAATTACTACCATCAGCATTGCAAACCCAAACCTGGTTTACATATTCGCTTCGATCATCTGTCATTATAGCCTCACGAACCGTGTATACAACCTTGCTGCCATCGGGTGAAGGAATAACTGCAGAAACATTTTTCATTTTCAGGCATTGATCGGGTGACCAGTTAAGTTTTGTTTGTGCAAAAACGAATGAGGTACAGAAAATAAAAATTGCAAGCAGAAGTTTTGGTTTCATAAAAATCTTTTTATAGTAAACAAAGAAAGAATTTAGAAAGATGAATGGGAGTAAGAATATTTACAAGTTAAGAAAGTAGCCTGAATAAACAATCGGTGAGTTGATGAGGATAAATCTTAGATTAGTATGTCTTTTTTAATTTAAAGAAGACCTATGGAAGTTCATCATCACTCTTCGGCCACGAGCTGATCCAAAACATTAAACTTAAAAAAAAATGGAAGTTCACAGTCATTCGCATACTGAAAGAAAAAAATGGACCCATTATTTATGGGAATTCCTTATGTTGTTTCTTGCCGTTACACTTGGTTTTTTAGTGGAGAATCAGCGGGAGCATTATGTTGAACATCAAAGAGAAAAACAATTTGTTCAATCACTGTTTAATGATATTAAAGCTGATACTGTGAACCTTGAAAGGATTATTCATGCACGAACGATGAAGGAGCATGCTCTCGATTCGCTTTCCCATTTGATGAACAGTGACTCTGTGAATAATTTTACGAAGCAAATCTATTTTTACGCAGTCAGTATAGCCCGTACGCTTCCGTACAGGTTTGTGGCTAATGATGGCACTATTCAACAATTGAAAAACTCGGGAGCTTTCCGGTTGATACGTAAACGTTCCGTTGTTGATAGTATTTCGAAATATGATGTAAGTGTGAGAAACCAGCTTGGACAACAAGCCGTGGAAGAAAATCTCATTGATCATTATAGAAGCGCAGCTACAAAAATTTTTGACGCTCTTGTTTTTGATCCTATGCTTGATGAAAACGCCGGTGTTATAGGATTACCTGCCGGGAGACCTGCGTTGCAACCATACATTAAGCGGGAACTATATGAATGGAATTACAGGCTTTATGGAATAAAAGCAATAAATATGGCTAACCGGCGTGATTTAAAATCACTTTTACAGCAGGCCAAGAATTTATTAATTATACTAAAAGACGAATATCATCTTGAATGAAACTTTATGGAATTACAACATCACTCACACACTGAACAAAAAATTAGATCCATTATTTCTCGGAATTTTTTTTGGCCGGAGTTTTAATTTCATTCTTTTTTTCTTGAGGAACAACGGGAACGCCTGGTTGGATAGTGGTGCCAGCCCCTGTGTTTTGAGGGAAGCTTGTTCCATTAATTTTTTCCGCCTTTTGTTGAATCTGTTGTTCGCTGGCTTTTAAATGAATTGCATCTGCATGCTTTTTTCTTTCATCAATATCTTTTTGAACTTTTTGCTGAAGAGTTTGTGCTTTTAAAGAACATACAGCAAAAGACAGAATTATTGTAAAACCAATTTTCAGATTTTTATTTTTCATAATTTTCAGATTAAGATCATTATTTAATGCTAACGAGTACTTTAATTTTACCAATGCTGTTTCCTGAGTAATCTTCTAATGCCTTACCTAATACTTGTCCAATTTTAACTTTATCAGGATCTGCCTTCATGGCAACTCCCGCAATTGAAGAAGTAACTAACAGATCACCTCTTTTTATTGCACCACCTTCAAGGCAAACTTTAGTTGGAATAACGCCAATCACTCCCATTGGAACTTTATTGTCAAGATTTGTTTCAATAGTTTCTTCAGTAAGTAAAACACCAGGTTTAGTAGCAAATACTCCTGCTACTAAATTGGAATAAGGAGTATTTGATCTTTCAACTTTACGATCCGATGATTGAGAAATGATCAATACATCACCTGGTTCATAACTATTCAAAGCACCTTCTACATCAAATGCTTCAGCAACATCTGCTCCGCTATTTTGAGTTCCTCCATTAAAGAAACCTTTACCATTGTGATCGATCCTTGCTTTATTTACACCATCTACTTTAAATACTGCGAGGCTTCCGCTTGATGGGCTATTCAATAATTCACCTTCAATAGCAGTACCTCCACTTGTTGTATTTGCACCTTTAATTGCAGCACCTGTGCCGGCAAATGTTACTCCATAAATACCAATTCCTCCACCGTTATTGAATCCCCAAATCGCAGAGGATGCACCATTATTCGTAACCGCAGTCATACCATTACCTGTTGCACTTTCTGTATAGAGTCCATTTCCTTGTCCAAGGTTACTGATATAAACTGCATCAAGTGGATTGCTCACATTGGTCGCACTAAAGAAAGCTGCATTATTGGTAGCACTTTCGCCATAGATGCCTACGCCTGATGAGCTTTTTCCGTACAAACCAAAACCAGATGTTGAATTACCATAAACTCCAGTACCACCAACCGAGTTACCATAAACTCCCCAACCATTACCTAAATGATTTCCATATACACCTATGCCGTTTGTTGAAGTTCCATTATTCTCACCTTTTACAGCCGCAGACATTGCTCCGGGAGTTGTGCTTGTGATCTTTCCTGAAACAGCAGAGATATTAGCACCAGTATTTGAATTAATACCTTCCAGTGATACACCTGTGCCGGTATTTGTAAGTGAAAACAAATTTGATGATGAAGAAGCAGATGAACTATACGGTAAACTAAAAACTCCGGTGTTATCAACAGCAGGCACCCATTGTGTTCCGTTATATTTTAAAACCATTCCTGATGCAAGACCTGTGTTGCTTACTGCTATACCCTGAATTTTATTTACAGTTGGATTTGGATAAGAACCAGAAAGATCACCACCCGCTGTTCCATTTGGTGGTAATGAAGTTGGAATAACACCAGCAGCAAGTTTTACACTTGTTACAGATCCATCAACAATTTTTGCAGTTGTTACGGATAGGTCTGCAAGCTTATTTGAGTTTACTGCACCATCAGCAAGTTTGGGTGTAACAACAGCTCCATTAGCAATCTTTGGAGAAGTAACTGCACCGGAAGCAATATTCGGATCAGGATAATTTCCAGAAAGATCACCACCCGCCGGACCAGTTGGATTACTGCCTCCGCCACTTCCAATATCATCCGTAGCAGGCACCCATTGTGTACCATTAAATTTTAATACCTGGCCATTTGCAGGAACAGTATTGCTAACGGTAATATTTTGAATTTTGCTTACAACTGGATTAGGATAAGAGCCGCTTAAATCACCACTTGCTGCTCCAATCGGAGGTAATGATGTTGGAATAATACCAGCAGCAAGTTTTGAACTTGTAACAGAAGCATCAACAATTTTTGACGTCGTCACAGAATTATCAGCAAGTTTTGATGTTGTTATTACGCCATTATTAATAGTTGGATTTGGATAAGAACCAGAAAGATCACCACCTGCTGTTCCATTTGGGGGCAATGAAGTTGGAATAACACCAGCAGCAAGTTTTGAACTTGTAACAGAAGCATTAACAATTTTTGACGTCGTTACAGAATTATCGGCAAGCTTCGATGTTGTTATTACGCCATTACTAATAGTTGGGTTTGGATAAGAACCTGTCAGGTCACCACCTGCTGTTCCATTTGGGGGCAATGAAGTTGGAATGACACCAGCAGCAAGTTTCGAACTTGTAACAGAAGCATCAACAATTTTTGAAGTTGTTACAGAATTATCGGCCAGCTTTGATGTTGTTATTACGCCATTATTAATAGTTGGATTTGGATAAGAACCATTCAGATCACCGCCGGCAGGGCCAGTTGGATTGCCACCTGAACCAAAGATCACATCTGGTCCCAGCTTTGCCATTGTGATAGATCCATCAGCAACTTTAGAAGTTGTTACAGAATTATCGGCAAGTTTACTATTAGTAACTGCTCCATTGTTAATTGTTGGGTTAGGATAAGAACCATTCAAATCACCGCCGGCATTTCCATTAGGAGGCAATGATGTTGGGATAACTCCATTTGCAATCATTGATTGAGTGATTGCACCATTCGCAATAGATGGGTTTGGATAATTACCAGTAAGAACACCGCCCGCTGCACCTGTTGGAGTCCCTGTAGACGATGAACCCGCATAAAGTGCATATGGGACAGATAGCAGCTGTGCTGTTCCCATATTCATAAAATTTGATCCACCATCAGGATCTATTTCAACCTGGATAAATTTTGCAGCGCTGCTCCAATCTATTCCACTAATAGTTCCGGAAACATTATCAGCACCCGGGCCACCAATAGCGATTGTAAATAAACCAAAATTGTTGGTAGTAATATTTCTTGTCTCTTTATATAAAATAGCTCCATTTGCGTCACCGTCATGAATGCTTAATCTCACTGCCATTTTTTTATTAGGCAAAACATTCCCAACAGAGTTTCTTGCTACCCCCTGGTAGTTGATCATGTTTGGCACTTGCTGACCAAAAGCGACGGATGCAAATCCAATAAATAAAGCAAGTAAAAAATTTTTCATTGTAGTGGATTTTATTAGCAAATAGTTTGATTACGTTATTTGATCTTTATTATTTTATAAATACCTTTTTTTGCATTGGAGCCCGGAAATGGATCCAGGTCTATATGGAGCATATAAACCTCATTAGGTAAGTGGCTTACCGGGATTCGCTTGATCAATCCAACTCCATAATATGTATCTGAAGTTGTGTAAACTTTTTTACCGGCACCATCATAAAAGCTGATGGTGATATGACCTTTTTGTTTGCTTAGAAAATTAATTTCAACATAGCTTGATGCCGGATTTGGAAAAATCTTAATCTCATCATTACCGAAAATATTACCAGAGTTATTTCCAAAGGGATATTGAATATGCGATTGTATAAAGCCGTTTGTAATTACAAATGAATTGTTGGTACTTGTCATATCACCTACAAGGGACAATTCACCAAGACTCCATTCAAACTGGTAGTAACCTGATTGGAAATTCCCACCGGCTGTATTCACAACAGAAGGCCCAACAACCTGCGAGTTAATTTGAAAACATGAAAAAAGAATAATAAGCAGCGTAAAAATATATTTCATAGTTGTGGACTTTATAAATTCAGTAATTAATGTCAATAGTTAATTAGCGAATTGCAGACTTAAAAATAGAAGTTTGTACTTTATAGAGGAATAGTTAACGGGAGTAACGCTTTTCTGGACCACAAGGAATAGTGATTTTACTTATGATAATTTATTAACTACTAATTAAAACAAGAGATTATTAATTAAGGTCAAGATGAAATCTACTATGACATTATTCGCAAAAAGGGGGGTTTCTCTATTCGGCTTAGTAATTCCTGCAAAAATGGAAAATTTTACACTTTTCGATTCATTTTTTCACAAAGAGATTTGTTTATCTGAATTGTGTTAGTAAAAATAACATCAATACTCAATCAACTTTTTTATTGAATCATGTAACCGGCTTGATGCCATAAAATTTTTCTCCAGTTCAATATTAAAAGGAACCGGCGTATCTAAAGAAGCACAACGCAAAATTGGTGCGTCTAAGATCGCAAAACAATTTTCTGCTATCCATGCTGCTATTTCTCCCCCAATACCACCGATCAATGTGTCCTCATGTAAGATCAATACTCTACCAGTTCTCTGTACCGCTTCACGAATAGATAAATAATCTAAGGGAGCAAGTGTACGCAGATCAAGAATATCAATTGAAATTTCAGGATGTTCAGCAGCGTAATCCTCTGCCCAATGAACACCGGCGCCATAAGTAATAATAGATATTTCATCGCCTTCCCTGACATGTCTTGCTTTACCAATTTCAATTTCATAATACTCTTCAGGCACAGGTCCGCTGACTGAACGATACAATGCCTTATGCTCAAAATACATTACTGGATTTGGATCATTGATAGCAGCGATCAATAAACCTTTTGCATCCATTGGTGTGGATGGATAAACTACTTTCAATCCCGGAACCTTTGTGAACCAGGCTTCATTGCTTTGTGAATGGAAAGGACCAGCACCAACTCCGCCACCTGTTGGCATTCGAATTACTACATCCGCATTTTGGCTCCAGCGATAATTGATCTTGGCAAGATTATTTACAATTTGATTAAAACCTACGGAAACAAAATCTGCAAACTGCATTTCCATGACACTCTTGAATCCTTCTAATGATAAACCAAGGGCAGCGCCAACAATTGCACTTTCACATAATGCAGTATTTCTCACTCTTTCTCTTCCGAATTCCTGGACAAATCCTTCTGTTATTTTAAATGCACCACCGTACTCTGCAATATCCTGTCCCATTAAAATCAGGTTGGGATGTTTGTGCATGGATTGTTTTAACCCTTCGCTGATGGCGTCGATCAATCTTTTGTCGTGAGTGGTGAGTGGTGAATGATGAGTGGGTTTTGAGTTATCAATTACTGTTGACTGTCGACTGTTGATTGTCGACTGAAATACATCTTCCAACTCTTCTTCAGCATCCGGCACAATAACACTTGTATTAAATCCAATCGCTAATTCTTCTTCTATCTTGTTTTTAAATTCATTTTTTATTTCGTTAACATCATTACCACTTAGTACACCAATAGACTTTATATACTCTTCAAAATTCTTTATCGGATCTTTTAATTCCCAGATCTTAAATAATTCCTGCGGAACATATTTTGTACCGCTTGCTTCTTCGTGTCCACGCATTCTGAATGTCATGCATTCTATCAAATAAGGCTTTTGATTTTTGATACAATATTCTCTTACACCCTTTATCGTATCATAAACAGAAAGCAAATTATTTCCATCGATCATTACTCCTTCCATTCCATAGCCCTTGGCTTTATCAACTAAACTTATACAGCGATATTGCTCATTCGTTGGGGTACTTAAACCGTAACCATTATTTTCAATAATAAATATTACAGGCAGATCCCAAACAGCGGCGACATTCAATGCTTCATGAAAATCTCCTTCACTTGTACCCCCTTCACCTGTAAATGCCAATGAAACTTTATTTTTATTTCTGAGTTTATACGCCAGGGCCACACCATCAGCGATCGCTAATTGTGGACCAAGATGAGAGATCATTCCGCAGATATGATGATCACGATTTCCAAAATGAAAACTTCTTTCTCTTCCCTTGCTGTATCCTTCTTTTGCTCCCTGCCATTGCATAAACAACTTATGAAGCGGCATATTGCGGGTTGTAAAAACACCAAGATTCCGGTGAAGCGGCATGATCCACTCGTCTTTATCAAGGGCAAGGGTTGCACCTACTGCAATGGCTTCCTGTCCTATTCCACTGAACCATTTTGAGATCTTTCCCTGCCGCAATAAGACCAGCATTTTTTCTTCGATCATTCTCGGCCAAAGCAATGAACGATAAAATCTTACAAGCTCATCGTTAGATAGATTCTTCCTGTCGAAAGTCATATTGCAAACCTATAAAATAAAGGTGTACCGAATTTTAAATTTGTTAAAACATCATAAAAAGCAAAGTTCATTTGTATGTAATTAAAAGGTTTCCGCATCCTTAAAAAAACTTTTTGCTATGAACTTGTTTTTCAAACCAACTATCGCACTTGTTTCTTCCTGGCTCGTCCTGAGTTTTTCAACACCGGTAAAACCAACCTCAACCGAAGAAACTCTTCCTAAGAAATCAACCCCAAAAATACAGGCAGCAATCCTGCTTGACGTGAGTAATAGCATGGATGGGTTGATCAACCAGGCAAAAGCACAATTATGGAATATGGTAAGTGTGATGGGCAAAGCAAAATGTGATGGAGTGGCTCCGCAAATTGAAATTGCTCTTTATGAATATGGAAGAACAAATAACGATGTGAATAAAGGGTATGTAAAACAGATATCAGCCTTTACGTCTGATCTTGATAAGCTTTCTCAAAATTTGTTTTCATTGACAACTTATGGTGGTGAAGAATATTGCGGGCAGGTTATTTATACTTCCCTGGATGAATTAAAATGGGATGCTGACTCCACTACTTATAAAGTGATATTTATTTCTGGTAATGAAGATTTCTTACAGGGAAAGATCCAATATACATCAGCATGTACGGAAGCAAGAAAAAAAGGAGTGATAGTAAATACGATCTATTGTGGCGACCGTTTGCAAGGGATCAGGGAGCATTGGAATCTTTTGGGCGAATGTGGTAATGGAAGTTTTACAAATATCAATTCTGATGCAAAACAGGAAGAGATACCAACACCTTATGATAGTACACTGATAACTTTAAATTATAAACTGAATGGAACTTACATTTCTTATGGGGAGCAAGGAAAGCAAAGTGTAGCGTTGCAAGGCTATATGGATACACAAAATACTCAACTTAGTACTGCATCAGGAATTAAACGCATTTCTGCTAAAGCCGATAGAAATTTATATTATAATCGTTCATGGGATCTTGTTGATGCAAAAAATGACGATAAAGACATTTTAAAAAAGATTGATTATAAAACATTGCCCGATTCTTTACAAAATAAAGACAAAGAGCAACTGGAAGCTATCATTAAACAAAAAAGCAACGAAAGGGCAAGTATACAGAATGAGATCAAAACAGTGAGTGAAAGAAGAGAATTATATATCAATGAGGAAAAAGCAAAAAGGGCTAAGGGCAATGCTGCTCAAACACTCGAAACAGAAGTAGAGAAGATAATAAGAGAGCAGGCGAAAAGATTTAATATGAAGATCGAGTAAAATATTTTGATAGCCGCCGATCCTCTTTTACCTTTTTTATAAATCGCAAAAGTCATTGTATCAATTTACACAACAACCAGCTCATAAAACTCATCGGGATTCAAATATTTTTTAGCTAATTGTTGCAGTTCTTCAGCGGAAACAGTTCGAATGGTTTCGATTGCTTTATAAAAATAGTTCCCATCAAGACCATTCAAAATATAATTCTTCCATCTTGCAATGATATGGAAAGGTCCATCAAGATCACCTAAGATCGTTCCCATCATATAGTTCCTTACTAATTGCAACTCTTGCTCTCCAACAGGTTCGTCATTTAATCGTTTCATTTCTTTATATACTTCACTGATCGTTGCTTCCAAAACATCTTTACCAGCTTCTGTGCTGATCATCCATGCAGATCGTTGTATATGATCCTGCACATAACTATGTATGCCGTAAGTATAACCTTTATCCTCCCGGATATTGGACATTAACCGTGAACCAAAATATCCGCCGAAAATATTATTCAGCACCATTGACTTTTGAAAATCGGGATGATGACGATTAGGAAATGGTCTTGCAATTCTTATTGCGCCCTGCACACCATTCGGATCATTGGTTATTTTGAATTTCTCACCTATTTTTTTAGTTGATGAAACTTCGTTAGCAGGTTTTTGAAAATTATTTCCCAATGAAAGTTTTCCAAAATGTTTATTTAGTAATTGAAAAAGTTCAGCAGGAAGCTTGCCTGCTGCAAAGATCATACAGTTGCCGTGTCTATAAAATTTGTCAAAGTAGGCAAGAAGTTCTTCACGATTCACCGCATCATATTCTTCATGCGTTGTATATTTTCCATAAGGATGATTTTCCCCGTATAAATAAGTATCAATAAGACGACTGGCAACAAACTCACACTTTTTCAAGCTAACACTCAACCGTTGTTTTTGATTTTGTTTGAAGATGGCTAATTCTTCTTCCGGTAAAATAGAATCTGTGATCAATTCTTCCACAACAGGCAGTAACTCGCCGATATGTTTATTTAAACAGTGAAGAGTGATTGTTGATGTTTCATTGTAACAGGCACGGTTCAGAAATGATCCATAATATTCGAAATGCTCATTTATCTGGAACGCTTTCTTTTTTGAAGTTCCGTTTTTCAACAGAAAATTTGTTGCTGCAGCAATCAAGTTTTTTTCTTCAAAACAATTACCAGCGAAAAAAACCATTTCAACCATCATTA
>Ga0068861_100001990_pt1 | contig 13206 bp, 7 predicted proteins | sample KBSSwiS42_FD_66593 | JGI IMG/M metagenome (GOLD analysis project Ga0068861, IMG submission 66593) | Switchgrass rhizosphere microbial communities from Kellogg Biological Station, Michigan, USA - KBS Switchgrass S4-2 | ecosystem: Host-associated > Plants > Roots > Rhizosphere > Soil ...
CTCACCGTCGATAAGATTCACAACGTCTGGCATCCACAAATCGTCCACGACATACACCAGCAAGGCGCGATGGGTTCGCGGCTTTTCCTACCGCCTTACATGGCGCCCGTTGAGCCGAACGTGCCGAAGTCGCTCGTGCAAGGCTATACCGAACTCGGGAACTGGATGGCGCGTGAGATGCGCGCGAAAGGCTTTCAGGGAATCACTACGAACTCGACGTACGACGCATGGGCGCCGGCGCGTGCTTACTCTCACTATCACGCCGGTGTGCGCATGCTTTCGGAAACGGCGTCCGCAAAGATCGCTTCACCGATCACGTTGAAGTTCGAAGAGCTCACGTCGCGTGAGGGATACAATCCGCAGCAGGAGTCAGCGAACTTTGGACCAGTGTGGCGCGGCGGTGAGTGGCGTTTGGGTGACATCACCAATTACATGACGACTGCGGCGTTCCTGTTGATGAAGCATGCTGCGGATCATCGTGTCGAGTGGCTGCAGCGGTTTTATGAAATTGGGAAGGCGGCGGTGCGGCCACGAAGGCCGGGCGAGCTGTTGGGGTTCTTGATCGAGCCTTCTCCGAATACGCCCAGCCTTACCTCGATTCTCGATCGCGGTGGCGTCGAACGCCACTTTCCTAAAGAAGGCACACTGTTCAAGGTGGGCTCGCGTGTATTTCCTGATGGAACACAACTCGTAAGAGTGGACCAGCCTTATGGAGCGTTTGCGAAAGCGCTGTTGGAAGTGCAGCGATATCCAAACTTGCGAGACGCAGCGGGTCATCCGATAGCTCCGTACGACGTAACAGCACACACGCTGCCGCTGTTGATGGGCGTGAGTGTCCAGCAGGTGAAGGCGCCATTTCGGTACACACGGTCCATGGGAGGCGAATTAAATCAGGCAGTTGGCGTAGGCTACTCAGCAGGAACTCCGTTGACAGCCCTCTACCGTTCGTCCGTGCCAAGTCACGACGAGGGTTGGACCAGGTGGATCTTCGACCGAAAGCAGTTTCCTTACGCGGTGATCGGCGATAAAGAATTACGATCACACACGGTGTTTTATAAACCCTCGCCGGGTGTGACGATAAAGTACCCGACAATCGTTTTCCCGGATCAGCCTGCGCGCACGTTGTTGGACGGTTATCGCACCGGCACTATGCCGCCGGAATTCACCGGTGGGATTGGACCACAAGGCGTCATTGCGTTGCGCGAGTTTGTCGAAAGTGGCGGAACGCTGGTCTTCTTGAATCGAGCGTCAAACTTCGCGATCGAACAATTCAAGTTGCCGGTGCGCAATGTTCTTGCAGGAAAGCCGCGGACCGAGTTTTACGTTCCAGGATCGATTCTACGCATTGAACTCGACACATCGCATCCGATCGCTGCCGGCATGCCGCGAGAAACGATTGCGTGGTTAGAAGATTCGCCGGCGTTTGAAATCGTAAACAATGGTGACGCGAGTGTTCCGGCCGCGAATGTTAAAGTGATCGCGTCCTATCCCGCAGACCAGAATCCGCTGCTTTCCGGGTGGTTACTCGGAGGTGAGCTGTTGAAAGGCAAAGCAGCGCTGGTCGAGGTGCAGGTGGGTGAAGGACGCATCATTCTTTTCGGCTTCCGCCCGCAATACCGCGCCCAGTCGCTGGCCACATATCCGCTGTTTTTCAACGCCCTGAATCGTTAGCATGCGCCCGGCTACCGCGCCCGGTTCCTTGAACTTTTGTTCCGGAGAAGCGTATAAACAGTTAGCGGCAACGCAAGAAATAAACGGCGCGTTGTCGGACCGCGATGGTCACCCTTCTCATTACTTCGGTTCTCGTTATAGGCTTAATCGCTATCGCCATTTACTTTTGGCAGAAACCAGCGAACACAAGGGAAACTATCGAACTGCCGCCACCACCGGTGACCAGTTTGTTTGCGAGCGAAGATCCCAAACAACTCGCGGCGACAACCAGGGTTGAGCAGCAGAAAGTGCTCGCACCGGCAGCTCAAACAGACAAGTCCGACAACCGCAAACCGTTACCCGATGAGCTAATTGAATCCTGGCGCAAGTCCCCTAACCCGGCTTCGACAACACGACTGCTGCACGCAGCGGCACTTTCCGATGATGCCGACACTTTTCGCAATGCGGTCGAGCTTGTACTAAACGTGTGGCAGGGTGAGGGGATCTCAAAAATGTCTGCGGCAGAACTTCAGAACCTTCTCAACAGCGAGTTTTGGTTACTGTCATCAAGCACGCGCAATTCAGGCGCCGGCTTTGTTTTGAAGCGTACGCTCTCGCGGGCGAAGAGCGAACTCGAACGTGCTAACAATTCGACCTAACCGATCGACTGCCTCCAGTTGATTTGAAAGAGACATACCATGGAAAACTTTGACATCACATCCGCGTTGCCAATGATTTTCGGCATCCTGGTTCTACTGATCATCTTCCTGATATTCCTGAACCGCATCTTCGTGAACGTCGGAGCGCGCGAAATCGCCATCAAGGAACGGCGCTACGTCGGCGCGAAGATGCCGCCGGGACGCGTCGTCGCTACTGAAGGCGAAGTGGGCATCCAGGCTGACGTACTCAAGCCGGGATTACATCTGATCAAGTTCCCGTTCGAAAAAGTGGTCCGCAAGGTGCCGCTGATCGAAATCGGTCCCGACGAAATGGGCATCATCGAGGCTGTTGACGGTGAACCAATGCCGCCAGGCCGCATCTTCGCGCCTGATCGGGCACAGAATGCACACAATAACTTCCAGGATCCGATCGCGTTTATCAAACAGGGTGGCGTGAAAGGCATTCAGTTGCGCACGCTCCCGCCGGGGTTGTGGCCCATACATCCGTACCTGTTTCGCGTTTCAGTGGCGAAAGCAACAATGGTCCCGCAAGGCAAAGTGGGTGTAGTTAGTGCCGCCGATGGCGATCCACTCGATCCCGGCCGTCTACTCGGCAAAGCGATCACGAACCATCGCAACTTCCAGGACGCGGAACAATTCATCGCCGCGGGTGGTCAGAAGGGACCACAAGTCGACATTCTCACGCCCGGCGTCTACCGCATTCTGACGCAATCGGGACCGATCGACGGCTCGAGCGAAACAAAACCCGGTCTCTTCAGCGTGCGGCTCTATGACGCCACAGTGATCAACGAGAACGGCATCGGCCTCGTTGAGGCTCTCGACGGCGCCCCACTGAATCCGCGCGACTACGTCGCTGAATCATTCGCCGGACACGACAATTTCCAGGACGGGCACGAGTTCATCGGCAAAGGTGGTCAGCGCGGTCCACAGAAAGACATCCTGCTGCCAGGCACCTATTACATTAACCCGCTGCTCTTCAAAGTAATTCCTGAAACAGCGAAGGAGATCAAACCGGGCGAAGTCGCAGTGGTCGTGTCGAACGTCGGCAAAGACCCGTCGGAAGAAGTACGACGCGAAATGGCCGCGAAAGTTCGCCAACGGATGGAACGCGAGGAGCGCGAGCAGGCGGCGCAGTCGGCTGCCCGTCTCGACATGATGGACGACAAACGCACCGTCGAAGAGATCAAAGCCGATCTGATGACCGGGGATCCGGCCGATCGGCGTCTCGACGAAGGAGCGCACGAAGCGTACGTCGTCCCGGAAGGTTATCGTGGTATTCAGGAGACAGTTGTCGGACCAGGTCGCTACTACGTCAACACGTTAGCGATCAGTCCGATCGTTATTCCGACGACGAACCAGACAGTCGAATGGACGGCTGGTGAAGTCGCAAACACGTTCAATCCATTCGAAGTGATTTCGAAGGACGGTTTCACGATGCAGTTGGAAGTGCGCGTCGTGTTTCGCGTCAAGCCCGAGGATGCGCCCTTCATGGTCGCGAAGATCGGCGGCATCGAACGGCTGATTCAAAACGTTATGCATCCGCTCATCGACTCGATCTTCCGCAACCAGGCGTCTGAATCTTCAGCGATGGCTTACTTGCAGAACCGTCACGAAGAACAGGAACGCGCGGAAGCTCGCGTGCGGGCGCACCTGCTGAAGTATCACGTTGACGTCGTGAACGTGCTCATCTGCCACATTCATCTGCCGGAAGAGTTGATGAAGACGCAGACTGAGAAGATTCTCGCCGAGCAGCGGCAGAACATGTACAACGCTCAGCGCGAAGCGGAAGAGAAACGCATTCAACTCGAGAAGACGAAGTCGCAGGCCGACAATCAGAAGGATCTCATGGCGGCGACTGTGGGTGTCGAAATCGCCGGCAAGCGCGCCGAACAGCGCAAGGCTGAAGGCGAAGGCGAGGCCCATTACATTCAACAGACCGGCCGAGCCGAAGCGGAAAAGGTTCGGCTCATGGGTGAGGCGCAGGGCGTCGCTTACCGCGAACAGGTCAACGCGCTTGGACCACAGGGCGTGGCTCTTGTCGAAACGCTGAAGGTTATTGGCGAGAAAGGTGTGCGCATTACGCCCGACGTCATGGCCACCGGTTCAGGCGGCGAAGGCGGTGGACTTGGAACGTTGCTGCTGTTGAACCTGTTCCGGGAGAGGTTCACCAACGTGCCGACGAACGGTGAGAAAGTAACTCGTTAATTCCCGTAAACTACGGACGACGCGGACTCGCAATCCGTGTCGTCCGTGGGCAAGTTTTTTATGTATTAAGAAGAGGTGGGCTCAACAATCGCGTTGGTCCGCGGCGCGCCATGCCGTTTCGATGGCGTCAATAACCGAATCAGGGCGGGTTTGCGATAATTGGTGGCCGGTCTGAGGCAACACCACCAGTTCAGAACCCTTTATCGTCTTATGAAGCCGGTAGGCATGCTTCTCAGGTTCAAGCAACAGATCTTCGGAGCCAGTAACAATCACGACGGGCAGTTGCAGGTCTGAGTATCTGGAACTCAAAGTTTTCAAACTCGAACGGAGAGTTCTTTCGTCGTAAGCATAAGCTCTGATCTGTTCCGGCCTGGTCCACATCTCTGCCGACTGCTGCGCGTAGTTCTCCTGTACGGGCTGAGGATGGTAAGCTCCTTTCAAGTTTACCTTCACGACGGCTCGTCCGATTAAAGGTGTCAGCGTATGAACGATGAAGTTCCCGAGCACTGGAATGGCAGGGATCAGTGACCACCATTCGAGGCTGACGTTCGGATACGCTGCCGGCGCCAGTAACACAATGCCTGAAAGCTCGTCTTCATAGGCAACAGCCGCCGCCAAAGCGACAGAGCCGCCCCTGGAATGGGACTCGCAGCAAGAAAGCCCACCAGCCTTCCGGTTGCATCACGCGCCGTGAAGTACTTTTTTCTTTCGCAATGTTGGAAGAGATCGACCGCAAACAACCATCCAAACTTGGTGGGACTCCGGCGCGTGATAAGCCAGCTCTTGCAAAGACGATCAGTTTCCCTCTTTAGTTTTTCATCTATGATGAAGACCTTCGTTACTCGTATCCCCGCGCGAAACGCCTGGTTGATGCCGGCCCGAGCCTTCTTAGCGCGGTCGCCGCGCGGAGACCAGGTAGCGAGATCGAAGTAAGGCGCTGATCCAATCTTTACCGCGCGTAGTCCTAATTGACTGCTATGTTTTGCAAAGCGCTCGGTAGCCGGTAAGAACCCAACTGTACGACCCTCTGCGCTTGCCGCTTGCAGAAAACGATCGGTTAGAGCAGCCTGGCTATCAGTGCTTGCTAGAGGCTCTCCCGGCACCAACCATACTTTGCCAAACTCGTTGAAACTGATCGCTCCTTCCGTTTGAGGACAGGACCAGAGACGTGCCCCCGAAGCAATAGCAACCAACGAATGCGCGTTGTAGCCATGCAACTCATGCAACCGAAAAAGCTCTGCACTTGGATCCGGCGGAATGACACGAGGGACCTGACGGATCCGCAAACTGGATATACCGCCCTACGACGCCGGCGCCGCCACTTGCTGGAATCAACCATATGTGGTGGCTTAAGAAATGGAAGAACATCGCTTGATGGATTTTACGTCAGCTTACCCCGCCAGACGACCGTTGCTGCGACAAGGTAATCGGATTGCACTAAGCTTTGATGCGCACCTCCGCGGGAAAGAGGTTGTATTGATATAATCATCGCCCCAGAAAGTTCGTTCAAACATGCGCATTCTGCTGGTGGAAGATGAGCCGAATGCGGCTCGGATGTTGGGAAAGGGCCTGCGTGAGCAATCATACGCCGTCGATATTGCCGCAGACGGCGAAGCTGCCCTTTACCAATTAAACATCTACGATTATGACCTGATGATCCTTGACGTCATGCTTCCTCACAAGGACGGGCTTCAGGTCTGCCGTGAAATGCGTGGCCTCGGCCTGTCCACTCCGGTGCTGATGCTCACCGCGAGAGACGCCGTCGACGATCGCATCGCAGGGCTCGACGCCGGGGCTGACGACTATCTGATCAAGCCATTCGATTTCGGCGAACTGTTAGCCCGTGCCCGCGCGCTGTTGCGCCGCGGTGACACCGTGCAATCCGAGATCCTCAGAGTTGCGGATCTGGAGATCAATACACGCTCCAGAACGGTCAAGAGAGGCAAAAGCAGCATTCAACTTTCGGCTAAAGAGTACGCACTGATCGAGTACTTCGCGCGTAACGCTGAGCGCGTGCTCGGGCGAGCTGATATTGCCGAGCACGTGTGGGACAGGAACTTCGACATCTTTTCAAATTTGATCGAGGTTTATGTCCGGCGCCTGCGAAGAAAAATCGATGACGGCCACGCGGTAAAGCTGTTTCACACGAGACGTGGCGAAGGATACGCTCTCACCGCCGAAGAGGACGCGAGTGTTTGATTCCATTCGAGCACGACTGACGCTCTGGTATGTCGCGATTGTCACGCTGGTACTGGTCACGTTCAGCGTCAGCGTCTATGTGGTTGTCACCGTGCTTCTTTACGACAACCTTGACACGGAGTTATCCGCGACACTGAACGAGACGAGACTGTCACTGGTGCACGAGATCGACGTGGAAAGGCGTGATGAGAAAGCGGCGGCCAGCAGCACTCTGGACGAACACATCGGCCCCCGACAGGCAGCAGCGATCTTTGATGCGAATGGGAACTTAGTGGCGGAAGATACCGCAGATGACACTACTCACGCCTCAGTGCCTTCAATTCATCTCGTGCCCGCGACCGGTACTGAACTATACACACTCCCACCTGCGCGACAGGAAAAGATCGATCAGCGCAGGATTGCAGTAGGGCGCATTCAAACCGCGAACAATTCTTACATCCTGGTTATTAGCCAACCGTTTGATGCCGTGCGGAGGGAACTGCGGTTACTGCGACTGAGCCTGATTCTTGTCGTGCTGTGCACGCTTGCACTGGCCGGATTTGGCGGCTGGTTTCTGGCGCGTCGTAGCCTGGCTCCAGTGGTCCAGATGACGGAGCGTGCCCGGCGGATTAGTGCAGAGAATTTGGATCAGAGGCTACCCGTCTCCAATGCACATGATGAATTGGGCCGGCTCGCCGCCACTTTCAACGAACTATTAACGCGTCTGGACAATGCCTTTGAACAGCAGCACCGTTTTATGGCAGACGCTTCGCACGAATTACGCACTCCTCTTTCCGTCATGCGCACCGCCACTGGAGTTACGCTCGAGCAGAAGACACGCAGCGACGGCGAGTATCGTGAAGCTCTAAGCATTGTCGATGAGCAGGCCCGACGACTCACCCACATCGTCGAGGATATGTTCATGCTTGCACGCGCAGACATTGGACAACGCGTCCTGGAGCAGAGCGAGTTCTACCTTGACGAATTGCTTTGCGAAACCGCGCGGGCTGCCGAAGTGCTCGCAACTCCCAAAGGAATAACGATTGATGCCGGCGAATTTCCGCGCGTCAATTATCGCGGCGACGAAAGCCTGCTTCGACAGATGGTCTTAAATCTCCTCGACAATGCCATCAAACACACTTCCCCAGGTGGAGTCGTCAGAATTGCTCTTGAGCGACGTTCAACAACTTATGCGATTGTCGTTTCAGACACGGGTACGGGTATACCACCTGAGGCCCAGTCGCATATTTTTGAGCGCTTTTACCGCGTGGACAAGGCCCGCTCACGCGCTGACGGAAGCGAAGTCGGGGGTGGAGCCGGTCTGGGTCTGTCGATCGCCAAATGGACTGCTGAGGCCCATTTTGGCGGCCTTGAACTACTGCACTCGGACAAAAACGGCAGCACTTTTGTAGCCTCGCTTCCAGCGGATGGCAAACAATAAACAACGCTTTCTCTTCTCGCATTTATCTTCCGTTCATCTTCAGGTTTGTACCTTACCCCGCCGCGATCCATTTTTTTGAAGCCTGAAGGGTCTATCTCGTACCCACCGAAGTCGGTAAGAGTTAGCTGAGAGTCGGAAGACCTGACGGCATCCAGCTTCAAGGGAGAAATGCAAATGAAAAATATTCTGATGGCATTTTTATTACTGAGCTTTGTTCTCAGTGCAACCGCGATCTGTGCTCAAGAGATTTCCACGACAGGCTCAATTACCGGCACAGTCCTGGACCAGAACGACGCTGCGATACCAGGCGCGAAAGTTACAGTCATTGGACCAACCGGCGAGCGCACAGCGGTAACAAACGATCAGGGGCGGTTCGAAGTTACCGGTCTGCTACCTGGCAACTACAAGATCAGTGGCGAGAAATCCGGATTCAAGAAGACGAACGTCTCTGACGTCGTGGTGTTCGTCGGCAAGGCGGCGAATGTTCTAGTCAAGCTTGAGCCGGGAGAGGTTGTCGCGGAGGTAAACGTGACGGCGGTTGAGGGCATCGACCAGGCGAGCACGGCTATAAGTTCAAACCTCAACGATCAACTCTATCAGAACGTGCCAATCGCGCGTGGCGTCTCGAGTCTATTCACGCTCGCGCCGGGTACCACTACGGGTGTCGGAGGCGTAAACGACCGAGACAACCCATCAGTTTCCGGCGGGACTGCGCTGGACAACCTCTACGTCGCGGACGGTGTGAACATCACCAACACTGCCTTTGGCGGTATAGGAACATTCTCGCGTTCATACGGGTCGCTTGGCACCGGCATAATCCTCTCACTCGTTAAAGAAGTCCAGGTCAAAACGGCGGGGTTCGAGCCGCAGTATGGCCAGTCCGAAGGCGGCATCGTCAACATCATCACCCGGTCGGGAAGCAACGAGTATCACGGTGCCATCTATGGCTATGCGCAGCCGCACCAATTCGAGGCCACGCGCCGCCAGCAGGACGACTCTGCAGTAAACAAGCTTGGAGATCTACTGCATCAGGAACACTACGACTTCGGCGCTGACCTGGGCGGTTATGTGCCCGGCCTGCGTGACAAGCTCTTCTTCTTTACCTCGTTCAACCCAAGTTACAATCGCGACCTGGTGCAAGGCGCCAAACGTAATGCCAAGGACATAGCAGCCGGTACGGGAATGGATTCCGGGCTATTCAGGCAGCTCGGCACCCACGTCAATCGCACGAGAACAAATAACTATGCGTTCAAGGCCGACTACAACATTTCTTCGCAACACCAGGTTGCCTTCTCGATCTTCGGCGATCCGTCCGAGACAAATGTGTCTTCATTCAGGACCCAGAACATCGACAACACCACGGCGCAAAGCAAACTTAGTTTTGGCACCCGCAACATGTCGGGCCGCTATACCGGAAATTTCGGCAACGCCAATCCGCTGACGATCAGCGCGTCGGTTAGTCAGAACAAGAACCACTTTGATGAGAGTGGTTTTGCAGACTTCAACCAGATAATCGACAGGACCCAGCCTACCCGCGGAAACTTCACCGCGATCGGCCTGGGTTTCTTTGAACCGACGCAGGGAAAGACCAGCCGGCTTGCGCTTGACGCGACGAAGCAGGTGCACCTTTTCGGCACGCACACGTTGGGTGTCGGCTATACATATCAGCGCGGGCTTTACTCGGGTGTGCGCGACCGAAGTGGTCCAAAATTTACAGTCCCCGCAACCAATGCGGATGGAACATTGAAGATCGACCCGCGAGCGGTAGGGCAGCCACTGAATGCGGCGTTCTCTCTGAGACCGGCTGCATCGTCATGCACGCTGTGCCCTCTTCTCAACGTCCCAGGTGTTGGAGACGAGAGAGTTTTCCTCCGCCAGGATCGCGGCGAGTTTGGTGTTCCAGCTTTCGATACGGCGTCCAGGTACCATGCTGCTTACGGCGAGGATACCTGGCGCGTCAGCAAGTACATCACAGCGTTGCTCGGTTTGCGTTGGGAGCAGGAGCGCATTACGGGCGCGATCCTTCCACAAAGCGGCAAACGTAACACTTACACTTTCACAGACGCGTGGGCTCCACGTTTGGGCGTGACGGTCGATCCGTTTGGCAAGGGCAAGACAAAAGCATTCTATAACTTTGGCCGCTTCTTCGAGTTCTTACCACTTGATGCCGCCGAGCGTTCGCTCTCGTCTGAGAAAGACTTCACCGGCGGACGATTTGCCCCGGCCTTCTTTATTGATGCGAGCGGAAACCGTCGCGCAACAATCAACCAGTTCGGCACGGTTATTCCGATAATTGACGCTGCACATTTTGTAAGTTCCGCGGCCGGTGGAAGTGGAGGACCACCAACTGTTTCGGCGCAGGATGAAAACGAATTCATCTTGCCTGGGACGAAGCTCGGTTTCGCCGACGAACATACGTTTGGCGTCGAACAGCAACTTAAGGGCAATTGGGTTCTCTCCGTGCGATATATCGATCGGAGTCTGAAGAGGATTATCGAGGACGCGGCCATTCTGTCGCCGGAAGCGGCGAATGCAGGAATCGGCCAGGTGTATTTCATCGGCAACATCAGAAAGAACCTTGATGCAGGAATCAATCTCCAGCCGTTCTTGTTTACGCCGGTGTTTGATCCAACCGGAGCCTTCATTTTGAATACGCCCGCTGGATGTCTGACCAGCCCGAGCGGCGTTACGGGGATTGGTCCGCAGCCAGTGTTCTTCAACGCACCAACAGACCCATTCGGTAACGCGATTGCACCTGGGGGAGTTTGCTTTTCCGGAGTGGGAATCGACGCCAACGGCAACTCCATCGTGCAGCCTGACGGCAAAGCTGATGGATTCCCGGATCCGGTACATATCTACCACGCTGTAGAGATCGAGCTGAACAAGCGTTTCTCAGATGGTTGGCAGCTCTTCTCTAACTTCCGCTTTGCCCGACTCACGGGAAATTACGAGGGTCATCTCCGCAACGATAATGGCCAGACTGATCCAGGTATCAGTTCGCTGTTTGATTTTACCGGCGGCGACTTTAACCTGCTCGGAAGTCAATTCGCTGTTGGTCCACTCAACACCGAGCGACGCTTTGTCTCGAACATTTTCGGGAGCTATCTCTTCGGCAAAGACCGGAGAATGTTTGGGTTGGGTCCAGCGCTTCACGGCCTAACAACCGGAATCAATATTCATATGGAATCGGGCTTGCCGCAAAGCGAGTTCTTTGCGCATCCGGTCTATCTGAACGCAGGTGAGATTCCGGTTGGTGGTCGTGGAAAACTTGGACGATCTTCCTTCTACACCAGAGTAGATCTGCACGGCGATTACTCTTACAAGATCACCGAGAAAGTGGCCCTCAAATTCGTTGCGGATTGGTTCAACATCACAAATGATCGCCGCGTGTTCATCATCAATCAATTTCGTGAGAGCACTGCCGGACAACTTAATCCCGACTTCGGCCAGCCGAGGCTGTTCCATACGCCGACATCCCTCCGCCTTGGTGCGAGGCTTGAATTCTGATCGTTATGGCGATCTTTCTAAGGGGAGGGGATATTATGCCCCTCCTCATTTTTTAGAGGCAGAGAATGTTGCGCCCGTTATTCACTGTAGCGGTTGCGCCGCTGATTCTCGTCATGCTTGTGTCTCAAGCATCGGCGCAACGGAGCTCGCGCCAGACTTCACTGCCGGCGCAAGTTCACGGACAAGTACGCTATTCCGTTGGCGGTGCGCCTGTCGATCATGCCCTTGTACAACTCCAGAGCTTCCGCGGCGGCGTGGTCGCAGAGCTCACCACGGATCGAACAGGTAAGTTTGCTTTCACCGGCCTGGTACCGGACCAATATACCGTGATCGTCAGGCTCCCAGGGTTCAAAGAAGAGCAGCGACACATCGACCTCAATACTGCCAACAGCGAGTATGTACTCGTCGACCTTACGTCCGATCGTTCGCCGCCGGCTTCCCGGCGTAACTCGTCGAAGGTAGTTAACGTTAACACGTCACCCGAAGCGCAAGAGGAGTTCGAACAGGGCCGCGCCGAGTTAATCGATAACAAGGACATCGATCGAGCTATTCTACATCTGGAAAAAGCTGTGGAACTCTCGCCGAACTTTTTCGAAGCGCGGTTGTTACTGGGAACAGCCTACGTCGAGAAGCACGAACTGGACAAAGCTAAGCATGCTCTGTTGCGAGCGATCGAGATCAATCCGAAGGTTGCCGAACCTCAGATCGCTTTAGGCGAAGTTTACCGGCAACAAAAGCGTTATCCGGACGCGCAGAAAACTTTGGCGGGCGCCATTATGCTCGCCGAAAGTTCGGCTCTTGCGCACCTCACGCTTGCGCGAGTTTATTGGGATCTCGGTCTGACAACCAGGGATACTGAGTCGAGGTCGCACCTTGAAAAGTCCTGGCAAGAAGTAAATGTCACAATGCGTTTGAATCCAAACCTGTCACAAGCACATCTGCTCGCCGGCAATCTTTTGTTTAAGGCCCGTCGCGCCAAAGATGCGCTGCCTGAATACGAAACCTACCTGCGACTGGATCCAAACGGCGAGTTTGCTGCTCAAACGCGGGAGATGGTTCAAAAGATCAAAAGGGCCCTCGCAGAACCTAACGGAAAATAAGGCTTTCAGCCACTAGTCTTTATGTTTTGACACAGCTTCTCTACACCTCATTTATTTTCCGTTCATCTTCAGGTCTGTACCTTGTGGGTACATTATGTCTGTTGTCGTGCTCGCCGATTTGACAGCGCAAGGCCAGGCAGGACTATTTTGATCGCCCGTGGATTTTCGAGAGAAAGGCAACGGCATGAACTTGCGCACAATTCCGCGTTACGGCGTACGTTCAGTGCCAGGCGAGGAGAAAGAGATCGTCGCCGCATTTCGCCGCGGCGAAGCTGTCACGGGCCCTGCCGTCTCCGAGTTTGAGGAACGATTCGCTGCTTACCACTACATGGACCATGCAATCGCGGCGTCGTATGGTCGCATGGCATTCAATTACATTCTGCATGCTCTCAACTTGCCCGCGGGCAGCGAAATAATCTTTCCCGCACTGACGTTTTGGGCAGTG
>Ga0068861_100001996_pt1 | contig 13188 bp, 11 predicted proteins | sample KBSSwiS42_FD_66593 | JGI IMG/M metagenome (GOLD analysis project Ga0068861, IMG submission 66593) | Switchgrass rhizosphere microbial communities from Kellogg Biological Station, Michigan, USA - KBS Switchgrass S4-2 | ecosystem: Host-associated > Plants > Roots > Rhizosphere > Soil ...
ACGGCGGCCAGGTAGCTCAGTTGGTAGAGCAGCGGACTGAAAATCCGCGTGTCGTTGGTTCGATTCCGACCCTGGCCACCATTTCATTACTGGACGATGTTGGACACCTTGCCCTTGTCGTCGAACTCGATGATCTCGGTGGCGAAGCGGTTCTTCCAATAACGGTACTGTGCTGCCTTGAGGTCAGGATTGGCGTGAACGGGCGGCCGTCCCATGGCGAACAGGATGCCGTCGCGAGTCATGCCAACGGCGGGCTTGCCCGAACGGATTCCTTCCTGGTCGGCTTTGCCGAGTTTCTGCATCTTGGCCTGATCGCAGGCTGGGCCGAAGTAGGTAAGCGCGGCATCTTCGAAAGTGACGCCGGCGTCCTTGGTGAATCCATCGTAGGCCAGCTGGTAGTCCATTCCCTGCCAGGTGAAGGCCATCTCCTTCCTGGAGATCTTCGTCACCGTAACTTCTGAGCACACCGGGATCAGGCCGGGGAGCTGATAGTTGAGCGTGTAGAGAAGATGTTTGTTCATGTCCGGATGCAGGTTGACCAACGCCTGCAGCTTGTCCCCCGCCTTGATCTTGCCGCTGTCTTTGGCAGCCAGCGGCAGCGACGCGCACATCGTGAGCGCGACCAGCGACAACACAAACCGAATTTGAAATTTCACGATTACCCTCCCGATGCAGAATTGTCTGGCGGCGAGAGTGTATAACGCCTCCGCGCGCGCTGGTCGTGCAACACCTCGGAGCGGGTTACAAGATGGACAGTGAATGGCTGGGTTTCGGCGCGGCGCTTCTGACCACGGGATCGTTCGTGCCGCAGGCGGTCATGACCATCCGCTCGCGCAATACCACCGGCATCTCGCTGGCCATGTACGTGATCTTCACCCTTGGCGTGGCGCTGTGGCTCGGCTACGGCATCGCGCTCGGGTCCTGGCCGATGATCCTGGCGAACACGGTGACGTTCGGGCTCGCGGCGACCATCCTCGCTTTGAAAATCCGTTACCGGTGAGTGTCACGTCGATCAGCATGCGATCGATGGCGCCGCGGCGCATTCCAGCGTATTTTGCGTCCCACATTTCAGGGCAGTCATCACGAGCCGAAGCTTGAACGCCACCTACGCCGCTACCGGATCCGCCAGCTCCAATCTTTCCAAATCCCTGCGCGCCCGACACCTCGTGATGATCTCCATCGGCGGAATCATCGGCGGCGGCTTGTTCGTCGGCAGCAGCGGGGCCATCGCCACCATTGGCCCCGCGGTGATCCTGAGCTACATATCCGCGGGCATCGTCGTGTACGCGGTGATCCGCATCCTGTCGCGCATGGCCATCGACCAGCCTGGCCTCGGCTCCTTCACGGAGTACGTGCGCAAGAGTCTTGGAAACGGGGCCGGGTTCATCACCGGCTGGCTCTATTGGTGGTTCTGGGTGGTCGTGGTGGGGTTCGAGGCGCTGGTCGGGGCGAATATCGTGCACGGCTGGTTGCCGGATTTTGCCGTCTGGCAGATCGGTCTTGGACTCATGGCGGTGCTCACCGCGGTGAACCTGGCCTCGGCTCGTTCCTACGGCGAGTTCGAATTCTGGTTCGCGTCGATCAAGGTCGCGGCGATTGTCGTATTCATCGTGGTCGCGGTGTCATGGTTGCTGGGCGTCGGTAATCCAGCCAGCCCCGGATTGAGCAACCTCACCGCGCACAGGGGTTTTGCGCCGTTCGGCTGGACTGCGACTCTCACGGGCGTCACCACCGTGATCTTTTCGCTGGTGGGCGCCGAAATCGTGACCGTGGCGGCGGCGGAGTCGGCCGAATCGAACACCACCCTGTCGCGGCTCGCGGCGGCCGTGGTGCTGCGCATCCTGCTGTTCTACGTCTTGTCGATCGCGTTGCTGCTGTGTGTAGTGCCGTGGACGGACATCAAGTCCGGCGATTCATCGTTTGCGGTCGCGCTCGACCACATCGGAATTCCCGGCGCCGCCAACATCATGAACATCATCGTGCTGACGGCGGTGTTGTCCTGTCTCAACTCCGGCGTGTACGTGACCGCGCGCGTGTTGTTCGCCATGGCGGACAAGGGTGACGCGCCGCGCTGGCTGATCGCCGTCAACAAGCGCCAGGTGCCGGCGCGCGCCATCCTGCTGGGCAGCACCTTCGGATTCCTGGTGATGCTGCTGAAGCGCGACGAGACCGAAAAGGTCTTCAACTTCCTGCTGAACTCCTCCGGTGCGCTGATGATGTTCACGTACATCTTCGTGGCGGTGGCGCATTTCTGGTTTCCTTATTCGAAACCTGGACTGCGTACCTCCGGTGGCGCGGCGTTCGTCGCGGGTGGAGCGGCGGTCGCGATGTTCGCCGTGCTGGTGGCGATGTCCTTCATGCCGGATCAACAACCGGTGATGATCGCGAGCCTGGCCTGCCTGGCCATCATCGTCGCGGCGCTGATCGTCAAGCGCGTGTTTCGCGAGCCGGTGCGCGCCTGAAGCGCAACCGTCAACGTCCGTCGAGAAAATCGATCGCCTGGACCAGCTGAGGTCCGTTGGCCGGCTCGTGTCCGAATCCCGGCTCGTCTATCCACAGGATGCGGGTGATCCCGTGCTCCTGGTATCGGTCGCGCACTGCTCGCAACTCGCGGCGATTGAAATCGCGGCTGCCCGTGACGAACACCAGGCGCCGCGTGGCGAACAGTTCGCGCAGCCTGGCCTCTTTCGGCGCATCGAAATTGGCGCCGACCATGAAGATCGCGCCGTTGAACAGCTGCGGGAATTGCGCGATGGCCACGCTCGCGACGCGGCCGCCTCCCGACATGCCGGCAATGTACAGGCGGTTTTCATCGGTCGCGTGCAGCTTCCTGGCGAGCCTCAATGCCATCACGGCCGCGAGCACGCGCTCAGCCGTGGGTCGGGAATTGCCGAAGTCGTCGGCCGCGATCCAGGTCAGCCTTTTTTCATCGAGCACCGGGCGCCATTGCTCCGGCAGTTCTCCCGAGTTCCCGGGAGAGACGTAGACCAGAACTCCGCTCGCGTCGCGCCCGGCTGGCGCGCGCACATGGAAGAAGACATGGCGCTTCACGGGCAGCGTGGATGACAGCTTCGCCGCCTCTTCGAAAGGGAAGAGATCGAGCAGCGTCGCACTGTGCAGGGTGGTCTGCGATTCCTGGGCCAGGACGCCCGTGCTCAACAGGCAGGCGGCGAGCCAGGCCGCCCGGCTCACCACGCGCGGGCGGCCACGCCTCAGACGGCGATGCGTTTCTCGATCCATGCGCGGATATCGGCCATGACCCTCTCCTTGCCGATGTCGTTCAAGGGATCGTGAAAATACCCTTCGTAGAGCTTCAGTGTCTTGTCGGCAGAGCCCGCACGTTCGTAGAACTCCTTGCTGCCTTCGGGGCGCGTGACGGTGTCCTTCGTCCCATGGATGATCAGCAGCGGCAGGCGGAATTGCGGAAAGTCGCGCTTGAGTCGCTCGTCGGCGCGCACCATCTCCGCCACCGTCTTGGTGGGCTGCACTTCGTTTGCCAGCAGCGGATCGTCGATGAGCGCCTGGGTCACCTTGGGATCGCGCGAGAATTGCTTCTTCGGCAGGTTCAGCACGTGCGCGTGCGGCGCGAGATGCGACAGGCCCTTGAGCACGGCGAGCGCGAAATCGGGGGCCGGAACCTGGTAGGCGAAGCTCTCGCAGATGAGACCCGCGATGTCTTTCTGGTTGTCGAGCACGTAGTTGCAGGCGATCACACCGCCGGCGCTGTGTCCCAGGACGAAGATCGGCAACCCCGGCTCACGCGTACGGGCGAGCTTGACGCACAGGTCGAGATCGCTCTGGTACTCGGAGAATTTTTCCACGTAGTAGCGCTCGCCATCGGACTTGCCGCGCCCGCGGTAGTCGAGCGCGTAAACGGCGAGCCCGCTGGCTAACAACTGTTCGGCTGCCCACAGGTAATAACCACTGTGGGAATTGAAGCCGTGCGACAACACCACCGCCGCGCGGGGCTGGGCCGGCGGGCGCCAGGAGCGCGTGAAGATCTTCAGGCCGCCGGCCCCGTCGAGCGCTTCCTCTTTGTATTCAGCCATGGCATCCCCGTGTTGTTGTTAGAGGATGCCATTTATATCGCCGCGATGTGACGGTCGCCATGCGACTCGCGGCGCCCAAAAATGGGGCGATCAGAATCGATAACTGAGCTCGGCAAACACCGAGGCGCGGGTTTTGCCCTCGATGTCCGGCCCGGTGAGCGGCGCGGCGAGCTCGACGTACCCTGTGAGTGACGACCCGCCGAGCGCGAACCCCAGGCCCGCGGTGGCCGCCGACTCACGTCCGGGCAGATCCTGTTTCCATGCGGCGCCGATGTCGTAGAAGGCGTAGGTCGACAGCCTGCCAAACATCCCGTCGGTATCCAGCAGGTCGCGGCGCAATTCCAGTTTTCCGCCCAGGCCCTGGTCGCCCGCGATCTCGGCGACTTCGAAGCCGCGGCCCAGGCGGTCGCCACCGATCTTGAAGCGCTCGCTGTCGGGCAACACGTAGGCTGTCTGCTGCGCGAAGCCGTCGAAGCGCACCGACCAGTCTTCGGCGAAGCGGCGGTAAACACTGCCGGAGAGCTGGAACAGCAGGAAGTCCGCACGGCGCGGATCGTCGGGCAGGTCGAGCGCCTGCAATCCGGCGCCCAGGGCGTCCAGGCCCTGGCGCAGGTTGAAGTTCAGCGAATACTGCGTGCCGTCGCTGCGCCAGCTGCCGCGCAGCGCCGCTTCAACGATGCGCAGCCGGTCTTCGCGGAAATCGAAGCCTTGCGCATCGATGATGAGATCGTCGGCCTCGAAGGCGCCGCTCAACATGAGCGAGGATCCCGACTCCTGGCGCAACGGGTGCGAGACACGCAGCGTGGCGCGCTGGCGCGAATACTCGTCCGTGTAATTCACGGGCGACTCGTTGGGTGCCGAATGCGAGTGGAACAGCAGCAGGTTGCCGCGTGTGCCGCGGTCGCCGAGCGCGGTATCGAAATACAATCCGCCGCCGAGGTATTCATCCGGGTCGGTTGCCGAAGCGTAGATCAGGCCCAGGGATTCTTCGCGGCCGAACAAGCCGTTGAACATCACCTGTCCGAGCAGGAACGCCGGTCCCACCTGCTCGGTGCCCCGGTTGTTCATGCGCACCAGGCCGCTGACCGGGGAGAAATCGGCCTTCACCACCAGCTCGAAAGCATTGCGGATTTCGGCGACGCGCCGCGTATTGATGGTCACCGACATGCCGGCGATGCGGCGCATCTCGCGCAGCGCCTGTGGCACGTCATCCCGGCGCAGTGGCCGCGCGCGTTCCAGGCGGGAGCCGATTTTTTCCAGTGCATCCCGGTAACGGCCGGTGTCGCCCTCGAACAGCACGCGCGCCACGCGAGCTTCGTGGACCTGCACGCGCAGCACGCCGCGGCCGGTCATCGAGTCATCGAACGTAACCTCCGGCTTCACGAAACCGTCCCGCTCGTACAGCGCCGTCAACGCATCCGCCACGGCGCGCGCCGATTCACGCGAGATCGGCTTGCCGACCTGGTCGCGGTAGGTGTCGAACAGCTGCGGCGCCGGGTACACGCTGCTGCCGTCGACCACCGCCGTGGTCAGCAGCGGCACGCCCTGCGGTTGAGTAGTTAGAACTGGAGCGGCGGCGCGCGCGCGGGCCGCCGGCAGCGCCAGCAAGGGCGCGACCGCAATTATGACAAGCGCCCGGCGAGACAGCCGTTGGACACGAGTCATGAGCAGGACCCAGCCGTTTATTGTCACTTGCGAATACATTCGGCGGCACGGGGAAGATCGGGTCGTGCATTTTCCCCGGATCGCTGCTCCACCGGTGAGATGCGACTCACATTGCCGGCGAACCCTCCTTAGTAATATGCGCGGCATAGAAATAGGGGATGTTCGATGTTCGGCTATAACCATAATCGGCCGGCCACAGGGAAATTAGTTAGGTCGCTGATGACGCTGTCGTTCACCTGCGTGGTGCTGTGCGCCGCGCCGTCCGCATACGCGCTCGATACCGGTGACATCGTGATCACCAGCCTCAAGGGCGAGGTGCACGTGGTCATGGGCGGCGCGGAGCGCGCGGTGCGCGCCGGCGCATTGCTCGAGTTGCCCGCGACCGTGCGCACCGGCGCCGACGGCGCCATCGAGCTGCGCCAGGGCGCGACCACGGTGGGCGTTGGTCCCGACACCCTGCTGGAATTCCCGGCGCTCGCGGAACCCGGCGGGCCGATCGACCGCATCGTGCAGCCACGCGGCAACGCGTTCTACAGCATCGGCAAACGTCCGGGCCGCAGGCTGCGCATCGAAACGCCCTACCTGGTCGGTGTCGTCAAGGGCACGCAATTCAATGTCGTGGCGCAGGAAGGCGCCACCACCATTTCCCTGTTCGAAGGACTGCTCGAGATCCGCAGCGCGGACGACAGCGATGTCATCGATCTGCACGCCGGCGAGATCGCCTCGCGTTCGCGCGCCGACACGGACATCAACGTGCTCAAGATGAGCGGCGACAAGGCGCCTGCCGTGCCACGCGCGCCTGCCGTGCCACGCGCGCCGGCGGCACCGCAAGCGCCCGCGCCGCAGTCGCCTTCGGGTGCCGAAGGCAAGGGAGATTCGACGCCCACGCCCGGTTCGCCGCAGCCCACGGCCGCCGACGATGATTCCGAGCCCTTGTTTGCCAACCGCGTGGACAACCAGCCCGTGAGCATCACGCCGGCCGTATCGCTGACGGTCGACGTCGTGGGTCCTCTCAGCCCGGTCACGGACGCAGTTGCCAGCGTCGCACCGCCCATCGCGGCCAATGTCGATCTCGGCGGCAGTGCGGGCCCGCTGGACGTCGGCGTGACTGCCGGAGCCAACGGACCCGCTGCGGCCGAAGTTTCCGTCGATGTGAGTCCGCCGACCGCCGGGGCGCCCGTCGATGTCGCGGTGAATGTCCAGGTGAATCCCCCGGTTGTGCCCGTCAACGTCGATCTCGGCGTGTCCGTGGGCGTCGATACGCTGGTCGATGTCGGCCTCGGTCTCGATGACGACAACAGCGGCAAGGGCAGCAATAACTCGGGCAACAACGGCAACAGCCAGGGCAACAACGGTAACGGTCCGGGCAACAGCGGCCAGGGCAACAACGACAAGGGCGACGACAACGACATCGTCGACACCGCCAGCGAAGTGCTCGACAAGTTGCGCGGCAAGTCAGGCAAGAAATGATACGAATCGGCCGCCGTCTCGGTTGGTGGCTCACCGCGCTGGCGACGTTCATCGTCGTCGGCGCGCTCGACATGGGCGGGCAATTGCGCACGCTCGAAAACACGGTGGTCGACGCGCGTGCCCGGCTGTTGCGGCGCGAAGTGTCGTCGGACATCGTCATCGTCGGCATCGACGCGCAGAGCATCCAGGCACTGGATCGCTGGCCGTGGCCGCGCCAGCATCACGCGCGGCTGCTGGAAAATCTGGGCCGGGCGGCTCCCGAACGCATCTTTCTCGACGTCGACTTCAGCTCTCCCTCCAATCCGCTGGATGACGCCGTGCTCGACGCCGCGCTCGCACGCCGGCGCGATTTCCCGGTGGCGCTGCCGACATTCTTCCAGTACGCCAACAGCGCCGACGGGCACCTGAGCATCAGCCGGCCGTTGCCGCGCTTCGCGCGCAGCGTCGATTTTGCCGGCGTGAACGTGCGCCCCGGTCCGGACGGACTGACGCGCGACTGGCGCAACGTCTGGACCATCGGCGGCGAACGCATCGCCAGTGTCATCGATCCGCGCCGCCGGTTGCCCGAAGAGCAGTCGGTGCCCATCGACTACAGCATCTCGCCGAGCTCGTTCACGTACGTGTCGTACTACGACGTGCTGCAGAATCGCGTGCCGCGCGAGCTCATGACCGGGAAATCCGTGTACGTCGGCGCCACGGCGCTCGAGCTGGGCGACATGCTGGCCGTACCGGTGTACGGACAGTTGCCCGGCATCATCGTCCAGGCGCTCGCCACCGAAACCGTGAACATCGGGGCGCCGCGTTTCGCGCCGCGCTGGGGCTCGATGCTGCTGCTGGCGGCCTGGACGCTGCTGGCGGCCCTGCTGTTCGCGTCCAGCTGGCGCCGAAATCTCGCCGTGTTGGCACTGTCTTTCGTATTGATCGCCGCACTGTCGATCTACGCGTTCACCGCGCACCGCCTGCTGATCGAAACGGCCGCGCCGCTGCTCGCGGTTGCGCTGCTGTTCGTGGGGGTCACGGTGCGCTGGCTCGAGATGCAGACCTGGCGGGCGTTCACGTTCGCGCTCGGAATGCGGCGCCGTGACGCATTGCTGAAGAGCGTCGTGCAGTCGACCACCGATGCCATCGTGTGTATCGACGATCAGGGCGTGGTGAAGATGGCGAACCCGGCGGCGACCCGCCTGTTCGGCTGCGCCGCCTACGATCTGCTCGACGAACCCATCGCGCGTTTCATCACCTTGCTGGCCGGCGAGGGCCCGGGCGCGCGCCTCGCGGCCCTGCACGGCACCATCCATGAATGCGATGCGCGCACGCTGAATGGCGAGATCTTCCCGGTGGAGATCTCGGTGAGCCGCGTGCGCCTCAACACCGAGCGGTTGTATACCGCCATCGTGCGCGACATCCGCGAACGGCGTGCGCAGACGCGCCACCTGCAACACGCCGCGACACACGATTCGCTGACCTCGCTGCCGAATCGCGCGGCGCTGCTCGCGCAGCTGGAGCGTGCGCTCGCCCCGGATCGCTCGCAGCCCACCATCGCGCTGCTGATGCTCGACCTGTGCCGCTTCAAGGAAGTGAACGACACGCTCGGCCACAACATCGGCGACCGGGTGTTGTGCGAAGTCGCGCAGCGCTTCCAGCAGGCGCTGGGCGATCGCGGCTTCATCGCCCGCATCGGCGGCGACGAATTCACGGTGGTGGTCAACCGCCCGCACAGCACCGAATCCATTGCGACCACCTGCCAGGCACTGGTCGACAGCCTGCGCGCGCCGATCGACGTCGCCGGCATCTCCATCGAAGTCGGCGTGAGCATCGGCATCGCGCGCTTCCCCCAGGACGCCAGCGAATCGCAGACCCTGCTGCGCCACGCGGACGTCGCCATGTACGTGGCCAAGCGCCGCGGCGCGGCCTACGAGTTCTACGATTCGGCGCACGACGAGAACTCGGTGCGCAAGCTGGCCATCGGCGGCGAGCTGCGTTCGGCAATAGCCGGCAGCCAGCTCGAACTGCATTTCCAGCCGCAGGTGAACCTGCACAGCGGCATGGTCGACAGTGTCGAGGCGCTGGTGCGCTGGTTCCACCCCAAGCAGGGCGCGATCGGACCGTCCGAATTCATCGCCATTGCCGAAGCCACCGATCTGATCCGCCCGCTCACGGAGTGGTCGCTCGCCACGGCGCTCGCCCAGGTGCGCGCCTGGCGCGATCGCGGCGTGCATCTGCGCGTCGCGGTCAACCTGTCGTCGCGCCTGTTGCAGGACACCGGCTTCCCGGCGCGCCTGCGGCAGCTGCTGGAGAATTCCGGTTGTTCGGCGCTGGCGCTCGAGCTCGAGATCACCGAGAGCGCCATGATGCTCGACCCGGCGCGCGCGCTGCGCGTGATCCAGGAGATCGACAAGCTGGGCGTGCTGATTTCCATCGACGACTTCGGTACCGGTTACTCGTCGCTCGGGTACCTGCGCGACCTGCCGGTGCACGCGCTCAAGATCGACAAGTCGTTCGTCGCCGGCATGCGCAACAATGCCGACGATCGCATCATCGTCGAATCGACCGCGCAGATGGCGCAGGCCATGAAACTCAAACTGGTGGCCGAAGGTGTCGAGACCGAGTGGGACGCGCAGTTCCTCACCGCCGCCGGTTATGACTACGCGCAGGGCTTCCGCTACGTGAGCGCGCTGCCGCCGGACAAATGCCTGACGTGGATCCTCGACTACAACGCCACCGCCATGATCTCGGGTGGCGAGACCACCATCAGCGGCAGGCTGCGCCAGCAGCCGCGGCATCTCGACGAAACCCGCGAATCCCGCACCCTGGCTCGATAGCGCGGGTAGTTTCCCCTGGAACCGCACGCGCAGCCGGACGCGGGCGCAAATACCCGCCATCCGCGCCGCTCACTTCAGCGCCGAGTACTTCTCCGGGCTGAATCCCACCAGCAGCGTCTTGCCGCGTTCGAACACCGGCCGCTTGATCATCGAGGGCTGCTCGAGCATGAGCCGGATGGCCTTCGCTTCGTCGATGTTCTGTTTCGCTTCGTCGGGCAGTTTGCGGAATGTGGTGCCGGCGCGGTTCAGCAATACTTCCCAGCCGGCCGCCCTGATCCAGCCCTGCAGTTTTTCGCGGGAGACTCCGGCCTTCTTGTAGTCGTGGAACTCGTAGGCGACCTCGTGCGAGTCCAGCCAGGCGCGTGCCTTCTTCATGGTGTCGCAGTTGACGATGCCGTACAGCTGAGCCGGATTTTTCACAAACTGTGTTTTGCCCTGGTTCGATCGGGGTAGGATTATGCGCGGTCTGGAAGGGGGCGAAGCATGAACGTGAACGTCAACGTGAATGTGAACGCAATGGCCGACGCGCGGCCGGTGTCCGACCAGCGGGCTTATCGGCTGTCATCCATCGACATGCTGCGCGGCCTGGTGATCGTCATCATGGCCATCGATCACGCGCGCGACTTCTTCAGCATGCAGATGACCATCGATCCCATGGGCGATCCCAACGCGCCCTTGGCTCTGGCGCTCACGCGCTGGATCACGCACTTCTGCGCGCCGGTGTTCGTGTTCCTGGCCGGGACCAGCGCCGGTCTCATGGGTGCGCGCAAGCCACCAGCCCAGCTTGCAAAATTCCTGCTGACTCGCGGCCTGTGGCTGGTGTTCGTCGAAGTCGTACTCATTTCTACAGCCGTTACGTTTTCGCCGGGCGGACTGCAACAGTTTGGCGGCAAGACGCTGGCCTTCATGCAGGTCATCTGGGTCATCGGCGCGAGCATGGTGTTGCTGGCGTTGCTGCAATACCTCGGCCGCAAGACCTGCCTGCTGCTCGGGGCGATCATCGTGCTCGGCCACAATCTGCTCGACACCCATTGGCCGGCGAGCAATGGACTCGTCGATACCACTCCTCCGCTATGGGCCGCGCTGCACGTGCAGATGTCGGCGGTCGCCGGGCCATTTCATTTCATGTTCCTGTATCCGCTCCTGCCATGGCTTGGCGTGATGCTGCTCGGGTTTGGCGCCGCGGAGCTGTTCGAGCGGGAGGCCGGCGCGCGTGATCGGGCGCTGTTGGGATGGGGCATCGCGATCACCGTCGCATTCCTGGCGCTGCGCTTCATCGATGGTTACGGCGAGCCCAATCACTGGCAAGTGCAGGCGCGTGGCTCGGCCACGTTCATCGATTTCCTCAACACGACGAAATACCCGCCCAGCCTCGAATTCCTCGCGATGACGCTGGGGCCCGCGGCGATTTTCTGTGCCTTCGCCGACCGCATGCGCGGCTTCTTCAAGGACACGTTCGTGATGTTCGGACGCGTGCCGTTCGCGTTCTACGTGGCGCACTTCTATCTGCTGCATTGCCTGGCGGTGGCGCTCGGGATGTTGCAGGGCATGGACGCTCGCGCGCTGATGACCTTCCCGCTGTTCTTCCCGCCGGGGTATGGCCTGCCGCTGTGGGGCGTGTACGTCGTCTGGGCGCTGGTAATAACCCTGCTATACCCGTTCTGCCGCTGGGTGGCGGGTGTCAAGGCGCGCAACAAGGCCGGTTGGCTCAGCTACGTGTGAGGCGCGCCGTTCGGCCCAGTCCATGTCGAAGGCTCGAAAGCCCGCGCCCATCGAGTAGCTGACGTCGAGGACCACCTGTTCGCCACGGCGAACCCGCCGCCGCGGCAATGGAATGATCACCGGCATGTTCATGTCGCTGGTGCTGCCGATGGAGATGTCCGGTGCGAGAAAGGTGCGTGCCGTGAGAACGGCCGCGTTGCACTGGCCATCGTCGTCGGCGGAAATCGCGATTTTCCGTTCGACGGCCAGCGACAGCGACGCGCGAAACGAAATGTCCTGCGCCACGTGGACCGCGCTCAGGCGCCGTTGAACGTGCTTGCGCGCGGCGAAATTCCGCGCCTGGATGACGACCGGCATGTGGAAACCATAGAAGCTGAAGTCGTAATCGACCAGCTCGATCAGGCATTGGTAGCGGTAGGGAACGATCACGGTGGTGGGCACGATGGTGCCGCTCGCATGCAACCCGTTCATGGCCGCGGCCTGCTGCTCGGCGACCAGCCAGGTGTCCATCAGCTCCATGGTGACCACGTCCACCGCGTCGCAGGTCGGCAATCTCTTGCCATCGCATTCGACGACTTCGATCGTGTCGGCGAGCCCGTTTTCGGCCACGTTCTCCCGCGCGAACGCGATGATGTCCGGAGCGATGTCGACGGCCATCACCCGTGCGGCGCCGGCGCGTGCCGCGAACATGGCGAGCACGCCGGAGCCGGTACCCACGTCCAGCACCGAGTGCCCGGGTTTCACGACTTTCGCGATGGCGCGTTCGAAAGCGCGCGTGCGCGGACCATCCAGCAGGCACTCGCCCGCGACCATCAGGTTGGAAAACACGTCCATATTCACCTCTCACTCCCGATAACGTAGTGGGCGGGAAAAAGCGGGCAGCCCGTCGTGGAATTGCGGCGTGTGACGCAGCCGCAGCGTGAGTGCCGCGCCGTGGCCTCGGCTACGTTTAATGGGGACATTCCTGATTTGCTAGCAAAACGGGACAGGCCTCAATTTATTCGCTCGAAGGAAAGGGGCCATGCGCGTATCGCGCGCGTTCGAAGAGAAGAGCGAGCTCTGTCCCCAATTGCTAGCAAATCAGGAATGTCCCCATTTCAGCGAGCGTCGCTCCGGGCGGCACTGACAACCTCGCGCACGGCGTCGAGGATGAGGTCCGGCTCGGTGCGGTGGATGGCGTGGGCGCTCTGCGTCGCGACGATGTGCCGGCCATTCGTCGACAGGTGAGCCAGCTCTTCCTGCAGCCGGAACCAGGTCTGGATATGCTCCTGCATGAACGGGTTATTGGGCTTGCCTTCCGACAGCACGATCAGCGGAATGTTTCCCAGGTTCGGCGGGCTGCGGTTCGCATTCAGGTCCGCGCGGAACCCGTCGCCTTCGAGCACCATCGTGCGCGGCATGTGCGATTTGAGATTGATCGCGATCAGCCGGTCGCGGATCGGCGCCGGCAGCGGCGAATTCGC
>Ga0068861_100002001_pt1 | contig 13180 bp, 13 predicted proteins | sample KBSSwiS42_FD_66593 | JGI IMG/M metagenome (GOLD analysis project Ga0068861, IMG submission 66593) | Switchgrass rhizosphere microbial communities from Kellogg Biological Station, Michigan, USA - KBS Switchgrass S4-2 | ecosystem: Host-associated > Plants > Roots > Rhizosphere > Soil ...
AGGTAAACGGGCTCTTCCACAATTGCCGCGCCTCGCCCGAAGTTGCGTCTGCCACCCAGATGGACCACGCCTGCGGCCGTTGTTCGAGCACGGGTTCAGGCGCGCCTCCTGTGCCGGGCCGTCGCACAAATGCGATCCGTTTACCATCGGGCGACCATCGCGGGCTGCTGTCGCGTGAAGTCGTTGGAGCAAGATAAAGAATCGGCGTCGAGTCGTTGGTGTAGATGCCGATGAACGAGTGATCACCGCGGTTGGAAACAAATGCGAGACGCGAGCCGTCCGGAGACCATACGGGCGAACCCGACTCCCCACGAGCAAAAAAGAAGCGCTTCGCCTGTGACGAACCGTCGATCGGAACAGACCAGATCGCCCGCTCCTTTGAAAACACCACGCGATCCCCCTTGGACGAAATAACCGGTTCGTCGCCTTCGCTCAGAAGTTTTGGATCGCCTCCTGCAAACGAAACGCTCCAGATCTGAACGCGTGCCTGCGTCGTACTCATCGCCGGGTTCACGCCGGATGAACTCTCCCAGTTTGAACCGTGATCGCCGCCACGCACATAGACCACGTACTTGCCGTCGCTGGAAAGCGAAACACTCGTCAACTCCTGCCCGTCGTCGTTTTCGTAGTTGGTCAATCGCCGCGCTTTGAAATCAGGACCTTCGGCCACCCAGATGTTTCGCGCTCCCCGTTCGTTGAACGCCCATGCGATTCGTGAGCCCGTCGTGGACGTCGTCAATTCGTTTGGAAACGGGTAACTTTTGATTTGTTCGAGCGTGAACGACGTGACTGAGCTTGCAGCAACTTGTGTAGGTTGGGATAAACTGACGGCGGCCGCAACGGCTGCCACCACCAGCAACACCGACATCACGCAGTAACGGGACGTGCGCATGACGAGTCTCCTTTTGAGCACAATCTTTGTAATTGCAGGACTGCTGTTCTTGCCTTTTCAAGACGCTAGACAGACGTTTTGGCAACAGTTCAAAACAGCCGTCACCAATCGCGACGTCGAAGCGGTGGCCCGGTTGTCGAAGTTTCCGCTGCGTATGTCTTACGGCATACCAAGTATTAAGACGAAAGCTCAGTTAGCGAAGCGCTACCGGCAGGTCTTTAATGAACAGACTGATGCCGCAGCCTGCTTCAGTAAGGCGAAACCAGAAACCGATCCGGCAAACGCGAAGGCGTTTAATGTAGCTTGTCCCGACGCCGCAGGCAATGAAGTTGTTATCTATCACTTCCAGCAAACCAAAACCGGGTGGAGATTTACCGCACTCGACAACCTCAACGAATAGTCACTTTCGAGGTGAACCATGCGAAAACTTACGATCCTCTTCGTTCCTCTAGTTGCCTTAGTCGTCCTCGTCACTCCGCCGGCACTCTCGCAAAGAACGAGCGTGTCGCGACAGTTTCCTGTCTACAACAACGGTGGTAAACCGGATCTGGTTGTTGACCCTCAACGTTTCACGTCACAGATGGAGATCGTTGACCGCTTGTTTGAAGCGGGCACGTGCGCGATCGAGGAAGGCGCCGTTGGCGGCACCGGCTACCGGCGCATCTTGCGCTTTGACACGGTTGTGATGAATAGCGGCGACGGCGATCTCGTCGTTGGCGATCGCAGCGATCCCAACAATCCTTACGCGGCATTTTTCGAGTTTGCGCCGTGTCACGGTCACTTCCACATCCGCGACTTCTCTGTTTACGAGTTGCTCACGCCGGACGGTAGCCTCGTGGTGGCCGGACACAAGCAGGGGTTCTGTTTTGAAGATTCGTTCAAATACGACGGCGGCAAGAGCAACGGTTACAACTGCGGGTTCCAGGGAATCACCTCAGGTTGGGGCGACTGGTATTTCAAACAGCTAACCGGTCAGTGGATTGATATCACCGGTATTCCCGAAGGTGACTACATCGTGCGCGTCACGATCAATCTCATTGGCACGTTTGATGAAGGCTCGAATCGTTACCCGAACTCGGTGGAAACCACGATCCATGTTCCCGACCCGCGCAAGAAGGTCACGATCGACAATTCGCCGGAGATCATCGATAAGTAGTTTTCGATTAGGCTTCCTGGAGCGCGGGTGCTTCTTCGTGTTTGGCGTACTTGTCCAGTCCCAGCCCGAGAAGAATCGTCGCCATGATCACGACCGAGGCGATGAAGTAAGGCGACGACGCGCCGAGTGAATCGAAGGCCCAACCAAAAAACAGCGGCGCCGCGGCTCTCGCGACGCCGCCGTAAGTCTGCTGCATTCCCATGAAAAGACCGCGCTCGCGTGGCTTGATGATCCGCGACAGCAGCGCCGTGACGCACGGAAATGTGAACGCAGTTCCCAAGGGTATTAGCGCAACGGCGAATGCCAGAGTCCAAAGATTCCGCGCCAGAGGCATTCCGAGAACTCCTAACGCCAGCAGCGCGAGACCTAGTCGCGATAACTTCGCCTCACCTAACCAATCGACCATACGTCCCAGCAACAGCACACGCGTGAAAACGGAGATCGATCCGACGTACATGAAGAAGTAGCCAATCGTTTGTTCGGTCACCTGAAAACGGTAGTTGAGGAACAGCGCGAGCACTGAGAAGCTTCCCTGAAACGCACCCATCGCAATCGCGTAAATCCAGATCAGGCGTGAGGAAGGTTCACTCGAATGAGAGATCACGCGCAAGATGATCTGCCGCGAGGTGCGCCGCTCTTCGCCTTCTGGGTGTACGTGGTCTTTTGGATCTCGTGATTCGGTCAGGTAACGAGCGGCAAACGCGATATTGATGACGCACAATGCGGCCGCGAGTATTCCCGGCGCCGCATGGCCCATCTGCAACGTTGCCGGACCAGGCATCAGATCGCGGTGGCCCAGCGTAATCGCGAATGAGCCGAGTACTGGCCCGAGCGCAACGCCGAGATTAGTTGTCGCCGAAAGCCAGCCCAGCGCGCGGGTGCGATCCTGCGGCGCTGTGGAATCAGCCACATACGCCTGAATCACTCCGACTGTACCGCCTCCCGCGCCCTGCACTACGCGCGAAAGAAGCAGCAACCATAATGAATGAGCGAAGCCAAAGATTAGATAGGCGATTGCCGATGCGGTAAGGGCAATCAGCAGCGCTGGACGGCGGCCGACTCGATCTGAAAAGCGTCCCCACATAGGCGCGCTCAGCAGTTGGGCCACTGTGAACGAAGCGACGATGAAGCTGGTGACCATTCCGATCCCGAAATGAACACCGAGAATGTTGACGCCTGAAGGACCGAGGTTCTTTACGTAGAACGGCAGCAACGGAAAGATCATCAACACGCCGACCATGTCGACAAAAGCCGTCGCCATCAGCGTCAAAAGCTTTGCGGGAATTTTTCTGAGTTCGCGCCAGAAGATGTAGAGAAGGCCGGCGGCGATCACGACGAGTAATACGCGCACGAGTGGAGATTGAAAAGACTCCGCGATGCTGTGTTGGATCATCATCCGGGTTTGAAACGACTGGCGTTGGTTGTTAGATTCTCATATCGTCGTCAAAAAATCATAGTGCGATCTGGAGGAAGGCATGAAACTAACGGAATTTCTCCGCGAAGAACTCGATCGTGAGGTTGAACGTTCGCGCAAAGCGCTAAAGGAAGTGCCGAGTGGCAAGTACGACTGGAAGCCGCATGAGAAGTCGATGATCTTTGGTTATCTCGCCGACATGGTCGCGACGATGCCGACGTGGATCACGATGCAGATCGAACGCGACGAGCTCGACATCGCGCCGCCTGCCGGACAGGGCATGAAGCGCGAGCCGAAAGAGACGAGCGAAGAGTTGGTGAAAGCGCTTGATGAAGCTGCGGCGGGTACGCGTGCGGCCCTCGAGAAAGCCACGGATGAACACCTGCAGACAAACTGGAAGTTACTTGCTGGTGGACATGTGGTGTTGGAAGACCAGCGTTATCTGATGATCCAGGACACGATCAATCACTGGGCGCACCATCGCGGGCAGATGACCGTTTACCTGCGTCTGATGGGCCAAAAGGTCCCGGCCATTTATGGCCCATCAGCCGACGACAAAAGCTTTTAGGCCGCAAAAAAGGCACAAGGAATGTCTCTTGTGCCTTTTGTGGCTTAGGTCGTCAGCCCGTCGCCTTTTTCGAGGATGTCGCGCAGCCACCATTCGTGTTTTTCATGGACCTGCACGTGCCTAGAAAACAGATCGACTGTTCCCGGATCGTCATGGTCGTCTGCGACACGCGCAGCGTCACGCATTTCTTTGATCACGACGAGCAAATTGGCATCTGCTTCCGCAACCATCTCCCTCATATTGCCGGCATCGCCCGACACCTTCACAGTCGCAACTCGCTCAACTTCATCAGGACGAAAGATCGGATCCTGCCCAATCATCCGCAAGCGTTCCGCAAAATCATCGATCGTCCCCAACACCGCCGTCGCAAACTCGTCGAATAACAGATGCAGATCGCGAAACAGTGGTCCAAACGTCTGCCAGTGATAATGTTTGTAATTCGCGTAAAGCACAAAAGCGTTTGCCAGTTGCCGTTGCAAGTGTTCAACCACATCACTCGTCGGCTTATTGTCTTTTGAAATCTCGTCACTGAGCGTGCGCTGAGATACAGCCTTTCCCGCAGCACTTTTCGCCATAGTTAAACTTCCTCCCTTTCGGCGGCCATTCAACACACTGGTGTTGCCGAAACCATGTCGATTGTCTGCGGTAAGAATAGAAAGTCTAGACAGCACGCCCGATCAGGTAAGTAATCGGACGCTGCTCGCTTTGTTGAAGACGTTTTGCCCAGGAGGTATTGAATTCAGGCCACTCGGAGGCCGGCACTATTCCGCGCTCGGTGAGCTCGAAACGCGCTTCTGCGTACTTGGGAGTTAGAACTTCATCGATGTATTGCAGTGTTAGTTCGGTTATTCCGAGGCGATCCAGCTCCGAACGGTCTCGTACGGGATCTATTCCGATCACGACCTCGAGCAGCGCTCCCAGGGAACAAATCTTTCGCAGGTGGCGCAGCGCGGAGACGTCCGCTGTTGCAACCGTCCGCAGCAAACTACCCCACGGAAAATGCACGTGCAGCTCATCAGCCACTCCGTTCAGTTCCGGCTGCAGATCTTCAACCGCGGCTTGAATGAAGAGAACGTTAGGCGCGCCGCCTTTTGCGGGCTTCCTATGAATCTTCTCTGAAATCTTTTCCAGCTGCCGCACGTTCGGATCGATCCCGATGTAAAACTTCTTCGGGTTGCGACGCGCAGACTGGTATACAAAGCGCCCGTCGCCGGTCCCGATATCGATGATCACTCCCTCGCCGGTAAACTCTGATAAGTTCTTCGAACTCCTCTTCTATCGAGTTATCAATTGGTGCTGCCACGAATCGTCTTAATCATCATCTCGCCTTTCTAAAACAGTGATCGAATCCAGCCGCCATCGACCGGTATCGACGTTCCCGTAATGTAACCCGCGCGTTCGGAAACTAAAAACGCCGCCAACGCCGCAAACTCGCGCGGTTGACCTAAACGTCCCATCGGAATCTCTGCTTCCCACTTCGCGCGAAACGCTCCGGCGCTGATTCCCTGCTTCGACGCCATCATCTGGGCCAACTCTTCCAAACGTTCGGTCAGCGTATAACCCGGCAGAATGTTGTTTACAGTAACACCTTCGGACGCGACCTCGTTCGCCAGCGTGCGCGCGAACCCAGTGACCGCAGCACGAAGACTGTTCGATAGCAGAAGATTCTCCACCGGCTGCTTCACCGCGATCGAAGTGATGTTAAGAATTCTTCCCCAACGCCGCGCTCTCATTCCCGGTAGAACTTCACGCGCAAGATTAACGGCACTGAAGAGAGTTAGCTGTGTGGCCTGTTCCCATTGTTCCTGTGTGAGTTGATCGAAGCGGCCGGCTGGTGGACCACCGGCGTTCGTAACGAGGATGTCAATGCGTCCAAAACGCTCGATGCCGGAGGCGACGAGTTGCTTCACCTGTGCTGCATCGGTGACATCCGCGGGAACACCCAGCACGTGTGCGCCGGTTTGATCGGCAATAGCGGCAGTCGTTTCAGCTAGAGTAGCAGCGTCACGCGCACAAAGAACAAGTGACGCGCCTTCTGTCGCCAGTTCCTCCGCGACGGCTCGCCCAAGTCCGCGACTGCCCGCTGCGACGAGCGCAACTTTATCTTTGAGTCCGAGATCCATAGTCGTTTGTTATTTCCGTCTTAAATAATCGTCCGTTTTGTCGAGCCAGTCCTGCCGCGGCGGACTGAAGATATCAACGTCGAGCGTGTCTTCGAGTGCTTCTGCTTTGTGTTGCACGTACGACGGGATATGGAGCACTTCTCCGGCGAGCACGTCGATGACCTGCGACTCGTCTTCGCCGATCCAGAACCGCAAACCGCCGTCGAGAATGTAGGTGAGCTGTTCGTTCTCATGAGAATGGCGCGGCACGATCGCGCCTTTTTTCAGATAGACGTGCGCCAGCATTACGCGGTCGGCAGTTATTAAGCGCCTGTCCAAGACTTCACTCAAGTTTTCTTTTGGTATGTCGTCCCAGCGGTAAAAGGTGACACTTCGTTCACTCATAGTTTTCTCCCAGGAACTTTCGCGATTTTCTTCGGCGTGCAGCGAGGAAGGATATATGAAACTGGGCCGGCAAGCGAAATGCCTACCGGCCCAGCTAGAAAACGTTTTCGTGCGGCTGAATTCGGACTAACGCCGAGTTAATTCGGGCTAACGTCCTTGCGCGCTTTGAGAATCTGCCGCAGTTTCATGCGTGCTTTGTGCAACTGCGACTTCGAAGTACCGACGGCAACGCCGAGCATCCTTGCTATCTCTTCGTGCTCGTGACCTTCAACGTCGTGCAGCAGAAACACAGTGCGATAACCCGGCGGAAGTTGTTTCAACGCATTGTCGAGCGCGATGCGATCCATAACCGGCATCGCATTCGGGTTCTCTGTGCCGCGAACGATCTGAACGGGCGTGTCCCCTTCTTCCGTTGTGCGCTCCAACTTCACACTGCGCTTCCGGAAGTGCATCAAACACTGATTAACAACCAGACGGTGCAGCCAGGTTGTAAACGCCGACTCGCCACGGAAGCTACCAATCTTGCGGAATAACTGAATAAACGCTTCCTGCGCCAAATCCTCGGCCTCGGCGGCGTTCTGCGTCATTCGCAGGCAGAGCGAATAGACGCGGCGGCTATGCCGCTCGTAAATTTTTTCAAACGCCTCCATGTCACCCTTGCCGGCGGCTATGGCCAAGGCAAGATCGGAATTCGGCGCCGGCTCGGTTTTCGTTGCGGCTGTAAAGCCGCCGTGCAAAATTGGGAAGACCTCAGAGTTCGTCATGACCAAAGAGTTAGCAAACACGGGGCCACTAAAATGGTCCAAAAAACGGCGGAAATTCAGGTTTTAGTTGGGTTTTAGTGAACGAAAGCGGGTCTAAAACGCGGAAAAGGTGTACGCGTTAGGGCGCGGCCTGCGAGAAGCCACAAAGAAGCACAAAAAGCACAAAAGAGTTAGAAGAACCCCCGTGTGCCTCTTGTGCGTCGTGTGGCGGTCTTGCGCGAGCTACGGCCTTACCGACGATGAAGCGGGAGTGGCCGGTTGATTGAGGCCGCGATTGATAATCATCTTCACTTCCACGCGCCGGTTCTGGGAACGTCCCTCTGCTGTTGTGTTGTCGGCCACCGATTCGGTCTTGCCATAGCCCATCGGTGTCACAAAACGCCGTAACGGAATCTTGTGAGTAACGGCCAGGTACTGCACCACAGCTTCCGCGCGTTGTTGGCTGAGACGGAAATTCTTCGCATCGCTGCCGGTTGAGTCTGTGTGCCCGGAGACCTCGATCATGTACGCCTTCGCGCCGTTGGCCTTTGCTGCCAGCGCATCGAGCTGTTGCTTCGCTTCCGGCGACAGCACGGCACTGTTAACTCTGAACGTGACGGCGACTGTTTCCTGTACGTCGTAATCGTCGAGTGCTGAAACACGCTCGTTCACGGCCTTGACTTCGGCTCTCGCTTCCGCGGCGACAGCGTAAAGCTCGTCCATTTGGCCGGCCATCCGCTCCTGGTTTGCTTCGACCGGGCCCACGCGTGTGTCGGTTGTCAGCGCCGCACGCATGTCTGACTCGTTGAAGCGAATCTTGTCGGCGACGAGTTGTCCCTCATTGTTTCCGCGGCCTTCGACTTCGACAATGAGTCCGCGAAGAATATCGGTTACGGGATACTTCTTGCCGCTACGCAGAAAACCGCCATGAGTCTTGATACTCGTATCGTCAGTTATAAGGACTTGATAGTCCGCCCGACTCCGGTCACGAATAGTGAAAACATCTGCATCTCGGGTGATCACCACTCCCCTGAACTTCATCTTTGATCCACTTGGAACAGAACGAAGTGCTGTGTTTGGGTTCTGCTGGTTCTGGGTCCGTGTGGCTTGTGTGGTCTGTGTGTTTGTAAATTGTCCCAGCGCCGCCGGCATGATCGCGAGCACAACGGCGACGGCCCACGCAACGGCGAGTGGGTGAAATCTCTTACGGTTCATAGTTAGCTCCTTCAGTTGCTTCCCAGGAAATGCGACGCGCGCACTCCAAGATCCTCATTGTGTCGGGGCAATTAAAGGGTTGAGTGGGGGTGAAAAGAGATTAGCAAAAGGAAGCAGAAATTCAAAGAGGCGGTTGATGCGTCGCTGACGCAACGCGGCGTTCCTTTGTTTTACGTCGACCGGGCTTTGAAAAGCCCGGCTAAACTCAAATCGACGCTACGCGTCGAAGCGACGGCGAAGCTAGGCAGAACGCTACTCATTAAAACAACGTGCGTTGGCGAGGATTGTAGAAGGTGCGTCGCGGTTCTTTGTCGAAAACTGAGCGTCCGTCGAGTGACGGCGAGATCGCTTGTTCATGCGCAATCACTGCGGCAAGGTCTGCCTCAGGTTCAAGCGTGGTTTCCACTGTTTGTACAAAGCGATTCAACCGGCGAAAGCCTTCGAGTTTCTCTTTGTCACCAACGCGTGCGGTATCGAGCGCGTTGCGCAGCACATTTAGCGACTCGTCGTAAGTCTTCAAAGGCACCGGAAACGGATGTCGATCTTTACCGCCGTGCGCAAACGAAAAGCGCGCGGGATCTGTGAAACGACTCGGCGCGCCGTGTACTACTTCAGCAATCAGCGCCAGCGATTGAAGTGTCCGTGGTCCGAGGTTTTCCAGTAGTAGTAGTTCGGCGAAGTCATGAAGATCACGCTCGTAAGCAACGGCGAGTACGGCGCCCAGACGTTTTCGATCGACGTCTTTCGCCTTGACGTCGTGATGTGCCGGCAGACGCAGATGTACAGACCGAGTTCATTTGCGCGTGGTGCGAGTCCTCTCTTCAGCGCACCCATCACGGAAGTTGTAATACCTGAGGAGTGCCAGTCCATGCCCATGACTGCGCCGAGTGCCTGAAACCAAAATGGATCGCTGAGCCTGGAAAGAAAACCGGATGTGCCGTAGTCGTGAATGATCGCTTCGGTGATGCCGGTGCCGAGCATGGTCATTCGTTGCGCAAGCCATTGCGGAACGCGACCACCGTGGAGAGGAAGATCGGCGACTCCGGATCGTTTCATCTGGAACTACTCTCTTCTACTGACGCTGACTCGACCGATATAAAAACCCGCGCCAAAAACCATGATCAGTAAAAAGAATACCGGAATCAAGAGCACGAAACTATCCCACAATTGCTGAAGCATGTGTTCACCTCTGGTGTTGGGAATATCGTGAGAGTCCGGGGCGGTGACTGTAACTTACCACACATCACACCCCCGAGTCAGGTTATTCACCTTCGGAAGAACTGTGAACTCCGACGGACTGTCCTGGCGGGATTTCATAAACGAACACAGAATCCCTCCAACCGTACGCAGCCTCTCCGCGAATGCTTCGTACTCAACCGCAATGGAAACTTTTTTCTTCGCAGGCTACCTACGATAAATAATATGCATCAATAGCAGTAGCCAATACTTGTTCTTTCGCGCGGTCTCCCCCGCATGGTCCATAGGTAAGAGTAAGAGTTAGGATCTGAGGCCCTTCAGTTCATCGGCCTCAACAAAAATTACAACCAGAAAACACTCCGGCAGCGACCGTTTGCCGTTCGCCAGCAGATACCGAAGTGTGTTTGCTGAAACTGCCGGAGTAGTTGAAAGGGACGCGACTATGCTCCGCCGATCACTACTCAAGTGGGCCGTGCTCACTTCAGTCACAATTGTGTTCGTCTCCCTGCTGTCGAGCTTTCTCTATCGCGCCGATGCAAAAGGCAATGCGGACACGATAGTTAATCCTGGTTCGCTGCAAGTGCGCGACAAAAAAGGTAAGCCGAACGGCGAATGTCCACTCAAGCACACCGACGTCAAAGCAGAGATCAGCGGATTTCTTTCTCGCGTCACGGTAACGCAGGAATTCACGAATCCATTTCCTGAAAAGATCGAAGCCGTCTACACCTTTCCATTGCCACAAGCTGCCGCCGTTGACGACATGACGATGATCATCGGAGACCGAAAGATCAAAGGAACAATCATGCGCCGTGAAGAGGCGCAAGCCACATACGACGCCGCCAAACAGTTGGGAAAAACGGCCAGCCTGCTGGACCAGGAGCGTCCAAACATATTCACGCAAGCCGTCGCCAACATCATGCCGGGTCAGGAAATCCACATCACGATCAGTTACGTCGAGACACTGGCCTACGAAGATGGTTCATATGAATGGTCCTTTCCAATGGTTGTGGGCCAACGCTATATTCCGATAAGCGATCAGCAATCCGATAGCTCCCGCATAACCCCGCCCACTGCGCAAGGCGTGCGTGCCGGTCACGACCTATCACTCGAAATCAAGTTGAATGCCGGCGTGCCGATCCAGGCGCTCAACTCCGAGACACACGAAACGGAGATCGAGCGTACCGCTGACAACAGCGCTGTTGTTCGTCTGAAGGATCGCGCAACCATACCCAACAAAGATTTCGTACTGAAATATCAGGTCGCAGGCAACGCAATTGACGACGCCCTCCTCTCCCACCGAACCGAACGGGGTGGCTTCTTCACCCTTATCCTACAGCCACCCCAGCGCGTTACACCGGAAGACGTGACGCCGAAAGAACTCGTGTTCGTTCTCGACACTTCCGGATCGATGGGCGGGTTCCCTTTTGACAAAGCCAAAGAAACGCTGCTGCTCGCGCTCGACAATCTTTATCAGTATGACACCTTCAACATCATCACGTTTTCCGGCGGCACGAGAATTCTGTTTGAAGATCCCGTTCCAGCTACACCGGAAAATATCGGCAAGGCAAAGGAAATGCTCGCGACGGCCAGTAGCTTTGGCGGCACAGAGATGATGTCGGCAATCAGGGCTTCACTCGATCCTTCCGACTCGCAGCAGCACATTCGGATCACCTGTTTCCTGACCGATGGTCAGGTTGGTAACGACATGGAGATCATCGGCGAAGTGCAGAAGCACCCAAACGCACGCGTCTTTGCGATGGGCTTCGGTAATTCCCCAAATCGGTTTCTGCTCGACAAGATGGCAGAGTATGGACGCGGCGAAGTTGATTACGTCACGCAACAAGGCGACACATCAGCAGTCGCGCGCCGTTTTCACGAACGCATTCGCAATCCGTTGTTGACCGATGTTTTGATCGACTGGTCCGGCCTGCCAATCGCAGACGTCTACCCGAAGCGTATTCCCGATCTTTTCAGCGCCAAGCCGGTAATCGTTTCCGGCCGCTACACAAGCGGCGGCAAAGGCACGATTCGTCTCAAGGGACGCATGGCCGGACAGGAGTTTGTGCGCGAGATTCCGATTGAACTGCCGGAGAGTGAACCTTCTCACGATGTGCTTGCGACGCTTTGGGCCAGACGCAGAGTTGACGATGTGATGGGCCAGTACGTGCGAACGCTGCAAACGGATCCGGCTCAGGCGCAGTACAAGGAGGAAATAACGCGTCTTGGTCTCGACTTCAGGCTGATGACGCAATTCACGTCGTTTGTAGCAGTTGACGATCTGATCTTCACGGGTGGCGATACACCACAACGCGTGGACGTAGAGGTTGACAACTCCATAAACGCGGCGTGGAGCGTGGCAAACTCCGTCACAGTCATGGGCAGCACCAGTGCACTCGCGTGCGCCACCACTATCACGACAAACATTCAAGAGCTGCCGTTGAACGGTCGAAACTTCCAGAACCTGATGTTGTTGTCGCCCGGAACGGTTCTGATGTCGGGCAATCCGCCGGTTACTTCGCCTCCAATCAGTGTCTCCAGTAACGGACAGCGGGTCAGTTCGAACACGTTTGTGGTCGATGGAGTTAACGTCAACGCCGGTATCACTCCCGGTGGACAGAGTCCGGGCGCAACAGCATCCGGCACTACACCTGCGCTGACCGCAAGCGGCGGAGCAAATACGATTGCACCCGCCGGCACCCTAAGCGAGGTGACTATTAACACTGTTCCGAACGAAGTTGAGTATGGCCGCGGTCCGGGTGCGCAGGTGAACATCACCACTCGCGGTGGAACGAATGAATTTCGCGGCTCGCTCTTCTATTCATTTGGCAACAGCGCTGTCGATGCGACCGACTGGTTTGCCAACAGTCGAAACCTCGAAAAGCCGCCGAGACGCCTTAATAACTTCGGTGGCGCCTTTGGTGGACCAATCGTTAGAGACCAAACGTTCTTCTTCGGTTCGTACGAAGGTCTACGTCTGCGTCAACCAATGACAGCGCTCACTGACGTTCCGTCTTTGAGTGCAAGACAAAATGCACCCGACGCAGTTAGACCATTCCTTACGGCGTTTCCATCACCAAATGGCGGACCCACGAACGAAGGTCTTTCCGAGTTTGCCGCAACGTTCGCGAATCCGGCGCGTCACGACATAGGCACTTTTCGTTTGGACCAGATGGTCAATGGCGGACTGCGCTTCAAGTTTCGCTACAACTTCGCCGATTCAGACGCTACCATGCGCGGCTCCGACGGCTTGTCACTCAACACGACAAACCTTGTACGTAGTTTTTCACAGATGTTTACGGGTTCCATGGAAGATGTCCTATCACCTACGAAGGTCCTTAAACTGCAGGCTAACTACAGTCGAACAAGAGTGAGCGGGAGTTATTTGGTTGATGGATTTGGCGGAGCGCTCGTGCCGCAGAATTTCAACGACGTAACGAATGGCTCGTTCACATTCGACCTAAACGCGCGCGGAGCAAGCCTGATGTCCG
>Ga0068861_100002004_pt1 | contig 13175 bp, 8 predicted proteins | sample KBSSwiS42_FD_66593 | JGI IMG/M metagenome (GOLD analysis project Ga0068861, IMG submission 66593) | Switchgrass rhizosphere microbial communities from Kellogg Biological Station, Michigan, USA - KBS Switchgrass S4-2 | ecosystem: Host-associated > Plants > Roots > Rhizosphere > Soil ...
GTTGCCGTTCAGGCTCAGTCCTGACCCGCAGTTCCTGTTCCTGTCACGCGCACACGCGCGTGCCAAGGCGTACATGGAGTCGACCATCTGGTTCACCGACGGGTTCGTGGTGATCACCGGTGAGATCGGTTCGGGCAAGACCACGCTCATCGAGAGCTTCCTGAGGCAGGTCGATTCCGACGTAGTGGTCGCACAGATCAACCAGACGCAGGTGACCGCGGTCGAATTCCTGCAGTCGGTGCTGGTGCAGTTCGGCTTCTCGCCTTTCAAGATGAAGAAGGCCGAGCTCATCGCCACGGTGAACAACTTCCTGATCGAGCAGTACGCCGCGGGCCGCAAGGTGCTGCTGATCATCGACGAGGCGCAAAACCTCTCGCTGAAGGTCCTGGAAGAGATCCGCCTGTTGTCGGGAATCGAGTCGACCAAGGAAAAGGTGCTGCGCATCATCCTGGCCGGCCAGCCCGAGCTCAACGAAAAACTGGATTCGCCCGAACTGGTGCAGCTCATGCAGCGCGTGCGCCTGAGGTTCCACCTCGGCCCGCTGTCGCGTGACGACCTGAACGCCTACGTGTTGCACCGCCTGGACGTCGCCGGCGCGAATGGCCGCGAAATCTTTGCCGAGGACTGCTTTCCCGAAATCGCCCGCTACTCCGGCGGCGTGCCGCGGCTCGTGAACACCTTGTGCGATACCGCCCTGATGGCGGCGTTCAACGAGGACCGCGACCACGTCACCGTCAAGGACATCGCGGCCGCGGTTTCCGAACTGCAGTGGGTCGAGTACTCGGCGCGTGCCAACCAGCTCGCCGCCCGCCAGGCGGATCGCCGCACATCGTCGGGCGATGAACCGCCGGCGCGTGCGCTGTCGAAGGTGGTGCTCTCGGACGCCGGCAAAACCGTCGCCGAGCTGCACCTGGTGCCCGGCCGCAAGGTTGTCGGCCGTACACCCGACAACGACCTGCAGATCGACAGCAAGTTCATCAGCCGCCATCACTGCCAGCTCATCACGGGCAGCGACGGGATCACGGTCATCGAAGATCTCAACAGCACCAACGGCATCCTGATCCACGGCAAACGAGTGCGCCGCCACACGCTGCGCGACGGCGACCTGATCGGCCTGGGTCAGTACGACATGCTGTACGTGAATGACAGCGCGCGCGAGCACCTGGCTGACACACACGATGACCTGCCGGCCATCGGCTCCGATGCCGCGAACGAAGAATCCGGGGACGACGACCGCGAAGATGCCGCCGGCGCGCGCTAGCGCAGCCTGATTTTCTCCACGGGACGATGCCGTATGGCATCTGTAAGGCATTCGGGAGTACCTTCGGCCGGAGCTTCTGCCGCCCAAGGGAGGGCCAAATGGCAGCGCCTAACCAGACAGTCCTCCGGCCTACCAAAGGGGTGCCGAACAAGCTCCCGAACGAAGATGACGCGCCGCCTGCGCCCACAGCCGTCCCACCGGAAATACTCCATGACGTGACGCTGCTGTTCGATACGGACAAGGGTGTCCGCCTGACGACACCGATATCGCATCCCGTCGTCATAACAGAGTCCCTGGCCCGCGTACTCGTGCGGGCCGCATCGCTCGCCCCCACTTCGGAGCCGCCGCTGCAGTTCAGCACGCTGTTGATCGCGATGCTGGTCGACGAGGATGACTGGCTCAAGAAACAGTTCCAGGCGCAGAAGGTCAATTTCGAGGCCATCGCAGAAAAGCGGAAATACAACGAAATCTCGCTCCGGTCTTTGAGCCCTCAGGTCCTGAAACGCGATTACCTGGCCTCGCAGTCGGCCCGGCAAGCGCTCGAGGAAGCTCAAAACATCGCCGCGCGGTCCACCTCCAGCAGGGCACTCGATACGCGCCACCTGATGGCGGCCTATCCCGTGCTCAAGGACTGGCACCTCGAGGACTTCATCAAGTTCAATATCGACCGGCTCGAATGGGCCCGCGCGTTCGGCGCGAAGATGGCGCAGGATTTCCCCTTTGAACGTACCTACTGGACCCGGTATGCCAATCGCGCCGCACCGGTACCACTCACATCGTTCAGCGCGGACGTGTACACACAGGAGGATCTGCTAGACATCGATCGCAGCGTCGATGCGCTGGCGCTGCTCATGGCCTCGACACATACGGTGACGCCGCTCGCCATCGGTGTGTTCGGTCCCTGGGGCTCGGGCAAGTCCTTTTTCATGCGCCACCTGCAGAGGCGCATCGTCGGGCTGCGCAGCGACGAAAAACGCCGGATCGAAGCCTGGGTCGAAAAGCGCAAGCTGAAATCCGCGACCGTCGACGATGCGCCACGCTACTTCGGTGAAATCGCGCAGGTGGAATTCAACGCCTGGCAATACAACGAAAGCAATCTCGTGGCGAGCCTGGTGGAACACCTGTTCCGCAACCTGCGCATCCTGCCGAACGACGGCGACCGTGAGCTGGATGAGCGGCGCGAGACGGTGATGAAGCAGGTCAAGGCCCTGAATACCGGAATCACGACACTCGACGAAACCATCGAGGCTGCAAAACAAAGCGTCGAAACAGCCAAGGGCAACGTCGTCCAGGCGTCCAGCGACGTGGCAGCGGCGAAGCTCGCGGTCGATCAGCGCGCGGAGCAGATCAGGACTGAAAACGATGCACTGAAGACCGAACTCGGCAAACTCGACGAGGCATTGAAGGCGACTCGGCTGGAACCGGGCAGTGTCGATCCGGAGGCCTTGATTGCCGTCGCGCTCGGTCCGCTGGCTCCGCTTTTTGCGAAGATTCGGGGATCCATAACCGCGGCTCGCAACCAGGTCTTCGATTGGCGCGAATTCTTTGGCCGCCTCCTGAGCCCCAGGGGCCTTGCAGTCGTGGCGCTCTTGCTGTTCACGCCGCTCGTGCTCTCGCTGACTCATTACCTCGAAGCGCAATGGACTGCATTGATAAGTTCATCGCTGGTGATCTTCACCGCGCTGGGCAATGCCCTCGCCGTGTTCAAGCGCAGCCGCGAGCAGTTCGAAGCCAAGCTCGCGGAGCTCGATGCCGAACAGGATCGGCGCGCCGAGGAGCTTCGCAAGAATATCCAGCTTCAACAGCGGACCCTCACGGAGAACGCCCGACAAAAGCTCGCCGACCTCAGTGCGGATCTCGAGGCGCGGCGCAGGAACCTGGCGGGCCGCGAGACCGCGATGAATATCGCGGCGAGTGAGCTGGCGGCGCAAGCACAGGAACACGCCAATCAGCTGGCGAAACGTGCCGAAGCCGAAAAGAAGATGCGCGAAGCACAGGCCGAGCTCGAGAAGCTGACGAGCTCACTGCTGCTGGAGGAATTCATCACCGACCGGGCGAACAGCGACGAATACAGCAAACAACTCGGATTCCTGGCGCTGGTGCGCCGTGACATCGAGCGCTTGTCGAAATTGATCGAAGACGCGAACAAGCAATGGCTGGCGCCCGACAACTCGGACGAACCGCCGCCGATCAACCGCATCGTGCTCTACATCGACGACCTGGACCGCTGCAAGGAGAGCACCGTGCTGGCCGTGCTCGAAGTCGTGCACCTCTTGCTGGCCTTCCCGCTGTTCGTCTGTGTCGTGGCAGTCGACCCGCGCTGGGTCGAGAAATGCCTGCGCGAGGCACGCAAGCAGATGTTCGTCGATGAAGACGTGCCCGGCGGCCAGGGGCCATCCGGAGTCACCGCGACCGTCGGTGACTACCTGGAGAAGATCTTCCAGATCCCGATGTGGATGTCGCCCATCGAGAGCGAAACACGCGCGACCCTGGTCAATACGCTGCTGGGTCCGACCGCCGCTCCGGCCACCAGAGCCGCGGGCAATGGCGAGGTCAACCACGAAGCGCCGCAGCCGGACATTGGTCAGGCGGAGCGGTCCGGCGCGTTCGAAGCGCTGCTGGCGATCCGGCGCGAGCGCCCCGATCCACTGCGCATCCTTCCCGAGGAATCCCTGTTCGTCACCCAGATTGCGGAGTTGTTGAGCGATCGGCCGCGCGCGCTGAAACGCTTCGTCAATTCCTATCGACTTTTGAAAGCCAGTCTTCCGGACATCGAACGCGAGACATTCGTAAACGTGGACAACCCAAGTCCGTACAAGACATGCCTGATGCAGCTTGCCTTCATCACCAGGCACCCGCGGTTTGCGGCGCAGCTGGTGAAGAAACTCGACTCCGAGGAAGAACCGATCCGCCCTGCACCGGACCTACCGTTCTCAAAAACGTTTGATTCCTGGGTGGAAAGCGCCTTTGACCCCAGTGATCCCGTCCGGACGGAGCTCGAGAAGCTGCCTACCGCAACGATGACGCTGATGAATTTCCGGCGCTGGCTGGAACTGACGAGCCGCTACATGTTCCACCGCGCCGAATAGACGCGACGCGCCAGGCAGGCACATCGCGCCGCGGGCTCCGATCCGGAGCCGGTCAGATATCAGCGGCGGCGGCCAGTCACCAGGTTGATCAGGCGACCGAAAAGTCCCGGGCGGAAGCCATCGACCTGCATCGCGGCGCGCGGATTCGCGTTTTGACGACGCATTTCCGCCAGCAAATCGGGAGGCAGATTGATCCGGAATTCGCCGCTGGCTGCCGTGTCGTTACGCATTGTTCTGTGACTCCGCTCTCGTTGAACTGTTTCTTGGGCATCACCGGCCGGCTCGGGCAGGTGCGCGTATGCAGTGTGCTTAACCATCATGGGGACATGGTGTGCCGGGATTCACACTGTTTCCAATGTCGCAATTCGCGCACTCGATTATTGTCGTGTCTGATTCGGGTGTAGGCGCGGCGCGAGTCCCTTCGCTACAAAATTCTGACGCACTTTGCCGACATCCCTGTCGTCCGCGCAATGTGATATTGCGCACGCCGCGTGAATTGGGACAGCGCGAAAGGCTGCGAAAACGCGCAGATTCACGCCCATGAAGAAAATCGTGATGCTGCTGTTGATCGCACTGGCGGGAATCTACGGCACCGCCGCAGTGAACCTGTCCGAATCCGGTGCAAACCGTTTTCTCAACGAACTCGAGCATCTTTCGATGTCGGGCCACGGCAAGGAATATTGCGAGCACCTGCACGAAGATCTCACGGTTTCCATACAGGATCACACTGCCGATCCGCCGGCGAACTTTGTAGGCGGGCGCGCCGAGTTCTGCGGCTTCGTCAGCGAGGCGGCGAAGGGCATGAGTCTGCTGCGTGCCGGCACGCACGTCACACGCGACGATTTCACCGTCACGCGCAGCTGGCTGCATCCCTGGACGGCGCAGGTGAGCTACAAAGAGGACCGCATCACGACATTCCCGCTGGTGAACCAGTCAGCCCACACCCAGGGTGAAGACAAGCTCACGCTGGTGCAGACCTTCGGCGGCGTCAGGATGCTGCATCTCGAGAGCCGCAGCTGGCTCGCGGAATGAACTCGGCAGTCGACTAACCCGTACCGCCGACGGTGAGACCGTCGATGCGCAGCGTAGGTTGTCCTACGCCCACCGGTACGCTCTGCCCTTCCTTGCCGCAGGTACCGACGCCGTCGTCGAGCTTGAGATCGTTGCCGACCATGGCCACGCGCGTCAGCACGTCGGGGCCGTTGCCGATGAGCGTCGCGCCCTTGATGGGCGCTCCGAGCTTGCCGTTCTCGATGAGATAGGCCTCGCTCGCGCTGAACACGAACTTGCCCGAAGTGATGTCCACCTGCCCGCCACCGAAGTTCACGGCGTAGATGCCCTTCTCCACCGACGCCAGAATCTCTTCCGGCGGCGTCTTGCCGGGGCGCATGTAGGTATTCGTCATGCGCGGCAAGGTGATATGCGCAAAGGATTCGCGCCGGCCATTGCCGGTGGACCCCACTCCCGTGAGCCGCGCATTCATCTTGTCCTGCAGGTAGCCCTTCAGCACGCCGTTCTCGATGAGCGTGGTGCACTGGGTGGGCGTGCCTTCATCGTCGATGTTGAGCGAGCCGCGCCGGCGCGACAGGGTCCCGTCGTCGACGATCGTGCACAGTTCGGAGGCCACCTTTTCGCCAATCCTCCCGGCGAACGCGGACGTGCCCTTGCGGTTGAAATCGCCCTCGAGGCCGTGGCCGATGGCTTCGTGCAGCAGGATGCCCGGCCAGCCCGGACCCAGCACCACCGTCATGGGTCCCGCGGGCGCGGGAATGGCCTCGAGATTGACCAGCGCCTGGCGCACCGCTTCACGCGCCAGCGCGAGTGGCCGATCGCCCGTCACCAGCTCGGGCAGCGTGATGCGTCCACCGGCACCGGCATAACCCTGCTCGCGGCGCCCGTCCTGCTCCACGATCACCGAGACGTTGAAACGCACCAGCGGACGCACGTCCGCGGCGAGATGCCCGTCGCTGTTGGCGATCAGCACGACCTCGTGCACCGCGATCACGCTCGCCATGACCTGCACGACGCGCGGATCCATCTTGCGGGTTTCACGATCGACGCGTTCCAGCCACGCGACCTTTTCGCTCGAGCTGAAGCTCGATACCGGATCGATGGGTAGATAGAGCTTGTGCCCGGAGGTCGGCAGGATGCCGTGCGGGGCACGTTCGGAACCGCGCACCGCGATGGCGCGAGCGGCCCGCGAGGCCTCCTCGAGCGCCGGCAGCACGATCTCGTCCGAATACGCGAATCCGGTCTTCTCGCCGGCCAGCGCGCGCACTCCCACACCCTGCTCGATGCTGGCGCTGCCTTCCTTGACGATGCCGTCCTCGAGCGCCCAGCTCTCTTCGCGCGACAACTGGAAATAGAGGTCGGCCGCGTCCACCGAGCTGGACATCACCTGCGACAGGGCCGTGTCGAGGCGCGCATCGTCGAGCCCCGAGGGACGCAGGATGAGGTCACGGGCAATGGCGAGCGGTTCGGAAGTCATGGGGTCCAATTTTTCACCGTTTCGAGGGCAATGTAGTCGTTGCGCCAGAGGGTAATGTACAGCAGCGCGAGCAGGGGTATGCCCCGGGGCCGGCATTCCATGCGCAAAATCTGGCCGGGTTCGATGGTGAATTTCACCTCGCGCGAGCCACACCATTTGACCCGCAACCGCACCCGGTGTTCGCCGGGTGTCAGCCCGATCTGCACGGTCGCATCGTCGCCGACCTCCGCGCGCTGCACGCCGTCGACGAGGACCCGGTAGGCATATTCGCGGTCCTGTTTCGGGCGCGGCAGGCGGCGGATCACGAGCACCGTCACGCGTCGCGCCTCCGCATCAGGTGTTGTAGATCACCCGATGCTCGAGCGCCGGGAAGCGCGTGCGGGCATCCATACGCCCGGCCGCATCGATGTCCGCCACCACGCAGCCGGTACCGCCCGGCATGCGCGCCAGCACCTTGCCCCAGTGGTCGATGATCATCGAATCGCCGAAGGTCTCGCGGCCACTGGGGTGTACACCCCATTGTGCGGGCGCGATCAGGCCACACAAGTTCTCGATGGCGCGGGCGCGCAGCAGCGACTCCCAGTGCGCCCGCCCCGTCGGCACCGTGAACGCGGAGGGCACGACGAACATTTCCGCGCCCTGCCGCGACAACACGCGAAACAGCTCCGGGAAACGCATGTCGTAACACACGGCGAGGCCGAGTTTGCCCACCGGTGAGTCGATGACCCGCGCATCGTGTCCGGCCACCGTATGGGCGGATTCGCGGTGCGACTCGCTGCTACCGGGGACGTCGACGTCGAACAGGTGCATCTTGTCGTAGCGCGCGACACGCTGGCCCTGCGAGTCGTACACCAGGCATGCGGCGCTGACCCGGCCGTCCGAGTCCTGGCGCATGGGCAGTGTCCCGCCCACCACCCAGATCTTGAGACGGCGAGCGGTATCGGCCAGGAAATTCTGGATGCGCCCGGAACCATCCGGCTCGGCGACCGCCCGCTTGTCGCCGGCGTCCTTGCCCATGAACGCGAAATTCTCCGGCAGCGCAGCGAGCGCGGCGCCCAGTCGCGCGGCATCGGCCAGAAAGCGGCCCGCGGCCTCGAGGTTGGTGTCGATGTCATGGCCGGAGGTCATCTGGATAGCCGCTACGCGCATGGGAGCATTTTGCAGCAAACGGGGACGGGCCTGCACTCGAGGCGCGTCCCCTTTTGCTAGCAAATCAGGAATGTCCCCATTATTCCCAGGAGCCGTGCCACTGGACGCGCCGCGTGTCGGGCGCTTCGGTCCAGCCGCGACGCGCCACCGAGCCGCGCACCGCGCTCCAGGCGCGAGCCAGTCGGGCTCGTGCCGGTGTCGGCACCGCGGCGGCCGCCAGCACCGTGCGTTCGTAGTCGACTGTCAGGTCGTAGTCGCGGGACATGAGGCCAATGCGACCGTTGCCGCGAAACACCTGGTCCGGAGCGGGGCCGGTGCCCTGCACATCGGTGAGGAGGATCTGGCCGTCGGCAACCGTGCCGCGCGCCGTCAGTTGATGATCGCGTTCGCCTTCGGTGGCGAGATCGAACGAACCCGTAAGCGATCGGATGACGTCATTGCCCGCATCGGCGGGCCATGCCAGCGACCCCGATGCCTGCAGGCTCGCGGCCGGCCACTCGTCGGGCAGTCGTACCTCGTGCAGCAGCGAGGCGAGTTGCATCGTCGACGCGGAGAAGTCGGCGTCACATCGGCCACTGGTATCGCATCGGCCGTGGGCGCTCATTTGATGCGGCGATGTCGCGGACGACTCCACCGAGAAGGACAGCCCGGATTCCTGCCGGTCGATCGCGGCGTGCAGCGCGCCCAGGCTGCTTTCCCCGTAGCGCAGTTCGCCGACGTTCAGCGTGAGCTCCGTGTCGGCCGGCAGGAGCGCACCCGCAGCGGCGAGTACCGCCGGAGTTCGTTTGAAATCCAGCACGTCGATCTGCAGTTCGGGGTTCGCCGAATCGCGCGCCACCCGGCGCAGTTCGCCCGACACACCGCGCACTGCGAATCTCGCGGTCGTGACGCCGCCGTGCGCCTGGCCGTGAACCGAAAGATCATCGGCATTGACGTCGAACTCGCGAATCCCGTCGGCGGCGACGTTGAGCTGCGCCGTCACCGGCACGCTGCGCGCGCGTGTCTTGTCGAAGGGCTCGCGCAGGCGGCTTTCGATGCCGGCGAGAGTGCTGGCGAGTGTGACCTGCCAGCTGCCGGTTTCCTTGCCGGGCTCGGCGGTGCCGGTCCATGCCAGCTGTCCGTTCACGCGCTGCGAGACTTCGGCCTTGCCGGACAACTCCAGCAGCGGCGCCGCGTCGGCGACACCGCGCATCACGAAGCTCAGCGGTCCACGCGAGGCCGCGCGCCGCGATTCGATTTCCACCGTTCCGCCCAGCCACGTGCCCTTCAGCTCCAGGCCGCGAAGCTGCTGCGCGGAGTATCGAATCGTCCCGGTGAGATTTTCCGCGGCGGGCAAACCGGTGCCGAGCGCCACTCGTCCGGACCGAAGCCGTGCGGTCACGCGCCACAGCTGCGGCTGGCGCAATTCACGTTCGCCGCGCGCCTCGGCTTCGAGCGCCACCGTGCCGCCGAGGCGGTCCAGTCCCTGCGCGTTCAGCGCGTCGCGGATCAGCGGTGAGCCGAGATCGCCCTCCAGCGCAACGCGCAAGCGCGGCGCACCGCGGCGCGGCCAATCGAGTTGCGCGCTGCTGAGCGCCAGGTCGTCGACCGATCCCGCGTCGAGCTTGAGCTGCGCGGCACCGCGCGCGAAATTCAGCACTCCGCGGCCGCCCGCCACGCGCGGCGTCGTGTGCTCCGCGCTCGCGAGCTCCGCCAGCGACAATTTGCCGCTCGAACGTTCCCAGTTGACCGCGCCATCGGCGGCGGACACCAGCGCGAGCCGGCCTTCCACGATTCGGCCCTGCTCGATATCGGAGAACGCGGCCGGCGGCACCGCTCCCGGTGACACCAGCATCCAGGCGTCGTGCAACAGGGCGCGGTCGACGCCGGTGAAATGGAGTTCGAGCGGCGCGGCGCGGCCGGACGCGGCGCCCCAGGCGCCATCCGCCGCGACCACGCTGCCTTCGTGCGTGACGGTGAGCGACGCGAAGCGCCAGGCCGGCTCGGACGTCCCCGTGAGCAGCATGAGCTTGCCTCCGAGCGCCACGCTGCGTGGTTCTTGCGCACCGGGAACGCTCAGCTGCGGCTTGCCGGCGGGGTCGAACGCGAGCTCGACGCCATCCGCGTCGGCACGCACGGCGCCCTGCAATTGCGCCAGTTGCGCCTGGTCGACGCCCCGCGTCAGCGCGCCACCCACGATTCGCGCGCTGAAGCTCCAGCCTTTCTGGGCTGCGGCCCCGGAATCGAAACGCACGTCGTGCAATTCACCGGCAGTCGGCATCCAGCCGACGCTTTCGAGACCCGGATGTTCGAGCCGCGGCGCGAAGGCATTGACGATGAACTCGTTCGCCATGAACGGCAGCCGCCCGGCCTGCAGCGAGATGCGGTCCACGCCCACCGATCCGGGGGACAGCTCGAGCCGCGCGCTCAGGGCCGGCGCACGTTCGAGATGCGCCCCGCGCGTGAGTTGCAGGTCTTCGAAATCGAGCAGCACGTCGCGCACGTCGCGCGCCAGGCGGCCACGCAGCGTCACGTGATCGAAGCGTGCACCGGCTTCACCGTTCATCTGCAGGTCGCGCGCACTCGCCTGCCAGCTACCGGACTCGAGCAGCCCATTGCGAAGTTGCAGCTTCGCATCGATGGTGCCGCGGCCAGCGAGACCCGAGGCCGGGAGACGTTCGAGGAATATGCGGCGCGCGATCACGCGCACCTCGCCCGAGACGCGCGAACCGCCCGTCAGACCTTCGAGCTTGGCCGAGACGAACAGCGACTGGCCCACGTCCTGCGACAACAACATCGTGCCGTGTGCATTGAAGCTGCTGTTGCCACGGCTGACGACCGCCTCGCTCAGCGTGAAGCTGTGGCTGGCAACGCCATTCACGATTCCACGCGGACCGCGCCGCTTGAGGTGCACTCGCGCGCCTTCCACTTCGATGCGGCCGGCGGGCATGAGCTCGGCCCACGAAAGGTAGCTTCGAATCAGGGCGGCCTCGTCACCGCGCGGCTGCGTGGGCAGGGCCCGCGACTCGCGGCCGGCGTCGGGACGCGCTGCCGCTTCGTCGGCGTCACCGATGATGTCGATGTCGGGTGAGGACAGCGTGACGTGACCCAGCGAGAACTGCCGGTGGCGCAGCAGGTCCCAGGTGTCGAGCTCGACGCGCAGTTCGGGTGCCACGACGCGAATGCGCCCGGCCTTCGGATCGGTGAGCTCGACGCGCGTGAAGACCGCGCCGGTACCGTCCAGCCCCCAGGAAAAGCGCACGTTCTCGAAGCGGACGTCGAGACCGGTGCGTTCGGCGATGAGTTTTTCGAGCGTGGCGCGCTGCTCGGGAACGCGCGCGGCGATGACGTGCGTGAACACCACACCGAGCGTGGCGAGGAGACCCAGACCGAACACGACCACGACCAGGCGTTTCACCCAGTGAAGAGGCTCCCCCTGGTTCAGGGTTGTGTCGGTCATCTCACCTCACGTTCAACCTCAGGCCAGCACCACGTCGTATTGGTCGAAACCGTACAGGGTTTCCACCTGTAACCTTATCGGCCGCCCCACCTGGTGCTCCAGCTCGGCAAGCACCGCGGATTCGTCATCCAGCAGGCGGTCGATCACATTTTGATGCGCCAAAATTAGCAGCTCCTTGCTCTGGAACTGCCTGCTCTGGCGCACAATTTCACGGAATATCTCGTGGCATACCGTTTCGGGCGTGCGCACGAAGCCCCGACCTTCACAACTGGGACATGGCGCACACAGCAAATGTTCCAGGCTGTCGCGCGTGCGTTTCCGGGTCATTTCCACGAGGCCCAGGGAAGAAACGCTGGCGATGTGCGTCTGGGCGTGATCACCGGCGAGCGCACGCTGCAAGGCCTCCATGACCTGGGTGCGATGCGCCGGGTCGATCATGTCGATGAAGTCGATGATGATGATGCCGCCCAGGTTGCGCAGCCGGAGCTGCCGCGCGATGGCCACCGCGGCCTCGAGGTTGGTGCGGAAAATCGTGTCCTCGAGATTGCGGTGCCCGACGAACCCGCCCGTGTTCACATCGATGGTGGTCATCGATTCGGTCTGGTCGATGACCAGGTGACCGCCGGACTTGAGGTTGACGCTGCGCTCGAGCGCCTTGCCGATTTCCTCTTCCACCCCGTGCAGGTCGAAGATCGGCCGCTGGCCGGTGTACAGCTCGATGCTGGTGGTGCTCCCCGGCATGAAGCTCGCGGCGAACTCGAGCATGCGTTCGTGCGCCGCGCAGTTGTCGACCATCACCCGGTCCACACCCCGCGCCAGCTCGTCGCGCAGGATGCGGGTGGGCAGCGGCAGGTCCTCGTACACGAGCTGTCCGGAATCGGCGCGCAGGCCCTTGTCCTTGACGTGCTGCCACAACCGGCCCAGGTAGCGGATGTCCTCGCGGATGGCCTCGCTGTTGGCGCCCTGCGCCGCGGTGCGCACGATGTAGCCGCCGGTGATCTGCTGCGGCATCGCTTCGCCGACCAGCTGCTTGAGGCGCGTGCGTTCGGCTTCATCGTCGATGCGCGCCGACACGCCGATGCCCTCGCCGCGCGGCATGTACACCATGAGCCGCGATGGCAGCGCGACGAAAGTCGTGAGCCGCGCGCCCTTGGTGCCCATCGGATCCTTGACCACCTGCACCAGGATGTCGTCGCCTTCCTTCACCAGGCTGCGGATGTCGTCGACCGGGGCGCCTTCCTTCAGACCCGTGCCGATCAGCGTGCTCTCCGAATTGGCGGCCGCGATGTCCGCGGCGTGCAGGAAAGCGGTGCGTTCGAGACCCACGTCGATGAAGGCGGCCTGCATGCCCGGCAGGACCCGCTGCACGCGCCCCTTGTACAGGTTGCTCACGATGCCACGCCGGCTGTGCCGCTCGACGAACAGCTCGGTCAACACCCCGTTTTCGATGAGCGCCGCGCGGGTCTCGCGCGGCGCGACATTGATGAGGATTTCCGTCGTCAAGCGATTTCCCCTTGCCGCAGCGCCCCGTGCCACACCGGCACGCCGTGCCGTCGCAATACCTGCGCAGTTTCGAAAAGCGGCAACCCCATGACTCCGGTGTAGCTGCCCGAAACGTTCGCGACGAATACTGCGCCCAGACCCTGGATGGCGTATGCACCCGCCTTGCCGTGTGGCTCGCCACTGGCCCAGTAGGCCCGCATTTCACCCTTCGAGATGCTGCGAAACTCGACTTCGGTCGTCGCGCAT
>Ga0068861_100002005_pt1 | contig 13174 bp, 8 predicted proteins | sample KBSSwiS42_FD_66593 | JGI IMG/M metagenome (GOLD analysis project Ga0068861, IMG submission 66593) | Switchgrass rhizosphere microbial communities from Kellogg Biological Station, Michigan, USA - KBS Switchgrass S4-2 | ecosystem: Host-associated > Plants > Roots > Rhizosphere > Soil ...
ATGATTTTTTCGCCGAACAGCCCTTGCGGCCGCACGAGGAGCACCAGCAGCACGACCACGTAGCCGAACCAGATCTCGATGCCGCCACCGACCATCGGACCGATGAAAACCTCGGACAGCTTCTCGCCAGTGCCGACGACCAACCCGCCGACGATGGCGCCGGGCACCGAGGTCAAGCCGCCGAGAATCACCACGGGCAGCGCCTTCAGCGCCAGCACCGCCAGCGAGAACTGCACGCCGAGCTTGCTGCCCCAGATCATGCCGGCCACCAACGCGACGAAGCCGGCCACGCTCCAGACGATGACCCACACGCGCGACAGCGGGATGCCGATCGACTGCGCAGCCTGGTGATCGTCGGCCACGGCACGCAGGGCGCGGCCGGTGGGCGTGTACTGGAAGAACACCGCCAGCAGGATCACCAGCGCAGCGGCGATGGCCGCCGCGTAGAGGTCTTCCTTGTTGACGAGCACGCCACCTTGGAAGGCCGACTCGAGCAGGAAGATCGGGTCCTTCGGCAGGCCGATGTCGATCTTGTAGATGTCGCTGCCGAACAGCGTCTGGCCGAAACCGTCCATGAAGTACGAGATGCCGAGCGTGGCCATCAGCAGCGTCACGCCCTCCTGGTTGACGAGCCTGCCGAGCACGAGCCGCTCGATCAGCCAGGCCACGCCCACCATCAGCAGCAGCGCGCCGGCGAAGGCGATCAGGTTGCCGAGCAGCACGCTGTCCAGATGCAGCAGCTTGTGCGACCACTCGGCAAAGCGCGCCATGGCCAGCGCTGCGAACAGCACCATGGCGCCTTGCGCGAAGTTGAAGACGCCCGAGGCCTTGAAGATCAGAACGAACCCCAGCGCCACCAGCGAATACAGCATGCCGGTCATCAGGCCGCCGATCAGGGTTTCGAGAAAGAAGCCCATCGCTGCCTGCTGCGCTTCAGTGCACCGTACCGAGGTAGGCGCTGATCACCTCGGGGTTGTTGCGCACGTCGCCGGGCGAGCCGTCGCCGATCTTGCGGCCGTAGTCGAGTACCACCACGCGGTCGGAGATGTCCATCACGACGCCCATGTCGTGCTCGATCAACACGATCGTGGTGCCGAACTCGTCGTTGACATCGAGCACGAAGCGGCACATGTCCTGCTTCTCCTCGACGTTCATGCCGGCCATCGGCTCGTCAAGCAGCAGCACCTGCGGCTCCATCGCCAGCGCGCGGCCGAGGTCGACGCGTTTTTGCAGCCCGTAGGGCAGGCGGCCCACCGGCGTCTTGCGGTACGGCTGGATCTCCAGGAAATCGATGATGCGCTCGACGAACGCGCGGTGTTCTAGCTCCTCGCGCTGCGCCGACGGCAGCTGCAACGCCTGCGCGAAGAGGTTGCTCTTCATCTTCAGGTTGCGGCCCGACATCAGGTTGTCGATCACGTTCATGCCCTTGAACAGCGCCAGGTTCTGGAACGTGCGCGCGACGCCCATCTCGGCGACCTGGCGCGAGTTCATGTGCTGGAACGTCTTGCCGCGGAAGGTGATGGTGCCCTGCTGCGGCTGATAGACGCCGTTGATGCAGTTGAGCATTGAGCTCTTGCCGGCGCCGTTGGGGCCGATGATCGCGCGGATCTCGTGCTCGCGCACGTCGAAGCTGATGTCCGAGAGCGCCTTCACGCCGCCGAAGCTCAGGCTGATGTTCCTGACGTCGAGGATCACCTCGCCGATGCGTCGCACCTGCGGCGCCTGCGGCACATCGGCGCGTGCCGGCGCGTCGGGGTCGGCCCGGGTGGCGACGATGGCCATCAGGCGGCTTTCTTCAACGCAGGCAGCGTCTTGACGTCGACGATCTTCAAGGTCGCCGACACCGTGCCGCTGCGCCCGTCTTCGAACTTGACCGCCGTCTCGACGAACTGCTCGGTCTTGCCGCCGTACAACGCGTCGATCAGCAGCTGGTATTTGTCGGCGATGTGGCCACGTCGCACCTTGCGCGTGCGCGTCAGCTCGCCATCGTCGGCGTCGAGCTCCTTGTGCAGGACCAGGAAGCGGCTGATCTGGCTGCCGGCGAGCTTGTCGTCGGCCGCGAGGTCGGCGTTGACCTGCTCGACGCACTCGCGCAGCAGGTTGAACACCTCGGGCTTGCTCGCCAGGTCGGCGTAGCCAGCGTACGGCATGTTGCGTTTCTCGGCCCAGTTGCCGACCGCGTCAAAGTCGATGTTGATGAAGGCGCACACGCGGTCGCGCCGGTCGCCGAACGCGACCGCCTCCTTGATGTACGGGAAGAACTTCAGTTTGTTCTCCACGTACTTGGGCGCGAACAGCGCGCCGTCGTTCGGGCCGCCGACGATGCGGCCGACGTCCTTCGCGCGATCGATGATCTTCAAGTGTCCGCCGGCGTCGATGAACCCGGCGTCGCCGGTGTGGTACCACCCGTCGCCCGTCAGCACCTCGGCGGTGGCACCCGGGTTCTTGTAGTACTCCTTCAGCAAGCCGGGCGAGCGCACCAGGATCTCGCCGGAGTCGACCACCTTGATCTCGACGCCGTCGATCGGCACGCCGACGGTGTCGGCCTTCGCTTGGTTGTCGGGCTGCAGGCAGACGAACACAGCGGTCTCGGTGCTGCCGTAGAGCTGCTTCAGGTTGATGCCGATCGAGCGGTAGAACGTGAACAGGTCGGGGCCGATCGCCTCGCCGGCGGTGTAGGCGACCCGCACGCGCGAGAAGCCGAGCGTGTTGCGCAGCGGGCCGAAGATGAACCAATCGCCCAGCCGGTACCTCACGCGCTCGAGCGCCGGCACCGGCTTGCCATCCATCAGCGCAGGCCCGACGCGGCGCGCCACCGCCATGCACGTCTTGTAGAGCCACTGCTTCAGGCGCGACGCATCCTCCATGCGGATCGTCACGCTGGTCAGCAGCCCTTCGAAGATGCGCGGCGGGGCGAAGTAGTAGGTGGGCCCGATCTCCTTCAGGTCGATCATCACGGTCGCGGCCGACTCGGGGCAGTTGACGATGTAGCCGCAGGCCAGCCACTGCGCGTAGCTGAAGATGTTCTGGCCGATCCACGCCGGCGGCATGTAGGCCAGCACCTCTTCGGCAGCGGTCAGCTTGTCGAACGCCTGCCCGGCGGCGGCGCGATCGAGCAGCGTGAAGTGCGTGTGCACCACGCCTTTCGGGTTGCCGGTGGTGCCCGAGGTGAAGAACATCGCTGCCACGTCGTCGGGCCGGCCGGCGGCCACCTGCGCGTCGTAGAAGCCCGCATGCGCGGCATCGTGCGAGCGGCCACCCTCGATCAGGCTGTCGAGCGATGCCAGTCCGGGTTCGGCGTAGTGGCGCAGGCCGCGCGGGTCGTCGTACCAGATGCGCGCGAGTTGCGGACTTTGCGTGCGCGACTCCAGCAGCTTGTCGACCTGCTCCTGATCTTCGACGATCGCGAAGCGCACCTCGGCGTTGTTGATCGGGAACACGAACTCGGCGGCCACGGCATCCTGGTACAGCGGGACCGGAACGGCACCGAGCGATTGCGCAGCCAGCATCGCGGCATACAGGCGCGGGCGGTTCTCTCCGATCACGACCAGGTGCTCGCCGCGCTTCAACCCGGCCTCGGCCAGTCCGCAGGCCAGGTGGCGCACCAGCGCGCCGAGTTGCGACCAGGTGGTGGTCTGCCAGATGCCGAAACTCTTCTCGCGCAGCGCCGGCGCGTCGGGCCGCTGCTTCGCGTGGGCCCACATCATTTGTGGAAAGGTTTTCTGCACGGGTCGACTCCCAGGTGCGCTGGGACCGAGATGCTAGGTAATAGTTTGACGCCAAGTTGTCTGTCTGACGACAATCCTAGGGTCCACCCGCATCGGTCTTTCCCGAGTGACCCGCGCCTCCTCGTCCGCTTCCGCGCTGTTGGCACGCTCGCGGCCTCCCACGCCCGATGAACTCGCCGGCGTGCCGTGGATGGCGGCGCTGACACCCGACGAGGCACGCGTCGCGGCCGCCGACCTGCGCGTGCTGCAGGCCGAGAGCGGCGAGTTCGTGTGCCGGGTCGGTCGTCCGGTGACGTTCTGGTTCGGGTTGATCGATGGCTTGCTGAAGATGAGCAACGACAGCGCGCTCGGCATGCCGATCACCTTCACCGGCCTGCCGCCCGGCGGTTGGTTCGGCGAAGGCACGGTGCTCAAGCACGAGCCGTACCGCTACAACATCCAGGCGCTGCGCAAGAGCCTGGTGGGCGGCATCACGGTGCCGACCTTCGACTGGCTGCTCGATCGTTCCATTGGTTTCAACCGATTCGTGATGCGCCAGCTCAACGAGCGGCTCGGCCAGTTCATCGCGGCGCGCGAAATCGATCGCATGAGCGACCCCGACGTGCGCGTGGCGCGCAGCTTGGCGTCGCTGTTCCACCCGGTGCTGTACCCGGGCGTGGGCAGCCTGCTGCGCATCACGCAACAGGAGCTCGGCTACCTGGTGGGGCTGTCGCGCCAGCGCGTGAATCAGGCGCTGCACGTGCTGCAGCAGGCACGCATGATCCGCGTCGAATACGGCGGCGTGCGCGTGCTAGACCTCGAGGCTTTGCGCCGCTACACGCCCGAGCCGGAGAAGGCCACGGCCGCCCGCGCGCCCGCGTTGGAGCGCGTGCGCGTCGTCAGCGCAGCGGATTGACGATGCCGGCGGCCACGTGGCCGGATGGCACGTGCGCCGACGCCGACTCGACGTGGCGCGTCTGGTCGTCGAAGAAGAAGTCGGGCTCGAACTCGCGCAGGAACTCCCCTTTCGCCAGGCCGCCCAGGAACATCGCCTCGTCGACCTCGATGTGCCAATCCATCAGCGTGCGGATCGCGCGCTCGTGCGCCGGCGCGCTGCGCGCGGTGACCAGCGCGGTGCGGATGCGCATGTCGAGTCCCGGCTCGCGCTGCAGCCGATGCAGCGCCTCGAGCAGCGGCTTGAACGGGCCGGGCGCCAGCGGCGTGCCCGAGCGGTCGCGCTCGTGGATGTGGAATGCGTCCAGGCCATCGCGCTGGTACACGCGCTCGGCCTCGTCGGAGAACAGCACCGCGTCGCCGTCGAACGCAATGCGCACCTCGCTGGGATGCAGATCGGAGGCGCGTGCGCTGTGCGGCAGCACGCGCGCGGCCGGCACGCCGGCATCGAGCGCCGAGCGCACGTCGGGTTCGTTGGCCGACAGGAACAGATGCGCGGCCAACGGCTTGAGGTAGCGCCACGGACTCTGCCCGCGCGTGAACACGCCGCGCTGGATCGGCAGCCCGTAGTGCTGCGCCGAGCGGAACACGCGCATGCCCGACACCGGGTCGTTGCGCGACAGGATCACCACCTCGACGCGCTGAACGCCGGCCGGCCGCTCCGAAGGCGTTCGCTCCCCCTCGGGGGGAGGGCCCGCAGAGCCAAGGGGCCCATGAACGCCGCTCGGCCGCTCCGAAGGCGTTCGCTCCCCCTCGGGGGGAGGGCCCGCAGAGCCAAGGGGCCCATGAACGCCGCTCGGCCGCTCCGAAGGCGTTCGCTCCCCCTCGGGGGGAGGGCCCGCAGGGCCAAGGGGGCCCTGTACCGCCGCGTTGAAGGCGAGCAACTTGTTGACCAGCGAGAAGGCGACGCCTGGCCGCGCCGGCTGATCGAGGCGCTGCAATTGCAGCTGCATGTACGCGCGGTCGTCGTGCGCTTCGAAGACGCGGTTCTCCTCTTCGAAATCGAACAGCGCACGCGACGAGATCGCGACGACGAGGCGCCCTTCGAGCGTGGTGGACATCCTGAAATCATAGGTCCGGACCCTCAAGTTGCCGCCCGCGAGGCCGACACCGAGGAAGAGCCGCGCCATGACCGCACGACACCTGCGTCAAGCCTTCCACCTGCTGTGCCTGCTGTGCGGACTGGCGGGTGCCCTGGGCGTGCGGGCGCAGAGCGCTGCACCGTTGCTCTTGAACGACGCGTTCGGCGAAGTCGACGCCTGGGGCGCCGTCACGCTGCTGGCCGACCCGAGCGGCGCCTGGCAGCCCGATGACGTGCTGTCGAGGCGGGCGCAGTTCAGCATGCCGCGCGGTCCGCATGCCAACCTGGGAGTGCGCCGTGATGCGGTGTGGCTGCACATCGCGATGCAGGTGCCGCCCGGCGCGAGCGGCCGCTGGCTGCTCGACATCGACTACGCGTCGCTCGACCGCGTCGATGTCTACCTGCTGGCCGACGGGCGGCTGGTGCACTCGGGGCGGCTCGGCGATCTGCAGGCGTTTCAGTCGCGGCCGCTGAAGGTCCGCTCGCATGCGATGGCATTGGCGCTCGCGCCTGGGCAGACCTACGACGTGCTGCTGCGCGTGCAGACCACCAGCTCGATGATCGTGCCGATCGCGTTCATCAAGCCCGAGCGCTACCACGAGCGCGAGGCCGGCATCCAGCTGTTCCAAGGCCTGATGGTCGGCATTGGGCTGTGCCTGCTGATGTACAGCGTGGCGCAGTGGTTGAGCCGGCGCGATGCGACGTTTGCGCTGTACGGCCTGGCCGTCAGCGGCACGACGGTATTCTTCTTCGCGTACTACGGGCTGGGTCCGCAGCACTTGTGGGGCGGCAGCGCCTGGCTGACGGCCAACATGGCGCCGCTGTCGGTGCTGGTGAGCTTGGTGGGCGGCCTGCTGTTTCTAGACCGCACGCTGCTGGTGGCGCAGCACAACCGGCGCTGGTCGCGTGCCATGCGCGGCGCCGCGCTGGTCGCGGGCGTGGCCGCGCTTTCCTTCGTGCTGGGGTTGATCGACTACCGCAGCGCGCAGCTGGCTGGCACCGTGCTCGGGCCGATGCCGATCGTGTTCGGGCTGCCGGCCGCGGTGGCGCGCGTGCGCGCCGGCGACCGTGCCTCGGTGTATGTGGTGGTCGGCTGGGGCCTGTACGGCGTGGGCATCGTCATCATGGCTGCGCTGCTGCGTGGCTTCGTCGACTCCAATCTGTGGACACAGCACGCGTTTCAGATCGGCTCCTTGATCGAGATGGTGATGTGGCAGCGCGTGCTGGCGGTGCGCCAGGAGCAGCTGCGCCATGCCGCCGAGCATGCCGACCGCGAGCGTGAGGCGCTGCGCTCGCTGGCGCACACCGACCCGCTGACCGGACTGCCGAACCGGCGCGGCCTGCAGCTCGAGCTCGAGAACGCGCTGACCCGTGCAGGCAGCCCGCGGCTGCTCGGCGTGTACCTGCTCGATCTCGACGGCTTCAAGGCGGTCAACGATCGGCTGGGCCACGACGCCGGCGATGAGCTGCTCAGATCCGTGGCCGTGCGCCTGCGCACGCCGCTGCGCCACCGCGACGTGGTGGCGCGTCTCGGCGGCGACGAGTTCGTCGTGATGGTCACCGACCTGCCCGGTGACGACGAAGCGCGGCGCCTTGGCCACAAGTTGCTCGAGGCGTTCGCGGCACCGTTCGGGGTGCGCGGACAGGCCTGCCAGGTCGGCCTGACGATCGGCTACGCGCTGGCGCCGCTCGATGGCCACGACGCAGCCAGCCTGCTCAAGCGCGCCGACGCCGCGATGTACGCCGGCAAGCAGGCCGGCAAGCGCACGCTGCGCCGCGGCCAGGCCTCGGTCGGCCTGGTGAGCGCGTAGGCTACTGAACGAAGCCGATCGGGCCGCGCTTGTGCGCGGGCGTCGGCAGGTCGCGCAACTCGATGCGGCTGCGCTCATCCAGCCGCGCGTTGCCGAACGCGGTCATCCACGCGCGGCGCATCTCGCGCGGCGCCAGCACGGCCAACTGCTCGAGCACCGCGTCGCTCGGCTCGGGATCGAAGTGCTCGCCCCAGTCGTGGCCTGTGCGGATGCGCTGGTACAGCCGCAACGCGATGCCGCGGGCGGCTTCCAGGTCGGGGGCTTCGACCTCGTAGACGTTCATGCGGTTGAGGATCGGCTCGGGGATCGCTCGATCGTCGTTGGCGGTGGCGATCCAGATCACCTGGCTGGCATCGATGGCCACCTCGGCGAACTCGTCGGTGAAGCTGCACGCGGTGTCGATCTCGAGCAGGCTGTAGAGCGCCCCGAGCGGGTCATAGGCGTGCTCGGCGCTGGCCTTGTCGATCTCGTCGACCACCATCACCGGATTGGCGTACTGGCCGTCGACCAGGGTCTCGAACACCTTGCCCGGGCGCGCGCCCTTCCACTGCGACGAGGCGCCCGAGAGCACCCAGCCGGCCGTCATCGAGCTCATCGAGACGAATCCCATGCCGGTGCCCAACAGCGCCGACAACTGGCGCGCGAAATGCGTCTTGCCGACACCCGGCGGGCCGAGCAGCAGCGTGGGCGTGATCTCCAGCGCATCGCGGCTGTCCTGGCACAGCGCCAGCTGGCGCTTCACGTCGTCGAGCACCTCGATGAAGTTGGGCAACTCGTCGTACAGGTGGTCCATCGCCGGCAGGCCGGCTGGCTTGACCTGGAAGCGCTCGGGACCCTTCTCTAGCATGCGCTCGTAGGTGGCGCGCAGGCTTTCGTGCTCCTTGGGCGGCAACTTGGTGAGCCGGCGCTCGACCTCGTCGCAGCGGTAGACCGCACGCATCTTCGCGATCGGAATGTTGCCGCGGCCGCGCACTGGAACCAGGTCGTGGGAGCTCTTCATGTCAGATCTCCATGTCAACGCCATGGGCGCCGCTTGATTGAAGCAAACACCGCGCCCGCCGTCACCCCGAATAACGCCCGACTTGTCACGCAAATGAAGCGCTGGCAAGCCGTGTCGGTGCGTTGCTGCGCTGACACGGCGCGTTCAATGGCTCCCCCCGAGGGGGTGGGGCCCTGCCGAGGGCACGGCGCTGGCCTCAGCGCACCCAGGTGTTGAGCTGGATGATCGGCAGCAGCACGGCCAGCACGATCAGCATCACCACGCCGCCCATCGCGACGATCAGCAGCGGCTCGAGGATGGTGGCCAACGCCATCGCGCGGCGCTGCACCTCGCCGCTCAGTTGCGCGGCGGCGCGCGCCAGCATGACCGGGAGCTCTCCGGTCTGCTCGCCCAACCTTGCGAACATCGCCAGCAGCCCCGGGAAGCGCTTGCGCCCGGCCAGCGCCGAGGCCAGCGGGGCACCTTCGCGCACTTGGCCGAGCGCATCGACCGCGTCGGCGCGCAGCGCGCGGTTGCTCAGCGTTTCAGCCGCCGCCTGGAGCGCCTTGAGGATCGGCACGCCGGCACCCGCCAGCATCGCCAGCGTGCCGGCGAAGCGTGCTGCGTTGTAGCCGCGCGCGAGGCGGCCGACCAGCGGCAAGCCGAGCCACATGGCGTCGAAGCGCTCGCGAAAGGCATCGTTGCGCAGCGAGAACCACAGCATGCCGCCGGCGGCGAGCAAGCCGAGCAGGACCAGCCAGCCCCAGTTGCGCACGAAGCTGCTGATGCCGAGCATCGCCACCGTCAGGAACGGCAGCGCGCGCTTGCCGTGCACAAACACGCTGGCAACCTGGGGCACCACATAGGTGACCAGGAAGATCACGATCAGCACCGCGATGCCCGACACGATCGCCGGGTAGAGCGCCGCGCCGAGCAGTTTGGCACGCAGCGCCTGTCGCTCCTCCAGATCGTCGGCAAGTTTTTCCAGCACGGTGCCCAGTGCGCCGCTTTGCTCACCCGCTCCCACCACCGCGCGGTAGACGTCGTCGAACTCGCGTGGTGCGCTGGCCAGAGCGCGTGCAAAGGTCGAACCCGCGTTGACCTCCGCGCGCAGGTGAGCCACCAGGTCGCGCTGACGCGGGTCCTCGGATTCGTCGGACAAGGCTGTCAATGCGCGCTCCAGCGGCAGGCCGGCGCCGACCAGCCCCGCGAGCTGGCGCGTCCACACCGCGAGCGAAGTGCTGCTGAACGTGCGGCGCGTGAAGCGGACCTTCGTGGTGCCGCCCAGCGACGCGGCGACCGCCTCGACGCCGATCGGCACGAGGCCCTGACCGCGCAGCTGTGAGCGCACGGACTTTGCGTTATCGCCTTCGAGCAAGCCGGTGCGGGCCTTGCCTTGGGCGTCGATGGCTTCGAAACGGTACGCGGGCATGTCGTCAGAGGTTCGATGCGCTTGGCCTGAGTGCCAAGCCGCTGGGCGGCCGAGTCATCTAGTCGGGGGTGACGCGCAGCACCTCTTCGAGCGACGTGATGCCTTCGTCGAGCAGGCGCTGTCCGTCCTCGCGCATGGGGCGCATGCCTAGCGCGGTCGCCGCCGTGAACAGCTCGCCTTCGGCGACCTGCGCGTGGATCAGCGAGCGCAGCTTGTCGTCGACGCTCATCAGCTCGTAGACGCCGGTGCGGCCCTTGTAGCCGGTTTGCAGGCACCGTTCGCAGCCCACCGGGTGCCAGCGCCCGCTGTCGTCGCGCCGGCGGCAGTGCACGCACAGCTTGCGCACCAGCCGCTGCGCCAGCACGCCGAGCAGCGACGAGCTGAGCAGGTACGGCTCGACGCCCATGTCGATCAGGCGCGTCACGCTCGACGGCGCGTCGTTGGTGTGCACCGTGGCGAGGACGAGGTGGCCGGTGAGCGAGGCCTGGATCGCGATCTGCGCAGTTTCGACGTCGCGGATCTCACCGATCATGATCACGTCGGGATCCTGGCGCAGGAAGGCGCGCAGCGCTTTCGCGAACGTGAGGTCGATCTTCGGGTTGACCTGCGTCTGGCCGATGCCGGGCAACTCGTACTCGACCGGATCTTCGACGGTGAGGATGTTGGTGGTGCCGGTGGGAAGCCGGGCCAGCGACGCGTACAGCGTGGTGGTCTTGCCCGAGCCGGTGGGCCCGGTGACCAGCACGATGCCGTGCGGCTGCTCGATCATGTGCACGAAGCGCTTCATCAGCTCCGGGCTCATGCCCAGGCCTTCGAGTGAAAAGTTGGCGTCGGTCTTGTCGAGCAGGCGCAGCACCGCGCGTTCGCCGTGCGCCGCCGGCAGCGTCGACACGCGCACATCGACCGCGCGTCCGCCGATGCGCAGCGAGATGCGGCCGTCCTGCGGCAGGCGCTTCTCGGCAATGTCGAGCTCGGCCATGATCTTCAGACGGCTGATCAGCGCCGCATGCAGCGCCTTGTTGGGCCGCACCACCTCGCGCAGCGTGCCGTCGACGCGAAAGCGCACCGAGCTCGAGCGCTCGTACGGCTCGATGTGGATGTCGCTCGCGCCGTCCTTTGCGGCCTGCGTCAGCAGCGCGTTGAGCATGCGGATGATCGGGGCGTCGTCGGCCGCCTCGAGCAGGTCTTCGACAGCCGGCAGCTCTTGCATCAGTCGGCTGAGGTCGACCGCGCTCTCGACCTCGCCGACCACCGCGGCCGCGCTCGACTCGCCGCCCGCGTAGGCGACTGCGATGCGCTGCGACAGCGTGCCAGCGGCTTCGCGCTCGAAGCTGGTGACGTCGAACAGCCGGACCACCTCGGACAGCGCGCTGGCATTGGAGTTGTCGGCGGCCCACAGCACGCGCTGCGCACCGTCGTCTTCGAGCAGCAGCGTGTTGGCCTTCGCGAAGGCGTAGGGCAGCGGGTGTCGCGCGGCCATGGTAAATGGACTTCAGTTGACCGGTGTCGATTGCGCCGGCGGCGCAGAGGCCGCTGGCGAGAGCGGCGGCGGCGGCAGCGACTGCGGCGCCGAAGCGGGCGGCACGTAGGCCGGCGGCAGGATCGGGGACTCGTTGTTGTTGAGGATCGCGCTCGGCACCGGTTGCGCCTCTCGCTGGCGCGCGCGGATCAGGTCGTAGCGGTCGAGTGAGAGCCGCGTGGCGGTGTCGAGGTCGCGCATCACGACCGGGCGCAGGAACACCATGAGGTTGGTGCGCGTCTTCGAGCGGCTCTCGCTGCGGAACAGCGCACCCAGGTACGGGATGTCGCCGAGCAGCGGGATCTTCGAGATGTTCTGGCTGTACTTCTCTTCGATCAGGCCGCCCAGCACGAGGATCGCACCGTCGTCGACGACCACCGTCGATTCGATCGAGCGCTTGTCGGTCGACGGGCCTGCGTTGGAGGTGCCGGGCGCCACCTGCGCGCTGACGCTGGAGGACTCCTGGTAGATCGTCATGCGCACCACGCCGCCTTCACCCACCTGCGGCCGGATGCGCAGCGTGATGCCGACGTCCTTGCGCTCGATGGTCTGGAACGGGCTGGTGGTGGCGACGCCGGTGTTGGTGAACTGGCCGGTGATGAACGGCACGTTGCTGCCGACGATGATCTTGGCCTCTTCGTTGTCGAGCGTGATCAGGTTCGGCGTCGACACGATGTTGGTGTTGGTCTGCGACTGCAGCATGCGCGCGATCGCCGCCAGCGCGTAGGTGCCGCCGTAGTTGCGCAGCAGGCCGATGTTCAGGCCTTCGCCGGGCAGCGTGGTGCCGTTGCCGACCACCGTCTTGGTCAGATCGATGATGCTTGGACCGGCGGTCGACGGCGAGTTGGTGCCGGCGAACAGGCCGTACTTGTCGCCGTTCTGACCGATCAGGCCCTGCCACTGGAAGCCGAAATCGGCGGCGTTGTCGCCCGACACCTCGACGATCAGGCTCTCGATGTAGATCTGCGCACGCCGTGTGTCGAGTTGCTCGATCATCGCGCGCACCTGGCGGTACAGCGGGGCCGGCGCGGTGATGATCAGTGAATTGGACGCTGGGTCGGCCTGGATGAAGCCGCCAGTGGTCGGCTGCGCGGAGGCGGCCAGCGGCGCGGTGGCTTGTGGGTTGCCGGTCGCGGTGGCGGCCGCTTGCTGCGCCGGCGTCTGCTGCTGCGTCAGGCCAGTCGCGGCGGCGATGCCGCCCACGCTGGCGCCGGTACCGGGCGTGAAGGCCGCGCGCAGCACGGTGGCGAGCTTGGTCGCCTCGGCGTTTTTCAGCGGCACGACCCAGATGTTTCCGGCCGCCCCGGCGCCGGGCTGCGCCTGATCGAGCCGCTGGATCAGCGAGCGCAATTGCGCCATGCGCACCGGGTTGGCGGCGCGCACGATCAATGCGTTGGCGCGCGGGTCGACCAGCACGGTGAACGCGCCGGCGGCGCCGGGTGCCCCGCCCGGCGCGGGCGCTCCGGCGACCGCGCCGTCGCCGAGCCGCTGGACGATCGCCGCCATGTCGCTGGCCACGCCATGGATCACGGGGATCACTTCGACGTCGGTGGCACCGGGCGTGTCGAGCGCGGCGATGATGCGGCCGATGCGCTGCAGGTTGTCGGCGTAGTCGGTGATGACCAGCGTGTTGTTGCCGGGGTTGGCGTTGATCGTGTTGTTGGGGCTGATCAACGGCCGCAACACCGCCA
>Ga0068861_100002022_pt1 | contig 13134 bp, 14 predicted proteins | sample KBSSwiS42_FD_66593 | JGI IMG/M metagenome (GOLD analysis project Ga0068861, IMG submission 66593) | Switchgrass rhizosphere microbial communities from Kellogg Biological Station, Michigan, USA - KBS Switchgrass S4-2 | ecosystem: Host-associated > Plants > Roots > Rhizosphere > Soil ...
CGTCTGCGAGCTGCCGATGTACACGCGCAACTACGTCCAGGAAGGCGGCGGCATCCAGCTCGGGAAGTCGGATCGAAAAGAGCGAAAGGCGCAGGAGGTGACGCCGTGAAGTGGACCGATTCCGAGGACATCGGCATCGAGCTGGCGGGGAAGTTTCCGGGCGTCGACCCGCTGACCATCCGCTTCACCGAGCTGCGCGAGAAGGTGCTCGCGCTCGAGGGCTTCAGCGACGACCCGAAGACCTCGAACGAGGCGAAGCTCGAAGCGATCCAGATGGCCTGGTACGAAGAGTGGAAGGACGCCCAATGAACGTCTCGGGCGGAATCTTCCGCCCGGGCATGCGCGCGTACTTCGTGCCGCTGACCGCCGGCCTGATTCTCGCGGCCAGCGCCTTTTTCCCCTGGGTGATCGTCGACGGGCAGTCGCTGGCCGGCTTCCCCGACGTGTGGGCGCTGTGGGTGGTCGGCCTCGGCGCCCTTGCCGCGGTGCTCGCCCTGCTCAGCCTGATCACGCGCCGCAACTCCCGTCATCCGCTGCTGGTGATCGGCCTCTGCGCCCTCGCCATCATGTTCCTGTCGTGGCGCATCCTGCCGCGCCTCGCCGGGCAGCGGGCGCAGACGGTGTCGCAGGCGGCCGCGATCGTCGAGAACCGCCCGATGGCCGCGGCGCCGGCGACCGGCGCCGGCATCGGCATCTACCTCGGCCTCGCCGCGTCGGCGGTCATCGTGCTGTTCGGGCTGACCATCGTCGTCAGGCGCGCGTCGCACACCTACGTGCTGACGAGCCCGGACGACGACGTCTGACGTCCCACCCTCGATGCGGATCCTGATCGTGACGGCGACGCAGATGGAAGTGGCGCCGCTCGTCGCCGCCTTCCATCACCGCGCCGAGCGGCGAGCCAACCTGACCAGCCACAAACACGCGGCGCACGATGTCGACCTGCTGGTCACCGGCGTCGGCATGGTGCCGACCGCCGCCTGGTGCGCTCACGCCCTCGCGCTCGAGGCCTACGATCTGGCGCTGAACTTCGGCGTCTGCGGCAGCTTCGACCCGGAGCTGCCGCCCGGTGCCGTGGTCCACGTCGTCGCCGATCGGATCGCGGAGCTTGGCGCCGAGGACGACGAAGCGTTCCTGACGATGGCGGAGTTGAACCTGCCGGGCGATTACGAGTTCTTCAACGAGCAGCCGCCGGCGAACGAGGCGCTGCGCGAGCTTCCGGTCGTGCGTGCGATCTCGGTCAACACGGTGCACGGCAACGCGCGCTCGATTGCGGAGGTGACCGCACGCTTCAAGCCGCAGGTCGAAAGCATGGAGGGGGCGGCCTTCATGTGCGCGTGCCAGATCGGCGGTATCCCGTTTGCCCAGGTGCGCGCCGTCTCCAACGTCGTCGAACAGCGCAACCGCGGCGCATGGCAGATGGCCGAGGCGATCGGCAGCCTGTCCCGCGCCGCGCTCGCCATCCTCGAGCGCGCATGAAGCTGTCCCTCGGCTTCTCGCCGTGCCCGAACGACTGCTTCATGTTCGATGCGATCGTCAACCGGCGGATCGATCTGGAGGGGTTGAGCTTCGACGTGCGGATGGACGACGTCGAGGCGCTGAACAAGGCGGCGTTCGCCGACCTCATCGACGTCACCAAGCTCAGTTACCACGCCTACGCGTACTGTGCCGATCGCTACGTGTTGCTCGATGCCGGCAGCGCGCTCGGAAGGAATTGCGGGCCGCTGCTGATCTCGAAGCGCCCGATCACGAGCGAACAGGTCGCCGCCGGCGGCCTCAGGATTGCGATTCCGGGAAGATACACGACCGCGAACTTCCTGCTCGGCCTCGCCTTCCCGGCGGCGGGCGATCGCACCGAGCTGGTGTTCTCGGAGATCGAGCCGGCGCTCGTCGCCGGCCGTTTCGACGCCGGCCTGATCATCCACGAGAACCGCTTCACCTACGCGGCGAAGGGGCTGCGCAAGATCATCGACCTCGGCGAGTTCTGGGAGCAGGAGACCGGCGCGCCGATTCCGCTCGGCGGCATCGTCATCCGCCGATCGCTGCCGGCCGACGTCCTGCAGCGCGTCAACCGGGTGATGCGGCGCAGCGTCGAGTACGCGTTCGCCCACCGCGACGCCAGCCTGCCCTTCGTTCGCGAGCACGCGCAGGAGATGAGCGAGGACGTGATGTACCGGCACATCGACCTGTACGTGAACGAGTACTCGGTTGATCTCGGGGCCGAGGGGCGACGTGCGGTGGAGGTGCTCTTCGACCGCGCGCGCGCAAGCGGCATCATCCCGCGCACCGATGCGCCGCTCTTTCTGGCGTAACGACTGCCGTTCAAGGGCAGCCCTGAAGGGCTGCGCTACGAGGAGGCGTGTGACACGCGCTGCAGGATCGCATGCAGTTGCGAAACGCCGTCGGTCAGGCTCGCGGGTCCGGGCTGCAGGATGTAGGTCGACTTGATCTCGTAGATGCGATCGTCGCGGACGGCGCTGACCGCATCCCAGCCGGGCCGCGACACGATCGTCGGCTTCTTCATCTTCTTCCCGCACCACGACGCAAAGACGACCTGAGGGTCGCGCCGCGCGACATCCGCCGCGTCGACGATCCGCTCCCTGGCCAGCGCGGCATTCGCGAGCTCCGGAAAAATCGGCGTGCCGCCGGCGATCTCGACCAGCTCCTCGACCCAGCGGATGCCCGAGATCAGCGGATCGTCCCACTCCTCGAAGAACACCCGCGGCCGCGCCGGAAACCGCGCCGCGCTCGCGCGGATTTCGTCCAGGCCTGCTTCGAGCCGCGCCGCGAGTTGTTCGGCGTCATCCTGGCAGCCGACGAGCGCCCCGACCATCCGGATCATCCGGAGAATCTCGGCCACGCTTCGCTGGTTGAAGACGACGACGTTCAGCCCGCGGCGCACGAGCTCGGCGGCGAGGTCGGCCTGCAGGTCCGAAAAAGCGAGCACCAGGTCGGGACGCAGCGCCTCGATCTTGTCGAACTTCGCGTTGATGAATGCGGAAACCTTCGGCTTGGCGCGCGCCTCCGGCGGCCGCACCGTGTAGCCGGAGACGCCGACGACGCGATCGCCCTGGCCCAGGAGATACAACGTCTCGGTCGTTTCCTCGGTGAGGCAGACGATCCGCGACGGGTACCGGCTCATGGGCTGACTTGGTATTCCGGCAGCCGCGCCGACAGCGTGAGATCGGTGAAGACGAAGCCGTCGCGCTCGACGGTGATGCCGGTGTCGATCTCCACCTGCCGCGCGAACATCGGCCCGTCGTACGCGCAGGTGTGGAACTCGCCCCGTTCGCCGCACGGATCGACCTCGCGCGGCAGTTCGGCGAGGAGGTCGGCGTCGAACTCCCGTCCGGCAAAGCGGCGGTCGAGCACCTTCGGGTTGACGCACGTGATCCGCGCCCGCAGGCCGCCGGCAATCATCTCGCGCGCCAGCCGCGGCGTGTCGGCGCCGAACAGCGGAAACAGCGGTTCGAGCCCGGTGCCCGCCAGCCGCTCCTCGCGGTAGCGCCGGACGTCCTCGAGAAACAGATCGCCGAACGCGACGTGGGTGAACCCGTCGGCGACCGCGCGCCCGACCGCTTCGGCCATTGCCCGCTCGTAAACCTCGTTCGGGCACGGCGAGGGGATGGGAATCGGCCACAGCGGCAGCCCGAGAGCCGCCGCCTGCGCCTGCAGGACGTCCATTCGCACCGCGTGCATCGCGACGCGGTGCGCCTCCTCGTTGATCGTCGTCAGCAGGCCCGCAAGCTGGACGTCGCCGCCCTGCCGCAGCAGGTGGACCATCCACGCGCTGTCCTTGCCGCTCGACCACGACACCATCACCTTCTTCATCGAAACGCCTCCGGGTGCAGCGCTCGCGCGAAGCGCTCGGCCGCAACGACGATGCGCGGGCCGGGCACAACGAACTCCTGGCCGTCGAGCAGGTAGATCCGCCCGGTCTTGACCGCCGGGACCGACGGCATCGCGTCCCAGACGCGCCGCTCGGCCTCGAACGCCTCGGGCTTCATCTCGCCGCTGTAGTGAAGCTCGATGATCACCTCCGGCGCCCGCGTCAGGATCATCTCGGTGCTCATGTCGACCGACTGCTTGCGCAGATCGCCGAGCACGTCGGCGCCGCCGGCGATCTCGAGCACGTCGTGGAGAAAACCGTAGCCGCCGCTGGCGTTGACGTGCCGAAGCGTGCCCTGCTCTCGCCCGAACACCAGCAGCGTCTTCGGCCTGGCGCGCCCGGCGACGCGCGCTCCGACCGCGGCGAGCTGCTGCTCGATGCGTGTCGCTGCGGCATCGGCCGCGGCCTTCGCGCCGACGCGCGCGCCGAGCGCGCGCATCGTCTGCGTGATGTCGGCGAGGCCGCGGTGCACGTACGGAAAGATCGGGATGCGCGCCCGTTCCAGCTGCTTCTTCAGATCGACCTGCGTGTCGTAGACGATCACCAGGTCGGGCTTGAGCGCGATGACGCGTTCGATGTCGGGATCGAGCAGGCCGCCCAGCTTCGGCAGCCGCGCGGCTTCGGGCGGGTAGCGGTCGTAGTTGCTGGCGCCGGCGACGCGATCGCCAGCGCCCATGGCGAAGAGCATCTCGGTGGTCGCCGGGATCAGCGAAATGATTCGGCGGGGCGGAACGTCGGTGGGGGCAGCCCTGAAGGGCTGCGCTACGAGAGCCGACCTGCGTGCCAGCGTGTCATCGTAGCGCAGCCCTTCAGGGCTGCCCGCGGTGAAGGCCGCGATCAGCACCGCGACCGCGATTGCCGCTACATTCTTCGGAACAGCAGCCATAGAAACACCGGCCCCCCGATTATGGCCGTGACGATGCCGACCGGCAGCTCGAGCGGCGCGACGATCGTCCGCGCCACCAGGTCGCAGCCGATGAGGAATGCGCCCCCGAACAGCGCCGATGCGGGCAGCACGAGCCGGTGATCGGCGCCGACGATCAGCCGCACGAGATGCGGCACGATGATGCCGACAAACGACACCGGCCCCGCCAGCGACACCGCGGCGCCGGTCGCGAGCGACGCGCTGACCAGCGCCACCCGCTCGGTGCGCTCGATGTTCACGCCGCGCGCCGCCGCCGATTCGCTGCCGACGCTGATGAGGTCCAGCACCCGCGGCAGCGTCGCGAATCCCGCCCAGGCGACGAAGAGCGGCACCAGCGCCGCGACGATCGGCGCGTACGACGCGACGTCGAGCGATCCCATCAGCCAGCGCACGTTGCGGAACGTCTGCGTGAAGTCGGCGAGGTACTGCACGAAGGCGATCACCGCCGAGAGCAGCGCGTGCACCGTCACGCCGCCGAGCAGCAGCACCACCGCGGAGGTGCCGCGGCGCCGAGCCGTCGACAGCCCGTAGACGATCGCCAGCGCCCCCATCGATCCGGCGAAGCTCGCGAGCGGGACCGCCGAGATCCCGAGCAGCGAAAAGTCGAGCCCGAAGGTGATGGCCATCATCGCGCCCAGCGCCGCGCCGGCCGAGACGCCGAGCGTGTCGGGGGAAGCGAGCGGATTGCGCAGGAGCGCTTGAAAGACGACGCCGGCCAGCGCCAGCGCGCTGCCGACCAGCGCCGCGGCGAGCACGCGCGGCAGGCGGGCGACGAAGAAAATCTGCGCGTCGATGTTCTCGGCGTAGGGAATCGACCGATCGAACGCGGCGGCCAGCGAGATGCGCGTGCTGCCAACCAGCGGCGCCAGCAGGCACGCCGCCAGTGCCAGCGTCCCGAAACCGGCAACCGTCCAGAGCAGCCGCTGGCGCACCGGGCGGCGATTGACACCGCCGATGGCCTCAACGCGTGCGGGCAAGCGGCACCACCGTCAAATGGCCGGCAAGCGGGTGGAACTGGACGTCGGCGTCGACCTCGTACAGCAGCTTGACGTGCTCGGCGGTCAGCGTCGCTTCGGTCCCGCCCTGCGCCACGACCCGCCCCTGTTTCAGCAGCACCACCTCCTCGCACAGCGCCGCCGCCAGGTTCAGATCGTGCGTCGACACGATCATCGTCGTGCCCCGTTCCTGATTCAGCCGGCGCAGGAGCGCCGTGATCTCGAGCTGGTAGCCGAGATCGAGCGCCGCCGTCGGCTCGTCCAGGAGCAGCGCGTCTGACGCCTGGGCGAGCGCGCCGGCGATCACGACCCGCTGCTTTTCGCCGCCGCTCAAGGTCGCGAACGCGCGTGCCGCGAGGGCGGACGTGCCGGTGGCGGCGAGCGCGTCGCGCGCGATCGCCTGGTCGTCGGGGCCTTCGAGCTCGAAGGTGCCGAGATGCGGATAGCGGCCCATCAGCACCATGTCCATCACGCTGAAGTCGAACGCCGAATGGGTCTCCTGCGGCACGACCGCCACGCGCCGCGCCAGCTCGCGGCGGCCCATGTCCGCGATCGGCCGGCCGTCGATCGTGACCTGGCCCGACTGCGGCGTCAGCACGCCCGCCAGGATTCGCAGGAACGTCGTCTTGCCCGATCCATTCGGGCCGAGCAGCCCGACGACCGACCCGCGGCGGACCGTCAGCGACACGGCGTCGAGGACGCGGTGATCGGGCGCGCCGCGGCGCGCGTACGCGAACGAGACGTCAGCCGCGGCGAGCATCCCGGCTTTCCGGCAGGGGCGCGTCGACTGGAACGAGGTCGAGCGCCCAGCAGCCCGACCGCTGCACCCGTTCACCGGCGGCGACGTCCAGCGGCCGGCTGAAGAGCGGCGAATCGACGACGAGCGTGTGATATTCGCCCCGCTCGCCGCAGGGATCGACGCCGAGCCGCTCGAACTCGTCGAGCATCTCGCGGCGCAGGGGCCGTCCAAGCCAGCTCTCGTCGAGCAGCGCGGCGCGCGCGGTCACGATCAGCGCGTCGGCGCCGGATGCCGTCCACTCCTCGAACAGCGTCGTCGTCGGCAGACCGAAGAGCGGCTCGACCGCGGTCAGCCTGGCGGCCTCGCACATCCGCTCCGCCCAGCGTCGATGCTCGTCGAACATGATGTCGCCGAAGATGACGTGGGTCACGGCGCCGGCCCTGACCTCCTCCAGCGCGGCGGCAAACGCGTTGTCATACGTGTCCCAGCTGCAGCATCGCGTCACCTGGCGCAGGCCGAGCCGCTCCGCCTGCGCCGCCACTACCGCCGCGCGCAGCCCGTGCGACCGGCTGCGCGCCGCCGTCTCGTCGAACATCGTGATCATCGCGACGACGTCGTAGTCGCCGCGTGCGCGGGCGAGCGCTGCGCAGCTGTCCTTGCCGCCGCTCCAGGAGATGGCCGCACGAGGCTTGCTGGACATCAGAATCCAAGCCGCACGCCGACGCGGACCGTGCGTGGCAGCGCGGGATAGCCAGCAGTGCCTTCGAATGTCCGGTCGAAGAGGTTCTCGACAACCGTCAGCACGCGCAGCCGCGGATGCACTTGATACGACGCGCTGAGGTCGAACTTCTGATACGCCGGATCGAGATCCTCGTTCGGCAGCAGCATCGAGAAGCCGAAGAACTCGTCGGTCAGGAACGTGCTGTCGTCCCGCCGGCCGACGAAGTAGCCGGCGAGCGATGCCTGTGCGCGGCGGCCCGCATAGGTGACGACGACGCTGCCTGAGTGGGCGGGACGGCGGAACGGCCGGGCGCCGACGAGCGGCGAGAACTGGCCGATCGGAATCCCGGGAAACGCCGGGTTGATCGCCGGGCTGAGCGCGCCGCTGCTGAACGACTCGGTGACCGTGGCGTCGACGTAGGTGTAGGACGCGAGCAGCTTGAGCGGTCCGCCGGCAGCCTCGCCCGATACCTCGATGCCGCTCGACCTGTTCGACTGCGCGTTGACGTACGCGCCGAACCCGGTTGCCGACGCTGCGCTCGCCGGCACGCCGAGCCGCGGCAGCACGCTGCGGCTGACGAACTCGATCAAATCGAAGAACTCGTTGTTGAAGTAGGAGACACGCACGCGTCCGCGCCCGCCGGCCAGTCCCTGCTCGACGCCGGCGTCGATGTTCCGGCTGCGCTCCGGCCCGACCGGCTCGATGCCGAGCGCGCTCGCGGTGTCGGCCGGCACCAACGATGACAGCGAGGAGATCTCCTGCCCGAGGCTCGGCTCCTTGATCCCCTTGCCGGCGTTGACCGTCAGCTTCGTGTCGCCGAACGCCGCCGTCGGAGAAGGCTGCCGCAGGTACGCGGCGGCCGAGAGACGCGGCGTCCAGGCAAAGCCGAAGACATCGTTGTCGTCGAACCCGAGGCCGCCGTTGACGTAGAGGTGGCCCCGCAGGGCGCCGCGCGCTTCGACGAAGGCGCCCGAGTTGGTGCGCGAGGTCGCCGATGTTGCTCCGGACTTGCCGTCTTCGTCTTCGACGCGCACGCCGCCGGCCAGATCGAACGACGGCGCCACGCGAAACACGGTATCGCCGTGGAAGAGACGGCGCGAGAAGCTCGCATCGAACGCCGATGGATAGCTGCCGCCGAAGTCGAGAATCGCCCGTCCGCTGACCGTCCTGCCGTTGGCTCCGGTGATGGTGACCGGGTTGCCGAGGAAGTTGGCGAACGGCGACGGATCGGAGCGCACGCCGCTCGGCGACGGGTTGACGTAGTGGTAGTCCTGGCTGGCGACGCTCAGCCGCACGGTGCTGGTCCATCGTGGCGACCAGATCGACTCGGCTGCGACCGACCCATACGTGGACGTGCGTTCCGAGGATGAATCGTCGGCGATGCGGTAGTAGTTGAACGCGTTCGGGCTGCCGAGCGCGGTGCCGATCCGTCGAACTGTGCCGCTGACGATGGTGGACGTGCCGGCGACGACGCCGACTCGCGTCGCGAAGGTGGTGTTCCGGTAGTGGTTGTTCGGCACGGCATTCTCGGTCTGCAGGTGCGACACCGCGGCAAAGTAGTCGAATCGCCGCAGCGCGCCGCCGAGCGATGCCTCCTCGTGCGACGTCCCCAGGTTGCCGCCGTCGACGCCGAAGCTCGCCTCGGGAACACGCCGCTGCCCGCGGCGCGTGGTGATGTTGACGACGCCGGCCAGCGCATCCGTGCCGTAGAGCACGCTGTTCGATCCACGCAGCACTTCGACGCGATCGATCCCCGTCGTCGCCAGGTCGGCGAGGTCGAGCCCGCCGCCGATGTCGTTCACCGGCACGCCGTCGACCAGCACCTTGGTGAAGTTCGACGCGCCGCCGCGGACGAACATCGACGCGGTGCCGCCGCGCGCGCCGACCTGGGCGATTGCCGCGCCCGGCACGGCGCGCAGCGGCTCGACGAGATCGGTGTTGCCGAGCGCGTCGATCAACGTCGAGTCGAGCACGGTGGTCGCCGCGCCGACCTGTGATTGCGGCACTTCGCCAACGGTCGCGCTGACGACGACCTGCTGCACGATGGCGCCGATCTGAAGGGCAATCTCGATTGCCGCCCGCGCGCCGGCGGCGACGAACGCCGTGTCGGTTGTGCGCGGCTGAAACCCCGCGGCGTGCACCTCGACGCGGTAACGTCCCGCGTCGATGCCGTCGAAGCTGAATTCGCCGCGCGCGCCGGTGGACGCGTCTGCGATCTTCTGCCCGTCGTCGCGAACGAGCGTGACCGCCGCCTGGGGCACGGCGGCGCCAAGTGGATCGACAACGGTGCCGCCAATCGCGGCGCGCGCGCGGTTTGGTTCAGCGAGTTGCGCGGCACCATCACGCGGCGCAGCGACGACGAGCGTGGTGTTGATGAGAACGATCGTGACAACGGGACGGCAGGCTGCAGCCAGCCGCGCAAGGCAGGACCAACGCATGAGGGACTCCTTCGGCGTCTCGCGCGCCGTGGAAATTGGACGCCCCCGGGGTCAGGTTTCCTGACTTGCGGCGGAAATCCGCGTTCGCGCGCCTTCCCAAGCCTGACGGCTCAGTGGCGGTCGCTCGCTGTCCGGCGTGCGGGCCGGAACGGCTGCGACCTGAGCGAAGCGTGGCCGCTTACAGTGGCGGGACCGTGTGGGCTTTACACCCACTTCGCGTGGCCGCCGGGGTTATGCGTCGACAGTGCGCGGTTCGCCGGCATGGCGAACCCCACAGCGGCGGAGTATAGCAGGGTTGCTACTCAGCGTTGTTTTCTCGTAACATTGGCGGAATCGTGTCCGAAGATGGGACGCGACTTACCGAGCCAAACTGAAGGGGAACGCATGAGCAAGAGTTCGACTGTCACCGTCCGCGAGAAGCCGGTCGAAGGCGTGGCGACCGCGACGGTTGGCGGCCTTACCATTCATGGCGAGACATTCGTCGTCGAGACCGAGGAGCGCATCGAGCTCATCGATCTGACGAACCGCATCATGGAGTTCGTGCGGCGCTTCAACATCAGCGAGGGTCTCGTCAGCCTGTGGTCGATGCACACGACCTGCACGCTGTTCATCAACGAATTCCAGGTCGCGCTGCTCGCCGACATCAAGCGGTTCCTCGAGCACATGGTCGCCCGCGACGCCGAATACCTGCACAACGATCCGAAGCACTCCGACTGCGACCGGATGAACGCCGACTCCCACCTGCGCGCGATGCTGCTCGGCCACAACATCACGCTGCAGATCAGCGGCGGCGAGGTGGTCCTCGGGCAATGGCAGCGGATCCTGATGGCCGAGCTCGACGGACCGCGCGCACGGTCGCTGCGCGTTCAGATCTTCGGCGTTTCCTGAGTGGCGCGGGCGATGCGCTCGCGCCTGGCTTCCGCGCACCTCCTCGACATCTCCGACAAGCTCGACGCCGGCGTCCGCCTCGATCTCGAGGACGGGATCCGGCTGTTCGAGGCTCCCGATCTCCTCGCCGTCGGCTGGCTCGCCAACCGCGAGCGCGAGAAGCGGCACGGGGCGCGCACGTTCTACAACTACAACATCCGCCTGGAAGCGACCAACGTCTGCGTCGCCAGCTGCCTGTTCTGTGCGTTCGCGCGGCTCAAGCCGGGCGACGAGGGCGCCTACACGATGTCGCTCGAGCAGGCGTGGGACAAGCTGCGCCGCCGCGCCGACCAGCCGCTCACCGAAATCCACGTCGTCAACGGGCTGCACCCGGATCTGCCGTTCGACTACTACACGGAGCTGCTGCGCGGGTTCAAACGGATCCGGCCCGACATCCACCTGAAATGCTTCACCGCGGTGGAGATTGCGTTCTTCGCCGACCTGTACGGCAAGAGCGACGAGCAGGTGCTGCGCGAGCTGATGGCGGCGGGGCTCGATTCGCTGCCCGGCGGCGGCGCCGAGATTTTCGCCGAGCGCGTCCGCCGCAAGATCGCGCACGACAAGTGCGGCAGCGATCGCTACCTCGACATCCACCGCATCGCGCACCGCCTCGGGATGCGCTCGAACGTGACGATGCTCTACGGCCACATCGAGACCAGCGAGGAGCGCGTCGATCACATGATGCGCGCGCGGGCCCTGCAGGACGAGACCGGCGGCTTCCAGGCGTTCATCCCGCTGGCGTTTCATCCCGACAACAACCAGATGCGCAAGCTGCCGGCGCCGACCGCGTCGGACACGCTGCGCGTCCATGCGGTGGCCCGGCTGATGTGCGACAACATCTCGCACGTCAAGGCGTTCTGGATTGCGACCGGGGTGGAAGTAGCGCAGACCTCGCTGTGGTTCGGCGTCGACGATCTCGACGGCACCGTGCAGGAAGAGAAGATTTACCACATGGCCGGCGCGCGCACGCCCGAGGCGATGACCACACGTCAGCTCGAACGTCTCGTGCGAGCCGCAGGCCGCGAGCCGGTCGAACGCGACACGCTCTACAACGTCGTCCACGCGCACGCGTCGTAGGGCGCGCGCACGCCGTCGATCTCCTCGTAGCGTCCGGCTTCCGCCGGACCGCCTGGGCACCCCAACAGAAGGAATAACCGCCACCACCACCGGTGTTATACTGATCACGCCGTTGCACGTTCCCGGCTTTGCGAAAAGTTTCACAAAGATAAGGAAACGTTAGCGATTTCAATGATTATCCCGCTGCTGACCGAGTACGAGAAGGAGCACCTCACCGAGCGCCAGCCGCTCCCGGAGCGCTACCTCGGCCTGTCCGACGACGAGATGGACCATCGCATCTCCGTCGCCAAGGCAAAGCTCGGCCGCCGCCTCGTCGTCCTCGGCCACCACTATCAGCGCGACGAAGTCATCAAGTTCGCCGACTACACCGGCGACTCGTACAAGCTCGCCGGCGAGATCAGCCGTCACCCCGAGGCCGAGTTCATCGTCTTCTGCGGCGTGCACTTCATGGCCGAGAGCGCGGACGTCCTGAGCGCGCCGCACCAGCAGGTGATCCTGCCCGACCTGGCCGCCGGCTGCTCGATGGCCGACATGGCCGCTGAAGATCAGCTCGAGCAGTGCTGGAGCGATCTGGAGCAGATGCTCGGCAGCGCCGCCGGCATCGTGCCGGTCACCTACATCAATTCGTCCGCGGCCATCAAAGCGTTCTGCGGCGAGCACGGCGGCGTCGTCTGCACCTCGTCGAACGCCGCGGCGACGCTGAAGTGGGCATGGCAGCGCGGCGAGAAGATTGTGTTCCTCCCGGATCAGCACCTCGGCCGCAACACCGCCTTCAAGATGGGCGTGCCGCTCGATCGGATGCTGGTGTGGGATCCGAACGAGATCTGGGGCGGCCTCGAACCGGATGCCGTGAAGAACGCGCAGATGCTGCTCTGGAAAGGGCACTGCTCGGTCCACGCGCGCTTCACCGTGCGGCAGATCGAGAACATCCGCGCGCAGCACCCCGGCGTCCGCGTGATCGTCCATCCCGAGGTGCCGTTCGACGTTGTCCAGGCGGCCGACGATGCCGGGTCGACCGAGTACATCCTGAAGACCGTGCGGCAGAGCCCGGCGGGCTCGATCTGGGCGGTCGGCACCGAGGTTCATTTGGTCAACCGCCTCGCGCGCGAGATGGCGCCCGAGCGCACCGTGCTCTCGCTCGATCAGTTCGGCTGCCTCTGCTCGACGATGTTCCGCGTGTCGCCGAATCACCTGCTGTGGGTGCTCGAGGGCCTGGTCGACGGCGAGGTCCACAATCGCATCGTCGTCCCCGACGCGCAGAAGCACTGGACGAGGGTCGCCCTCGACCGCATGCTCTCGATCTCGTAAGCCCTCCCTCGGTAAGCAGGGCGGCGCTTCAGCGCCCGCCGTCCACCTTGCGCCACCCGCCGCCCGCGAAGTACGATCCCTGTTTGTCCCGACGTCGATCGACGCGACCCTTCCTCAG